>OWJF01000021.1_pt1 | contig 57732 bp, 31 predicted proteins | sample 1732941 | NCBI WGS metagenome assembly OWJF01 (sample SAMN05065770, study PRJEB22554) | human gut metagenome | biome: ENVO:2100002; feature: ENVO:00000062; material: ENVO:00002003 | host: Homo sapiens | place: USA
GCTCTGTTGCTTGAGTTCCTTGCTTGAGATGTTTAATCAATATTCGGACGATTCGCTTGATTCGTGTTCTTTAAAAAAAACGTAATCTCGTGTTCCTTTAAACACAAACTGCTGTTTTTTTAGAACACGAATAATCCAAATCGCACGAATGAGCCCTATGGGCTCTGTTGCTTGAGTTCCTTGCTTGAGATGTTTAATCAATATTCGGACGATTCGGTCGATTCGTGTTCTTTTTTAAAAAAACAATCTCGTGTGCTGTTAATCAACATTCTAAAGACCCTTAAAAAAGTAATACGTGATACTTGGCCAAGTATCACGTATTACTTTGCAAAGTATCACGTAATACTTTGGCAAGTATCATTAGATATATAAAAAAGGAGCATGCCTTGATGACATGCTCCTTTTTTTATATTTGAATTAAAATGTCTTACTTCACGATAACCTTGCGAACAGTAGTCTTACCATTAGCATCGGTGAACTTGATGATGTTCAAGCCACGTGTGAGGCCATTAGTGCGGCGACCGTCGATAGAGAAGTACTGTGTAGCAACAACCTTAGCGTTGTTTACATTCTCAATACCAGTAGACTCAGCATGCTTGCTGTCTGTACCGAGGTAGAAGAGCTGGAAGTCAGAAACTGTAGACCAGTCACCATCTACGGAATTATTGTTGCAGAAACCAATTCTCAAATTACCATCCTTACCTACATAAGTGTAGAGAGAGTTAGGATAGAGTTTTACATCGAAACGCATACGAGCTGTTTCGCGCTGGTCTGGCAAGTAGTAAACGGTAGAGTCGTTCTTTGTGTCATAGAATGTCTTCCACTTGTTACCATCAGCACTCTGAGCCATTTCGTCGAGAACGATGATATTGCGCAATGAAACAGAATCGAGGTTAGCATAGAGCTTAGCATTGAGCTGGATAGAATCCTTAGCATAAGCAGCCTGCAAGCCCTTTTCGTCTACCCAACCGTAGCGATAGAAGCCCTGGCACTTAACTTCGTATGTACCCTCTGGCAAGTTAGCGATATCCTGGTAAACATTGAATGTACCATTGTAGCCTTCCATTACCTGGTTAGCAACACCTGGCTTAGCAGTACCATTAACGATAGTCCAATTTTTATTGCCATCAGCGAAGTCAGGATTCTTAACAGCCCAAGTATAATCAGCAGGCTGATCGTCAGAACCGTTGACAGCCTTCATTGCATTGATAGCGAGGTTGATGGCGGTAATCTTAGCACCAACTTCCTCGTTCTTGATAGAACCAGCAGCAACAGCGTCAGTGAGTTCCTTCTGAAGATCCTGAGCAGCCTTCAAAGATTCTGCAGAAGCAGTCTCTGTGTTGTTAGCAATCTCTTCATCAAGCTTAGTGATAGCAGCCTCCAACTCTGCGTATGCTTCAACACTTACAAGTGCAGCATCGTTAGCCTTAGCGAGAGCAGAGAAAGCAGTCATCATTGCGTCACCATCCGTACCTGCAGAAGCCTTCTTTGCAGCGTCGAGAGCATCGGTGAGAGCTGTCTTAGCTGTAGCTGTCATTGGCTTTTCAGCTGTAGCTGTAGCAGTAGCGATAATATCATCGAGAACAGGCTTAACCAAAGAAGCATCGTTGCCGAGATATGTGAGCTTAAAGTCGTGGAAGAGCAACCAGCGTGAACCAGTATTGTTAGGGTCGTTAGCCTCGAAGCCGATGCGCAAATTGCCATCTACACAGAGAGCAGAAACCACATTGTTGTAGTTTTCTGGGTTCTCAGCCATAGCCTCGTAAGCAGTCTTCATTGTGTTAGGGACATACCATACAGGGTCTGTACCTACATTGCTCCATGACTCTGAAGTAGAAGGAGCCTCATTCTCTGCGTGCCAGCCGAAGATGCTCTTTACCTTCTGTTTCTTATCACCAGCATAAATCCATGCCTTGATATCCTCAGCACCTGCTACAAACTCATTGTAAGCATCTTCAACGCCCTTAGAGCGAACGAATGCCTGAATCTCGAGTTTGTAAGCACCTTTCTGGATGCCCTTCAAGTCCTGATAGATATTAACGTTGCCTTGGTAAACTTCGCAAAGACGCTTGTCAACAGTACCACCTGCACCAGGTGTAGCACCCTCAATGGTCCAACCTGTGAAATCCTGAGCTGCATTAGGGTCAGCATCTGGATCAGAAGCCTTGGTAAAACCAGGATTAACGATAAACTTAGTAGCATCGTCGCCTGGCGTCATCTGGCTCTTGAGTTCTTTATCAACGTCAGCCTTTATCTTTTCAATATAAGCATTGATTTCTTCGATAGAGAGCTCGGTGTTACCTTGCATCTTTTCGATTTCGCCCATAGCCTCGTCAGCTACAGAGCTTCCATACTCACTCACCCAATCTTCACACTGTACGGCGAGAGCTGCCAAATCCTTATAAGCCTGAACGCTTGCGTGAATTTCGTCAGCTGCAGGCATAGCCTTAGCATAAATAGCCAAAGCCTGTTCCTTAGTAGTAGCAGCATTAGCCTCGTCAATCAAACCAAGAAGCTTTTTGGTATAGATAGTGCTTACAGTCTCGCCACTTGCCTCGATTTCATCGATAACAGACTTAAGAGATGTGGTGATATACTTATAAGACTTAAGACCAGAGCCATAGTATTCAATCTTTGCATTGTCAAGACCCATCCAGTTAGCAATAGCCGAATCCTGAGCAAGACCCATCTCGATAGTATTGTTTGCGACATCGATGCATAAAGTATAAGTCTTAGCATTTGTTGTTGTCAAAGGCAACTTTGTATCATTGAAGTATACATACTGCTTCTGATTAACAGCATTCTTAAGATCCAATGTATTAACAAAAGCTGCCAAAGAACACTTATAAACGCCATTAGGCAAATCCTTTACTTCCTGATACATCTTTCCTGTATAAGGATCTGGATTCCAGTTCTCATAGAACTTGCCATCGAAAGCCTTATCAGGGTTAGTAGCAGGATCGTCTGCAACGTTATTAGCAGTACAATTGTTCTGAGCCTTTGTTGTAGAAGTCCATCCAGAAATAGTCTCACCATTAAAGTCAGGGTTTACAATGTTAGAAGTCATATCTACAGGATGCTCTGGATCTACCAATTCTGCAATCTTATTATTCAAAGACTTAACAGCATTATGGATATCCTCTACTGTAGCAGCGCCATTGTTGAAAACTTTCTCCTCGTCAGCTAAGTCTGTAACGCCTATAGTCTCAGCCTTCTCGAGTAAATCCTTAAGAGATGGTTTCAAACCATAAGCCTCATAGTCAGCAGCAGAAATAAACATCCACTTAGCGTCGTCGCCCATAGCAACGTCGAACCAAAGAGCGTATGTATTTGGCTGTTCTGTTTTACCAGCCTCTTGCCATGTCTTACCATCCCACAGACGGTCGTGAGTGAGGTTTACACCAAGATATTCGCCAGCAACATATTTCCAATTAGCATCAGCCTCATTGCCTTCAGCTCCATCCTGGAAAGTCTCTGGACGAGAAATAGCATAAACATTGCCACCAAGGTCGGTAATAGTCCATTCAATCGTTGTTCCACTAGTGTTAGGACCATCTACGAAAGCTGTTTTATGATCTGTGCCAGTATTTGCATCAGAGATACGCTTTAGATAGTGATTATCATTACCAGTTTCTACTGCATAGAGATAATAACGACCATCAGAGAGTACAGCTGCATCAGCATTCTCTTCCATACTGGTTTTAACGACATACCTGATACCTGAAGAGGCATTAACGACAGCTTGGGTTCCCCAAGACTCTCCTCTGTTAATCCAAGCCTTTTGGCCTACGTTCCATACGTAAACGGTGTCCTTAGTGGTGAGGTTAGCAAGTGCCAAACCATTAGTAGGTGCAGGCACAACCCAATTACCAGCAAGGGCAGTAGAGCTTGAAAGTGCTGCAGCAGCGGCTACAGCTGCGAAACGAAAAAATTGTTTCATAAGCTTAAACAGTTAAGTTAGACAATAGTTATTTAGTTATAGTGTTTTATTACACTTGTTTTTTCGGAGTATTTTTACTCCTTATTATATATTAGGTAGCTACATAAAAGTAGCGAGGTAGCATTTAAATTTTCTAAATTCCGGAGCAAATCCGATGGTAGGTAGAGAGTTTGAGTCTATAATGGCATCACATGCCATAGACTTTGCGAAGAGTCTGTCTGACTTCGTTTCTTGCTCTATATAATCTTGATTCTACAGAGCGATAGCTCATGTTCAAGATTTCGGCTATCTCATTATAGCTTTGTTCTTCAAATCGGCTAAGCTCATATACCTTTCGGTTCTTATTGCTCATGCCTTCCACAATTTTCATCTCGTTGGATGCAAGTTCGGCTGTATCTAATGAAGTATCGTGGTAGCCATAGTCAAAGATATCGGCTGTATCAACATCAGAATACATCTTGCGCACAAAAGCTCTGTGGCGAAGATAGTCTGTTCGCATACGCAAAGCTATAGTTGCAGTAATGCCTTTAACTGTTTCAAGGCGCAGGGTATCGATAGAAAGCAAGCGTACAAACACATTCTGCACCAAGTCTTTGCATTCCTCTTCAGGGATGTTGACCTGACGAAATATAGAGAATAGAGAACTTCTCATCTCCTCATATGTTGCGCTGATAGCTTGGTATTTATCTGTAACCTGCCGTATCATGATGTAATGAAACCTATGCTCACGGATGAGCTATAAACAACGATAATAGTTAAATTTGTTATTAGGTTTTGCAAATTTACTCATTAATTATTTTATAACAAGGATTTTTGCTATAAAACTTCAAATTTTAACATAAATAGTAAAAATGCGTGACGTAGAATAAGTATAAAGTATAAGAAATGAAAACTGAAAGTGTCATTATAGAGCTAACACAAAAAAAGAGCATGCCTTTCGACATGCTCTTACTTGTATTGTTTAGATTATTACCGCATGGGCAATTACTTCATTGGTAAATACCAATTCTGCTCATCGGTGAGATCCTTAGCAACATTCTTGTGGGCAAGCTTGCGAGCAAGCCACTGACCACCATAGTTAGCACCATAGGTTGCATCAGCATTCTTATGGCGAGCCAAACGAGTGAGGTCGCCGAAGCGAGTACCCTCGAAGGCAAACTCCATAGCATACTCATCGCAAAGCAAATCCTCGACAGCATTGATGGTATCATTCAATGTTTCACCTACTGTTACGCCCTGTGCTGCAAGTTCAGCAAGTTTGTTGCCAACGATGGTAGACATCTGATAAGGAGACTCCTTGCCATTAGTTCTGTTTGAACCACGATAATGCAAACCATAAGAGTTTGCGAACAAGTTCTTATACTCCTCCGACAAGAATGGGAACTTAGTAGTGAGAAGTTCTCTTGTCTCAGGACGAAGATATGCAGCCTCTTCCAATGCTGTCTCAGAAATACCATCCTTTAGGATAGCGAAAGCAGCATCAGGATAGCCCATACGGTTGAGAGCCTCAGCAAGGTGCATATAAACGGTAGCTACGCGATAGATGTAGACATTACCTCCATCATACTTTGTTACACGATTATATGTAGAATCGTCCTTTGTAGCGCTCTGAACAGTATAATAGCGACGGATATCACCAAGACGAGTGGTAAGAACCTCAAGATAGTCTGATGATGGCTTATAGTACCAATCCTGCTGATTGCAAAGATTATAGTACTGGCTTGAAGCCTCAATCTCGCGCTCAAGGATATACATTGTGCTACCAGAAGTCTGCGACTTGTTGTCGGTGGTATCGACATCAGTAGTATAATAGTTGTAACCAAAGAGCTTAGGAAGTTTTGTAACAGTTCCCTTCAATGAATTTACAGCCATTGGCACAACTGTGATATTCTCATTTCTGTCTGGAGACACGTTGAACATATTTCTCCAAGAGTCATTAAACATGACATTATAACTTCTTGGCATAGAGAGCTTGTTAGGATAAGAGAAACTTACGTCTGGCATAGCAAAATATCCATAAGCAGGCTTCTTATTGTTGATAAGATACTGTGTATAGTATGTGGCAGCCTGTTCGTACTCGTTGCACTCAAGATACATATCACCAAGCACGAGGAGTACAGGGAACATAATCTTCTTAGAGCTAAACTTCTTGGTTACACCGAAGTTGGTATTACCAGCATCAATGTCGCCATAGTTAGGCACCTCGATATCCTTATACATAGTAAGCTCTGGAGCCAATGCTGCGAGCACGCCTTTCATATCCTTCTTCTCCTTAGGCGCATTGGCCTCAGAGATGCTGGTGATAGGTGTGGTATAGAAGTCTACAGTGCCATAGTTCTTGCAGAGCTGCATGTAAGCCCAAGCACGGATGCTGAGAGCCTGCACATACTCAGGGATGGCAACCTTGTGGCTACCTGTCATGAGCATGGTATCGCGGTGAGCGATATAGTAGTTGCAGTTGTTGATGATACGATAGTATACGTATGCAGAGTCGTACTTATTGTTGGCACCAGCGGTGAAGTTGGCGAGTTCGCGAAGTGCAGTTTCTGTATACTCAGTAGTTGATGTGAGGTCACCACGCATTTCGTTGATGAGCACATTCTGGTCTATTGCCATCTGTACACCCTTGAGCATGGCAAGAGTGTAGTACATAGAGTCGGTCTTCTGATCCAAAGAAGGATTGAATACAAGCTGGCTCGACTCTGTTTCGAGAATGTCTTCACACGAAGTCGTAGTGAAGAACATTCCGAAGATTGCTGCTATTATTAATAGTTTTTTCATTGTTGCACTTTGTTTAGAGGTTAATCTTCATACCGAATGTGAATGTACGGCTGAGAGCTACGTTGCCTGGGTCGATGCCCTGATAGAGCACACCGTTAGCAGCAGAGAATTCTGGGTCGCTACCAAGATACTTGGTGATGGTGAAGAGGTTGTTAGCCTCTGCCCAGATGGTAAGTCCCTGAATCCAATCGCCCTTGACAGGCACCTTGTAAGAGATGTTAACTGTTTTGAGGCGGAGATAGCTACCATCCTCTATCCAACGATCGCTGAAGCGAGCATTGCCCATAGGGTCGCCGTAGCTAAGACGTGGCATATCGGTAACCTGACCTTCATGACGCCAACGGTTTGCCATTGCTACTGTCTGGTTGTAGAAGTTGCTTCCCGACTCAAGTACAGAGCGAGAGTAGTTGTAAACATCATTACCCAAAGAATAGTTCAAACCAAGGGTAAGAGTGAAGTTCTTCCACATCACGCTACCGAAGATATTACCATAGATATCAGGATTTGGATTACCGATGATGGTCTTGTCAGCCTCATCAATCTTGCCATCCTTATTGATATCTACGAAGTGCATATCGCCAGCCTTGAAATACTGCTTGGCACCAGTCTCGTCGAGATAGTATAGATAATCGTTGTTGCCAGCAGCCTTAGCCTGAGCGTCTGTAGCAAACACACCAGCTGTCTTGTAGCCATAGAAGCTACCTACAGGCTGACCTACGATAGTAGCGATATTGTCGGTACCATATATAGAAGATGTGTAACCCTGAGCATTCTTAACTCCGTCAACATAAAGTTTATCGTCGTTAGGAAGGGTCTTAATCTTATTTTCATAGTGACCTACGCTTGCGCCCAATTCGATATTGAAGTCCTTAGAAACAACAGGCTTTGTGGTAACAGTAACCTCGAAACCTTGGTTGTCCATGCTACCACCGTTGCTCCAATAGTTGTTGATACCAGCTACAGGGTTTTCGAAGGTCTTAAGCGTAAGAAGGTTTGTGGTGTGCTTCTGATAGTAGTTGAAGTCTACGCCCAAACGGTTGTTGAGCAAGTAAGACTTGAAACCAACGTTCCACTGACCAGTCTTTTCATAGGTAATCTTGTCGTTACCGATGTTGTTGAGCATGTGGACAGATGTGTTGTTGAGATACTGCATAACCTGGAATGAGGTGCGGGCTGCATAGTTGTTGATATCATCGTTGCCTGTGATATCATAACCAGCCTTGAGGAGGAAGTAGTTAAGAGCAGAAGTCTTAGGGAACCACTTCTCATTGCTGATAGCCCAACCGAGCTGAACGCTTGGATAGTAAGCCCACTTAACACCACCGAGACTCAAACCATCAGCATTCTCACCGAAACGGCTACTTGACTCGAGCGACATAGCCACCTGTGCAAAGTAGAGGTTGCGATAGTTGTAGTCGATGTTGGCATACCATGACATATTCTTCCATGAATCGTCTACACCATACGACTCTTTGAACTCCATGTCCTTAGAGATGTTAGGAGTCTTATCGTTAGCGGCACTTGCATACTGTCCCTTAGGCTGACTGTTGTCGAAGGCGAAAGAGGTATAGCGCAAACCACCATATACATCAAGGAAGTGAGCACCGAAATGCTTTGTGAACTGCAAACGAGTGTCGCTCATCACGCTTGTTTCCTTAGAGAAGAGAGACATAGCCATGTTTTGCACACGACCAATACCATCGATAAGGAAGGTTGGCATACCGCCTGTTGGACGATAGTAGCGCTGTGAATTACGGTTAAGTCCGTAGCTGAACACCTCCTGAAGATAGAAGTTGTCGGTGAACTGATACTTAGGAGCTATGACAGCATTAAACTCTGTGTTTTCAACACGGTTTTTATTGATACCCTCACCATTTGCAAGAAGTGCTGTAGGGTTACCAAGTGTAAGGTTTGAATTGAGCAACGATACGAAGTCGTCAGCCTTTGAGTATGTTGATGTAAGCTGGCCTACCTGATTGTAGGTGTAAGGATTGAGGATAGGAGCCTTGATGAGACCAAGCAATGTTGGAGACGAAACAGGCGCTGTTGTGAAATCCTCAGGAGCACCATTGTCAAACACGTTGCGATTAACCTTGGTAAACGACATATCAAAACGTGTAGAGAGTTTGCCTACAACCTGAATATCTGTATTGAAACGTACGCTCAAACGGTTGAAGCCATTCTCCTTAGCTGTGCTCTGACCATCGGTATAACCGAGCGAGAGGTTGTACATACCTACGTTGTCACCACCCTGCACATTAATATTATAATTCTGTGTCAGTGCCTCACGATAAACCTCCTTGCTCCAGTCGGTATCGTTGTGGTAGGTTTTATAGTAATATCCATTAGGATCGTCGTTGAGGAAATTCAAACGATCGAGGTCGAAATGGTTGATGTTAGGGAATGTTCCCACCATCTCTGAAGCATAAAGACGATACTGCGAAGCGTTCATCATATCAGGGAGCTGTGGCTGCAATGTTACACCTACACCTACGTTGGCATCGATGCGTGTAGCCATAGAGTGTCCACGCTTGGTAGTGATAAGGATTACGCCATTGGCACCCTTTGCGCCATAGATAGCTGCACCGTTCTTCATAACAGTAACCTTCTCGATATCCTCAGGATTGATATTGAGCATAAGGTTGTTGTAGTCGCCATAGTGGAGAGAATTGCGAGTTGCCTGCATATCCTTTACCACGCCATCAACTACGACAAGAGGCTGTGCATTGGTATTCAACGAGTTGATACCACGAACAAACATAGCAGCGCCATAGCCAGGACCACCAGAGCGAGTGACAGTACGAACATCGGCACCAAGGTTGTTTTCTATATCAGTCTCTACAGTCTGCGAAGTAGTGCTCTTGATCTTAGCTGTACTGTTGGCAGTAACATCGGTAGAGTTCTCATACATCTGCTTAAACTTGTCAGCGATGAGTACCACCTTAATATTTTCTCCATTACCAATAGCAACCTGCTGGCTCAGATACTGAGGAGCATGAACATAAAGAGCTGTGGCAAAAGTAGGCACCTTGATGGTGAACTCGCCCTTGCTATTGGTCATGGCAGCATAGTTGCGGTTGTTGAGAGTCTGTATCTGTATACCTGCAAGAGGAGTCTTGCTAACAGCATCCACAACAACACCCTTTACCTCTTTGGTAGGATATGTAGGACGCTTTGCCTGAGACTTTTGCTTTACTACAGTCGTCTCCGCTCCACCGTTAGAATATGAGGCATCGTCTTGGGCAAAAGCTGCAGTGCTACAACCCATAGCCAAGGCAACGCTCAAACAAAGAATATTATTTCTTTTCATTGTTTTCGGAATTTAATCTTAAGACTTTGCTTATTTATCACTTTCATCTTCCCACTTATAGTCAGGATGCTGCTGAATATAATCATCGAGTTCCTTTGGAATCAAATAGATGTAGTCGATGCGGAGAGTACGGTCGAACACAGAAAGCTTGGATGAGGTTACATTACTCATAATACGCACGTATGGCATAGCTTTCTCAAGACCTACTGTAGCATAAGGAAAATCAACTTCTCCTATTCTGATAGTATCAACCTTTGTAGGGTCATTAGAAACTTTTCTTGTAAGCGTCTTTTCTACATACATTCCAACGTTGTTTTTGTTTTCATGATAACCATACTTAATCTGCATTTGATTAGGAAGCATTGAAGGCTGATAAGTATTCTTATTAATGTTAGATGGGGCTACACATATATATAATACATACTTTCCCTTACACACCTTTGGAATATAATAGTCGATTTCAGGATTTGAAGTTGCTGTGTTTGCACGAACTTCTGCATAACTATTGTTAGACAATCTGCCTTCTACAGTATCATTCCTTGATGCGTCATTTATGGTAAGATAAGAAACATCGCCTTTAAAGGTACCTGCAATATTGGAACCGTATTCACCTTCAACCTTGATTGGCACCTTATAATGCCAAGGCTTAAAGCCAAGAGTGTTTGTTACCCAAACAGCACCATTACTCTTATCAATACGCTTAGCATCCTTGAACAAATCGGCAGCATCCTCAGAATAGAACTTCAAGCCTACTGTAGATACCAACGAGTCTGCCTGAAGAGTCTGACCTGTCTGCAACTTGTTGAGCTTAACATTGTCACCACGATTGTTGTTGAAAGCCAAATTGCCTACCATAAGCAAATGAGACAAAGAATCTGAGAGATAAGCATTATCCACGAGATCTCTTTCGGTACTCTTCTTTATGGAATCATATTTCTCATAGAATGTATTGGTATACTGGTATGAAGGCAAATAATCAAGGAGTGCATCAACATACTGTTTCTTCTCAATCCAAGCCTCGTTGGTAGGAAGAATCATAGTATAGTTAGAGTCCTCATTATTGATATATGCCCTCATATTGTTTGCCAAAGCATTATACTCTACGAGCACAGAGTCGAGATATGTAATCTGACCATCGACGACAGGACCCTTTACGCTATTCTCAACGTCAAGTGACTTCATGTCGTACTTAGCGAAATAAGCACTTACTGAGTCGAGAGGATAGTCGTTGGCATTGATACTCTCATAGATATTGAATCCGAAGTCGAGTTTGCCATTGATAGCGTGGAGTGTACCATTGCTGTTAGGAATGTTTGGCTGAACAAGCTCTAAGCCACCCATGGTATATGTGCCATTACCAACAAACCTCTTCATTTTCTCGTTTATCATGTATACGCTTTTATCGACAGAGCCTGAAGCAGGATAATTGAAATGAGCTACGTGGTTCTGCATGAATTGCTTCTTCATGGTAGCGAGGTCCATGTTGTTTAGGGTCTCATAGTCGAACGAACCATTGAGAGGAGCCCAAACAGTATATGTTTGTGGATTGGAAAGCACCTGATCATAGCCTGCTTTCTTAGCCAAAGCTGCGAAATCAGACAGGTTCTTATTGGCAGAGATATTCTCCCACAAGGTAGAAGTGGCAGAACCAGTCACAATGCCATTAGCATCGTAGTGGTCGTCCCAATCAGAGCAGGCTGTGGTCATGGCGCCCAATGTGAGGGCCGCCATGACTACTTTTGCTGTGTTAAATATCATATTATTTTTCATAATTTCTAATTTTAATACATATCCTCAAGATAGCGAGGGTTGTTGTAAACATTAACAGGAACGAGCTCAAGATAGTCGAAGTACATCTGGCGAGAGTCGTCGTCAAGAGCTGACTTTACACGGAACCAATATGTGCCTTGCTTTATCTCCAAACGTGCAATAACTCTTCTCAAAGATTCGCTAAGTCCACGAGCCACGTCGCTACCGCCTTTGTTCATAGTATAAGCAAGAGGTCCACGCATCCATCCAAGATTGTGCATTGCGATATCTGTTTCCAGACCCATATCATCCATCTTCTTATAGTCTGTCCAACCAGTTTGTGTATCAGGCGAACCATCTGCGTTATCTTTAGGTTGAACTCGCATATCGAGAGGAATATCAAGAGCCTCCATCTTGGTGCGGTTATTAGTACCTTCTCCTATAAAGAACTGATACATACCACGGCTATCATTAGTAGACAAACCGTATCTTAGTTCGTATGTTCCATCAGGAACAGGAGGCAAACGGAATGCAAGGTCTACATTACCCTTAGCATTAAACTCATCTCCCTGGTAGTTTTTCCAATTATTCTCACGACCTCCCAAATAGTAAAGGCGGGTAGACTCTCCATTATAAATTACCATATTATCAGAGAAGTCGATAGGAAGACGTACATAAGCACCGCCAAGGTTACCATCGGTACCAGTCTTACCTCCATTCAATGCAGTAATTTCATTAGCTGTAGCACCACGAAGATTGGCAGAAGCAAGTTCCTTGGTCAAAGATGTCACATCAAAACGGATACGCTCATTGAGTACACCCTTTGGCACCCACTCTTCGTATTCAAGCATACCATTGATAGGATGAATATAACCATTCAAAGCCTGAATATTCTGCTTGGTAATCTCTATACCAGAATGGTCATTCACCACATTATGCATTCCAGGTGTTCCAAGTTCACCACGCTGATCGGTAAGAGTGTTGTTAGCCTCATAGCGGTTGAGGAAGATTTTACCCGCTCCAGCCTTAGAACTACGAATAACCTTAACAAGGGTCATAGGTAGCATTGTCTCATAATACTCATAGAGAGGCACCTTGGAAGTTTCGTTCCAACTACATACCATCTTGTCGTATGGCACACGCTGTTTCAAGATATGATAGCGCACCCACATATTCAAGCAGTTATTAGGATTAGCATAGTCGTTGCCTTTGCTAACCTGAATATTGTTGTTGCGATAGTAGTCATACCATCCTGAGCCTTGCGCTGCACAACTACCATACACCTTGTTTGCATGTACAATAAGGTCGTTGATATCGTTGATTTGATTCTGAGCAAGTACAGTATTGGTTTCTGCAAAAATGGTATAACCCAGTACTGCATTCTCTGGAGTATAGAAATTAAAGTTGTTGGCAGGAGCTGTAAGCTTGCGCTTCTGCTGAGTTAAAGAGTCTGCAAGACCTGTGAGCTTAAGAGCCTCAACAAAGATAGAGAGGTCTTTGTGATTTTCCATTTCACCTGCAACGAGCAAGTTAGAACGACGAATTACATGGTTGATCTCATGAAGCACACCATTCTCCAACTCGTTGTCCATACCTGTGATGAGCGAATATGAATTAACAATGGTCTTACCTGAGACAGAGTCGATACTGGTATTGATATCACGACCAAGCATGGTGTTGATGGTCATACCATTCTCCATGTTGATAGCCATTACCTTGGTTGAAGCAAGATGGAACTTAGCAATATCATTACACAAAGAGTCTGACAAACCCTCAAGAGAGTTTTCGGTCATACCATTGTGTGGCAGTTCCTTGTTGGTATTGTCGTTATACAAGCTATCGATATAGGCTGCTACAGCTTCATTGTCTGGAGCGAAGCAAGTGTAGGTGCCATAACCCGACAACAATTTATCGAGCTCAGAACGCTGTAATATATAGTTGAAGCTACTGAACTTCTCAGGACGATTAGCAAGATAGTCCTCAATGGTCTCGCCCGTAAAGGTGTAGAGGTTAGACTCATCGATGTCTTCCTTACAACTTGTGAGGCCGAGCATGCCTGGCACAAAAGCCAAAGCAGCAATCTTGCATATAAGCTTCTTATAGTTGTTCATTTTCATTGTGACTAATTTTTACTTGTTGTTTCTTTATCAAAGTAAACTGGGTTCTGCACAAGCAGCTTGTTTACCTTTATCTCACTACGCTGTATTGGGAAGTAGAGGAAAGGTTCGCTCTTCATCTTGTAAGAAACTGCATCACCACCACTCTCATACTTTCTTGTTACAAGCTTAAGCATTGGAGAATAGAGCGAAGGCCAAGAAGTTGATTCTGCCATCTTCTTCTTGATATCTACACCCTCCATGTGGCGATAGCAATAGCGTACAAGGTCGAACCAACGTTTGCCCTCGAAGCAAAGCTCACGCTCGCGCTCAGCAAGAACGAGTTTCTCCATATCTGCAACGGTCTTGAAGTCTGATACTTTCAGAGTATCGGTAGCAGTAGTGCTCATTGAACGCTTGTTTACCACCTGCACAAGATTGAAAGCCTTTGTGAGGTTTGCATCCTCATCAGATGAAGCCAACTGAACAAGAGCCTCTGCCTTCATAAGCATAACATCAGTAAGACGATATACAATCCAGTTTTGGCGGAAGTCGGAGAAACTTCTGGTTGTAGTACGGTCTGCTCCTGCATTCGAAAGTACAGAGATAGTTGCGTCATGAGAGCCAATCATCTTTCTGATATAAAGGGCAGAAGCCTCTTCACTACCTACCTCATAGCAGTTGTTCCAAAAACGATAGTCGTTCTTAGAATGGTAAACCTTATTACTATTGTCGGTATTTGCCTTTTCGTCATACATATTGAAGATTGAAGAAGCCTGAACCTCACTATAGGTTTTATGGTCATTGGCTTTATCACCTGTCATATAGTAAAGGTTCTCTATACCCCAGTTCCAGTTTGAAGTTCCATCATACTGCCACTCAAGAATACTTTCTTGGGCATTACCATCAGTATAGCCAAAGAGTAGAAGTCCTGCCATCGAACCTGAAGTAAGATGGTAGATATCCGACTTGTCGCCACTTGCGCCCATATTATGATATTCTCTATAATATTGATCCTTGGCACTGATTACCTTATCGCAATATTCCACACACTTCTGATAGTCAGCAGCATTGTGAGTCATAGAAGCTCTCCAAAGATATATGTCTGCCATCAACGCATTTACGGCATCACGAGTGAAATAGCCCTTGTTTTTCCAACTGCCATTACCATAAGCGCCAGTCTTAAGGATATATTTCTCAGACTCTTCAAGGTCAGCAATGCAACACTGAAGAACGCTATCAGGATTTGTTTGTGGCAACATCTCTGTCATATCATCACTCTCGTAAGACTTTGTGGTGTAAGGAACATCACGGAATGTTCTAACGAGATAGAAATAACAAAGAGAACGCAATGCGAGCATCTGTGCACGCACTGTGGTATAGTCGCCCTGTGTAAACTCAGGGTCTATCTCCATAACATCTTTAGCATGATTTAGCACAATGTTGCAACGGTTGATAACGCTATAGAAATCGCCCCAAGAGTTGTAACCATTTGTTGGCAACATGTTTACTGCCGAGATATTATCAAGGTCGGTATTGTCATACAATTTGTTCTTTACCAACTCATCTGAGCGATATGCACCCCAGATGATGGCACGGCGCTGAATACCAGAAGACAACATGTTGGCATAGGCTCCTGTAGCCATACGCTCTACATCATCCTTAGTCTTCCAGAATTCCTGACCGATAGTCTTATCGGTTGGATAGATGGTAAGGAAATCATTGCAGCTTGACATGCCCAAAACGGCAAGAGCAGCAACAGCCATCGTTTTTATTTTATTATTGACTTTCATAAATGTCACAGTTATTAGAATCCTACATTAATGTTCATCGTTACTGACTTACTACGTGGAGTCTGTGAGTTGTCGGTTGCAATACCCCATCCACCTGCTGAGTGCTCAGGGTCACTTCCACTATACTTAGAGAAGCAAAGGAGGTTCTGACCAGAGAGGCTCAACTGCAAACGGCGAAGACCTATAGACTTAAGGAACTTCTTGTCGAAATTGTATGAAAGCTGAACATAGCTCATACGAACGAATGAAGCATCCTCTACATAGCGGTCTGAACCAAGGAAGTTGTAAGCAGAGTTGAACATAGCGCGTGGTATCATTGTCACGTCACCATTCTTACGCCAACGCCAGTTAACAGCGGAGCTTTGGTTGTAAGCATTAAACATCTGCTCAAGTCCCATCTTTGCCTTGTTTATAACCTTGATGCCAGAACGATAGCTGAATGAGGTTCTCAATGACCAACTGCTTCCCCAGAAGAAGTTGAAACCAAAACCACCATTCACCTTAGGGTTAGAGTTGCCAAGGTAAACAATGTCGAGAGAGTTGATCTGACCATCGTGGTTGATATCCTCATAGATGGCATCACCACCCTGGAACTTGTATGTAGAACTACCATCCTTGAAGTTGTAGACCTGACGAATAGGCTCACCTGTAGAACCCATCAACACCTTACCATCCTTGTCGATAGCGATAGGAGCAGTCTTGCCACTTGGAAGGAATTCTTTGTTGATATAGTCGCGAAGTTGTTCGCCAGTCCATTTGTTACGTTCCTTCATATTAATAAGGTATTCGTAGGTGTACTGGTAAACACCCTTATATTTCAAACCAAAGATAGAGCCGAGAGGGTTACCAATCTGAATACGGTTAAGGTACGAACCACGCTCACCGGCTTTCCACTCAGAGTTGATAGACTCGAGCACGCTCTCGTCCATTGCGGTAATCTTATTGAAGTTCTGAGAAATATTGAAGTTTGCACTCATAGAGAATTTGCCTACTCTAATAAACTTGTTAGCCTCAACATTAAGTTCCCATCCCTTGTTCTCCATATCACCAACATTGCTCCAAGCAAGAGTACTGAAACCATTGGTTGATGGAATGCGGACATTAGACATCAAGAGGTCCTTGGTCTTCTTATAGTAGTAGTTGAAGTCACCACGAATAAGGTCGTTGAAGAACGAGAAGTCACCACCAAGGTTTATCTGTGTGGTCTTTTCCCAACGAAGCTTGTTGAGCTGAAGAGCCTCAAGATATGTAACACCATCGGTAGAACCCGTCTGACCATACACTCCATAAGAAGCATACTTAGCATACTGCAAGTATTCGCTACCAGGTTGATGACCTACGATACCCCATGATGGACGGAATGAAAGCATAGACAACCACTTCTTAGACCACTTCATGAAGCCTTCGTCGCTGATATTCCAACGAGCTGAAACACCTGGGAAGTAACCCCATTTCTTAGAGTCACCAAACTTGGTTGTACCATCGGCACGGAGAGAGAATCCAAGTGAGTAGCGACCCTTGTAAGAGAAGTGGCTATTTAACAATGCTGACATAGAACGCCACTGACCATTACCAGAAGACATACCGTCAATCTTACCACCCTGCACATCTGAAGATTCTACGCCATTAGGCACATTGAGCAATACCTTGTTCTGTCGGTTGTTGTTACCAACAGTCATTTCCCAACGTCCGAACATTGTAGCATAGAGATCCTTGTTGTGGAATGCAGGAGTGAAGGTCAAAGTATGACGAGTGGTGAAGCCAAGAGAGTTTGACTCGTTAGACTCGTTGCGATTGTAGTTGGCATCATCCCAAGACTTAGTAGAAAGGGCTGCAGGCCAATACTTAGGTGTGCTCGATGCATAGATATCCATATAGACCAAACCTGTATAGTTGAGCATGGTCTTGGTATCGTCTGTACCAAGGAGCTTATAGTCGAGTTTAAACTCTGGAGAAATACGATATGTCTTTTCCTTACGCCAAGCCAAATTAGCAATAGCGACAGGGTTACCTTGGTTGCGAATATCCTCCAACTCCTTAGAAGAAGTGTTAGGAACTGTAGAACCTACATTATCCTTACCTGTTGGCAACATTACATAATACTCGTTAGTATCTGTACCATCAGCATTCTGACGATAGATGCTCATGTTTGGAGCCATCTTCTGTGCACGTCCAAGGATACCATCGTCGTAGTTACGGTTGTTGCTGGTGTATGTCAATGGGAATGTAACACGGAATGTGATACGGTCGCTCACAAAGTAGTCGAGAGACAACTTAGTAGAGAAACGGTCCAAAGACTGCTTGATAATGGTACCATTCTGATGGTCGTAACCTGCAGAGATACGGAAGTTGGCTTTTTCACCACCACCAGAAATAGTAAGATAGTGGTACTGGCTCCAACCGGTCTGAGAAACCTCCTTCACCCAATCAGTATTGTTGTTCCAGTTTTCAAACTCAGCCCATGACTTATTGTAGTTAATCTCGTTGATGTTGGTTGTAGAAGTTGCACTCTGTGATGGGTTGTAGTACATCTCCTTGAGCATCATGGTGTAGTCGTCACCATTGAGCAGGTTGTAGCCAGTAGGCTGCCAGCTTGCCTGCACACGGAGAGAGTAGTCAACCTTTGTACTACCACGAGCACCACGCTTTGTACGAATCTGGATTACACCATTAGCACCACGAGAACCCCAGATAGCAGTAGCAGCAGCATCCTTCAACACCTGAATATCAGCGATATCCTGTGGGTTGATAGAAAGCAAAGAAGCGTAAGTTTCTTCGTTAGCATTCTGGAAGTCGAAAGTCTCGTCAGGGTTATCAAAGATATTATCATCGACAACAATCAGAGGCTCTGCGCTACCATTGATAGAAGTAACACCACGCAAACGCATTGATGTACCAGCACCAAGGTTACCAGAGTTGGCAACGATATCAAGACCTGCAATCTGACCCTGAAGAGCCTCGTCGGCAGATGTAAAGGCAAGACCTTCAACATTGCTCATATCGAAAGTCTGAGAAGCAACAGACACCTCATTCTCAGGAATAGCAAGACCGCCATGGCTGAAACGCTTCTTAGCAACGACAACGACTTCTTTCAAAGTCTGTTGGTCTTCCAATTGGATTTCGAACTCTGTCTTTTCGCCAATAGGCACAGTCTTTGTTTTATATCCAATATATGAAACTTGAAGTTTATTGGCCTTGCTCTTGATTTCCATAGAGAAGTTACCGTTGATATCGGTTTGAGAAGCCGACACGATACGGTTGTTGGCATCACGCTCGGTGACATTACACATCATCACCGGTCCATCAGGAGCCATAACGGTACCTGAGATACGTATTCCCTGTGCAGAAGCAAAGGTAGAAACCATTGCAAAAACTGCGAGTATCAGGTATTTTATCTTGTTTGTTTTCATAATCGTGGTTTCTATTATTTCCTATACATACCTTTCTGCTTTTTCAAGTAGCAGTTTCTGTGTCCCACGAGTCTCTTCTTGGCATTGGTAGAAGCCCACATGCCATCATAGCGACCACTTGGGTAAGGACACAAAGGAGTTGATATTTCGTGAACAACAGCAAACGAAGATGTAGAGATTTCGTTGGAGAGAAGTGTACGAGGATCCTTAGGGTCGACCTTGAACACATAATCACGTGTCATCTTATTGTACATCTTGTTTGGGTCTTCTTTAATAATAACGTTCTGCTTGGCAGCATCGGTAACAGTAAACGACTTTGAGCCACCCTTAACATTAAGTTTAAAGGCAATACCGAGGGTATCGGAACATGCAGTAGCATACTCTCCTCCACTAACAGTATTATCAACATAAACAGAGTTATTCTGGAAATGATAACGAATAAAATCGTTGATAGCCTCAACCTTGGCAAGGAGTTCTGCCTTGACCTTAGTCTTTAGCTGTTCATTTTCTGCATTATCCTCAAGGTCTACAACACTCTTATATAATTTTTCAAGATCATCCCATTTAGGCAATCCCTTAGAATAAGCAACATTCATCGCCTGATCGTTAGGAGCATATACGGTATAGTTGTAAGAACTGAAATAGTTCACGTTGTAGTCGAGACCATAACATCCCTTGCCTGAGCGGAATGTATAGAAACGAGTCATAGGAGAAATTGCAGATCCATCAATTTTCTTTGTTGATATACCAGCAAATTCACGAATTTCATCACCACGGTCATCATTGCAGAGTGCAAAGAATTCCTTATACTGATTATTTTCAGAAAGGGTCTTATATACTGAATTCTGTGGCATCTGAATAATGTGGTCAATGGCATATGTGCGACCGTTCTTCTGGTTGTAAGTTTTAATAAACTTAGAAACATGAAGACCATTATCAATCTGTGCGCCACCCTTAACAAGCTGATTAGCCTCATCAAAATAGATGGCACCACCATTCTTTGTTTTATAATAGTGATTAGCACCCATAGTTTCGCCAGCATTGAGCACAACAGTATGTGTATTCAAAATATCAATAAACTGAGTTATTGGGAAGTTTGAGCCACTAAGCAAAGTGCTATCTTCGCTAACTGTACCTGTTGCAGGATCGAAGTCACGGGCAGAACAGAAAATATATGGATTCTTGGTACTATTATAATAATAGTGAAGCACACGAGGCTGTGTAACCAACGACTGTGGGTCTACATAATAGTTATCGAATGCAGCATCTGTTGGTATGAACAAACCGTAGTTGGCATCCATAGCAAGGAGATAAGCATAGAAGTTAAGACCCAAGCCAAGAGTTGTATTTCTTAGTTTGTCATTTTGGATACCCCAGTTCATAACTCGCATATCATTAGCCAAAAGAGCTGGAGCCGAAACTGCGACATACTTATTAGGTGCAAACACCTTATTTAATATATAGGCTACACCATTGTTTGCAATCTTAACATTGTACTTGCCATCCTTTTTCTCAATAACGTCTGTCGAAAGTCCCATTGGGTCGTTAGAGTCGTCTGTCACATTATCAAACTTGCTTGGTACAGAAGCTATGAAAGAAGACTTCATAAGCATAGACACGAAAGCCTGAACAATGTTCTTTGGAATGGAGTCGATATTCTCCATAAGGTTTTCAACATTGTTTTTCTTCTTACCAAACTGCTCAATCAAGAATGCACCACTTCCACCTGGCAAGAAATATTTCTCAATAGCCTTATCTGAAGGCACAAACATAGCTGCGATATCGCTAAGCTGACTGTTGGTACCTGTGGTATAGTATGCATTCCAACCTGGATCGTAAGGAAGGAGGTCGCTACTGTTCAAAGTCTTACCATTTGGATCGATACTGTTTGTGCGTGTATTCATATACGCTTTCTCAAAGATGGAGTCTTTGCGAACTTCACCATTGGCAACAGCATAGTCATTATAGCTATTTGTGACATCAGCTACATAGTAAGGCGCACTAAAACGATCGAGCATACGACTAAAATAATTAGTTTCGCCATTTGTACGCAACATCTCAGCGAGGTTGCCTGGTGGAACGATAACATCCTCCATCTGGTGGATATAACCATTCTTACAAGTAACGTCTGGATTAAGGATACGATCGCGGAAGATGTAAGCAGTTTGCTTAGAGTCATCATACTCCGAGCCTGTGATGATAGCAAAGTCGCTCTCAGCACCCTTTGTAGTAATATCATTGGCTGTCATCTGCTCTGCGGTAAAATGTACCATCATAGGGCGAGTGGCATCCATTACAAGATCAATACCCGTGCTGCGATATTTATCCCAATAGCTGTTGTTCTGTGGTAGACCCACAGGACCATAAAAATGAGTAATTGAATCAATAACATTGATACCTGTCTGGTGCTTCAATGCTATTCCGGATGCTACATTTGAATTGTTCTCAATAGAAATATTAGAAAGCATCTCTACGAGAATGGCGTTGTCAAGCATAGAGTTGTAGAGAAGGAGTTTCTTCATCGCCTTCGTCAGATCCTCATACTTGGTTACACCCCACGAATTGTTAGCATAGAATCGAGCAAATGCAGAATCGTTGGCAGGGAAGATGGTTTTAGAACCTGTTTTGCCAAGGGTTTCCGCATAGCCTAAGTCATCGATAAGTCTGACATAGTTGTTAAATGTACCGGTTAGCACCTTAGAGTTAGGATTCTTTAGCTCTTCATAAATACTATTACCAAGCCAACTCGGATAATTTCCGGGGTCATCAAGGTCATAGTCGTCCGTACAAGCTGCGAACCCACCACACAAGGCTACCATACTGAAAGACATCAACGTCTTTTTAGTTAGTTCAGAAAAGCGGTAGTTCATAAGTAAATTAATTAATTGTTATATAACTTTTTTTAATTTTGTTCAAACAAATTAGATATATCTAAACATTAATACGCACGCATATACGAGATTCCTCAAAAAAAATAAAAAAAAAGCCTACCCATATTCATTATTTTACAAAGGATATGAGTAGGCTAATTTTGTTCTTAATCCCTCAAAAACAGGAATACAGATTTACATCGGGCATCCCTCTATGTCGTCAATCATATATTCTGCAAGAAGTCTGCCTATGCGATTGAGAGCTTCACGAAGACGCTGACGTGGACAAGCAAGGTTGATACGGATGTATCCCTGACCAGCCTTTTGACCATACATAGTTCCGCTGTTAACCATCACGTTGGCTTTATCAGCAAGAAGCTGTGTAAGTTCATCGGTAGTAAACTCAAGAGCATTTACATCTACCCAAGCAAGATATGTGCCTTCAAGACGGAGAACTTCCAACTTAGGGAGATACTCATGGCAGAAACTCTTTAGTTCTATATAGTTGTCGTAGACATAGGCATTCATCTGATCAAGCCAGTCGGCACTCTCATTATATGCAGCCTGCAAAGCCACAACTCCGAAAGGATTAACATCGCAAACTTCATTGATATTGATAGCACGATTTATGCGTTTTCTTACGATTTCATCGCTACAAACGATATTCGCTATCTGCAAGCCTGCAATATTAAAGCCCTTAGTAGGCGACAGTAGAGTTACGCTATTTGCAAGACAGTCATCGCTAACAGAAGCAAAAGGAATATATTTATATCCCGGCATCACTATTTCGCAATGTATCTCATCAGCAATAACCTTCACACCATTTCTTTGGCATATTTCGTTCATTTTAGCCATTTCATCGGCAGTCCACACACGACCTGCTGGGTTGTGAGGGTTGCAAAGAACGAAGACCGTTACCTTCTCATCCTTACATTTTTTTCAAAATCTTCAAAGTCTATGCTATAGCTATTACCATCTCTAACCAGACGATTTTCTTCTACCAAACATCCACTATTGACGATGCTTGAGAAGAAGCAATTGTAGACAGGAGTCTGTACCAAGACTTTCTCGCCAGGCAAAGTTAAAGCCTTCAATGCACAACTCAACGCCGGAACTACAGCTGTAGTATACAGAATCCAATCACGATTGATATGCCAACCATGACGATTGTCAAACCAGTTGATGATAGCATCATAATAAGAGTCTGGCACCATGGTATATCCAAACACACCATGTTCTACTCGCTTACGAAGAGCTTCCTTGATAGCAGGAGCAACTTCGAAGTCCATATCTGCAACCCAAAGAGGTATCAACTCGTCGTTAGCAGCCTCATCCCATTTATAGCAGTTACTGCCACGGCGAGCAGTAAGCTTATCGAAATCAAATTTCTCCATAGTTATTATTCTTTTGTTTTAATAATGCAACTATTAGGTGCCTTTACATTCTCATTGATGGTAACGCTACCGATGAAATCGGCAAAAATATGTCCAGAGACAGGATTCTTTATATTGGTAATACCACCCTTTATCTTAGCATCGATATTAGTACAATCCTCGAAAGCACGGTCGCAAGCAGAGTCGAAAGTACAATCCTCAAGGATGACATTATCCATATAGCAGAGAGGTTGCTCACCACTAATATGACATCTCACCAATTTCACATTCTTACTGTGCCAAGCAAGATACTCACCATCAAGTTCAGAATCATATACCGTAACATTCTCGCATTCCCAAAAGCTATCCTTGGTTGTAATCTTGGCATTATGCACCTCTACATTCTTGCAGTATTGGAAAACATATTTACTGTCCGACTCCAAGCCATCGACATAGATATTGCTTGAGAACATAAAAGGATATGTGCCGTCATGAAGCTTCACGTTCTTCAATTTCAGCCCATTTATTCGCCAAAAAGTCTCGTCGGCATCATTAATCTCCACACCTTCAAGTTCAAGGTTCTTCATTTCGCGGAAGAACTTCGGACCATCAATAACGCAGTTTTTCATCACCATATTGTCTGAATACCAGATAGCAGAACGCGAACCAGGTGCAAAATAGCAGTCTGTAATCAAAGAACCATCTACGTGCCACCAAGGATATTTACCATAGAATTTAGAATTATGGCATTCGATATTCTTACAGCACTTTATTCCCGACTCACCATCTGTGATAGTGATATTATCTAAACACACATCATGAGCAGCAAACAAAGGACGTTCGCCACCAAAAGTCATATCTTTTATTGTTTCCATTGTTATTGTTTATATTTGATTATTATATGTATAGTACAAAGCAAGTATGCCACTTTGCAAAGATACAAAATAATAATAAAGGATGCATTACCTATATTAGCTAAAGATTTATCATTATTTCCGAACAGAAAAAAGATGCCATCAGAAACTGACGGCATCTATAATCTTTTGGCTTGCGCCTGCTAAACTTTCAACATATTCGCCTGCGGTTTTACCAGTGCGACGAATCTCTTCACCATCATCAGAAAGTAAGATATCCATCTGGCGTTTGAACTCATCAGCCGATGAGAAATCAAAGCCACCACCCGACTTCTTCAATCCTTGCGCCTCTTGGAAGCGTTGGTTGTTTGGACCAAATAATACAGGCACGCTCCATACTGCTGCTTCGAGCACATTGTGGATACCTACACCAAAGCCTCCACCTACATATGCTATCTCACCATAATGATATATGCTCGACAGCAATCCGAAGCAATCTATGATAAGAACATCTGCTTTAGCAGCCTCTTCAGGAGTAGTCTGCGTATATCTCACAGCCTTGCGATTTAGCTTAGAAAGAATCTGTGTCAAGTGGTCTTCACCTATCACATGAGGAGCAATGATTAATTTCCAATCCTTACGCTCATTGAAATAAGGTATGAAGATATCCTCATCAGGTTGCCAGGACGAACCAGCCACAAACACTTTCTTATCTTGCTTGAAAGCCTCAACGATAGGCAAATGCTTTGACACCTGTCTGATTTGCAAAACTCTATCGAAGCGAGTATCGCCAACAACTTCAACATCTGTGATGCCAAGTTTTGCCAATAGCTCTCGTGACACCTCATTCTGTACAAAGAAGCGAGTGAAGCATTTCAACACCTTAGCATAACTGAAGCCATACCACTTAAAGAACACCTGGTCTGGGCGGAATATGCTAGACACGCTATAGGTAGGTATATTGCGATATTTAAGAATGTGAAGATAGTTATACCAGAATTCGTACTTTATAAAGAACGCCATTACTGGCTTTACAGTCCGCAAGAATGTTATGGCATTACGACGAGTGTCGATAGGCAAATAGCAAATGATGTCTGCACCCTGATAGTTTTTGCGCACTTCATAGCCCGAAGGTGAAAAGAAGGTGAGCAATATTTTATATTCAGGATGCTCCTGACGTATGCGCTCTATGAGCGGACGTCCCTGTTCGAACTCACCAAGCGAAGCTGCATGAAACCAAATATATTTGGCATTTGGGTCTACCTTTTCGCGAAGTAAGTTCAAAGCCTCACATTCGCCTTTCCACATAGTAGCCACCTTCTTATTGAAGAAGCTTGCTATGAAGACACCAAATTGCAAGACATGAATAACCAGATTATACATATTTATATTAGTATCGTTTTCGTGGAATATCTTTATTCGAAATCTCTAAGAGTTTTATTATTGTGAGGTATCGAGGTGTTGATTATTTCAACACTTCGATAGCCTTGCGCATACGCTTAAGAGTCTCTTCCTTACCAAGGAAAGCAGAGATATCAAACATTCCAGGTCCCTTGCCCTCGCCAACGAGAGTAAGACGGAACGCATTCATAACATCGCCAAGTTTATAGCCCTTATCCTCAACCCATTTCATCACAATAGGCTCCTGACCCTCTACACTGAAATCGTCGATGGATTCGAGCAAATCTGCGAGTTCTGTCATCTGCTGAGCAGAGTATTCCTTCCAACGCTTCTTACGTGTCTTCTCATCATATTCTGTAGGAGCGATGAAGAAAAATGAGCACAATGGCCACAATTCGCGAACGAAGCTCACACGGTCTTTCATCATAGAAACAACCTTGGTTATACGCTCCATCGACTCGTCAACACCATTATTGGCTACGATAGGAGCAAAGAGCTCTGCTATCTCTTCGTTGCTCTTGCGAAGAATATACTCGTGGTTAAACCAGATACCCTTCTGATAGTCGAACTTGGCACCAGCCTTTGAACAACGAGTGATATCGAAAGCCTTAACAAGTTCGTCGAGTGTGAAGAGTTCCTGCTCTGTTCCTGGATTCCATCCGAGAAGTGCAAGGAAGTTGACAACAGCCTCTGGGAAATATCCACTCTCACGATATCCGCTTGATATCTCACCGCTCTTAGGGTCGTGCCACTCAAGAGGGAATACAGGGAAACCAAGACGATCGCCATCACGTTTAGAAAGTTTACCCTTGCCTTCAGGCTTAAGCAACAATGGCAAGTGAGCGAAACGTGGCATAGTGTCTTCCCAACCAAAAGCACGATAGAGCAACACATGAAGAGGTGCACTTGGCAACCACTCCTCACCACGGATCACGTGGGTAATCTCCATCAAATGGTCGTCAACGATATTTGCCAAGTGGTAAGTAGGCAATTCGTCGGCACTCTTATAAAGCACCTTATCGTCGAGGATATCGCTCTTGATTACAACATCGCCACGAATCATATCGTTTACATGCACCTCGATGCCTGGTTCAATTTTGAAACGTACCACATACTGCTCGCCATCAGCAATGAGTTTTTCAACTTCTGCTGCATCCATGGTAAGCGAATTACGCATTGACAAACGAGTATGAGCATCATACTGGAAATTCTGAATCTCATTGCGCTTAGCTTCAAGTTCCTCAGGAGTATCAAAAGCGATATAAGCCTTGTCATTGTCAAGGAGCACCTTTACATACTTCTTATATATATCACGACGCTCGCTCTGACGGTATGGTCCATGTTCGCCACCGAAGGAAACACCTTCGTCAAACTTGATACCGAGCCAACGGAACGACTCAATGATATAGTCTTCGGCACCAGGAACAAAACGATGAGAATCGGTATCCTCAATACGGAACACCAAATCGCCACCATGCTGGCGTGCAAAGAGATAATTATACAATGCGGTACGTACACCGCCAATATGCAAAGGTCCTGTTGGACTTGGTGCAAAACGCACTCTTACTTTTCTTTCTGACATATTGTTATTGAAGAGAAATAATAATTTTCTGCAAAATTAATATATTTTCTCGACTTTTGCGATTTTTTTTTGTATTTTCGCAGAGCAAACCAAATAAAGGAGTATAACTTATGAGTTTAATAGGTAGAAAAGAGGCTAAATATTGGCACAACTTGCTGATGAGAGTATGGATTACGGCTCTCACCGTAGCTATTATAGTATGGTTCTTGCCACGCGACAGCAACAGCAAGAGATATAACTATGATGTGGGTAAGCCATGGATGTATCAATCGTTTATTGCGCAATTCGACTTTCCTATCTACAAGTCAGAGGATGCGATAAAGCAAGAACAGGATTCGATACTGAAAGAATTGATGCCTTATTATAACTACGACCCTACACGCGAAAAAAAGGAATTGGAGAGATTCAACAAAGATTTTTCCTCTGAGCTAACAGGTCTTTCACATCACTATAGGGCTATTATCATAGACAGAATACATCGTCTGTATTCTGCCGGCATCATGAATACTCCAGAATATAATGCCATAGCCCATGACTCTACAAACATGGTGAAGGTGGTTGACGGAAAGAGTGCTACACCTATAGAAATAGGATGTATGTACTCCACTATGTCTGCCTATGAAGCCTTGCTTAAGGATGAAGAATTGTCAAAAGACCGAGCTTTGCTCCAAAAGCTAAACCTTACGAACTATCTTGAGCCAAACCTGACCTACGACAAGGAAAAGACAGAAACTGAGCGTACGGATATGCTTGGTAGTATACCGCTGGCAAGTGGAATGGTGTTGAGCGGACAGAAGATTATAGACCGTGGCGAGATTGTCGACGACTATACATATAGAGTATTGTCGTCATTCGAGCGAGAGTTGCAACGACGCAATGCAACACAGATGGAGCTAACAACAACGTTTATTGGTCAGGTGATATATGTCACTATTCTCGTAATGCTCTTCACGATGTATATAGCATTGTTCCGCAAAGACTATTTCGATAAGCCTCGTTCAATAATGATGCTATATGTGATGATCACGCTATTTCCTATTGCTGTAGCAATGATGATTGAGCACAACTGGTTTAACGTTTATATAGTACCGTTTGCAATGGCAGCTATATTCGCCCGAATGTTTATGGACTCTCGAACGGCTTTCGTTACTCAGCTCACCATCGTTTTGATTTGTGCCGCTGCGGTGAAATACCAATATGAATTCATCATCATTCAGATCGTGTCAGGTCTTGTAGCAATATACTCTTTGCGCGAATTGTCGAGCCGAGCACAGGTTATAAAGACAGCAGCACTAGTAACTGTGAGTTGCTGTGCCGTATATTTAGCGCTACAGATGATGCAAGAGACTGATGTACTGAAGCTTGATAGCAAGATGTACACCCACTTTGCAGTAAATGGCGTGCTCTTGCTATTGTCATATCCGCTGATGTACCTTATTGAGAAGACTTTCGGTTTTACCAGCAATGTTACCTTGTTTGAGCTTTCAAACACCTTTAAAGGAGTATTGAGAAATCTCAGCGAGGTGGCTCCTGGAACATTCCAGCATTCTATCACCGTGGGTAATCTTGCTGCCGAGGTGGCTAACCGCATTGGTGCCGACAGCCTATTGGTACGTGTAGGAGCGCTATACCACGACATTGGCAAGATGACAAACCCAGCATTCTTCACAGAGAACCAAGCTGGCGTAAACCCTCACGATGCGCTGACATGCAAAGAGAGTGCAAAGATAATTATCGGCCATGTCACCGAGGGTGTGAAGATAGCAGAGAAAGCTAACCTGCCTACCATCATCAAAGATTTTATTCTGACTCATCATGGCAGAGGTATGGCTAAATACTTCTATATAAAATACCAGAACGAACATCCTGACGAGGTTGTGGATAAGGAGCAGTTTACATATCCTGGTCCAAATCCTTTCACCCGTGAGCAGGCTTTGCTGATGATGGCAGACACCTGTGAGGCTGCATCGCGCTCACTGCAGGAATATACCGAAGAGAGCATCAGCTCGTTGGTAGACAGACTCATTGATGCACAGGTGGCTGACGGATGTTTCAAGGATTGTCCTATCACCTTCCGCGACATAGCACAGGCCAAACAAGTGCTAACAGAGCGATTGATGTCTATTTATCACACTAGAATTCAATATCCGGAACTGAAGAAAGAATAAGTGAAATACATACAAGCTATATTGCCTCTACCCCTTGAGGGTACCTTTACTTACTCTGTACCGCAAGACCTTGAAGACAAAATCAAGGTAGGAATGCGTGTTGTCGTTCCATGCGGACAGAAGAAGACGTACACCGCTTTGTGTGTAGAGGTGACAGACAAAAAACCAAACATAGGCGTTAAAAATATCAAGTGCATATATTCTGTGCTTGACGATATGCCTATGCTATTGCCCCAACAGCTAAAGCTATGGCAATGGATGGCGGATTATTACATGTGTACTCTTGGCGACATTTACAAGGCAGCCCTACCTGCAGGACTAAAAGCAGAGGATGGTTATCGTCCGAAGACTGAGACATACGTGGGACTTACAGAGAAATTCCACGATGAAATGGCGCTAAATATAGCTTTAGATATGGTTTCGCGCTACGAGAAACAACAGAAAGCATTGGCAGGATATCTCGAACTGTCGCATTGGGCTGAGATGTCTGGCACCGCTATTCCCGACGACATAAAGGAGATAACGCAGACGGAACTATGCAATGTTACGCATTGCACCACACCAACAGTCAAAAGCCTTGTGAAGCGTGGCATATTGGAGATATACCAGAAAGAGGTAGGACGACTGAATACTGATGGCGAGTTTACTCCTCAAAATGCCAAGCTACTAAATGAAGCTCAGCAAGAGGCTTACAACCAGGTGTTGATGCAATTCATGAAAAAGAATGTGGTGTTGCTGCATGGTGTAACCTCAAGCGGCAAGACTGAGATTTACATACACCTTATATTAAAGGCGCTACAAGACCACAAACAGGTATTGTTCTTATTGCCCGAGATAGCTCTGACGGTTCAGATCATGGAACGTCTGCAACGTGTCTTTGGTAGCCGACTTGGTATATACCATAGCAAATATAGCGATGCCGAAAGAGTGGAGATATGGAAGAAGCAAGTTTCTGCTTGTCCTTATGATATTATAATAGGTGCACGAAGTGCTGCTTTGTTGCCTTTCAAGAATCTTGGCTTGGTGATAATCGACGAGGAACACGAAACAAGCTATAAGCAGCAAGACCCTGCTCCACGCTATCATGCCCGTAGTGCCGCTATAATGTTGGCATCGATGTATGGTGCAAAGACCTTATTGGGTAGCGCCACTCCATGTATGGAGACTTATACCAACGCCAAGAATGGAAAGTTTGGCTACGTAAGGCTGGACAAGAGATACAAAGATATTGCTTTGCCTAAGATTGAAGTGGTTGACGTGAAGGATATGACAAGAAGAAAGATGATGAAAGGTCCGTTCTCTCCTCGCCTATTGGAAGCCATTCAGGAATCTTTGGACAACAACAAGCAGGTGATATTATTCCAAAATCGTCGTGGTTTTGTGCCTATTGTGGAATGTCAAGACTGCGGTTGGATACCAAAGTGTGAGCATTGTGATGTGTCGCTGACCATGCACAAGAACATCAACTTGCTGACTTGCCACTATTGCGGATATACATATGCCATACCAAAGGTATGCCCAAAATGTGGCGGCATACACCTTCGTGGACGTGGTTTCGGTACAGAGAAGATAGAAGATCAGATAATGGAGCTATTCCCCGAAGCCAAGGTGGCACGTATGGATCTTGATACTACTCGCACCAAGAATGCGTATGCAAGGATTATTGAAGACTTTGCATACGGAAAAACGAATGTGCTGATAGGCACACAGATGATAACAAAAGGATTGGACTTCGACCGTGTGCAACTGGTAGGAATACTGGATGCCGACTCTATGCTCAACTATCCCGACTTCCGTGCCTACGAACATTCGTATATGATGTTGCAGCAGGTGAGCGGACGAGCAGGCCGTAAGGGTAAGCAAGGATTGGTGATATTGCAGACTAAGTCGGCAGATTTGCCTGTGATAGAACAGGTGGCAGCCAACGATAGCAAGACTTTCTATGAAGACCTTGATGAAGAGCGCCGACTTTTCAACTATCCGCCATACACCCGACTGATATATGTATATCTGAAGCATCAACACGACAACGTGGTGGAGTCGGCTGCATTGATGCTCGGTTCGATATTGCGTGGATGGTTTGGCGAAAGAATATTGGGACCCGACAAACCTGCGGTGGCAAGGGTGAAGTCGATGTGTATACGAAAGATAATGATAAAGCTGGAGAACGGAATCGACCAAAAGAAGGTTCGCGAATATCTTCGTATGGCACAAAAACAAATACTGCAGGACAAGCAATATGCCGCCCTGCAGATTTTCTACGATGTGGATCCCCAATAAATAGGGAAAAGAGAGTATGTGGTATTAGAAATTGATATCAAGACCAACTGCGAATACATTGTTGTTACGAGTGTAGTCAGAGTTATAGCTTAGGCTCTGAGTTGGGGTAAGTTGTACAGTCTCTGATGTCTTCTTGTGATTATAGAATGTGTGGAAATAAGCTACATTCAAATCCATCTTCTTGTTGATGTGATAAACACCACCGACAGCTACAGAGTTTGAACTTACAACGAACGACTTGTCATCCATATATTCGTCCGAAAGACCATAGCTGGTGTTCTGCCAACCTGTGCTAAGAGTTATTTTCTTTGTTACGTCAACCTCAACACCTGCATTGTATTCAACAGTACCACGGTCGAGCAACTTCTGACGATCGTTGTAAGAAGTAGCATGCTTATCGTCGAACCAATGGAAACCAACGTTTACACGCACCTCGTCGATAGGCTTGTAACCTACACCTACTGCCAAGTAAGCAGGAATATCGCCTGCAATCTTCTTGCCATCCTCGTATTCACCGATAGCTTCGGTAAGATTCTTATCAAAATGGTTCTTCAGTGCAACCATAGCGCCTTGTACATTTTGGTTGCTCAACACCATGTCGGCTGCAGCCTCTGGCACGCCACCTGCAATATATGAAGCACGAAGGTTGTCGGCAAGGTTACCAATACTTGGAGTCTTGTTTACAGACTTATTCTTCAAGCGCAAACGAGTCTTGAACTCATACTTTGCAGCAAAGTTCCACTTTCCTGTCTTATAATCGATGCCAATGATAGGAGTAAAGCCCTTACCACTCTGGTCACAGCTCAACTCGATATTAGCAGAATTCTGCTTTGTAGGGTCGAGGACCTTATAAAGAGGCATATTACCGACGGTGATATTCTCTACATATCCATAGTAGTTACATGTTGCATATACACCACGCACACCTGCAGAAACAGCAAGATTGTCAGTAACCTTATAAGCAACAGCAGCAGAAAGACCGAAATAATACTGACGACCATGCATATAGCTATCATAAGAATACTTACCCTGTGTACCGAAAACATTATTTGATGTAAACACAGCAGGAAGGCCAATCTGACCAGCAGTCTGGTCAACAATACCTGCCAATTGACAAGCACCTACGGCTGTCTCTGATACAATCTTCTCGAAAGAACCAAGACCATCGTCGAAGGTACACTTACCACCACCACCTGTGAGGGCGAAGTTTCCTTGGAACGACCATCTACCTTTGTTGTAAGCATACTGGAACGAAGGAATTACAGGTGCAAAAGCCTCACCTTTGAAAGTACGAGGAGTAACAGGATTGTTCACATTATTTGGGAACAATGCATAATCATTCTTAATAGAACGGGTCTGATAAGCCAACTGCCAGTTGATAGCAAGATGATGACCTTCGTTCATAAATACAACACCCGCAGGGTTGTAGTATACACCATCAATACCGATAGAAGCCTCACGGCTCATCATACGGTTGAAAGCTACATGTTGATTGGTGTTTGTAAGCAGACCACCCGCTTGGATAGTGTTGCCAGCAAATACAGTAGAAATGGCAACAAAAACTAATTTTAACTTATTCATTTAATATCACTATTAATAATTGGCTGCAAAGTTAGCATGATTGTTCTCTTTTTCCACTATTATCTTTATTTATTTAATATGCGTTAACACTTAAAGGTAACAAACATGCACAACCAATCGATTTTGTGCAGATATTTGAACAGAAAAGCAAAGTTCTTAGAAGAATTTAGATCACAAATCAATTTAGTTATTATAATTAATGAAATTCGGACAATAATCCCATTCTCATTATTTATTTCATTAATGTCATTATCATAATAACAAAGCTAAAACATAACCAATGATTACTATTGTTTTGTCACATTACACCGAAACTTATTATATATATCCAAAGGTCAGAAAGTTTACTTTAGAGATTATATTATTTTCGGGAACTCATTGACTACCAACACTTTGATTTTCCATTCGATTTACTTTACCACTTACTCGTTGAAGTAAACAGCAAATAAAGTTATTAACTTTGCACCAGACTAAAAACAATTATCCAACCTATGCAAAAAGCAAAATTTTTAACCCTATGCGCATCTGCTTTATTTATAAGTGCAAGCGCACAGACTCCTAAATTTGGAGTTGACCCAATTGAAAAAGTAATTAATGCGATGACTCTCGACGAGAAACTAAACGTTCTCATCGGTTCATCAGGCAATGTGAAGAGCGACGCTACTGCAACCATTGGTTCTTCAGCCGAGCTTGTTCCTGGTGCAGCTGGTCAGCTAAATGCAATTCCAAGATTAGGTATTCCTGCAACAGTTGTTGCTGATGGTCCTGCAGGACTTCGCATCAAGCCAACACGCGAAGGCACATCACAGACCTTCTATTGTACACACTTCCCTATCGAGACAGTTATGAGTTCAACTTGGAACACAGAACTTGTAGGACAAGTGGGCGCAGCAATGGGCGATGAGGTTAAGCATTATGGTGTAGACGTGTTACTTGCTCCTGCAACTAACATCCACCGCAATCCATTGAATGGACGCAACTTCGAGTATTACTCTGAAGACCCACTACTTTCAGGCAAGATTTGTGCAGCAATGGTGAACGGAGTGCAGAGTAACGGCGTAGGAACATCGCTTAAGCACTTTGCCTTGAACAACCAAGAGACCAACCGTACAAGCAACAACGTTATTGGCACCCCACGTACATTCCGCGAGATTTATCTCAAGCCATTCGAGATTGTAGTAAAAGATGCTCAACCATGGACAGTGATGACATCTTATAATAAGGTGAATGGCACTATGACAAGTGAACGTTGTGATCTCGTGACCGAGATTCTGCGCCATGAGTGGGGCTTCAAGGGAATGGTGATGACAGACTGGTTTGGCGGACAGAGTGCCACAGCACAGATGGAGGCAGGCAATGACCTCCTTATGCCTGGCAAGCTCTCGCAGCGCGAGGAAATTAAGAAAGCCGTATTAAACGGACGCCTTTCGATGGAAATCATCGACCGCAACGTTAAGCACATCCTCGAATACATTCTCAAAACTCCACGCTTTAAAGGATATGTGGCAGATAACAACCCAGACCTTAAGGCTCATGCTCAGGTTACACGCAACGCAGCCCTTGAGGGAATGGTATTGCTGAAGAACCTCAAAAATACGCTTCCTATCAAGAACAATGTGAAGAACGTGGCTGTATTTGGTCGCACATCTTACGACTTCATTGCCGGTGGTACTGGTTCTGGTGACGTTAACCACGCATACGTAGTGAGCCTTATCGACGGACTAAAGAACGCTGGATTCAACATCGACAACTCTCTCAAGTCGAGCTACGAAGCTTACATTCCTGAAGCTACAGCCAATATGCCTAAGTCAACAAGCCAGTTTGCAGCATTCCTTCCTAAACATCTCATCCCAGAGATGGACCTCTCGAACGTTAATATGCAGAAGGTGGCAAAAGACAACGATGTTGCCATTATCACCATCGGCAAGACCTCAGGCGAGTTTGCCGATCGTTATATCTCTGACAACTTCAATTTGACAGCAGCCGAGAAGAAGATGATTAGCGATGTTTGTACATCGTTCCACAAGGCAGGCAAGAAGGTTGTTGTTATTCTGAACGTATGTGGCGTAATAGAGACCAAGAGCTGGATTGACGCTCCTGATGCTGTAATCACAGCATGGCTTCCTGGTCAGGAAGGTGGCAACTCTGTAAGCGACATTCTTGTAGGCAAGGAGAGTCCTTCTGGTCGTTTGCCTATGACATGGCCAGTAAGCTACAACGATGTACCTTCAAAGGCCGACTTCCCAACACCTGATGATATCAGCGACGACCAACTTACTGAGGCACTCAAGGGATTTGCAGATGTTCGCACAGAAGGCACACGCAAGAATTTCGACTACACAGAGTATAACGACGGTGTATACGTAGGCTATCGCTATTACACCACCAAGAACGTGCCTGTTTCTTATCCTTTCGGTTATGGACTTAGCTACACCAACTTCAAGTATGGCAAACCATCAGTAACTACAGACACAAAGGGCGACATAACAGTAAAGGTAGAAGTTAAGAACACAGGTAAGGTTGCAGGCAAGGAAGTTGTTCAGACCTACGTTGCCGCTCCTGGTAAAGATATGGACAAGCCTGCACGTGAGCTTAAAGCATTTGCAAAGACACGCAAGCTCAACCCAGGCGAAAGCGAAGTTGTGACAATGACTATTCCTTACGAGGATCTTGCTTCGTTCAACGAAACCGCAAGCCAGTGGCAGGTTGAGGGAGGTCAGTATACAGTTATGGTTGCCAAGAACGCAGCCGACGTGAAGCCTCTTGCATCAACTGTTAATATTGAGGGCAAGGTTACAGAGACTGTTCGTCCATGCCTTTTGCCTGAACAGAAATAAATGAACAGCAATAAGGGTGTGCTAAAATAAGACATTTGTTAGTTTTAACACACCCTTTCTAAAAACCTAACAACAATTATATTTTAATTAAAAGCAATTATCTATGAAATCTCTTAGATTAGCAACACTATTGACCGCTACCGCACTTGCCGTACCTATGGTAACAATGGCGCAAGACGAAGCAAAAAACGATACCATCAACGATACTAAGGAGGTAAAGAACCGTAACGTGATGCTCAACGCATCATCCGACAATCAGCCACGCCAGATTTCCATAGGTTTGCCTTCATCACTCTCGGCTACCATATACGAGGATGGTCTACCCGTATCTTATAACATTTGGCCTTGTCTACCATACCTATACTGGACTGGCTGCGCACAGCACGAAAGCATGGGTCTGATGTCATTAGGCGAGAGTGCTATCAAGAATGGTGCTGTAAACTACGCCGTACTCTCGAAGACACGTCATGGAAAAGATAAGTTTGAAGGTCACGTTAACTATACCACAAACACCTACAACTTGCAGCGCTTCGATCTCTCGCTTGCAGGTCCGATAGCCAAAGGTTGGTCTTACTCGCTTGGTGCATACACAAACCTTGATCCAGGAACAAATAAGCTTGCAGATATACAGTATGCTACAGACATGAAGATGTTCAAGGCTGCATTGTCTAAGGAATGGAACGAGGGTCGCGGCAAATTCAACATCTTCTACCGTTATGCGTATAACAAGAACCTTGGCGATGCCTACGGTCCATTTATCTATGTAGGCGATGGTTCTGTTAAGGAGTATGAAGGTTTCAGACTTGGCAAAGATGGTTTCTTGCCTGGCAACGGACAGATAACTTATCTTGACGTGATGGATGGCAAGACAAAGACAATAAACCGCAAGGATGGTGTACATGCCATGAACAACAGTCTTACAGCCAACCTCAACTATACATTCCGCAACGGAATGAACCTCGACATTACGTCAAAGTACAACTATGCCAACAACTATATGGTTTCAATGGCGCTCGCCGGAACTGGTAAGGCTACAGCTGCCGACGGATACACATACGCTTACGACTTCGGTGGTCATAAGGCAGGCGATGTATTCGAAGGCAACTACAACTCACGCTATATGCTTCGCGACATAGGTTGGGCTCGCAACTGGATGACAACAGCCGAGCTTACCGGCAAGAGCAAAGACCACGCTCACTCATGGCGTATTGGTGCTAATTTTTGGTGGAATCGCGAGGGAATCCAAGCAAACACTGGTGTATATGCCCACACTATACAGTCTGATCCTGCTTGGCTCAACCACAACGGAAGTCAGGAGTTTGCAGCCAACACTGGCGGCGAGTACTACGACGGACACGAGACAAAAACAGCATTGTATATTTCTGACGACTGGCAGGTAACCAACCGTTGGTGGTTGTCGGCAGGTATACGTGGCGAATACTACGCTATGGGCGGTAAAAACGCTATGGCTTATCTCAATGCAACCGACGAGACTCCAACTTACGCAGAAAACGTACGCAACCTCAACTATAGCGTAAACAACGGTAAGGTAACACGCTACTCTAATAAGTGGTTTAACCCTGCTGCCACTATCAACACACGCTACACCATTGCCAAAGGCTTTGGACTCGTAGCCGAGTATGTATACGCTATGCAGCATCCTAATTCACAGGACTTCGCTGGTCCTTACATGCCTATCCTTGACGCTGTAAACATTCACTTGGGTCGTGCCGGTATCTTCTGGAACACACCTTGGATGAAGCTCGTATCTCAGGTATCGCTCATTCAGCAGTCTAACTACAAGAACCGCACACAGTTTACCAACCCCAACAACTCATCTGACGTTGTTACAATTCCTATCACCAACGATGTACAGACAATGGGTTGGACAACAGACGTTGTGCTCACTCCGTTCAAGGGATTTACATTCCACGGCTTGCTTACATTGCAGAACCCGAAGTATAAGAACTTCGACATTACCGCCAATTTCAGCGATGGCACATCAAAGTCATACAACTTCAACGACAAGATTACAACTGGCGTAAGCAAGACTATCATCGAGCTCGACCCAAGCTATCAGTTCGACAAGTTCCGTGTTTGGGCAAGCTTCCGCTACCAAAGCAAGCAGTACATCAACAAGACCAACAGCCTCTATTTCAACGGACGTTGGGAGACATTCGGTGGTGTAGACTATAATATGAACAAGAACGTGGGCTTCTCTGTAAACGTTGTAAACATCCTCAATCAGAAGGGTTGTTCAGGCAGTATCGGTTCTGCCGACCTTGTAGAGGACGTATCGGCATACAAGAACTACCTCATGGCAGGCTCATACATTCGTCCATTCACAGTTGAGTTTGCTGCTCACATCAACTTCTAAAAAAAACTGCGGAGGCTTAATGCCTCCGCAGCAACAATAAATCGCTTCAAATCTTCCAATAGGCAGACATATTATATATAAGGTATAAGAAGATTGCAACAGGAAAAAGATATAATTAAAACATCTAAATCATTATAAGTATGAGAAGAGCTTTTTTGACATTTATGCTTACACTACTCACAGGAGCATTGTTCGCACAACAACCGACAAGAGTAAATGTTGCCGAAGGCACACTTGAGGGTATCAACGAGTCGGGTATAAAGACATTCAAGGGAATACCATTTGCCGCACCTCCTGTAGGCGACCTTCGCTGGAAGGCTCCACAGCCTGTAGAGAAGTGGCAGGGCATACGCCAAGCTAAAGAATATGGACCAAACCCTATGCAGGAGAATATCTTCGGCGACATGAACTTTGGTACGAAGAAGATGAGTGAAGACTGTCTGTACCTTAACGTATGGACACCAGCAAAGACAATGGACGAGCACCTGCCAGTACTTATCTACTTCAATGGTGGTGGTCTGATGTGCGGCAGCGGTAGCGAACCAAGATATGCAGGCGATGCTATGGCACGCAAGGGCATCATATCAGTTACAGCCAACTATCGCGAGGGCATCTTCGGTTTCTTTGCCCATCCACAACTCTCTAAGGAGACATCATATAAGGGTTCGGGCAATTATGGATTCCTCGACCAGGTAGCAGCAATCAAATGGATAAAATATAATATCGCAGCATTTGGTGGCGACCCTAACCGTATCACTATCGTAGGCGAGTCGGCAGGTTCGATGTCGGTTAGCTCGCTTATGGCATCACCTTTGTGCAAAGGATTGTTTGCCCAGGCAATGGGCTCAAGCGGTTCGGTTATTGGAACAAAGAAGATTGCCACACTTAAGGAGGCAGAGACCCAGGGCTTAGAAATGACGAAAAAAATTGGCTGCAAGAATATTAAGGAATTGCGTTCGCTCTCTGCCGAAGAGCTTATGAAGAAGGCTGGCGTAAAGAGTGTACCAATATACAACATCGACGGATACTTCTGGACAAAACAGCCTTACGATGTGTTTGCCAATGGCGAGCAGACTAAGGTGCCATTGCTTATCGGTGGCAACAATCAGGAGATGAATGCAATGTTCATTCTGCGTGGCAATCCTGCCACAATTGAGAATATGAAAGAAGCTGCACATGCCATCTATGGAGATGCTACAGACGAACTATTCAAGCTATATGGTCTCAACACTGATGCCGACGTTATGGGACAACCAGGCAACAATCTTGCAGGTGACATCTTCCTCGACTATTCTACATGGAAGTGGGGCAATATGCACAAGCTCACCGGCGGACAGCCAGTATATCGCTACCGCTATTGTCATCCACGTCCAGACATGGTATTGAAGGACAAGGTTGCAGGTCTTGCTGGCGGTGTTCAAGAGAAGACATCAGATACTCCTGCTGTTCCACGTGCTCTTGGCGCAGTACACTCTGCCGATATCGAATATGCAATGGGCACACTGCCAACTAACCGCGTGTACGACTGGCAGCCTGAGGATTACATCATTTCAGATATCTTCAGCAACTACTATGTCAACTTCGTTAAAACTGGCAATCCTAATGGTCTTGGCCTCATAGAATGGCCTACAACTAACGGCAAGGCCATAGCTCCGGTTCTACAGATCGACGCAAACACATTTGTTAAGGAAGACCCTAACATGGAGAAGCGATACGAGATTATGGACAAATTATTCTGGAAGTAGAGTTATAAGTAATATATGAAGAAGTCATTCTTTATGGCATTAGCGTTGACATTGGTCTCAATGACCATGTCAGCGCAATGCTACACAAAAAGTCAGCAAGAGGCATGGCTACAGAAGGCAGAAGCATGCAAACCCGTGCTCAATAAGACAATCCACCATCCTGTAAGAGAGGTGAAGATTGTGGCTGACGCCAATGCGTTTCAAGGCTTCAAGGCTGTAGAAGACGGAAATATCAACGACCTTTACAGCAAGTCGTTCAAGGAAAAGAAGGAAGTTGAGGTAGACTTCGGCGAACACCTTGTAGGCAATGTAAGCTTCAAGATAAAGGACATCGGTCCTATGCAGGATGCCGTGCTACGCTTTAAGGTTACCTTTGGCGAGGTGCCAAGCGACCTCGGTCTGCCTGTAGAGCCTTACACCGGTAGCCTTAGCCGTGGTTGGATGCAAGACTTCCAATGCGACGTAAGCTATGATGGATGTTATACCTTCAATCGTCGTATCACAGCACGCTATATGAAGATAGAGGCAGTAGGTACATCAATATACAGCGACTTCTGCTTCGACAACATTACATTTGAAGCCACAACATCAGCTGGCAAGTCGAAAGCACAGTTAGCAAGCACCACACCACAAATATTCAAGGATATTGCACGTGTGTCTGAAAACACACTTAAGGACTGTATGCAGGGTGTGTTTGAGGACGGTCCTAAGCGCGACCAACGTCTGTGGATGGGCGACCTTTATTTGGAGGCTCTTGCCAATACAGCATCGTTCAAGGAGTACAACGTAACTAAGCGTTGCCTTTATCTGCTTGCCGGACTTGCCAATCCCGAAAACGGCTTGCTTTATTCCAATATGGTGGAATATCCTAAGCCACACGCACAGCAGACTTTCTTCGTTGACTATGCCTTGTCTTATATTCTCACACTAAACGACTATCTTAAGGCTACCGGCGATACCGAGACTGCTCGCGACCTTTGGCCTGTGGTGAAGAACCAGATCAACACCATACTTGCCAATGCCATAGACAAGAACCACCTCTACTCTAATACTGGCTACCAGTTTAAGGGAATGATGGTGTCTATAGTGTTCTTCGATTGGGCTCCCGTTACGCTCGACAACCATGCTGCAATACAAGGCTTGCTCGCCCACTCTATCGACTGTGCCTACAACATTGCCAAGGTTATTGGCAAGACCGATGATGTAAAGGCTTATCCTGCAACTGCCAAGCAACTAAGAAAGGCTGGTTACAAGACTTACTGGGATGCAAAGAAGCAGATTGTTGTTAGTGGAAAGGAACGCCAAGAGTCATACACAGCAACTTCATGGGCTGTGCTAGGCAACCTTATCAAAGGCAATGAAGCACAGAAGGCTATACGCAATGTTATGCAGAGCACCACAGCCATCAAGCCAGGCACTCCATATGCCAACCACTTCCTCGTTGCCGCTATGCTGCATTGCGGTATGAATTCTGAGGCAAAGAAGTATGTAGAGGACTATTGGGGCGGTATGGTTCGACTCGGAGCCGATACTTTCTGGGAATATTATGTTCCAGACAACCACCTATTCTCATCGTACAATGGATACACCTTGCTCAACAGCTACTGCCATGCATGGAGCTGCACACCTATCTATTTTATAGTAAACTATCCTGAGATATTCCAAAAGTGATAATCTCACGCAACCTAAAATACACGTTACTACATATATGAAACAACTCTTAATAATTCCCTTGCTCTCGCTCTCGGCGGCCGCTACATGTATGGCGGCCAAGCCAGAGGCGGGCAAGCCTTTTGTAACTATAACTCAGAAGGGTGGCAAGACGCTTGGTTACTCGCCTGCGTCAGGAGTAAAAATAATAACGGTTGACGGACTTAAGTTTAAAGACCTAAACCGCAACGGCAAACTCGACAAGTATGAGGATTGGCGACTGCCAGCACGCGAGCGTGCTATAGATCTTGCAAGCCAACTATCAATAGAGGAGATTGCAGGTCTTATGCTCTATAGTGCCCATCAGGCTATACCTGCCAATGAGCAAGGATTCGGAGCTGGTACATACAACGGGAAGCCACTGTCAAAGAGTGGAGCCAAAGCATCAGATATTAGCGACGCACAAAAGAAATTTCTTATAAACGATTATCTGCGCCACGTTCTTATAACCACAGTACAGTCGCCACGCATCGCTGCAGAATGGAACAACAACGTGCAAGCTCTATGCGAGGGCATAGGACATGGTATACCAGCCAACAACAGTTCTGACCCACGCAACGGCACAACTGCCAACACCGAATATAATGCAGGTGCTGGTGGTGCTATATCTCTATGGCCTGGTCAATTGGGCTTGGCTGCCACATTCGACCCTGCTGTGGTTAAGGAGTTTGGACAGATAGCATCACACGAATATCGTGCTCTTGGCATTGCCACAGCCTTATCACCACAGATAGACATTGCAAGTGAACCACGTTGGAGCCGTGTAAACGGAACATTTGGCGAGGATACAAATCTTGCTGTAGATATGGCTCGTGCATATTGCGACGGATTTCAGTCGAGCGAAGACAATAATGGCGGTTGGGGTATGTTCAGTGTCAATGCTATGGTAAAGCATTGGCCTGGTGGCGGTCCAGAAGAAGGCGGACGCGACGCACACTTCGACTATGGCAAATATGCCGTTTATCCCGGCAACAACTTCCAAACATTACTGCGCCCATTTGTAGATGGCGCATTCAAGCTGAGCGATGGCACGGGCATGGCTGCAAGCGTTATGCCATACTACACAATATCTACCAACCAAAATGGTGGTAGCGGCAGCAACCGTGGCAACAGCTACAACAAGTATCTCATTACCGATTTATTGCGCAACAAATATGCATTCGACGGTGTGGTTTGCACCGACTGGATGATTACGGCAGACGTTAGCGGTGTGTCTAAATTTGAAGGCAAGTGCTGGGGTGTCGAAAACCTTAGCGTTGCCCAGCGACATTACGAGATACTGAAAGCTGGTGTCGACCAGTTTGGTGGCAACAACGATAAGGAACCTGTACTTAAGGCTTATCAAATGTGGAAGGACGAGTTTGGCACTACATCGGCACGTCAGCGCTTCGAGAGCTCGGCTGTACGTTTGTTGGTCAACATCTTCCGTACAGGACTGTTCGAGAATCCTTATCTTGATCCCAACATTACAAGCAAGACTGTAGGCAATCCAAAATATATGCAAGCCGGATATGATGCCCAAGTCAAGAGTATTGTTATGCTCAAGAATCATGCCAACGTGCTTCCGCTCAAAAGCAAAAAGCTCAAGGTATATGTGCCTAAGCGCTTTGTAAAAGGTGTAACAGACTGGTGGGGCAACACACCTGCCGACAAGACCGAATATCCTGTAGATATGAATATAGTGAAGAAGTACTACACCGTGGTAGACACTCCAGAAGCTGCCGACTTCTCATTGGTATTTATCGAGAGTCCTAACGGTGGAACTGGCTATAGCGACGAAGATGCCAAGCAAGGTGGCAACGGATATGTGCCAATCTCGCTGCAATATGGTAAGTATACAGCCACTACAGCACGCGAGAAAAGTCTAGCTGGCGGCGACACTTTCGAGAAATCAGACAACCGTTCGTACAAAGGCAAATCGACTACAGCATACAACCATACAGATGCCGAACTTGTAAAGCGCATGCACCAACAGATGAAGGGCAAGCCGGTAGTTGTATCGGTTAAGTGTTATAAGCCTTGCGTGCTTGCAGAGATAGAGCCTTATGCCGATGCTATTGTTGTAGACTTTGAGAATCAAGCACAGGCAGTTCTCGATATAGTTAGTGGTAAGCGCGAGCCAAGTGGATTGCTGCCAATGCAGTTCCCTAAGGATATGCTTACAGTAGAGGCTCAAAAGGAAGATGTAAGTCGCGACATGACACCATACACCGATGCCGACGGCAACAAATACGACTTTGCATTTGGCCTTAACTGGAAGGGAAAAATAAGCGACTGGCGAACAGAAAAGTATAAATAAAATGATATAAACAACCGAAGGATATGAAAAAGATATTCATTACATTAATATCATTCTTTGCCTGCGCCTTAATAGCATCGGCACAGTCGACTAAGGTAAAGGTTTTAATAGACAACGACTTCTGCGGCGATCCCGACGGACTCTTTGCTCTTGCACAGCAGGCTCTCTGCCCTACCACTGATATTGTGGGTATTGTAGGCGGTCACCTAAAGGACAATGCAGGATTTACCACACGTAAGGATCAGGCTACTGAGTCGGTAGAAAATGCTAACGCTTTGCTCAACGTTATGGGATTGAAGGGTAAGTATAAGGTTGTTACTGGTGCTGAGAGTGGTATGACATCTGCCGACAAACCCATTGACTCTGAGGGTGCACGCCTCATCGTTGCCGAGGCAAAGAAGTGTTCGCCCGAAAAACCTCTGTTCGTAACTTGTGGTGCAGCCCTTACCAATGTGGCAAGCGCATTGCTTATCGACCCATCTATAAGCAAAAACATTGTGATAGTATGGATTGGCGGTCAGGAGTACAGCTTTGGCGCCGTGCCTCCTCCCGGATACTCCACTGTTGAGTACAACCTCAATCTCTCAATTCCTGCCGGTCAGGTAGTGTTCAACAAGAGTGATGTGCGCATATGGCAGATACCACGCGACGTATATCGCCAATGCCTATACAGCACAGCCGAGATGCACGCTTACGTAAAGCCTTGCGGCAAGTTGGGTGCCTACTTGAGCAATGCTATAGACAAGGTGATTGATACCTGCGAGAAGTTTGGTTTGGCTATGGGCGAGACATATATTATGGGCGACTCTCCACTTGTACTGCTAACTTCTTTGCAGAGCGGTTTCGAGGCCGACCCAAGCAGCTCGTTCTGGCATCCTACACCATGCCCTATCATTGACAACAACGGCTTGTATCAGCCGAACCCAAGTGGCAGAATAATTCGTGTATACACACAGATTGATACCCGTCTGATGTTTGGCGACCTTATTGCCAGACTGCAGACTAATGCAAAGAAGTAAAGAAAAGCCGCTCTTCCCTTTTGGGGAGTAGCGGCTTTTCTTTGTTACTTACAGAAGATAGGTATGAAACATCTTTATTCGTCGGCATACATCTGCGCCACAGCATCGGCAAAGTTTTTTTCGGGTATGATTGCATTATGGCGCACACGCAGACGATAGTTGTATATGGTTTGTGGCGAGTAATGCAGAAACTCGGCTATGCTGACGCTATCGGTTATACCCATACTAACAAGGGCATATATTCTAAGCTCGGGTGTTAGTTTGTCATCAGCAGGCGGAACTATGGCACACTCGGGCTTAAGCAATTGATTGAAACGCTGTACAAAGTCAGGATGAGACGCAAGGAATGCCTTGTCAAAATGTACGAAGAAGTTTTGCAGATAATTCTCGGCATTGGTCTGCGACTTTAGTTCGCTTCGTGCCTTGTCTATCTTGCCCGACGTAATGAGGTTGAACACCGACTTCTTAAATGCCTGGACATCGGCAATATACTTTGTAACGAGCTGGTACACGTTGATAAAGTTGCTATTGTGATAGGCTATCTCGTCACGCAACAACGTATTAGAGTGCTTCAACTTATCAAGAGCCTGTTGTTCCTTCTTTACCGATTCCGCAAGTGAGGCATTGGTCGTTTCTATCTGCTTAAGGAGTTCAGCTTGCGCCCTACGTTTCTTAACCACGTTTCTATACAACAATACAACGGCAAGAATAGCCGCCACAAGCAGGACCATACAGCCTATGCACAACATTATATTATATTCCAAGCGCTTTTGGTAGGCACGTGTTATCTTGGCATGAGCCTTTACAATGTCAAAACTACGACCCTGATCCTTATAGCTCTTGGCATTCTCGGTGCACAACATGGCATAATTAAAGGCACGCTCGGTGCCGGCACATACCTGAGGCGAGTTTACAATAAATATCAGCGAGGAAGCCTCTCGGTTAGAGCATTTCACATCGTTAATGGCAGAGAGGATAAGATAATGTAGATATAGCTTATCGTCGGCTCCCCTATTCTTGTATTGACGTGCTATACTTACATACAGCATAGCCGCCTTTATTGAAGGGCGTTGCGTATTGGCGAGGTCGGCTTGCAACTTCTTCAACACATCATTTTCTGTAAGCGAAGACTCGTAATAGTGCTTCTGCCACATATCATCCGGCAGATATTGGCTGTACTTATTCCATACGGCAAGACACGCTTCCTTGTCAACATTCTTATTCTCCCAAAACGCCTTAATGTCAAGACGCAGTTGATATTCAAGCATCGTTATGGCATACTTCATCCTTATATCCTCAGGTAAGCTATCGATTGGTGTGGATATAGTGTTAAGTATACGTTGAGCGTCGATAAGTTCGCCACAAGTAATGAAGATATATGCCCTATCGAGTATAGACGCAACCTCATAATTGTGCATATTGGCACGGCTTGCCACCTTTTGACACATGGAGGCATAATGCTTGGCAGAATCGCTGTCAAACTTCATGTACTCGTCGTACAACCGCTTGTAGAAGTTGTATCGCTCTGTTGGCGTAACGAAGCCTCCCATACTGAGCTTTATATTATTGATATCTTGCAACTTCTGTTTGTCGTAGTTAGCACTATTTGTAACTACAGAATCAAGCCTTAGCAAGTCTTCTTCGATATTAAACTCCGTTTTCTGTGCCTTAGAGGCGACAGAAATAAGAAAAGACAATATAAAGATAAATAATGGTTTCATTGACCAAAGATGCGTTATTAGGTTTAAATATTTATTTCAATGTGGCAAAGTTACATAATTTTAATGAAATGAGAAGCAAAATACTATGCTTATCAACAAAACACATCAAAAATGGAACAAACAAAAAGGCGATGACTGTAAAGAGCCATCGCCATATATATAATAAGGTGGAATTTGAATTCGTCTTATTAAATAGATTTATAAACAAATAAATGCTTAGAAGAAGTAAGCAAGACCTACCTGCCATGTATTGTTGCGAACCTTGGTTGAAGCAATTTCAGAAACAGCGTCAATTACGTTGAGTTCGCCAGTTTTGCCAACAGGGATATTGTAGTTGGCTGTAAGCTGAATCTTGCTGATAGTAGCACCAATACCGAGGTTTACGCTGAAAAGCGACTTCTTCATTTGGAAGTTAGTCTTATACGATTCTGAGCTACCCCAGTTCATATTCTCATGACCAACATTGAAACTTACCTGAGGACCTGCGAATGCAAATACATCGAAGCTACCAAGACCTATGCCATAACGAGCATTAAGAGGAATATCTATATACTTGTTAGAAACAGTCTTTTCCTTTACGCCTTTCTCATCAGCGAGCTTAGAATCGCTCTGATTGTAGAGAGCTGAGAGATCGAAAGAAAGACCAGTAAGAGGCAATGTAACCTTTACGGTAGGACCAACGAAGAATCCCATACGATTAGATGTTTCGAGAACCTCTTGGCTAAGGCTCATATTAGAAACATTGAAACCACCTTTCAAACCGAACTTAACCTGTGCGTCGGCAGGTGTAGCAATCATCATAGCTACAGCTACAATGATAAGAGTAAATAACTTTTTCATACCTTTTTGTTTTTAGATGTCTTATTGTGAAAGTATTATAAATGCTTAAAACAATGATGACAAGATAATATTAATGGCGCTGACGACGTACTGTTACGCGGGCTGCAGATGAGCTTGAAACTGTAGATGAACGACGCGACTTTTTCACTTTAGTTTTAGAAGACGACGACTTAGTAGCCGACACGCCCTGCTCTCTGCGGTTTTTCTTCTTCTCAGCCTTTATCACCTTAGGATCGAGCTTAGCTATGCTATCGAGAGAATCCTTGCGAGCCTGATCGCCCCAGATATTAGCCTCGAAGTCTTTAATCTGCTTTTCTATGCGCTTCTGCTCCTTAGCGATGATGCTGTCAGATGCAGCCTCATCCATAGCATCAAAGCTATCATTTTTGCCCATAGCCATCTGTGCAAGGGTTTTGCCAAGCATATTGTTGGTCTTATAGATTTTACCCTTATACTTGTTCATAGTGAAATAGTCGTCGACACTCATTGTGGCTGCATTATTAAGATTGCTCGTCATAATGGTCTGCTTGGCAAGGAATGGAGCAATATCGCTATACTTGACCCAAAACAAAGGATACTTGGTAGCCTTTCCGCCGAAGTCATCGTCGCGAGAGAGGATAGGACAGATAGCCTGCACCTTGGTATGGAAGGTTGCAGATACCTGGTCATAGTAGGCACTCTCCTTGATATAATATCCCTTTACCTCAGCAGAAGGAATATCGCTATTCTCAAGACGTATGCCACGGTCGGTACGCTCATAGTAGATATGATAGTCATCAAGAAACTTCAAAGGCTTAATCTTTGCAGAGTCGGTGAAGTTTTCGTTGCCATCAAGGGTATACTCATAGGCATCAATACCGCCACGAGCACTACCACGCATCATAAGCTTAAACATATAGGTAAACAGATTCATCTGTGTTCCCATAGGCTCTACAGGATAGTAGAGGCCAGCATTGGCATCGTCGTTGAGGTCGAGCTCACGATAGATATCTCTACGCCAGTTGACATCTTCCGACATTTTATTCTCTGTAGGGAATGAAATCTGAGCACGAGTTGTCATAGCATTAGCCGAAGCTTTCTGCCGTGTATTGGCTCTCTGCACTCTGCTCTTAGGAGCCTGTGCCGACATGGTTTGCGCCATGAATGCCATCATGAGAATTGCTAATATCTTCTTCATAATATATGTTGTTCAGAACTTTTCTGTTATCAATAATTATTGTGTTATGCTTTGAATAATGTCGTTGGAATGGGGCTATTTAACAACAATCTCCATCGCACCAGGCAACTTGCGGGTGATACCATCAGGACCAACGGCTGTTACTTGCGAGATATAGAAGCGACGGTTGCGAGAAAGCTTGCGGAAAGCATCACGCTGACGGTCGGAGAAGTTGGCACCATTGCTTGCCATAGGAACAGCATTACCCATATTGTCGAAGAATACACACTCGAAGCCCAACACCTTGAAAGGAATGTCCAACAAACCATCATCAATGGCAGCATGTACACCTCTTGCTCCCATCAAAGAGCCTTTGGCGAGTCCACCACCCTTGTAGCGGTCGGTACCTATAGTTATATAAGGTGTAGGATCTGGCAGTTTGCGCACCTTGAACGAGAATGATCCCATCTGGCGAAGTTTGCCACGTTCGGTAGCAGATATGCTAAAAACCACATCCTTGCCTACGGCTGAAGGCACAGCAACATAATGTCCGTTGCCCTTTGACCGCAAAGAGCCGCCCGTCATTGACACGTGTACGGCATTCTGAGGAATACCAGGTACACTTATGCTCATTGGGTTAGAATATCCAGCATAGAGCACATTCATGAGGTCGGCAGCAATAGTAGCACCAGAAGGTGGCTGAATAACCTCGTATTTCTGCAGGAAGTCGCGACGAAGTATGTCGCCAGCACCATTGCGCATAAGCATATAGCCAGCAAACTGATGTTCGCCCACTCCACCTGCCGAGAACGAATACTTACCATTGGTGGTATTCACCTTCACACCATTTACATAAATCTCAGGTTGCTGAGTGGTATCAACGGCTGCCATAACGATATTGGCAGAGAAGGTTTCGCCTGGATATAATGTTGTTTTCTCAGGAATCACAAAAGCATCAAGCTTATTTACGCGGATATCCTTGATATCGATGTTGGCAACCAATGTGTGCAACACCTCGCCTTCGGCATAACGGATATCGCTCTGCAACTTAGCCAACAAGGTGACTGCAGCAGCTACAGGCATGCTCTCAAACATATACTCCTGCCAGTTTTTGCCAAGAGCGTTACCCTTCTTAGGGATTTTTGTAGAAAGGTTTTCGGCTATAAGCTGTCGCTGATGGTCGTCGTTTACCATCTTAAGTATGCGCTCACGATAGGAGTTTATCGCATCATATAGTTTTTTGCCTTGACCTGTGCCAGGAGCAAGCATCACGTGGGCAGCAGCCTCAAGGTTATCCTTGCCCACGATATTGTTCAAATCGGCATCATCGCCATCGGCCTCTTTCACTATCTGCTCCTTCAGCGACTGCGCATAGTTATAGAGCGAATCGCTCATCTGCTTAACCATAGTAGCCTTGTCGAACCAAGCCTTCACCTTTTCAGGATTTGTCTTCATCTGTTCCAAGAAGTCGCTATATATCGACTCGTTTTCTTTAGATGAGTTAGAGGTGGTGCGGTTAAGGCTCTCCTCAACAATAGAGAAGCCATTGAGCACTTCGGTAGAAATGTTCAATGCCAACATAGCCATCAAGACGACATACATAAGGTTAATCATCTTTTGGCGAGGAGATACTGGTTTTTTCTTTATTGCCATCTAATAATAAATGCTATAAGATTTTTGTTCGTCACTTTAACCGTAGGTATATGCCTACTTCGCCATATTGGCTGTCATAGCCTCTATCATGCGAGAGTAGATTTGGTTGAGCTGTTCTATCTGCTGAGCCATCTTCTTTGACTGCTCGTTTATCTGATCGATAGTGCCAATCTGCTGACTTGCACCCTTGAGCTGCATCTCATATACCTTACTGATACCAGTAAGAGTACGGTTGAGATTCTCCATTTCTTCGCTATCGCGAGTAAGGCGCATGCTCTGCTCATTAACTTTAGCAAGAGTATCAACGAGTTTCTTGAGTTCTTCAACATAGTTGCCCTGAGCCTCGTTGAGAGCTTCTGCCTCTTCTGCAGACATCTGCGGAACATAATCAGGCTGTGGTTGAGCTGTACCACCACCATTGATGATTACGGTACCACCGACATTGCCTGCACCTACAGATACAACATTAGCACCTGTGCTAACAGCCTCTCCTGATGAAACTGCACTAACAGTCTCGGAACCTGCAGCTACAACACCTCCACCAACAACTACATTCTGACCATCAGAAGGAGCATTACCATAAACAACCTTGCCTGTTTCGAGATATTCCTCTGTTACATGGGTAGGAAGATCACGACCATCGGCTGTCTTGTCGAAAGGACGGTCGAAGGCAGAGAGAAAGAACACAAACACCTCGGTACCCATACCAAGGAACAACATAAAGTTGGCTCCAGGAAGGTGGGTAAGCTTAAACAAGGTACCCAAGATTACCACCGAGGCACCCCAGCTATATGCATAGTTGAGGAATGTCTGACCAGGAACACTGTCCATCCACTTCTGCAGACGGTACACTAAATTGAATTTGCTATAGTCGCCCATTATCTTTTGCTCTTTTTATATTTACCACTTGTTGTGTTTGCTAAACTACGTACGCAACGGAAACCGATATACGAACGTGGCTGATTCTGATATTCCCATGTACGCCATGCAGAACGGATATACGACTCAGGGTCTTTCCATGAGCCACCTCTCACGCTCTTCTTCTTCAGTTTGTATGGGTCTTCCTTGGCTGCCTTGTATTCAAGTTGTGGGTTGAGGTCGTTCATAGCCTCTACTCCAGCCTCGGTATATATGGTGCTTGTCCATTCTGCCACATTTCCTGCCATATCAAACAGGCCGTTAGAGTTAGGAGAATAGATGCCCACCTTGCTTGTTATCAGATTGCCATCTTGAGCATAATTGCCACGATCGGGCTTAAAGTTGGCATAGAAACATCCGTTACCATTCTTCACATCAGCATTCTCCCATGGAAACTCAGAGCCTTCTTTACCTCGGGCTGCATATTCCCATTCAGCCTCTGTAGGCAGACGATAGCGCTGAATGTAGCGTGCTTCGCCACCAAGACCTTTAAGAAGATAGTCGGTACGCCATGCGCAGAAGGCATTAGCCTGTTCCCATGTCACACCCACCACAGGATAGTCGTTGTAGGCAGGATTAGAGAAATAGTTGCGTAGATACACTTCGTTGTCTGAATTGCGGAAGTCGTTGACCCAACATGTGGTATCAGGATAGATATTCACGATGTAGGTATTAAGGAAGTCCCATGGTCCTGACAATGGACGGTTGATAGTTTCCCTAACGATACGTCCTTCATCATCGATATAAGCAGTATCTTTAGAAATCATCACCACCTCGTTAGGGTTGATAGTGATATCGGTATTGAGATTGCGCTCTGCAGGGTTCAATCTGTTGCGGCGCAATGCTGCTGCGGTATAGTCGTATACCTCATACTTATAGTTGAGCTGCGAATAGTCGAGAAGTTTTTCACCCGTTACTGGGTTTGTAGTATATAGGCTCTCGATGGCACGAAGCTCATCTTCAGAAGGTTTGCGAGGCAAACGCTTGTTCCAATCAAGATGTGGAGTCACAGGGTCGCCATTCTTATCTTCTGTTATCATATAAGTTTCGTCGCCACCATAGTTAGGGTCGGCAAGGCGTGTGCGCAAGATACTATCACGCACCCAATTTACAAACTGCTTATACTGCGAGTTTGTAATCTCGGTCTCGTCCATCCAAAAACCATCTACAGATATCTCTTTCACAGGAGTCTGCTTACCCCATAGAGTATCTTGCTTCTGAAGTCCCATCTTCAAGAATCCACGTTCGATGCGAGTCATTCCGTAAGGTGTAGGCTCGGTGAAGGCTCTACCACCAACTCCGATAAGCTCTCCACCACGACCTGAAGAGGATGACGACTTGGCACCCATGCAACTTGTCAGCACCACCACGATGCTTATGGCGAAAAGGGATATAATTGTTTTCTTCATATTTTATATTAATAGTATCTTATATTATAATATTCTTACGCTTTTATGTTTATTCTTACCTTTCTTTATTAGGTTGATGTCGTGCTGATAACCCAAGAATAGTTCGTGGCTACCATTGGCAGCACTAATGGCTGATGTATACACCTCATAGCTGTAGCCAAGCACGAAGCCATGGAAACTACCGCCCACCATAAAGGTCACTGAGGTTGAAGGACTATATCCCAAGCCTGCATACATCAGCTTTTCATCGGTCTTATATACCAATCGGCCAGAGATATCGGCACGATATACTTTGGTATCAGTACGCACCAACAACGAAGGCTTTATAGATAGAAACGGATTTCTTAGCTTAATATTGTATCCTCCTGTCAAATAATACGTTCTATCTATTTGCAATTCGTTGGTTTCGCCAAGATTTATGAGTGGAGCTGTGAGATGTTGAGCAGAAAGACCGCCATACCAGTCGCCATGCACATAATATATGCCTGCACCTATATCGAGGGCATTACCATTTACTTCAGAAGTGGTGAAGGCAGGGTCGTTGCTATCGCCAAGATCCAAACCAGAACCATCAAACTTCTCGCTAAGCATGCCTATCTGCACACCCACAGAGGCAGTTCCACCAAAGAGCTTGAACTTTGGTGCATATTGCAAACCTAACTTCTGATGAGAGAAAAGTCCTAACTTATCGTTCATAAACTGTACGCCTGCACCATGCACACCTTTCAAAAACACAAAAGGCATATCGGCAGCGGCATACATAGTGTTAGGATTGTTTTCAAAGCCTGCCATATCTATGGCATAGGCTGCGGTGACATTAAGCTTTGTCTCCTTGCCCACAGCGGCAGGGTTAAAGGAGGTTTCCATCGCCCAATAATGAGCGAAGGCTGCATCATACTGTCCTCTCATCTCTACGGAGACGAGAAGCAGCGCTATTATTATGACCGCAAAATGTTTAAACATCATTTGTATAACGATACAACTGCTGTTTTATTGCATAAACAAATAAACTTTCATCGTTTATTTATCAAAGATGAGAGGGAAATCTATTAAAGAAGAAGGGCTAACCACACACGCTTCATTATACGAAGAGAGTATGATTAGCCCCAAAAGTTTATCTAAATGTTTTTAGACGGATGTATCTACAACTTACTTAAAAACACGCTTAACGCTCTTTACTGTACCATCAGCCTTGCGTACTGTCTGGATGTATACCCCCTTTGCCGGACGAGCTACTTTGCAACCACTAAGGTCGGTAAAGACGGTGCTAACAAACTTAGAAGCATTAGCTCCGATGTTGTCGATTCCATCAACATCTTCCTCATCCTTAGCGCTAACATAGCTGATAGCCGACTTGCGCACTTCGCCACCGCCCTTATAAATGAGCTGAACACCGATGCTGTCGATACCTTCAACAAAGGTTTTGACATTTAGCGCACCTGCATAATATACTATATTCTCTTGATCGTTGAATAGATAAGGAATCTCTGTGGTTTCCTCTTTTAATGATGGATAATCCTGGGTATCAAATGCCAATGGTTCATCGTCGAGATAAACAGTATAATAAAGCTGCTTGGTATCAAGAAGATTGCCATCTGCATCAAACTCGCTTGGGATGAATGTCAAGATACCATATCCATCCATATCATTATAAGGATAGTATGAAACGTTTTCTTCGCCTACTTCCATAGGAGTTGCAGCTTTCTCTGTCCAAGGAGCAAAAGCAGGTTCGTCGTAAGTATACAACTGGTTAGGCTTCTTATAGCCCTGGTTTACATAGAATGTACTGTCAGACTTGAAGCTACCTGTTGCCGCATCATAGTCGAATACAATCTTGTCGAGGAATACAGGCTCATCATAATAATCGCCAGTGCCATCACCATAGTCATACCAAGTAGGCTGATGTCCAATAGGCTCAAAGAAGGTATACGCCAAGGTCAGTGTATCAAAGCCCATATACTGATGACCTTCGAAGGTTACTTTATCGCCTTCCAAAGTACCCTTTGCCCAAGTATCAGGCATAGCATCGTTGAGTCCTGCTACATAAAAATCGTTGCCTTCTCTTACCACTTTCTTCACACGCCCATATTGCTGACCCGACTCGGTATAGAGTAGAGACATTGTCTCAGCCTTAGATGCATCCTTTGGTGCTACAGGCTTTTTGTCGAACTTCTCATAGAGAGATACATAGTCGCCATAGCCATACCATTGACCTTCCTCATCACACATACCCAAGAGCTTGCTGTCGTCAGTAGTGTTAACCATAAAGATGCTATCATTACGCCATACAAACTTAATGGTCTGATCGTCGGCAGGAATAAAAGTTGTATAGGTTTGTCCATCTTCTGTCATCTTTGTTGGCTTAAGCTTGAAAAGATAACCATCTTGTGGACCATCCTCAAACTCTTCATGCACGAACTGCTGAGGCAATTTCACTTCGATAGTGTCGCCTTCACCACGTTCGCCCTTAATCCATGAAGTAGAATAATAAGCTCCTAATGGATCATTGAAATAAACAGTCTTGTTGTCATCAGAAACAACAACAGTTCCACGCACACCATCAAAAGGCAGATCTGCTACACTACCATAAAGTACGATGAAGCTATTGCCCGAACGATAGAAGTTGTTATAAAGAGTACCATTAGGTTGCTCGGTAATGAGTGGTGCGATAGTAGATGTTTTCTCGGCATAAGCCTGCACCTTACGAGGAGATGCTGTAACTACGCTCTTGCCTGTAGCAGTTTGGTTGCCAAACTGTAGCATAGGAAGATAACCAGACTTTTTTGCTGCAACCTGCTTCTTGTCATAATTAAAACGCATACCTTTGCTTGGCATAGGTTGCGCTGTTGCAACTGCACTTGCCATGAGTGCTGCGGCTAAAACTGTGTAGAAATGTTTCATGAGCCTTGTTGTTTAATTATTATTGTGTTGAGTTTAAATTCTATAATAATGTATCGTACACCTTATTTCATGAATCTTGTTCATATATCATGTATCTTGCTTCATGCTTGATAACATCTACAGTTACTTCATAACTCGAGCAAAGTTACATTAATAATATCTAATCGCCAAGCAAAACCAGCAAATTATTTATATTTTGATATATTTTTTCCTCTTTTACTTTCACTTTCATCATCCAATTATGTCGTTCAAACTAAAAAGCGACATGGAAATCTCATATAGAAATTTCCATATCGCTTATATTATTATGCTTTAAGCCTCTTAGAAATAGATAAAGCTTTTAGTATTATTCGTTCTCGTTGAAGAGGGACAAGGCTTACTGAGTTTCAAACAATTAACAATGGCAAATTAATCCATTTACAATCACATTATTGCTGTAGAAACACTATAGTCCCGTTAAAATTCAATTTATCGCATAACCAACTGTATATCAGAGTGGAATAAGCTTTTTTAAGGTAAACCGATTTGATTTCGAAACTTAATCTAACTAACATAAGATGTTATATAAGTGCTTGAATATCAAGAACGGAATTCCGAGAATTTGAGCTCAGATGATACCTCACGATTTTAACAGGCCAGCTGTGAAATACAATATAAAAAGCAAGTTTTTTTGGTTGTAAAAGACATAAAAAGCGGTATAGGAATCTTTCTGCAGATTTCCTATACCGCTTATATTATTATACTTTAAGCCACTTTAAAACCGCTAAAGTTTTTAGTATTCGTCCTCGTTGAAGAGGAAATCTTCTTTTGTAGGGTAGTCAGGCCAAATATCTTCGATGCTATCGTAAACATCGCCTTCGTCCTCTATTTCCTGCAAGTTCTCCAACACCTCAAGAGGTGCGCCAGAACGTGTTGCGTAATCTATCAACTCTTCCTTAGTTGCAGGCCATGGTGCATCCTCCAACTTAGATGCCAATTCAAGTGTCCAATACATAGTTCAATATTTTTTTATTTGTATTTAATCTTCAATTATAGAATATATATTCAAATATAACGATTACAAAAATATCAGCCATAAAGTGCTCGCAATCCCTTAGTAAAACAAGCATTATTCATCAGGCCTCTAAATTTCCCGCAAAAATAATGATTTTCTTTTTAAATACAAGAAAATGAACGTTTTTTTTCATTACAAAATGCGATTAGTAGTATAATTTAATAGTTTTAAGGTCATAGCATGATAAATAAGGCAAGATAAAACCATAAAACTTAGAAATTTACTATATAATGTTGCTTACATTTCTCTTTATCCATAAAGATAATGCCACAATAATATGAATCGAAAGTACGACCTACTCGAGCGTCCTGAACTATCGAGTTCCACCTCATTGATGCTTCTTTAGAAACATGAATATTCTCAATAATTATAATACTATTAGATGATGCATTACACAGATAATAATCTAAAACATCATTGGTAGGAACATCTTTTAACAAAATAACACCAGCAACAGCAACTTCACTATTATCATGAGTAAAACACACAGAATAGCAACCAGCTGTTACATAACGAAGCAACACATCATCAAAAGAGCCATTTAATAGCCACGTAGAAGCCTGAGAATAGTTTGCTATGCGAAAATATAGTCTATATAATTTTAGCTCCTTCCAAGACAAATTTGGATATTCAATATTCAGATCTCCATAAGCATAATAAGGATAATGCTCATTTATGACATAGCGAATAAAAGAATAGGCTGTTGGCGACTGAACACCAAAGCCTCTACATTTGCTTATTCGGGAAAGCCAAACAATGGCATACTTCAATTTATCCTTTATATTACGCATAGTAATATAAAAACGGAAAAGAAACAAAGATATTGTGGAAAAGGTAAAAAGGTAAAAGAGTAAAAGAGTAAAAGGGTAAAGGCGTATATATAATAACTGTCTCTTATACACATC
>OWJF01000024.1_pt1 | contig 55608 bp, 35 predicted proteins | sample 1732941 | NCBI WGS metagenome assembly OWJF01 (sample SAMN05065770, study PRJEB22554) | human gut metagenome | biome: ENVO:2100002; feature: ENVO:00000062; material: ENVO:00002003 | host: Homo sapiens | place: USA
TATAAAACTTATGCTGTGAGATTACAAAACGGCACAAATAATTTTCGTATGAAAATATGACCTATTTCTACGGAAGTTATTTTTTGAACATTACTAAAAACGTAAAAAGTCCCACTGCAACGAGAGATTGCAGCGGGACTTGTATAAGGATACGTGACCTGTTAAAAGGCAATTAGGAAAATTCGGTCTCGTCCTATTTTTAAGCAAATCTATATATATAAGGTACTAACCCTACACATATATAATATATTAGTCAGCCAACTTTGCCTTGATGAACTCACGGTTCAAGCGAGCAATGTTAGAGATAGACTCGTTCTTGGGGCAAACAGCCTCGCAAGCACGTGTATTGGTACAGTTACCAAAACCGAGTTCGTCCATCTTAGCCACCATTGCCTTAGCACGCTTAGCAGCTTCGGGGCGACCTTGGGGAAGGAGAGCAAACTGGCTAACCTTAGAACTAACGAAAAGCATAGCAGAACCATTCTTACATGCTGCAACGCAAGCGCCGCAACCAATGCAAGTAGCACAGTCCATAGCCTCGTCAGCATCCTGCTTAGGAATAAGGATAGCGTTAGCATCCTGAGGAGCACCAGTGCGTACGCTGATGTAACCACCAGCTGCTTGAATCTCATCGAATGCAGAACGATCTACCATGCAGTCCTTAATTACAGGGAATGCAGCAGAACGCCAAGGCTCAACAGTAATTACATCGCCATCGTTGAAGCGACGCATGTAGAGCTGACAAGTTGTTGCACCAGCCTCGGTTTTACCGTGGGGTGTACCATTGATATAGAGCGAGCACATACCGCAGATACCTTCGCGGCAGTCGTGATCGAAAACGAAAGGTTCTTTACCCTCTTCGATGAGTTCTTCATTGAGGATGTCGAGCATTTCGAGGAAAGAAGTATCATCGGGGATGTCGTGCATCTCACGAGTGTCGAAGTGACCCGCATCCTTGGGGCCATTCTGCTTCCAATACTTGATAGTGAAAGATATGTTCTTAGCCATGGCTTATTAGTTCTTGTAGTTACGGGTTTTTACTTCGATTGCTTCATACTTCAAGGGCTCTTCGTACTTAACGGGATCCTTGTCTTCACCCTGGTATTCCCAGCATGAAACGTAGAAGCAGTTTTGGTCGTCGCGCTTAGCTTCGCCTTCCTCAGTTTGGTGTTCAACACGGAAGTGACCACCACAAGATTCCTCACGGTGGAGAGCATCGATAGCGATGAGCTGACCCATAGTGATGAAGTCGTTCAAGCGGATAGCCTTATCAAGCTCAACGTTAACACCCTCGATATGGGGAACGAAGAGATTTGTTTCGAACTCCTTACGGATTTCCTTCAACTTGCCAAGAGCAGTTTGGAGACCTTCCTTAGAACGAGCCATACCAACATATTCCCACATTACATGACCCAATTCTTTGTGGATGCTGTCAACCGACTTCTTACCATTGATGTTAAGCAAGTGGTCGATGTGATCCTGAACGGCCTTTTCTGCAGCAACAAACTCGGGGAGGTCGATGCTGAAGCGGGGAACAGTGATTTGGTCGCTGAGGTAGTTCTGGATAGTGTAAGGAAGCACGAAGTAACCATCAGCCAAGCCCTGCATAAGTGCAGAAGCACCCAGACGGTTAGCACCGTGGTCAGAGAAGTTACACTCACCAATAGCGAACAAGCCAGGAATGTTAGTAGAGAGTTCATAGTCAACCCAGAGACCACCCATTGTGTAGTGGATAGCGGGGTAAATCATCATCGGGTTAGTATACTCGATACCATCATCACCCTTACGTACTACCTGACCAGGCTTAACGTCGGTAATTTCTTCGTACATATCGAAGAGGTTACCATAACGCTGGAGAACAACATCGATACCCAAACGACCGATAGCCTCAGTAAAGTCGAGATATACAGCGAGACCAGTGTTGTTAACACCGAAGCCAGCATCGCAACGTTCCTTAGCAGCACGCGAAGCAACGTCACGGGGAACGAGGTTACCGAATGCAGGGTAACGACGTTCGAGATAGTAGTCGCGGTCAGCCTCGTTGATGTCAGTAGGCTTAATTTCGCCCTTCTGAAGTTTAATAGCGTCTTCCTTCTTCTTAGGAACCCAGATACGACCATCGTTACGGAGAGACTCAGACATAAGCGTAAGCTTAGACTGCTTGTCACCGTGAACAGGGATACAAGTGGGGTGAATCTGCACATAAGCAGGGTTAGCAAAGTAAGCACCCTTGCGATAAGCAGCAATAGCAGCAGAGCAGTTGCAACCCATTGCGTTAGTCGAGAGGAAGTAAGTATTACCATAACCACCAGTAGCCAAAACTACAGCATGAGCAGCGAAACGTTCGAGCTTACCATTAATAAGGTTACGAGCAATGATACCACGTGCACGTCCGTCGATAATAACAACGTCCTGCATTTCGTAGCGGCAGTAAAGCTTTACAGTACCAGCGTGTACCTGAGCCATAAGTGCTGAGTAAGCACCCAAGAGGAGCTGCTGACCTGTTTGACCCTTAGCGTAGAAAGTACGGCTTACCTGTACACCACCGAATGAACGGTTAGCCAAGAGACCACCATATTCGCGAGCAAAAGGAACACCCTGAGCTACGCACTGGTCGATAATATTAGCACTCACTTCAGCCAAACGATAAACGTTAGCTTCGCGTGCACGGTAGTCACCACCCTTTACAGTATCATAGAAAAGACGATAAACAGAGTCACCATCGTTCTGATAGTTCTTAGCGGCATTGATACCACCCTGAGCAGCGATAGAGTGCGCACGACGGGGAGAGTCCTGGATGCAGAAGTTAAGCACCTTGAAACCCATTTCACCGAGAGAAGCAGCAGCCGAAGCACCGGCAAGACCTGTACCTACAACGATGATATCGAGCTTACGCTTGTTGGCGGGGTTCACCAATTTCTGATGAGCCTTATAGTTGGTCCATTTTTCAGCAACAGGACCTTGAGGTATTTTAGAATCTATGTTAGCCATGATAGGAAATTCTTTTTATTGGGTTTACAAGTTAAAGAAATCGAGCCATAAGCAAGGAGCCACACCTATATATATATTAAGGAATAGCACAGCCATGCCCCAACCTTTAAACTTGAAATTATATTACGCTGCTACACAAGCACCGCCACAGAAAGCGAACTTAAGAGCTACAGCGAGGAAGCAGAGCATAAGCACAGTAACATAGATGTTACCAATGCAACGCCAACGGTTAAACCAGATTTTGCCGTTCCAACCAAGAGTCTGCATAGCACTCCAGAAACCGTGAGTCATGTGGAACCAAATAGCAACGAACCAAACTACATAAAGCACAGTAAAGATGGGGTTGCTAAAAGTGAGAGCCATGATGCTATAACCATCAGCGGGGTCGATGCTATTGCCAACATAAGCAAAGCCATTGCCCATCAACTCGGCAAACATCATGTTATACCAGAAGTTGAACAAGTGGAGCAAGAGGCCGAGCACGATGATAATACCGAGCACGAGCATGTTTTGCGAAGCCCACTCTACCTTTTCGGGCTTGCTAACCACTGCATAGCGGTTATTGCCACGAGCCTTGCGATTCTGAATTGTCAGAATAAAGGCGTAGATGAAGTGGATGGCTACGAGAGCAGCGAGGCCGAGGGTAGCAGCGACAGCATACCAGTTGGCACCCAACATTTCGCATACCATGTTGTAGCCTTCCTTAGAGAAAAGGGCCACCAAGTTCATGCAACCATGAAATGTGAGGAACAGAATGAGCGCGATGCCAGTAACTGACATGATAACCTTCCGTCCGATGGATGAGTTAGTTAACCACATAAAATGATTTGAATTAAGTTGATATTTAAGATTATTTATTTGCCACTTTAACGACGCGCCCACCTAAAATAGACACGCACATTTTTCCCTATAAATAGGGAGTAGACTTAATCTCCGTGCAAAATTAAAAGTTTTTATTCGGCTTTGCAAGTTTTAAGTACATGTTTTTCGCACTTTCGTTTTGCATTATAAAATGCATAGGTTAACTTTGCATCAAAATTACAACATAACACAATGGAACACTCACTTTTTCTTTACAATACGCTGACCCGTCGCAAAGAATTGTTCAAACCAATTCATGAGGGTCACGTGGGCATGTATGTGTGCGGCCCCACCGTTTATGGCGATGCTCACTTAGGACACGCACGTCCCGCCATCACCTTCGACCTCGTATTCCGCTACCTAAAGCATTTAGGCTATAAAGTGCGTTATGTGCGCAACATCACCGATGTAGGTCATTTGGAACACGATGCTGACGAAGGCGAAGACAAGATTGCTAAAAAAGCACGTCTTGAACAACTCGAGCCCATGGAAGTGGCACAATATTTTACCAATCGTTTTAATGCTGCCATGGGCAAGCTCAATGTGTTGCCCCCCAGCATCGAGCCACACGCCACAGGTCACATCATTGAGCAAGAGCAACTGGTTCAGCAGATTCTTGACAACGGATATGCTTACGAATCAAATGGTTCTGTCTACTTTGACGTTGTAAAATATAACGAAGACCACAAATACGGTATTCTTTCAGGTCGCAACCTTGAAGACGTACACGATGCAAGTCGCGAGCTTGATGGTGTAGGCGAAAAGCGTCACCAAGTAGACTTTGCCCTTTGGAAAAAGGCACAACCCGAACACATCATGCGTTGGCCTTCGCCTTGGAGCGAGGGTTTTCCTGGATGGCATTGCGAGTGTACAGCAATGGGACGTAAATACTTAGGTTCACACTTCGATATTCATGGTGGTGGCATGGATCTTGTTTTCCCACATCACGAATGCGAAATTGCACAAGCAGTAGCTTCGCAAGGCGACCAAATGGTAAAATATTGGATGCACAACAACATGATTACCATTGCTGGCAAAAAAATGGGTAAGAGCTACAACAACTTCATCACGCTCGACCAATTCTTTACCGGTAGCCATCCGTTGCTCACGCAGCCCTACTCCCCCATGACCATCCGTTTCTTCATTCTTCAAGCACAATATCGTTCTACGGTAGACTTCTCGAACGAGGCTTTGCAGGCTTCGAAGAAGGGTTTCGACCGTTTGATGGATGCCGTAGCACAGTTGGGTCGCATCGAAGCAGTTAACAATGGCACACTCACCGAAGCTTATGCCGATGAAGTTGCAAAGAAGTGCTACGACGCCATGGACGACGACTTCAACTCGCCCATCGTTATCGGCAACTTGTTTGAAGCTTGCCGTGTTATCAACCAGCTTGCCGACAAGCAACAAACCATTACACCTGCAGGCTTAGAGGCTTTAACCAAGGTAATCCACACCTTTGTATTCGACATCTTAGGTTTGAAGAGCGAAGCCGAAGGCGGAAATGCTGAACGCGAAGAAGCCTATGGTCATGCCATCGACCTTTTGCTCGAACTCCGTGCCAAAGCTAAGGCTGCCAAAGATTGGGCTACCAGCGACCAAATTCGCGATGAACTTGCAGCCTATGGTTTTGAAGTTAAAGATACAAAAGAAGGTGCTACTTGGAAACTGAACAAGTAAACGACCCTTTCTCCTATATGCCAACGGCGTGAAAACCTTTTGTCAGGGTTTTCACGCCGTTGGTCTGTTTAAGAGATACTTGCTATTTTGAATAGCCATCGAATGTTCAAAAATCCGCGAGTTTTTCTGCACTACATTTGATAGAACCATTATCATTCCCCGACCGACCTTTATAGATACAAAGAACACATCCATTTAAATTCATGTTATATGAAGGTATACATCTCATCTTTGTCAGAATAGCTTAGACGACTTAGTTATTTATTTGCTTCTCTCGTCCAGCCTAGGCTGGACGACAAAGTAATATATATTAAAAGGCAAAGTATATTGATATAAATTGTCGTCCAGCAATAGGCTGGACGACAAAGTAATACTACATGCTTACTTCATACGCTTCAATAACCTTACACACGAAACTACATATCATGGCTATAGGATATAGAATGGCAGGTTCGTTGAATATAGCTCGTTGCACTTTGCACGTCTATACAGCAGGATTTAATGAATAATGAATAATGTAAAGTGTAAGGCAGACTCCATTATACATTTTACATTATTCATTATTCATTATTTTCCCCTCTCTCATACCCCAATTTAGGCAACTCCCGAGATAAAAGAAAAAAAGCACAGGAAACGATAATTTTGTTTCCTGTGCTTTTATGTGTGGTTTATCAATCAATCTTTTACTTTACCAAGACCTTTTGACCATTGATAATGTAAAGACCAGGTTGCTGGATGCGGAGCAAACGACGACCTTGGAGGTCGTAGATGCCTTTGTTCTTAGTTTGGTTGTCAATAGTTACGTTGCCGATAGCATCAACAGGAGCGTAGAATGCTACAACATTGAGGTTGCTTTCAACAGTACCTTCAAAATTCTCGAGACCTGTAACGTGGTCGAGCGTGTAACCCTCAATTTGAGGATAAACAAAGGTGTAAGCAGAACCAGCATTAACAAGTACCTGAGTGAGGTCGAAGGTGTCATCGCCCTTATCCAACTTGCTGCAAGCCTGTGTAATCTGGAACATCGGTTGTGCATAGAAAGTAGTGATGCGGATGGGGTGACCATTGCCTTGGTTCCAACCTACGAGTGAACCATTTTCACTACCATCCCAACGCATGTTGTTGCTACCTTGAATTTTCCAAGTAGCACCATCCTCGTTGAGAGAGAAGGTAAAGGTTTCGCCATTTCTGGTAGCCTTCACAGCTTGCGAGAGTACGAGTTGGGGAACATAAAGTTTTTCGCCTACGTTGTAAACCTTAAAACGATTGCCACTGCCCTGCAAGTTCCAAATGATTGAAGCATTCTGACCTTCGGCAGAGAGTACGCGGTTGATGTACTTGTCGCTGCTGTCAACGCAACGATAACCAGCACGACCCGAAGCCGTGGTAGCATCGTACATCAAGTAGTCCTTGTTTGCTTCGAGCTTCGTAACCACGTTGCCATCCTTCTTCACACCTATCGTAGCTTCAGTGGTGTAAACAGCGTTGATGGTGCGGTCGGCAGTGAGCGTGAGCTCTTCGCCATTCGTAGCATCAGCACTCTTAAAGCTAAAGTATTTGTGTTCGGGAACCGTTACAGTGTGCTTTTCGCCTACAGGCACTGCCACTTCGTCGGCACTGATGATAGCACCACCTTCTGTAGTGCAGTTGTAAATTACAGAGTAAGCGCTACGCTTGTAAGTAACTTTATAAGCATTTTCGCCCGTAGCCTCGATGTTCTGCACGCTGTTGTTCTTAATAGTGGGGCAGAATTCAGCTGTAATCTCATTTACACTTGCGGGAATGCTACGTGTGTAAGTGCCAAGTGCACTACCCAAGTCGTCAACACAAGTAAATGTAATGACGTTAACCTGTTGAACGGTCCATTCGCTACCCTGATTGCGAGCAGCATCAGCACCATTCGAAATAGTGCTACCTGCATTAACTTGTCCAGCAGGAAGTGGGAAGAGACTCTTGCCAGCAACCTTCACACGGAGGTCGTTGTACTTTGCGTTGAGACTCAATGTAACATTGGCTTCGGCTTGCGAAGTGCCTACATTTGCAGCAGAACCTACTCGGTTTTGGAAGTTGCCAAGGTCAGTAATGTAACGACCTGTTACGGCATTCTTGAGTTTGAGCGTCTGCGAACCATCAGCATTGGTAGTAACCGATTCTGCAATCCAAGCGTTATTTGCATACATGTCGGCACTCACCTTAAGGTTGTTGCCTTGGTTGTCGTCAACCAATGCAAGACCTTCGAAACCTTCAACTGCATTGCTGAATGTATAAGCCTTGCCTTCTACGAGGTAGTCGAAGGTGACGGGTGCTTCAGTAGAACCATAGTTCTCGAACGGAGAAAATTCCCACTGACCACCAGCACCGTCGTTAGGATTAGAATATACATTCACGGCAAGACCTTGACCCGCCATTGAAGAGTTCAAGTACTGACCTTTTACCTTGTCGCTCGAGAGGCTATAATAGTAGTTGTTGCCCTTCTTGCCATAGGCACCTGCGCCCAATGTAAAGTTGTAGTGTTTAGCATTGTTGTCGTAAGTCCAACGACCGCCCGTATTTGTAGCAGTGGGGTTTGCTTTTACCGAACCATTGGGCTGTGCCTTGCAAACCAAGGCATACTTGCCAGTGTTATTGGGGTCTTCTTCAAGACTCCACCATTGGCAGTCGTAGTTTGCAGCACCTTCAGCAGCTTGCGGACTTGTCCAGAGCACGCCAGCCTTAGCACCCTTGCCGCTATTGGCAGCAATGAGTTCAGAACCTTCAGCCAAAAGTTCGATGCAACGACCTACACGTGTAGCATCTGTACCACCTGAAATGATGCGGTAGTAGTACTTCTTGTCGGCAGTGTTAGCGAAAGGCATAACCTTATCGTTGTTGCTTCCACCTGTTTCAGTGCCGAGCATGTAGTATTTGCAATACTTATAGTTGCCATAGTTCAGCATAACGGTGTCGGCTGACATACGCTTTTGGAAGTCGCTGAAGTTTTTCTTTGCTTCAGGAGTCCAACCGCGTTCTGCAATGGCAATGAGTCGGGGGAGTGCCAACCATTCCATGTATTCATCGTCAGAAACGTGTTCAGTCCAGAAGGTACCTTGCACACCATAGGTTGTGTTAGCAGGAATATTCTGGTTGTAAGTAGCTTGTACGTGGTCGGTACCATAACCAGCTCCGGGAGGATCCTTCTCGGTGTTACCCTGACGACGGTTAATGTAGTAGGGACCCCAAGGGGTGTAGATGCTCTTTAAACCTAATTTTTTAGCCTGATCAACAGCAGCTTCGGGGTTTGTCCAGCAGAATACAGTAGCATCGGTAGCCTTCACAATGTTAAGGTCGGCACCTTTAGCACTGATACTTTCATTCCAAACAGCGAGTTTGCGACCCTTCGACTTTACAAATTCATCCATCTGCTTGATGAAATGACTTTGAAGCTGACGGTAGTGTGTCAAACCGAGTTTCTTGTACAAAGCTTGGCATTGTGCATTCTTTTCCCAAGCAGTTGTGGGACATTCGTCACCACCAATGTGGATGTATTGGCTGGGGAAGAGTTCGATGAGTTCACCTAAGATGTCCTTAGCAAATTGCACAGCTTCGGGGTTAGCCACGTTCATTACGTCGTTGCTAATACCACCATCGTCCCAAACGTTGTGATTGCCATTGGGCGAACAACTATATTCAGGATAAGCAGTCATAGCTGCGCAGAAGTGACCCGGCATGTCGATTTCAGGGATAACCTCGATGTGGCGCGCCTTGGCATAAGCAACCACGTCCTTAATTTCTTCTTGTGTATAGAAGTAAGGACCATAGGGCTTGTTAATCCAATACTGTGTGCATTCCTTCATATCCGTAAAGCGACTGTTAGGAGCGATAGAACCTACAGATGTGAGCTTAGGATATTTTTTGATTTCAACACGCCAACCTTGGTCATCGCTAAGGTGCCAGTGGAAGGCATTCATCTTGTAAGCAGCCATTACATCGATCATGCGCTTCACTTCGTTCACAGTGAAGAAGTGACGTGACACGTCGAGCATAAAACCACGATAGTCAAAGCGCGGTTGGTCGGTGATGTTTACTACGGGTAAAGCGTAGGTAGTGATTTTAGCATCCTTTACACCAGCCATAACATTGGCAGGGAGCATTTTCTTTACACTTTGAAAAGCGTAGAAAAGTCCGAGCGCACTCTTTGCCTTCACTTCTACCTTGTTGGTAGTAATGTTTAGTGTGTAGCCACTTTCTTTAAGGGTGTTAGCGGGGGGGAGCATAGCAACTTGGAACAAGGCCTTGTCATCGCCAGTTGTTATGTTTACTTCAGCTCCTGTTACAGCGGTATAGGCTGCTGCAAATTGCTTTACTTCGTTTACACCGTCTTCATCGAGGTCGGTGTAGTTTACTGTGAATTTTGTAGGCATGTTGAGTGAACCCGTACCCACAGTCATCGTTTTAGGACGAGGGGTGAGGTTCACAAACGTTTGAGCCCATGTTGCGCATGGCAACAACGACAGTAACATAAGAAAACAGAGTACTCTGTGCTTCATGTTTCTCAAAAGGTTTGTTTGTTAAATGGAATTTATGTGTTTTATGTGGACAAAGGTACGCATTAAATACTTGCTTATCAAGCGAATATGTTTTTATTTTCCCAATCTTGCAAAATTTATTGAACAGAATGTGGGGCAATTTGGTTGAAATGCCCTTACATCTCACACCTTTTGCAAGAAATCTTAAATTATTGACAATAAATATGTAACTTTGCACATTGAAAACTATAACAAACAGAAGTTTCTGATTTAGGCGGGGGCGGGCTGAAAGCCCAACAAGCGCATAGCCCAGGGCAAGCGAAGCGACACCCTGGGTTACGGGTTGCCATAGTATTGACGCCCTGTAAGGGCAAAAGCGTAATAAATATGGCACAGTCATTGAGAAAAATCTACATAAGGATTAATGCTTCTGCCCTTTCAGGGCGTCACTATCGAACGTGCTTTGTCCCAGGGTGTCGCTTCGCTTGCCCTGGGCTATGCGCTGTTGCCCTTTCAGAGCGTCTTATCGGCTGCACCTCAGCAATTCAAGCAAGCTTGATTGCATTCGGTTGCGCGATAATTCAGCCCGTGCATTATCGGCTGCACCTCAGCAATTCAAGCAAGCTTGATTGCATTCGGTTTGCGCGATAATTCAGCCCGTTTGGAACTAAATCCGAAACTTTAGTAACAAATAACTAAATATATTAATGAGTTTTTCTTCCTTTGCGCCGCGCTTGGTTAGTGAACTGCGGCATTACAACAAAGAAAAGTTGGCCGCTGACTTGATGGCGGGCTTAATTGTGGGCATCGTAGCCCTTCCGTTGGCAATTGCGTTTGGTATTGCTTCGGGTGTATCTCCCTCACAGGGTATTCTTACTGCCATTATTGGTGGTTTCATTGTGTCGGCATTGGGCGGTAGCCGTGTGCAGATAGGTGGCCCTACAGGTGCCTTTATTGTTATTATTTATGGCATTGTGTCGAACCCAGACTTGGGACTTCCTGGTTTGATGCTTGCCACGATGTTAGCAGGTGCATTTCTCATTCTGTTGGGTGTATGCCGATTGGGAACCATTATCAAGTTTATTCCTTACCCCATTGTGGTAGGTTTTACCAGTGGTATTGCGGTGACCATTTTTACCACACAGATTAAGGACCTTTTTGGTTTGCAAACAGAAAAGTTGCCGGGTGACTTCCTTTCGAAGTGGGGCATTTACTTTCAACATTTCGATACACTTGATTGGGTGACCACTGCCGTTGGTATTTTGAGCATTGTAATTATTGCACTGACCCCGAAGGTCTCTAAAAAAATTCCTGGTTCGCTCGTAGCTATTATTCTTATGACGGTGGGTGTGTATTTCCTCAATGCTCACACCACTTACCACGTAACTACCATTGGTGACCAGTTTGGTGAAATTAAAGCGACTATTCCTTCGTTGCAAGTACCCAATTTGAGTTGGGAAAATGTGAAAGGTCTTTTCCCCACAGCCATGGTTATTGCTGTGTTAGGTGCTATTGAGTCGTTGCTCTCAGCAACTGTAGCTGATGGTGTATGTGGCGACCATCACAATTCAAACCAAGAGTTGATAGGTCAAGGTGTTGCCAACATTTGCACCCCTCTTTTTGGTGGTATTCCTTGTACGGGTGCGATTGCACGTACCATGACCAATATTAACAATGGAGGTCGTACTCCCGTAGCAGGTATTGTGCATGCCATTGTGTTGCTCGTCATCTTTTTGGTGTTGATGCCTTTGGCAGCCTACATCCCTATGTCGTGCTTGGCAGGTGTGTTGGTCATTGTGTCATATAATATGAGTGGTTGGCGCACCTTTATGCAGTTGATGAAGAATCCTAAGAGCGATGTTATTGTGTTGCTCATCACCTTCTTCCTCACTGTGGTATTCGACCTTACCATAGCCATTGAGGTTGGTTTGCTCATAGCCTGCTTGCTCTTTATGAAGCGTATGGCAGAGTCAACTCAAATTAAGGTGATTGCCGATGAAATTGACCCGAACGACGAAACCGATGCTGAGGTTCACGAGGAACACCTTATTATTCCCGAGGGTGTTGAGGTGTACGAAATCAATGGTCCTTATTTCTTTGGTATAGCCAATAAGTTTGAGGAATTGATGGCAGCTATGGAGAATCATCCCAAGGTACGTGTCATCCGTATGCGTCGTGTACCCTTTATAGACTCAACAGGTATTCACAACTTGCAGAATCTTTGTGAAATGAGTCATCGCGAAGGCACGCATATTGTGCTTTCGGGTGTAACGCCGAATGTTTATAGTGTGCTCGAACACAATGGCTTCTGCAAACTCCTTGGCAAAGACCACATTTGTCCTAACATCAACGTAGCACTCGACCGTGCTTCCGCTATTGTTAAGCGTCCTCTTGCTTGAAATAGCAAGTACATTCGTAAATAACAAAAAAACTTCGTTAGTAACTGCACTAACGAAGTTTTTTTGCATTTGTATTGTACTATCAAAAACACCTCAAAATAGTTTTAGTTAACTCGCGAAATAGTTTTAGTTAACTCGCGAAATAGTTTTAACTAAAACGATTTAGGGGCGTAACTAAGCGAACAGCTGTTTGTGTTTTTTGTCAAAAATGACCATCAATGAGCCATAAATGTTCATAAATTATTTTTTTGAATTTCCATAAATCCCCCATCGGGTAGGGTTAGCGCATGAGAACCTCAATAGAATGTAATACTTAATACTTAATACTTAAGCTCTGCTTTATTATAGCACTGTCTGCACAAGGGCTCGTATTCATCCTGTTCGCCAAGGAGCACACGTTGTTCGTCCTTCACGATGCGGTGTGAGACGTGTGCCAAATTGCCACACTTCACACAAATGGCGTGAACTTTGGTAACATCCTCGGCTATTGCCATAAGTTGAGGCATAGGACCGAAGGGAACACCTTTAAAGTCCATGTCTAACCCCGCAATGATTACACGCTTGCCACTGTTTGCTAATTCGTTGCACAACACATCCACAAGCGAGTCGTCAAAGAATTGGGCTTCGTCAATGCCTACTACTTGTGCTTCAGAAGCCATGAGCAAGATGCTTCGGGCAGAGTCTACAGGCGTAGAGGCAATAGAAGTAGCATCGTGCGACACCACGTCCTCCTCAGAATAGCGTGTGTCGATGGCAGGTTTGTATATCTCAACACGTTGACGCGCAATGCGTGCACGTTTTAGTCGGCGAATAAGTTCCTCGGTTTTACCCGAGAACATTGAACCGCAAATCACTTCGATGCGACCACAAGATAGGTTAGTTGGTTCTTGATACATGGTTTTGGTTTATTGTTGAATTTAAGGGTGGCTCTAAGCAATTAAATCTTTTAGAACCACCCTTTTATTTATGTTTTATAATTCAGTCAAATCAACGAAGTCACCGCGCTTTTTGCGGTCTTCGATGAGTTGTTGGAGTTTGCGTTGGCGATCCTTAGCAACCCAATGGCGTGCAAACACGTTAGGAATGGCAACACCCAAGGCAATACACATAATGGTGATGGCTGATGCCATACCAAACTTCATGGCATTGGTAAGTTCGCCTACCACACCATTCATCTCGATGAGACCTACCAAAGCACGATACATCAATACACCAGGCACCATAGGAATTACACTGGGGATAGAGATTACGTGGTTAGGAGCATGCACCCAGTGTACGGCCTTCACTGCGATAAGGCTTGCCAAGGCACTACCTGCGAGTGAACCAATTGCCAAGCCCATGTCAAGACCCATGTTATTGTTGCTCGGACCTAAGTTGACAAAGTTACGTGTGCACACGGCAATGATACCACCAATGGCAACTACCCAAAGCAAGCGGCGCGGAATGTTGAAGATCATTGAGAAGCCCATGGCTGAAATGGCAGCAGCTGCAGCATAACTGATGTAAGAGTTGTGCGGAATCATGGGAATGGTGTAGAATTGCGTGAGGTCGAAATTTGATAACTTCAAGAAGAACGCAATACCAAACGACATTGCCACAATCATCAAGAAGGTGTTAATGGCACGTGTTAAGCCCACTTGTATGTAATTGTCGAGCATATCGTCGACAAAGTTAATCAAAGGTACACCCGGCACAATAAAGAGAGCACAAGCCAAGAGTGGGTGGAGTGGGGTATCGGTCCACGAAGCTGGGAGGAAAGTAGTAGCCCAAGCAATGACCGTACTGATAAAAGCAGCAATGGCAATGCCCATATAGTTGTTCAAGCCTTTGCGCAACATCAGACCACGCAGATACATACCAATGGCGGCAGCAAACGAGGCATAGAAGAAGGCAGTCCAGTCGCAACCAAACTGAATGCAGAATCCACCACAGGCAAAACCAGTACCGATAGCAACTTGCACAGGTGTGTAGTTACGTGGGCGGCGGGCAATTTCTTCGAGTTCTTCAGCATATTGCTCAATGCTATAGTCCTCGCGTATAGCTTTCCACGAGAGTTTACTGATAAGCGAGATGGTAGTCATGTTAATGCCATGCTTATCGCAGCGTTGGAATTTGCTGTACGAGTGTTCATTGTCGCTGAGGTTCACCATCAGCATGTTGAACTGCACATAGATGTGCAAGTGCTCTTCGGGCAGACCGAGGAAGGCAGCTGTGCGCTTCATATTGCGCATAATGCGATTGGTGTCGGCGGCGCTTTCCACCAACAATTGTCCGGTGCGGAGCAACAAATCGAGCTTATGTCTGATGAGTTGTTCGCGCGTCAGTTCAGTTTCTTTTGCCATTAAGTATTTTGATTGTGTATTTGTTTTCGGCTGCAAATTTACAAAAAATTAAGCAAAGCACTTGAATTTCAAGTAAGGAAACGAAAAAAGCATCCCGTTAGACCTAAAAATCTAACAGGATGCTTAGTTGTTTATGGTTATCTATTTTTTAAAGACCTCTGATTATTGGTCAGCATCTTTCATGTTTGAATTGTATTGCAATTCTTGGTTAGGAATTGCGAAAACAACTTCCTTAGAATCGTAGTTGATTACACGTGCACTACCATTAGCGGCAATACCATATTTGGGGTCGTTAGCAGGGCAAGTCATGTTCTTCTTGAAACGCTTGAAGGTTTGGAGACTCTTACCTTCACCCCACATTTCTACACGCCAGTTAAAGAAAATCTCATCGAGGAGCTGGTCGTTAGTCATGCTTGCAAGTGAGGCAGCGGTAGTTTCATCGCGGTTATCGAGGATAGCCTTGAGATAAGTGGCAGCGCTTGCAGTGTGACCTTCGCGAGCTTCAGCTTCAGCAGCAATGAGGTAGCATTCCTCAATACGCATAAAGTGGATATCGCTTTCCCAACTACGGTCGCCCATGATTTCAGAAGAACGATCTGAGTGGAACTTGCCAGTAGGCAACAGTGCGAGTGGACTACCTTGCCAAGCTGCGTAGTAGGGGCTGGTTGTAAACCAATCGCGACGTGCATCACTTTCGGGGATTTGGTTAAAGAGGTCAGAGTTGATAACCTTGAAGTCACCTGCAGCAGTGTAGCTATAAGTGTAAAGGTCCATCATGCCCCAGAAGGTACACAAACCACCTGTGTTATCGGCTGTGATGTCAATACCCCATAACCAGTCGTTGTTATTTACGGTGTTAAAGCCGTAGTTCAAGTCGCTCTTCGGGAGGATAGCCTTGCCAGCACCTTGTGCAGCTTCGATAGCGAGGTCAGCATTAGCCTTAGCGTTTGCATTGTCGCCCATCTGCAAGTAAGCATAAGCCTTCAAAGTGTAGGCAACAGCCAAACTCGGTTGGTCGATTGTTGAAGTGTAACCAGCTTCGGCAGCAGCCTTGAAAGCTTCGATAGCACCATTAAGGTCGAAGAGAATTTGTTCGTAAACCTTAGCTGTGGTTTCGGGACCCTTTGCTGTAGCAGACTGTTCGCGATAGATAGGAATAACCTTCTTATCCTTATAAGTAGCGTAGTCACCAGTGAAAAGGTTCACCAAGTTGCTATAAGCAAAAGCTCTTGCAGTTTTAGCTTGTGCATAATAGAGTTTGTAACTTGCATTTTCGGGCGCAACTTCATCGCTTCCAAGGGTAGTGAAGGTAAAGTTACTTGCATCAATAACCTTATAATAGAAGTACCAATTGCTGGCAGTATTGTTCTTGTTTGCGGCAGTGCCTTGTGCTTCTGAAATGAAGTAGCCGTAGCTTGAACCACGTGACATTACCATATCGTGCGACATGAGATCGGTTGAGATGTCTACAGATTTCTGTCCGAAGTCGCTTTGTGAATCTGTACCACCTGCCTGCCAACGAATGAGTGAGGTGGTGATACCCTGAGTTTGTCCGAGCAATACTTTAGGGTTCCACTTTGCAGACTCTTCAAGTTGGTCGGGGGTAATGAAGCTACCATCTGTTTCGCGGTCGAGGAAACTATCTGAGCAAGCTGAGAACGACAGCAAGGCAGCAGCCATAACCGGAATATATGCTAAAAACTTATATTTCATGATTTAATTTCTTTTTATTGTGCTATGGATAAGCAGTTGAAATTTCTCAATTTTGTTTTACGCAGTCAATGTGGATTAGAAGTTAAACTTCAAACCTACAGTGAAGCTTGATGAAGGCAGATACTGCGTGTCGCTTGTCATACCATCGCTTGTGGTGCCCGGCATAAAGCCCTTGCGTGCGCTGAGCAAGAAGAGGTTCTCGCCTGTAGCGTAGATCTGTGCACCATGCATACCACCCAAACGACTTGTGAGAGATTCGGGGAAGTTGTAAGCCAAACGGATGTTAGAGAGTTGCAAGTAGTTGCGCTTAGTGAGGAAACGGGTGCTACGTGCATTGGCATATTTACCAAATTTTGTACCATTGGTAAGTGCGGGAACATCTGTTACATCGCCAGCCTTTGACCAACGATTTTCCATGTCCTTGTGCCAGTTGTGTGTACCCAATTCACCATCACCCATCAAGCGTGCGTACACATAGTCGTAAGCATAACCACCGAGTGAATAAGTGAAGGTTGTGCTGAGGCTGAAGTCCTTTACGCGGAGGTCGAAACCGAAACCACCCGTGAGTTTAGGAGTAGCCGACTTACCCACGAAGTCACTTGCTGCTTCAGTCCAGTCTGAGGTAGGAGTACCTTCCACAAGGCTATATTGTTCGCCCTTGTGATTCTTCTTGTAGAGTTCTACGTCAGTTACATTCTCCTGCAATACATTGCCCGCTGCGTCAACCGCATTGAGTGTCTTGTAGAGTGCATAACCTGTTTCAGAGTCAACACCTTTGTAAGTGGGCAGGTAGAAGTCGTAGATTGAACCACCCTTCACCCAAGTGAAACGACTTGTGTATTGATAGAAGTCCATGCGGTTACCGCTTTCACCATCCATCGGGAGTTCTACGATGCTGTTCTTGTAGTGTGAACCATTCAAGCGGATGTCGAGGCTTACGTCCTTTGTCTTTACAGCGTGTGCAGTCAAATTGAATTCTACACCAGCGTTACGCATTTTACCATCGTTTACAGGGATAGAAGCATAACCTTGTGAAAGCGCTGTGCTGCGGAGGAAGAGCATGTCTGAAGTCAAACGGTTGAAGTAGTCAACTTCACCTTCCACAATACCCGCAATGTTAAATTCAACACCCACGTTTACGTTCTGCGTCTTTTCCCAAGTAAGGTCTTTGTTACCCTTGCGGTTGAATACGAACGAAGCTTTGTCGTTGACATTAAGAATAGTGTACATGTCTGTGTAGGGATAGTAGGCTGAAATACCTAAACCTAAGGCACTATCATCGTTCAATGATTGGTTACCTGTAACACCCCATGAAGCTTTGAGTTTAAGATTGCGTAACCAAGAAACATCGCGCAAAAAGTCTTCCTTTGTTACGTTCCATGCAGCACCTACAGAACCGAATGTACCCCAACGATTACCCTTGGCAAAACGTGAAGAACCATCGGCACGGAGTGCACCATTGATGAAGTACTTTTCTGCATAGTCGTAAGAGAGCTGACCGAACCAGCTATCGAGTGAATAACCATAGTTGTAACCTGTGAGATTTTGATAAACCACCGCATTACCAAAGGTCAAACCATTCGCACGAACCAAGTTCTTCTTTGAACCATAGGCAATCTGGTTGTCAGTCCAAGTAGATTCGTGACCAACAAAGGCATTAAAGCTGTGTGTGTCTTTATAGGTGTGCTTCCATGAAAGAATCTGGTTGCCTACAACTTGGCGTGAAATAGCACTTGTGTTTTCGTAAATACCATTACCCTCAGAGTCACCATAGAAGGGGTTGGTTACGACATTGTTGTTAGAGTGGAGGTACATGTAACCCAAACCTGCAGTAAGCTTAAAGTCGTTGAGGAACGAAGCTTCCAACTGACCATTACCTGTGAATTGGTCAGCATCTGTTTGGTTGATATCCAAATTGGCTGAACCAGCAGGGTTCACGTTGGGATAAGCAGGACGACCATTTTCCATACCATAATCGTACTTATAACCACCTACGTAAGCATCGGGGATACGATTACCATTCGCATCGCGTTGGAAAACGGGATAGAGGTAAGGCATAGAGTTGATGAAGTTCATGGCGTTGTTCGACACATTTTCATTCTGTACAGACTTGTTCTGACGAGAGTTAGCATACGACAACGAAGTAGAACCCTTCAACCAGTTGGTAATCTGCAAGTCCATGTTGCTACGAGCCGTGAAACGACGGTAGTCAGCACCAACGAGGTAACCCTTATCCTTCGTAAAGCCTACAGAGGTATAAGTCTTTATGCGGTCGGTACCACCTGTAAGGTTAACACCAGCATCTACCTTCTGACCTGTGCGGAAGAGTTCGTCTTCCCAACTATCGGGGTTGTATTTGCGAGTAATGCCACTGTTAAAGCGACCTGTAGCAGGGTCGATAAGGTTGGCACCATCTGCATTCCACATGTTATAGATAGAAGGAATACCACCATTTTGGTCGTCGAAGAGGGCAGCCGAAGCAGCACCAATAGCTTGTTCTTCAGTTGCACCCTGCTTCATAAAGTTGTTCTTGAGGCTTTCCCAAGAGAGTTCAACGAAGCGTTCGGGCGACTTGATTACATCGTAAGTAGGCAACCAACGTCCGCTAACCGAATATTTTACGTCAGCACCGATAGAGAGTTTGCCTGCTTTACCTTTCTTAGTTGAGATAATGATTACACCGTTAGCACCGCGCGAACCATAAAGGGCAGTAGCTGTAGCGTCCTTCATAAGGTCGAGGCTCTCGATGTCCTTAGGGTCGATGCTTGAGAGGTCGCCAGCGTAAGGCATACCATCTACCACGATGAGAGGAGAGGCTGCGGCATTTACTGAACCGATACCACGCATCACAATGCTTGAGTTAGCACCCGGGTTACCGTCGCTCTGCATAATCTGCACACCCGCAACTTCACCAGCAAGGGCAGAGGTAACTTCGGTAGTAGCCTTGTTCTCAACAACGTCGCCTTTAATTTTGGCAGCAGCACCTGTAAACGAAGCCTTTGTAGCTTTACCATAAGCCACTACGTATGCTTCGCCAAGTGTCTGTTCGTTGTCTTTGAGCGTTACCTGCATATTGGCAGACACGCTGACGGTTTGAGTTCCCATACCGAAGTAGCTAAAGGTAATCTGCTTAGCGTTAGAAGGAATGTTCTTCAAACTGAAGTTACCGTTGGCGTCGGTCTTGGTCTTAATTTGTGAACCTTTTACATGTACAGTAGCGCCGGCTATCGGTGCACCGTTGGTGTCGAGCACACGACCAGTCACGCGCTTCTGGGCTGAAGCAGTGGCTGCAGTCATCAGCAGCGCTGCTCCCATGAGCACTAACTTTTTGTTCATAATCTAACCGTTTTTTATTTTAATGTTTGTTTGTATCAAGTAAGATTGTGAAAGGGAGTTTTGTGTTGTGTTGTATTTACTTTTATCCTCCCTAATCTAACAGAATAACGAAAAAGAAAGCTATTCTGTTGTTTTTGGTTGCATTTTGTTGAGAAAAACATATCAAATAAAGATTTTTGTCTTCTCTACGGCTGCAAATATATGTATAAATTTTAATACGCAAATAATCATGTGAAGTTTTTTTTAAGTTTTGTGCGCTTTTTTTGAAAAATAGCGGATTTTTGTAAAGTAAATATACATTTGTTGCACAAAAAGTAAGATAGAGTGCATAAGAAAAGACATAGATTGCATGAAACGAAGTGTTTAGTTTTTATAAAATTTGCGTTTGGTATGGGGCTTGATGATAATCATACCTATAATAATATAAGTATGATGGCGAAAAAGTGCATTGATAAATGTTTAGCTCGTTATTTTTAATGACGGGATGCATCGTATAGTCCATTTAGAACCATCTTTTCGCAATTTTTAGAACAACAAATCGCGTGCGCTATAATAGTTATTTGTACTTTTGCAGAGATGAAACAAGATACAAATACAAATCAGTTTAACACGTTGGCAGAAAAACCAGTGGGTTCGCTGCTTATGCAGTATGCCATTCCAGCCATTGTAGCGATGGCAGCTTCTTCGGTCTATAATATCATTGACGGTATTTTTATTGGTCAGGGTGTTGGTCCCGAAGCTATTATGGGTTTAGCCTTGACAGGACCGCTGATGTCGCTTACAGCAGCTTTTGGTGCAATGGTAGGTGTGGGTGCTGCAACATTGATGAGTGTGAAGTTAGGACAGAAAGACTACGATACCGCAAAGAAAATCTTGGGTAACGTAGTTATAATGAATCTAACGCTCGGTATCACCTTGGGTGTGGTGTTGCTCTGCTTTATCAATCCCATCTTGCGCTTTTTTGGTGCCAGCGATGTTACTTTGCCCTATGCCCGACAGTTTATGTCCATTATCTTAGTGGGCAATGTGGTGACGCACATGTATTTAGGACTCAATGCCATGTTGCGTTCTACCAACCGTCCGCAGAAAGCCATGTACGCCACCTTTGGTACGGTGTTGCTCAACTGTCTTTTAGCACCTATATTTATATTTGTGTTAGGGTGGGGCATACGAGGTGCTGCCGTAGCTACAATCATGGCACAGTTTATGATGTTGATGTGGCAGTTGCGTTTGTTCTCGAACAAGGCATATATGATTCATTTGAGCCGCAACATCATCAAACTCGATATGCGCATTGTGCGTGAGTCGCTCATGGTGGGACTTCCACAATTTCTTATCAACCTTTGTGCCTGTTTGGTAGCAGCCATGATGACGCGTAGCCTCACCACCTATGGAGGCGATGTGGCTGTAGGTTCGTTTGGTATATGCAACCGACTGATACTTTTCATTGTGATGGTTGTTATTGGTTTAAACCAAGGCATGCAACCCATTGCAGGCTATAATTTTGGTGCCAAGCGTTACGACCGTGTGCTCGGTGTGTTAAAGCGAGCTCTTTGTGTGGGTACTTGCATCACGATGATAGGTTTTGTTATAGGCGTATTCTTTCCCACGCCCTTTGTTTCGTTGTTTGCCAAAGACTCCCCCGAGTTGATAAGTATGGCAGCACATGCCTTGAGTTGTATGGTCATGATGTTTCCTATCGTGGGTATACAAATTGTGTCGACGGCATTCTTTCAAAGCATTGGTTATGCTCCCAAAAGCATTTTCCTTTCGCTTACGCGTCAACTCATCTTTTTGGTGCCAGCCATCTTCATCCTTCCTCATCTCTACAAGGATCCGCTTGAAGGATTGTGGCATGCAGCTCCTTTAGCTGATGGTTTAGCCTCTGTGCTTGCCATCACCCTCTTGGTTTTGCAGGTAAAAAAGTTCAAGAAATTGGCTAATGCCTAATTGCTAAATCTGAAAATTGAGTACTTAATACTTATTACTTAATACTTATTATTTATTACTTCCCTTCCAGTAAGAATGTAATACTTAATACTTAACACTTAATACTTAAAAACCATGTCTTCTCCCTTTGTTATCAATATTGGTCGTTCGCTCGGTAGTGGTGGACGTGCCATTGGTCATATTTTGGCCAAAGAATTTAATATAGCCTATTACGACCGTGAAATCTTAGCTTTAGCAGCCAAGGAAAGTGGTTTCTGTCCTGAAGTCTTCGAACGTAACGATGAGAAGAACCGCTTTTTGCGTACATTGGGCAATATTATCCCCTTTATAGGAGGGGGTAGTACCTATTATAATAATGAGTTGTCCAACGAGAACCTCTTCCGCATTCAGAGCGAAGCCATACGTAAGGCAGCCGAAGACCATTCGTGCATCTTTATAGGTCGTTGTGCCGACTATGTATTGCGTAACCATCCACGTTGTGTCAATGTGTTTGTAACTGCTGACATGGACGACCGCATTGCCAACGTTATGAAGTGGAACAACTGTACGGCAGAGAAAGCACAAAGCATTATCGAAAAAGGAGATAGTGAACGTGCCGAGTTTTACAACTTCTATAGCTCAGGCACATGGGGTGCAGCCAGCACCTATCATTTGTGCATCAACTCGTCAGTGCTCGGCATTGAGGGAACGGCTGCTTTTATTAAAGAATTCGTAATTAAAAAACTTTCAGAACTATGAAAAGATGGCTACTTACACTGTGCTTCATTATGATGGGTGCAGTGGCTGCAATGGCACAGCAAGGACAGGTGGAACATCGCAGTAAATCGTTGTTTGTCTTTCCAGAATTTAAAGAGGCTGTAGTGCAGCAAACCTTTGGACGTAAAATTAAAGCCAAAGCAAACATTTATTTAGGCGAAGGCACGCTTATATATATAGATGCAAAGACTGGCAAGAAAATGCGTGCCTACTTAAACAATATTGTCGGCGTTACTTTCGATGATACCATTCGTTACATGCGTGTAGACTCTGTTATGGCACGTGTGGTAGCCCAACGTGGCTATAATATTCTGCTTCGCCATACTTCTGTTGATAAAAACAGACTGCATGATGAACAGGTGCGCGACCTCAACTTTGAGATGTCGGGTATTATATACCTTGACAAACGTGACGACGAACAAGGTTATCCTTTGACTGACCGCTACTACTTTATTGTTAGAGGCGAAACCATTCCTGCCAACGAATCAGCCTTTAAGCGTTTTGTGGGCAAAGACCAAAAGCAAGCCTTTAAAGTACTTATGGGTAATCGCTTTTGGAGTTGGAAGGATCCCGAATCACTCATGATGCTATTCGACTTCTTGCCGAAATAAAAAGAAATGAATTTGAAATATTGGATTTTAGCAGCGCGACCTAAAACACTTACAGCTGCTTTGATACCCGTGTGTACAGCAACGGCATTGGCTTTTGCACAAGGACACGGACGTTGGTTGCCAGCAGTGGTATGTATGCTCTTTGCTGCTTTGATGCAGATAGCAGCCAACTTTATCAACGACCTTTTCGACTTTAAAAAAGGCACTGACCGTGAGGATCGTTTAGGTCCGGAACGTGCTTGTGCGCAAGGGTGGATAACACCGCAAGCCATGAAAAGGGGGATTGGCGTGATGCTTGTGTTGGCATGTGCCGTTGGTTGTTGCTTGTTGCCCTATGGCGGTTGGGTGTTAGTGGGCATAGGCGTGGCTTGTGTTGTATTTGCTTTTCTCTACACCACTTTACTCTCGTACATGGGTTGTGGCGATGTGTTGGTGTGGGTGTTCTTTGGACTTGTTCCTGTGTGTGGCACCTATTATGTGCAAGCACAAATGTTAACACCTGCCGTGTGGTGGTTGGCTGTTGCCTGTGGTTTGGTAATCGACACCTTGCTTGTGCTCAACAATTATCGCGATCGTGAACAAGATGCCCAAAGTGGCAAACGCACGCTGATAGTAGCTTTAGGCGAACGCTTTGGTTCGATGTTCTATTTGTTGCAGGGCGTGGCAGGCTATGCTTGTGTGGCAGCATTGGCAATCTACGGTCATACTTGGGCAGCCGTGTTGCCAGCTCTTTATCTTGTACCACACTTCATGACTTGGCGCACCATGACCACCATTCGTTATGGTCGTGAACTCAATAGGGTGTTAGGTTTAACCTCGCGCAATATGCTCATCTTTGCCGTGCTCACTGTGTTGGCATTGATAGTGTGAAATAAAGAAGTCGTCTAAACTTTTCTGACGAATACGATTTCAAAAGGGTTAGGGAGTGTGATGCGCTCCCTAACTTCAGTTAACTAATAAGACATGTCTTCCTCCTCACTCAAAGATAAAACAGCCAATGCCCTGTTGTGGGGCGGCATCAATAATGGGGCGCAACAAGTGCTGAATTTAGTGTTTGGCATTTTCTTAGCGCGTATACTCTCGCCTGCCGACTATGGTATGGTAGGCATGCTCACCATTTTTAGTTTAATAGCCACCTCTTTGCAAGAGAGTGGTTTTATTTCAGGACTCAATTGTAAAAAAGACATTACCGATGCCGACTATAATGCTGTGTTTTGGTTTAATGTGCTTTGCAGCTCGTGTGTCTACGTTATTCTTTTTTGTTGTGCTCCTCTTATTGCAGCTTGGTATCGTCAACCCGTGTTGATACCATTGGCACGTTTGTCCTTCCTCACTTTTGTTATCTCCTCGTTAGGAACCTCGCCCCGTGCTTGGTTGTTTAGAAACATGAAGGTGCGCGAAACAGCTTTGTTAACCCTTGGTGCATTAACAGTGTCGGGCATCTGTGGTGTATGTTTGGCTTTTAATGGTTTTGCCTTTTGGGGCATAGCCATTCAAAACTTAATCTATTGCACCATGATGAGTTTAGGCAGTTGGTGGTTCTCGGGGTGGCATCCTTCGTGGCATATCAATTTGCAGCCCTTGCGGGGTATGATAGGTTTTAGCTCAAAGATATTGGCAACCAATATTTTTACGCATATCAACAATAATATCTTTAGCATCTTTTTTGGCAGACTCTATGGCGAAAAGACTGTAGGTTATTACAATCAAGCCAACAAATGGACAACAATGGGAAGCAATACGTTGGTGGGTATGTTGTGGAGTGTAACCCAACCCCTTTTTGCTCGTTTCGATAAAGATGATATGGAACGTATGCAGCGTGTGTTTCGCAAGTTACTCCGTTTCACAGCTTTTCTGTCGTGTCCTGCATTGTTTGGTTTAGGACTCATTGCTCCTGAGTTTATAACCATAGCCATCACCGATAAATGGATGACCAGTGCGCATCTTATGCAGTTGCTTTGCATAGGTGGAGCATTTATGCCCATCTCATCGTTTTATGCCAACTTTGTCATAAGTCAGGGAAAAAGCAATGTATTTATGTGGAACACGATAGCCTTGTGTTTGGCACAGATGTTGCTTTTAGTAATATTGTACCCCTATGGTGTCGAAGCCATGGTAATAGCCTATGTTGTGGTTAACACGTTATGGCTCTTTGTGTGGCATTGGTTTGTGAAGCGTTTAATAGGCATTCGCTTTCTTCATGCTCTGCGCGATGTGCTTCCCTTTGTTCTCATTGCAGCCGTAGCTATGGCAGCAGGGTGGGGATTGTCACAACTCTCGGGTGGCAACATCTACCTCAGTCTTTTGCTAAAGATGGTTGGTGCTGTTATTGCATACATCCTACTCCTTCGTTTGCTCGGTGCTGAAATCCTTAATGAATGTACCGAATTCGTTAAGAGTAAAATCCCCTTTAAGTTTAAACGCAAAGTATAAGTCATTACGCTCTATGTGTTGTTCATTTTTTCCTTCCTTCTTTTTTATAGAATGCTTTCATTAGAATGTAATACTATAGGTCTCTCCTTAGAGTCTTTCATTAGAATGTAATACTTAATACTTAATACTTAACATTATAAGTTTCCCACAGTGTCCTCCATTAGAATGTAATACTTAATACTTAACACTTAATACTTATTCCTCATGTATCTTATCCTTTTTATCGCCATTGCACTTCTTAGTTTTGTAGTGCAAACCAATTTGAACAGCAAGTTCAAAAAGTTTAGTAAAGTACCTCTTGCATCAGGCATGACAGGTCGTGAAGTAGCAGAGAAAATGTTGCATGACAATGGCATCTATAATGTAGAAGTAACCTGTACCCCAGGTTATCTTACGGATCATTATAATCCCACCACTGCAACCGTTAATCTTTCGCAAGGTGTATATAATAGCAATTCAGTAGCAGCTGCTGCAATTGCAGCGCACGAGTGTGGACATGCTGTGCAGCATGCTGTGGCTTATGGACCTTTGAAAATGCGTACAGCCTTGGTACCTGTGGTATCTTTCGCATCTAATTGGGTGCAATGGATATTGTTGGCAGGTATTTTAATGATTAACGTAATGCCCTCCATTCTTTTAGGTGGTATAATTCTTTTTGCCCTTACCACTCTATTCAGTTTTGTAACCCTTCCGGTTGAGATTGATGCTTCACGTCGTGCTACTGCATGGCTTCAGCGTGCAGGCATTACTTCTGCTTACGATCATCCTATGGCAGTATCGGCACTTCGTTCAGCTGCTTACACCTATGTGGTAGCTGCCCTCAGTTCATTAGCCACTTTAGTATATTACGTAATGATGTTTTTAGGTGGCAGTCGCGACGATTAAAAAGTTGTATAAGGGTAGCTTTAAAAAATAGATTTGTAGATTTGTAGAAGGCGCACTTCCTTTTGTAGGGGGTGCGTTTTTTAGTTCATTTGAATATCTCTACTTACGTACTTTTTCACAATCTTAGAATATACAATTCTGGGTAGGGTAGGGATAATTTATGGAAATAAAAATACAATTACGTCTGATTATTTGGTGGTGTCAAATAATGATTGTAAATTCACAATGGAAATATAAACATCGTAGATTATGGCACTTAAGTTATATCCATTAGGTTTACAGACTTTCGAGCGAATCCGCAAAGAAGATAAACTCTATATAGATAAGACGGAATATGTTTACCGTCTAACTCATACCAGCGGTACTTATTTCTTCTTGGGACGTCCACGTCGTTTTGGTAAATCCTTACTTCTAACCACCCTTCAGAGTTACTTTGAAGGAAAAAAAGAATTGTTCAGAGGTCTTGCTATCGAAAAACTTGAAAAGGAATGGACTGAATATCCCGTGCTCCACTTTGATTTGAGTGGAGGTAAACATATGGATAAGGAACAGTTGGAGAGATATCTCGCATTCATTTTGGAAACAGAAGAGAAAAAATGGGGAATTACACAACCACAAATAGATGTCAATAACCGATTAACAGAACTCATCAATACAGTATACGAGCAGTCAGGAAAACAGGTAGTTGTGCTTGTTGATGAATATGATGCACCCATGTTGGATGTGGTTCATGAGCAAGAACAGTTAGATAGCCTGCGCAATATCATGCGCAATTTCTATAGTCCTTTAAAATATAGCGAAGCAAAACTACGTTTTGTCTTTCTGACGGGTATCACTAAGTTTTCGCAAGTCAGCATCTTTAGCGAACTGAACAACATTACCAACATATCCATGAATGATGACTATGCAGGTATATGTGGCATTACCAAAGAAGAGCTTTTGACACAAATGGCAGAAGATATCGAGGAGCTTGCTTGCAGAAGAAATATGACGAAAGAGCAAGTTGTCGATAAGCTAAAAGAGTATTATGATGGCTATCATTTCACAAGATACTCATCCGATATATTCAATCCATATAGTCTGTTGAATTGCTTTGCAGAAAACAAGTTTGGTTCCTATTGGTTTACTTCTGGAACTCCAACTTATCTCATCAATATGATGCGAAAGTATCAGGTAGTTCCTACCGACGTCATCACCCGTGTGGAGGCTGATGTAAGCGAGTTTGATGCTCCTACAGAGACTATGTCAACCATCATGCCTCTGCTTTACCAAAGCGGATATATCACCATTAAGGAATATAATGAAGCTTATAACTATTATGTTCTTGCTGTTCCTAACAAGGAGGTGAAAATGGGACTGACCAAGGCACTGATTCCATCATACGTTACACAAAATACGCTTGTAACAACCAATACAGCCCGTCGTATCGCGCAGGCTTTGGATATGCGGAATATGGAAGAAGCTTTGACCTTGCTTCAAACATTTCTGGGAACAATTCCTTATTGTAATAATACACATTACGAGGGACATTACCAACAGATGCTCTTCATTATATTCTCTCTGCTTACAGACTATCTTGTGGACGTTGAAGTTCATACACCTAATGGCAGAGTTGACATCGTATTGCTCACTCATACAGACCTTTTTCTGTTGGAGATTAAATTGGACAAGAGTGCACAGCATGCGATTCAACAAATCAATCTGAAAGATTATCACAAACGCTTTGCGCTAAGCGGAAAACCAATAACTAAGGTAGGTATCAACTTCGATAGTACAACAGGAAATATTGAAAGTTGGGTTATTGAAAAAGCTTAAGGGTGGTTTTAAAAACTCATAAATCGCTCATTTTAAGTTTTTAAAATCCAATTCAATCAAAAAAACTGCTGAAAAATTTGGTGCGTTCCACAAAAAACAGTACTTTTGCACCCGTATTGAAGAGGGGCTCTCTTTGGTACACCCTAAGTTTGGGGTATGGTGTAATGGTAACACTGCAGATTCTGGTCCTGCCTTTCCTGGTTCGAGTCCGGGTACCCCAACAAACTTATAAAGCTTTATCCTTTGGTTGAGGATAAACATGTGTCTGGGGTATGGTGTAATGGTAACACTGCAGATTCTGGTCCTGCCTTTTCTGGTTCGAGTCCGGATACCCCAACTTATAAGATGGCTGTTGAATGAAAAGTTCAACAGCTTTTTTTTATGTCTACGCTCAAAGCATCTACTTGCTGCTTTGAGCGTGAAACAAACAGAGTTGTAAATAGGAAAAATGATGTTTCCTCAAAACCATTTGTCTGTTTTTTTAAGAACCACCCAAATGTAAAAAAGTTATTTCTTTTTAGCTGAATACCTTTCTATCTGCTAAGAATTGCGTAACTTTGAACCGTCATATATTAGAACATAAAAAACATCTAACATATTCTATGAAAAAGTCTCAGCAAAATAAATTAGGTAATAGCTGTGCTACTCTTGTAATGGCGCTCCCGTTAGCGGTTGCAGGACTCACATTTACACCTCAAGGTGTACACGCTTTGCCTTTAGCAAGCGGACTTGTGCAAATGTCAGCGGCAACAACAGCCACTACTTCAGCCAATCCTATTAAGAGCGCAGCAAAAATCAATCCCACTACAGTGGAGTTGACTTATGCTGATGGTAAACAACTCACTATCGACTTCTATGGTGACAACATCTTCCGTCTTTTCCGCGATGACAATGGAGGTGTCGTACGCGATCCGCAAGCAACGCCCCCTGCAAAGATTTTGGTGGATAATGCACGTCGCAATCCGTTGGCAGTTGACTTGCGCGATGAGAAGGATGGAGTGGTAATTGCTACCAATCGTGTTTCTTTGCGTTTCGACAAACAGACCGGTCTCCTCTCAGTTATCAATACCAAGAATGGCGAATTGGTAATTGAAAGCGTAGCACCTGTTAGCTTTGACAAAAATAGCACAACGCTCACGTTGAAAACTCGTTCAGGCGAATACTTCTATGGCGGTGGTGTGCAAAACGGACGTTTCAGTCATAAGGGTAAGAGCATTGCCATTGAAAACACCAATAACTGGGTAGATGGTGGTGTAGCTTCGCCCACTCCTTTCTATTGGAGTACAAAGGGCTATGGCATGATGTGGAACACCTTTAAGCCTGGTCGCTACGACTTTGGTGCTACTGAGCAAGATAAGGTGATTCTTTCGCACCAAGAGGACTATCTCGATGCCTTCTTTATGGTAGACGAACAACCTGTTGACCTCCTTAACGACTTCTATCAGCTCACAGGTAATCCTGTGTTATTGCCTAAGTTCGGTTTCTACGAAGGTCACCTCAACGCTTATAACCGCGACTATTGGAAGGAAGCTGAAAACGGCTTTATGCTCTACGAAGATGGTAAGCGTTACAATGAAAGTCAAAAGGATAATGGCGGTGTAAAAGAAAGCTTGAATGGTGAAAAGAACAATTATCAGTTCTCAGCCCGTGCAGCTATCGACCGTTATTTCACCAATGATATGCCCTTAGGTTGGTTCCTTCCCAACGATGGTTATGGAGCAGGCTACGGACAGACCAACTCTCTCGATGGCAACATTCAAAACCTTAAAGAGTTTGGTGACTATGCCCGTTCAAAGGGTGTGGAAATTGGTCTTTGGACACAGAGTGACCTCCATCCCAAAGAAGGTATTGAACCTTTGTTGCAACGCGACATTGTGAAAGAAGTGCGCGATGCTGGTGTGCGTGTGCTTAAAACCGACGTAGCTTGGGTAGGTTATGGCTATTCATTTGGTTTGAATGGTGTGGCAGATGTTGCCGAAGTTATGCCCTACTATGGTTCGAACGCGCGTCCTTTCATCATCTCGCTCGATGGATGGGCAGGTACACAGCGTTATGCTGGTATTTGGAGTGGTGACCAAACAGGTGGTGATTGGGAATATATTCGTTTCCACATCCCTACATTCATTGGTTCGGGACTTTCAGGTCAGCCAAACATCACAAGTGACGTAGATGGTATTTTTGGTGGAAAGAACGTGCCTGTAAATGTGCGCGAATTCCAGTGGAAGACCTTTACACCGATGGAACTCAATATGGACGGCTGGGGTGCTAATCCCAAATATCCTGAAGTGCTTGGCGAACCAGCTACAAGTATTAACCGCTCGTACCTTAAGCTCAAGAGCGAATTGATGCCTTACACCTATACTATTGCTCGTCAGGCAGTGGATGGTAAGCCAATGATTCGTGCCATGTTCCTTGACTATCCTAATGACTACACGCTGGGCACTGAAACTCAGTACCAGTTTATGTATGGTCCGTCGTTCCTTGTAGCACCAATTTATAAGGACACGAAGATGGATAAGGAGGGTAATGACGTGCGCAATGGCATTTACTTGCCCGAAGGTCGATGGGTAGACTATTATAATGGTGATGTGTATGAAGGTGGACGCATTATTAACAACTACGATGCTCCCATTTGGAAGTTGCCCGTATTTGTAAAGGCTGACGCCATCATCCCGATGACCAACCCCAATAATAACCCCACACAAATTCGCAAGGATTATCGTGCTTACGAGATTTATGCTACAGCCAATGGCAGCTGCGCCTTTAGTCAGTATGATGATGATGGCGAAACACAGGCTTACCTCAATGGTCAGTGTACACGTACCGAAATCTCAACTTTTGCCAATGGTAAGGGTAAACTCAATGTGGTAATCAATCCTACATTCGGTAACTACAATGGTTTTGAGGCTCAGAAAGAAACTGAACTCCGCATCAATGTGAGCAAAGAACCTAAGGGCGTTAGTGCTAAGGTGGGCAAGAAGAGTGTGAAGTTGGCAAAGGTTACAACCTTGGCAGACTTTGAGAAGGGTACAAATGTATACTTCTACAACGAAAAGCCCAACTTGAATCGCTTCTCTACACCTGGCAGTGAGGCTGCTAAGAAGGAGATTTTGAAGAATGCACAGTTGTTGGTGAAGATTGGCAAAACTGATGTTGCTGCCAACTTGATTGATGTGAAGGTTGATGGCTTTGAATATGCACCTGCCGATCGTCACCTCACTCACACAGGTGCTCTTGCTGCTCCTGTAGTAGACTTTACTGAAGAGAATACAGGTGTGTTCAGCCTCACTCCTTCATGGAAGAAGGTGGATAATGCCGACTTCTATGAAATTGAATATGGCGGTATGCTTTATTCAACTATCCGCGATACAGAATTTACTATCGATGGTCTTGAAGCTGAAACTGACTACGCCTTTAAGGTGCGTGCGGTGAACAAGGATGGTTATTCTGATTGGAGCAAGGTGAGTGCAACTACTAAGAGCAATCCTTTGGAATTTGCCATTAAGAATATCAAGGCGCAGAACTCTGCTGAAGACCAACCTGGTCAGGGCATTAACAAGATGTTCGACTTCGACGAAAAGAGTCCTTGGCATACCAAGTGGGGTAAGGGTGAAGGCGTACCTGCTGACATCACTATCGACCTCCGTTCGGTTAACAAACTCGATCGTTTGGTTTACATTCCACGCGAAGATGCTGGTAATGGTACATTGCTCGCAGGTACCTTCTCATACAGTAGCGACCGTCAAACATGGAGCGCACCCGTTAAGTTTGAATGGGCACAGAATGCTGAGCACAAGACATTCAACTTTGAGGGTAACCCCGAAGCTCGCTATGTGAAGTTGCACCTTGACAAGGCAGTAGGTAACTTTGCTTCAGGTAGTCAGATGTACATCTTTAAGGTTCCTGGTTCTGAAAGCTTCTTCCAAGGTGATATCAACCACGATAAGCGCATCGATGAGAACGACTTGACTTCTTACATGAACTACACTGGTTTGCGTAAGGGGGATAGCGACTTCGACTATGTAAGCGCAGGCGACATCAACAAGAATGGTTTGATTGATGCTTACGACATCTCATGCGTTACTACCGAACTCGATGGTGGTGTGAAGAACTCTAACGACAAGGTGAAGGGTAGCCTCGTGCTCACTCCGAACAAGAAGTCTTTTGCTGCTGGCGATATGGTAGAAATTACTGTAAGTGGCAAGGGCTTGCACTATGTGAATGGTTTGAGCTTTGCACTTCCTTATAGCACTGACGAGTTTGAATATGTTGGTACGGAATTGCTCAATATGAAGGATATGGTGAACCTCACTTACGACCGTTTGCACACGAATGGTCAGAAGGAATTGTTCCCCACCTTTGTGAACCGTGGTAACAACTTCCTCCTCGATGAAGGCAATAACAACCTCTTCGTTATCAAGTTCAAGGCTAAGAAGGCTGGTAAGTTCAACCTCAAGGCTAAGGATGGCATGTTGGTTGACCGCAACCTCGGTACGGTAACATTCTAAAAAATATTCTGAAAAAATATTCTGAAAAATCCCCATTGCAAGGTGTTGGCTTTGTAATGGGGATTTTTCTTTTTTTGAAGTTTAGGAGAAAACTTGTTGTGTTATGTCTTCAAAAATGTATACTTTTGTAGACGAGAGATGATAGAGTTATAAACCTAAAAAAATAAGCATATGAAACAATCTATATTGCGTTGCATGGGCATGGTGCTTCTTTTAGTCCTTTGCTCCTTTACAAGTTTTGCGCAGAAAGTTGTAAATGTTGAGGCTGAAATAACCTTCCCTGCTCCGTTAAACATGAGTCCGATTGAGGCAAAGGCTGAAGCCTTGCATCAAGCCAAGGTGAAGGCTTTGGCTGACAAGTTTGGTACTACAATTTCGCAGATAAACACTTCGTATGAAAAGGAGAAGAATGGTAAACTGACAGACAAATTTATTTCGTTGTCGGAGGATGAGGTGCGTGGCGAATGGATTGAAACTTTGGGTACGCCTGAGTATAAACTGACTATGACAGACAATGCGTTGCTTGTTACAGTTAAGGTAAAGGGACGTGCACGTGCCATAACGCATGCGGCTGTTAACCTTAGTGTCAAGACTTTGCGCAATGGTACGGAAGATACTTTTGAAACAGCTGAGTTTAAAGATGGGGATGATATTTATCTGTCGTTTCAGTCGCCTATAAATGGTTATTGCTTGGCATATTTGGTGGATGAGGCGCAAACGGCATATTGTCTTTTGCCTTATCGCAACCAAACAACGGGTAGCTTTCCTATAAAAGCGAATAAGCACTATGTATTTTTCTCCGAAGAGAAGGCTACGGATATTTCACCTCAAATAGTGGATGCTTATACGCTATCAGCTGCAGACGACCACGAATTTAACCGTTTGTATGTCATTTTCTCGCCCAATGAATTTACAAAGGCGGTAGATAAGAGTTCGAGCAATTTGTTGCCACGCCAAACAACCTTCGAGGCTTTCCAAAAATGGCTTTCTCGTTGCCTCAAGTCTGATACTAAAATGACGGTTGTGGTGAAGAATTTGGTAATAAAAAAGGAATAAGTATTAAGTGTTAAGTATTAAGTATTACATTCTTATGGAAAGACTATCGTCTATCTAAGTAATAGGTAATAAGTAATAAGTAATACAAACTAAGTAAAACCCTATGTTTGATTATTTGAGAAAAAATTAATCAATGATTCTCGCGCCAGTCTTAGCACGTTAGGGGTGAGGCTGGCGCGACAAAGTTAGGCTGCGGCTCGGCAATAAAAATAAAAATCCCTTGGCTTTTTATTTTGTATTGCACTCGCCTTGCACTAACTCTGCTTCGCGAAGTTAGGCTGCGGCTCGACAATGAAAATAAAAACGGTGTTTTTCTTTTCATTGTGCTCGCCTTGCACTAACTTTGCACCCAAATACGAAGCAAAATGAACGAAGAAAACGATAAGACAAAAGATATGGATGAGGAGGTTGAAGTTTCAACTCCTTTAGAAAATGCCGAAGCAGATGAAACGGATGAGGAATTGAAAGAGGAAACTGACGAAGAGTTGGAAACAGATTCTGAAGCAATTTCTGCTCCTGAAGGATTGCATGCTTTAGACTTTACACCAAGCGAAAGTAGTACTACGAATATTCCACCCAGATTGCCTGAAGGCTTTTCATATAACCCTACGCAACCTACAGATACTCGCAAAAAGCCGAAAAAGATAAAGCAGAAAACTGTGGATCCTGCTACAACAAACGATACGGGAATGCCCTTACGCTCAGAACCCAATACTGCCCGTAACCATCGAAAGTATCGTAAGCATCACCGTCCCAATAAGATGATGCTAAAAGCACAAATGGCATGGAATCGTTATAAATGGTGGCTTTGCTTGGCAGTAGTTGTGATTGCTGCTGGTGCAACTTATCCATTCTGGGGAGAAAGATTGGCAGTCTTAATGCAATCCAAGGAAGAAGTTCCTGTTGTTGCTGCCGATACCATTCTGCCTGTAAAAGACACCCTTGCGGTAGACTCTTTAGATACGATACCGCAACTAACACACGAGGATAGTTTACGCATACAAGACTCGGTGCGCCATGCACGTTGGATGTATTACCAACGCAAACGTAAACAACAAGAGGCGGCTAAGGCGCAAGAAGAACAAAACAGCGAAACTGCACAAAATCCGAATGCTGCAACAACAACGAATGCAACATCAACGGCTCCTACAACGATTACGCATACCACACATGGTGATAGTGTACATTAAAACGAATCAGACCACATTCTGTAAAAGGAATGTGGTCTGATTTGTTTTTTAGGATGAAACACCTACTTATTATTTGGTTTCGTTAATCGTACAGATACTTACACGGTTCCAGTCAGACTCAGAGAACATATTGCCTACACCCTGACCTTCGGCTGTAATGCGGTTTGCATCAATCTTATATTTGTTGACAAGAATATCCTTAACAGCTTCGGCACGAGCCTTTGCAATGCGAGCATTAACCTCAGCACTACCTTCGGGCGAAGCATAACCCTTGATGTCAACGGTGCTATTCTTATGATTCTTCAAGAAAGTAGCAACACGTTCAACATTCGGAAGCTGTGAAGCATCTACCACACTCTTGCCCTGACGGAAGGTAACGGTTTGTTCAAGAGAGTTGTAGTTGTTGGTAATCGTTTGTGTCTTAACAGTTACAGTGGGCTTCTGGTTGCGAGCTTCGTTAAGGTGCAACTGCAAGTTGCGGTTTTCAGCATTCGCCTTCGCAATCTGTCCGTCCTTCTCGTTAACTTGGTTGCGTAGTTCGTTAATCTTAGCATTCAAACCATCCACTTCGGCTTGGTCGTAAGCTTTCAAGAAGGTCATGTGGTGCATGCCATTGCTCTTGTTCTTAAAATGGTAAGCAACACCTGCCATGAGTTCGAGAGCAGCCATGTCTTTATTCTTGAATTTAGGCTGAATGACATTATTGTTCTTGTCGGTAGTCATGTTGAGCACCAATGAGGGCTTAACACCAATGGTCCATGCCTTTTGTTTGCCCAAGTTGAAATTGAAGTTTAAACCATATTTACTTGTCAAGTAGTTATAGTCAACGCGTTCTTTTGAGGGATAATAGTTGTGACCCCATCCAGCACCTACAGCTAATTCGGCTTCAAAGGTACGAGGAACGCCCTTATAACCTAAGAAAATGTTAGACAGGTTCAAACGTCCCATCAAAGTTACATTGCTGGCATCTATGATATTTTTGCTGGGAGTAACATTGTTGGCAGCTGTGACTTGTGCGCCCAAACCAAAGATAGGAGTAATCTGCTTGTTGATTTCTACACCATAAGTGGCACGTACATCTTTCACTTTGTCTGAATTTGTAACAGGCACAATGCCACCTCCTACAAGACCTACCGACCAGTTGTCAAAGAAACGAGAACCTTGAACGGTTTTCTGCGCATTTGCTGTGAGTATCGCTGCACCCATAGCTACAATAGTAAATAATTTTTTCATTTTGCGTAAATTTATAATGAATGCGATTGCTTCAGAATATTGTTTATTGCTCCAATAGAAGCCCTATTATTCCGAAGGATGGTTTGAAACGGCAAAATATATGCCTAAGTTTCGTGAGCAAATGTACGTACTTTTTTAGGATATAACTCAAAAAAAGTATCCAAATAGTCTATACAGAACAATTTTTTGGAATAAAAGAGTTATAAACTTGGTCAATCCAAAGCTAAAACTTACTTTTGTAGTGTGAAAAACGAATGAAAACTCAACTTCACAAGCGAAATAACATCTACAAATTAAACTTATAAAAAGATTTTTACCAATGGCAAATCAAGAAACCAATGACGGTCAGTTGAAGATCGAACTTTCTCCCGAAGTAGCAGAAGGTATTTACGCAAATCTCGCAATCATTACTCACTCAAGCGCTGAGGTAGTTATGGACTTTATCCGTGTACTTCCTGGTGTACCCAAGGCAAATGTTAAGAGTCGCATCATCTTGGCTCCTGAGCACGCTAAGCGTCTCCTTTTTGCTTTGCAAGACAATATACAGAAGTACGAAAAGGCTTTTGGTCCTATCAACCTTCCTGGTGCTGAAGCTCCTGCTGAAGAAGGTGGCCGCACAGCTACTCCCTTCGGTGTACCCGAAGCTTAATTCGTGAGTTTTTAAATAAAACACTGAGAGAGTGTATTAACAAGGTGCCCTATGTACCCTGTTGATACACTCTCTTTTTGTATGCGCGTAACCTTAAGGTTGGGGGTGAAAATCTGTTGGAGCATACCTATATTATATGAGTTGCACTTTGGGGTTCTCAAAAATTCCATGAATGCCCCTTAATTGGTGAGACTTACACAAGAAATGTAAAGAAAAATATACTAATTTTTAATAAAAAGAAGGACGTGATTATTTGATTGTAAAGAAAATTTTTGCAAAAAAGAAAATATTCGTACATTCGCACTGGATTAGTATACACTTATTGCAAACCAATGAAAAAGTGTTGAAAAAACAATCACAATAAATATACAACTTTCTACAAATTAACAACAAATCTCTATGAAAAGATTAACACTTTTCTTATTTGCTTTGTTCACCTGTTTAATGACAGGAGGTTGGTTGTCCGCATGGGCGCAAAGTCCCGTGACAGATCTCAACCAGTTGAGCAATAGCAAAGTGTACAACATCAAGAGTGTACGTGGTTTCTTGCTTTACAGCACGAACTATACCGGAAACTTAGCAGGTAGTGCTGGTTCTGGTGTAAAAGACGCTGGTGAAGCAAGTGCAACTGCCAAAGCACAACAGTTTGCCATTTTTACAGTAAGTGGTAAGCGCTACCTTTATAGTGTAGGTGCTAAAAAGTTCGTTTCTTCAAACGGTAATTACTCTGACGATGCTACCGATGCGTTGACTTTTACTGGCACAGGCAATACTAATTATGCTTGGGCTATTAAGGTTGGTGCGAACACCATTAACATGCAGGAAAAAAATAATGGTGACGCAAAGGGCGTTGTAGTTAACGGCTGGAGCTCTTTGGACGATGGTAACCGATTGGCAATCTATGAAGCTACGCTCGCTTCGGATACCGATTTGGATATGCCTCTTTTTAAGTTGCTTAAAAAGACCTACGACAGCTATGTGGCTCAACTCAAGGCTGCGGCAGGTATGAAGTATTTCTATCATGATGCTACTGAGGCAATCAAGAAAATTCCTACTACGACTCCGATCACAGCAGCAGCCATGGAAACTGCCATTAAGAACTTGCAGTCAACCATTGAATCGCTCAATTCAGCCGACAATGTGCTTGGTACAAATCTTGATGGTAAGACCGTGTTTATGGGCAACATGCTTTACGGCACAAGATATATGCGTTTGTGTACAGGTAAGCCAAACTTACTTGGCGCAGACGAAAATGCTTATCAAAAAGATCATGCTTGGACTTTTGAAAGAGCTAATGGCAGTGACACTTACTACATCAAGAATGTAGCTAATGGTCAGTACATCGGTGCACTTCCTACAGCGGATGAAGTAACCTTTAATTTGGTTGATGGTAAGGAAAACGCTACGGCTTACACCGTAAGCTATGCTGGTACAAATGGTTATTGCAATATTTACGTTAGTGGTTCTGAAAGCCATAAGGCTCTTCACATGAGTAGCCGAGATGCCATTGTACGTTGGGAAACAGGTGCAGCTGCTTCAAAGTTCCGTTTGGAAGAAGCTGAGGGCGTGCTCGAAGCACTTAACAAGTACTACATCATTAGAAATCAAACAGGTGGTTACGTAAGTTTTGACGATGCATATACCAGCGGTGGTAATATGAAAATGGGTAACCATTCACAACCCAGTAGTTTGAAGGGCTTGTGGCACGTTTATAAAGTGGATAACACTTACCGCTTTATTAACTCAAGCAATGGTAAGGTAATGGCTGTCTCTGGTAGTGAAGGAGATGCACGTGCTACTTTAAAGAGTCCTGCATTGACTAATTACGATGAGACTTATACCACCTATTTCGATGGAACATTCAATTTGAATAGCACAACGAATCCCTGCTACATTAAACTTGCTGGTTCAGAGCACAACTACTTGAACAATCGCGACCCCTTCCTTGCGCTTTGGAATAGTTCTGCTGCCGCTAACGGCGATAATGGTTCTAAATTCTTCATCACTGAAATTACTCTTAGTCCCGAATACCTCTACAGCGAGTATAACACAGTTAAGGCAGGTACACGTCCTACAGACATCAGCAAGTATGCACTTTGGTACAATGTGCCTGTAGCTAAGACTGGTGTTTCAGACACTTGGATGGAATATGCACTCCCCTTGGGTAATGGTCAACTTGGTACTACTATCCGTGGTGGTATCTTTAAGGATGAACTTCAGTTCAACGAAAAGACACTTTGGCAGGGTAGCACTGGCAATGGTGGTGAAGAAAACAACTCACGTGGTTGGTATCAGAACTTCGGTTCGATTATGGTTACCGACATGAGTGGTGCTTTCTCTTTCGATACTGACGAAAAGCCTGTTAAGGACTATGTACGCTACCTCGACATTATCAATGGTGTAGGTGGTGTAAACTACAAGAGCAATGACGATGCTACTACTTATGCTCGTCGCTACTTTACTTCGGCTACCGACAAGGTATTCGTAGCACACTACGAAGCTAAGGGTACTGACAAACTCAACCTTAAGGTTGCTTTCAATCCTGACAATCAGATTGGTGCAGGTGATGTAACTTATGCGAATGGCGGTGCAAGCTTTAGCGGTGGCATGACACTCATCTCATACAATGCAGCTTATAAGGTACTTGCTAACGAGGGCGCTACAATTACTACAGACAATAAGGGTATCCATGTTCAGAACGCTGATTGGGTAAATGTATTCCTCGCTGCTGCTACAAACTTCGATGCTACAAAGGCTGGTTGCAAGAGTGGTGAAACAACAGCTCAGCTTGAAGCCAAAGTTCAAGAACGTTTGGGTGCAGCTACTGCTAAGGACTATGAAACTTTGTATAACGACCACGTAGCTAAGTTCAGTAGCTACATGAACCGTGCAGACCTTAACATTGCGGATGCTTGCACAAACAAAACTACAGAGCAGCTTGTACAGTATTACAACGCGAATGCTGAGAATAAGAAGACTGCCGATGCTTACTATCTCGAGAGTCTCTACTTCCAGTATGGTCGTTACATGACTGTAGCTGCGAACCTTGATGGTTCAATTCATGCTCCCAGCAACTTGCAGGGTATCTGGAACGACCGTTCAAACACAGACTTCTGGCACTGCGATATCCACGCTGATATTAACGTGGAAATGAACTATTGGCCCGCTGACCCCACAAACCTCAGCGAAATGCACCTTCCCTTCCTCTACAACATCATCGACTTGGCTAATGCCCCTAGCTCTCCTTGGGTTGCTTTGGCAAAGAAGGTTAAGCCAGGAACAGAGGGATGGACAGTTGCAGTTGAGAATAACATCTTTGGTGGTACTTCTGGCTGGGAAAATTCAAACATTAAGTCATTGGGTGCTTGGTATTGCGACCACTTGTATCGCTATTACAAATATACACTCGATCGTGACTTCCTCAAGAAGGCACTTCCCGTAATGTACAAGAGTGCTCTCTTTACGAAGAGCATTGCTACGAAGGATTCTGATGGCAAGTATGTGATTACTGGTGAATGGAGTCCTGAACATGGTGAATGGAACCAAATCACAGCTTTCTCACAGCAAAATGCTTATCAAGGTTTGAAGGACTTGTTCGAAGGTCACGCAGCACTTGGTGCAGAATCTCCTATTAGTGATGCTGATATGGACCAACTCAAAGACCTCTACGAGAATTTCGATAAGGGTATTTGGTTTGAAGACTACAATCCTGGTATTGCTGAATGGAATGGTCAGAAAAAGACTTGCCTCAAGGAATGGAAGAACAAGAATCTCTCTGATCCGGGTCACCGCCACCTCTCTCACTTGATGTGTCTCTATCCATTCAATCAAGTTAGTGCATTTGCTACGAATGCTGACAGTTTGAAGCAGTTTAACGCTGCTTACAATGGTCAGATTGCTCGTAACGGTGATGTAACAGGTTGGTCAATGGGTTGGCAGACGAATACTTACGCTCGTTGTCTCGATGGTGAAAAGGCTCACTACAATTTGCAGCGTGCTTTGAAGCATTCAGGTTCTTACACCATCCAAATGGGTGGTTATGGTGGTTGCTACTACAACCTCTTCGACTCTCACTCACCCTTCCAGATTGATGGTAACTATGGTTGCACCAGTGGTGTAGCTGAAATGTTGCTCCAGAGCTACGACGATGTTATCACTATTCTCCCCGCATTGCCCTTAGCTTGGGCTAAAAAGGGTAGCGTAAAGGGCTTGAAGGCTCAGGGTAACTATAGCGTAGACTTCTCTTGGGTAGATGGTAAGGCTACTCATGTTGCCATCACCAACAACTTGAATAAGGATCGTATCGTAGCCGTTCGCATGGGTAAGACGGTAACTACTTATGCCATCGCAGCTAACGCAACACTCAATCTTGACCAAGCTGTTTTGCAAGGCACTGTAACGCCTCAAGGTTTGAAGGTGTCAAGTGCTCCCCAATCTCAAAATTGGGCAGAGGATACACAATGGTATATGATTAAGGTGGCTGTTGCCGACAACGGTCGCAAGGCTGGCTACTTGACTACCGACAATGTGCTGCACACAAACTTGCGTACAGATGTTGACGCCTTGCCTACTACTGACAATGCACTTTGGTGTCTTGTAGGTAATGAAAACACAGGTTATAAATTCTATAACAAGGCTGCTGGTACATCACAGTTGTTAGGCTTTAACGATGGTGCTAAGATGTATGCTGCCTCAGTTGCTGATAAAGATGTGAAGCTTGCTTACAACATGGCTGCTTCAACCAGTGTTAAGGCAGGTTCACTTGCCATTTGCGTTAGATTGCACGATCAAGCAGAAAATGCTTGGTGGAGCAATACAAGTACTGCAGAGGGCATGGTATTGAAAGCTAAGGCTTATTCAACAAAGGCTACTACAGCTGCTGAAGGTTCGGTTTTGACAAGCAATGCCAACTCTACTACAGCTGCTGATGCAAATGCCTTCTACTTTGTTCCTGTAAATACCATTGGCGAGGCTGCTACTGCTGCTCCCCAATACTTAAAGGTTGTAGAGGAACAAAAGGCTGTCGATTTGTACAATACATTGCCTAATGTAGCCAACCTCTGTGCTAATGAAAATGCGCAGTGGAAGGAAGTACGTTTCAATGATGCTACACAGTCAACGAAGGCTTACAATGCTTATGTTGCAAAGGCAAAGCAGTATGTGGATAACACTTACTACACCTTTACGAACTTCAACACAGCCAACGCTAAGCGTGTGCTTACTGCCAACAGCGGTGTAACAGCCAATGTACCCGTTAACGCAAAGGCAACTACTGCTTCAGCTCTTTGGAAAATGGTAGTTGCAGATGCTGGTGTTAAGCTCTACAATGTAAATGCAAAGTCTTATCTTGGTGCTTTGACAAGCCAAACAGAGAATACTACTTCACCGATGACAGACCGCGAAAATGGTGCTTCATACGCAGTAAGTAAACTCTTGGATGGTAATGTGAAGCAAGGTTTTGTTCTTAGCGATGCCAATGGCAATAAGATGAGCTTGGAAGACAATGGCTATATTGCTGCTTTGAATGGCGCAAACAATGCAGATCAAGCAACATGGGCTATTGAACCTGCTACAACTTACGAGGTTGCTCTTACTAAGGTAGGCGATAAGTCATACGCTACTTCTTTCGTTCCCTTCGGCGTAACTGCTGTAAGTGGTGCTAAGGCTTATGTTGCTGGTGATCCTGAAAATGGTAAAAGCCGTATGACCGAAGTTACTAACTTCGAAGCTGAAACGGGTGTCGTTTTGGTTAGTGAAGAGGCTTCAGCAAAGGCTGTCTTTACTATTGGCGAAGGTACTTCTCAAAGAAGTGCTTTGCAAGGTACATTAGAGGCTAAGGACATTAAAGATGCACAGACTAACTACTTGGTATTTGGTAGAAACAAATCTAACTTGGACGAAGTTGGTTTCTTCAAGCCTTCTGCTTCTGTAGGTTCTATTCCTGCTAACCGTGCATTCTTTAACAATGCCCAGCAGGCTGCCATTTCTTTGATTTTTGGCAATACAACAACAGGTATTAGCTCTATCGTGGATAACCACATCCAAAAGCAGTCTCCCATCTACGACCTCTCTGGTCGTCGTGTGATGCAAGTTGTTAAGGGTGGCGTTTATATCCAAAATGGTCAGAAGTTTATTGTGAAATAATAATCTTCAAATTCTAAACATAAAGGCGTGCAATCAACTCTGATTGCACGCCTTTTTTAGTACAGTAGTGTGTTCTATTTTTTTTATTTGCGCTTCGCGCTTGGGGTAGTCAAAAATGTCCATCAATGAGCCATAAATGTTCATGAATTATTATTTTTGAATTTCCATAAATAACCCCTTTCGGGGTTGGGGTAGCGCGAGGGATTTATGGAAAATTTATGACTCATTGATGGACATTTATGACTAAAAACACAAATGGCAGTTTGCTTAGGTCTGTGAATGGCTTCTTAGAATACCCCGACTTTTACAATTCAAGTTCTAAGTCTACCACATCGAGCATTCTGCCCAATTTGTAGCCAACGTTTTTAAAGTGTGACACCTGTTTAAAACCCAAGGATTGGTGAAAGCGCACGCTATGTTCATTTTCTTGCGTAATACAAGCTATCAAGGCATGCACTTGCATTTGTCGGGCATCGGCAATGAGTTGCTCCACCATGGGACGTCCGATGCCTCTGCCTTGTGCTTCGGGCGCAAGGTAAATCGTTAGTTCAAGAGTTGGGGCATAGGCTGCACGTTCTTTCCAAGTATGCAAGTAGCAGTAGCCTAAGAGTTTGCCATCTTCTTCGTAAACATAATAAGGATAATGCGCTGAAATATCGGCTATGCGTTTTGCCATCTGCTCAGTGCTCACTTCTTCTGTTTCGAAACTGACTGTAGTTTGTGTAATAAAGGGGTTATAGATGTTGGCAATGGCTGGTGCATCGTCAAGTCTTACTTTGCGTATCATTAAAGAAAGTTCAATATAAAGGGCGGTATAAACGCAGAGCATTATAAAGGGTTACTCTTATGCGTTTATACCGCCTTATGTTTACTTATTAGCAGCGTCCTTTAGCTGCATACATCTTGTCGTAATATTGCTGGTAGTCGTCACCGCTAACAGCTTCAATCCAATCGTGGTGTTCAAGATTCCAGCGAATGGTCTTTACGATGCCCACCTCAAAGGTTGTTTCAGGATACCAACCCAAGTCTTCCTTAATCTTAGTGGGGTCGATGCCGTAGCGTTGGTCATGACCCAAACGGTCCTTAACAAAGGTAATAAGATCTTCGTTAATCCAATCGATGCAGATTTCACCATTGGCATCGCGCTCTTGCTTTTTAAGCAATGTGCGGAACTGCGGCTCCTTCTCCATGATGTCGTGGATGGTGCGAATGATAATCTTTACAATCTGAATGTTTTGACGCTCGTTGTGTCCGCCTACGTTGTAGATGCTGCCTTCAGCACCTTGGTTAATAACCATGTCGATGGCTTTGCAGTGGTCTTCAACATAGAGCCAGTCGCGAATGTTCTCGCCTTTGCCATAAACGGGCAAGCGCTTGCCTTCGAGAATGTTGTTAATTACCAGTGGAATAAGCTTTTCGGGGAACTGGTAGGGACCATAGTTGTTAGAGCAGCGAGTGATGCTTACAGGCATGTGGTAGGTGTCGTGGTAAGCACATACAAAGTGGTCGGCTGATGTCTTTGAAGCACTGTAGGGGCTGTGCGGACAAAGAGGCGTTTTTTCAGTAAAGAAACCTTCTGCGCCTAAAGAACCATACACCTCATCGGTTGAAACCTGGTGGAAACGTACCCCCTTGCGCCATGTGGGATAACCCTGTTCATCGCTTCCCATAACCCAAGCAGCACGGGCAGCATCAAGCAAATTCTGTGTGCCCAAAATATTGGTGTTGAGGAAGAGCTGTGGGTTTTCAATGCTGCGGTCAACATGACTTTCGGCAGCAAAGTTTACAACTACATCGAAACGATATTCAGCAAAGAGTTTGTCGAGTAGTCCGCGGTCGCAGATGTCACCCTTCACAAAGAAGCAGCGTTCGTTGTCAATGTCTTCGGCTATAGTGCCGAGGTATCCTGCGTAAGTGAGTAAATCAAGTACTACAACGCGTACATCATTGTACTTGCCAAGAATGTATTTCAGGTAGTTCGCGCCGATAAAACCGGCAGCACCTGTTACCAAGTATGTTTTCATTGTGTAGAGATTGTTTTCTGAATTATTTTGCGGCAAATGGGGAAAAATGTCGCATATGAAGTCGTCTAAACTTTTTTGACGAAGATTAGATTTAATACCTACTTATGAAACTGATTTTATCCCAGTTTATTGTAATGTGCCGCAACATTATTTGTTAAGTCCACAAATTCTTGTACCGAAAGTTGTTCGGGACGACGTGTAAGCAGCGGTTGTGCCAAGAATTCGGTGTGGTCGGGTGCAGGTCCATCGCATTGTTGGTCTAATTCGTGCAACAAGGGCTTAATAGAACCGCGCATCATTTTACGACGCTGATTAAAGGTGGTTTTAACCACACGTTTCAACAAACTTTCATCGCAGCCAGGGTCTGTCACATCATTGCGTGTCATGCGTATCACAGCACTGCGCACCTTAGGAGGTGGATTGAAAACACCAGGCTCTACGGTGAAAAGATAGTCAACGTGATAATATAATTGTACCAACACACTTAAAATGCCATAAGCCTTGCAACCTGGTTTTGCAGCCAAACGCTCAGCCACTTCCTTCTGAATCATACCAGTGCAGCAAGGAATGAGGTGGCGGTAGTCGAGCATCTTAAAAAAGATTTGACTGCTGATGTTGTAAGGATAATTGCCTGTAAGCACAAAGGGGCGTCCACCGAAAGTGTGCTCAAGGTGCATTTTCAAGAAGTCGTCTTCAATAATGTTGTCTTCGAGCTCGGGAAAATGCTCGCGCAAGTAAGCCACGCTTTCAAAGTCGATTTCAACAACTTTAAATTCGCGTTTCTTAGGCAGAATAAATTGGGTCATCACTCCCATGCCCGGTCCTACTTCCAAAATAGGTAGTTCGGGACACGCATCAACGGTGTCGGCAATGGCTTGTGCCGTTGGTAAGTGGGTCAGAAAGTGCTGACCAAGAAATTTTTTGGGGCGTACAGACTTCATCTGATTTATTTTTTCTACTTTTGCATTAGTGCTGCAGCCATTTCAGGGCCAACAACTTTGCCTTAATTGGCTGCAAAGATAAGCATTTTATTTGATTGTCGTGGAATTTTATATTTCAAGGCAGTCTGTCAACAGTAAAAAAAGATGTAATTTTTCCTTACTGTTATCTATAAATCAAAAATCAATCAGGAGGAAGTTTTGAAACACCTGTTGAAACTCATATTACAAATAGCGCTCCCCTTTGTGCTTGGATTTGGCATATTGTGGTGGATGTATCGGGGTACAAATTGGTCCGACTTTATGGGCTATGTGCTCAATAAAATGAATTGGGGTTGGATGGCTCTGTCGTTAGCCTTTGGCATTTTGCCTCAAATGGCACGTGCTTGGCGATGGAAGATGACACTCGACCCTCTTGGTGAACATCCACGTCGTACCACCTGCATCGATTCTATCTTTATGTCGTATGCAGCCAGTTTGGTGGTGCCACGTGTGGGCGAAGTTACCCGTTGTGGCACACTTAAGAAGTGCGATGGCGTTTCATTTACCAAGTCATTAGGTACGGTCGTAACCGAGCGTTTGGTCGACTCCCTGTTGATGTTGGCATTTACAGGACTTGCATTTCTTTTGCAACTACCCATGTTTATGGCGTTCCTTAACAAAACAGGAACAGACTTTGGCGACATCTTGCATCGCTTCACCTTAACGGGTTATTTAGTAACCTTTGTCTGTTTGGTTGCTGCCGTTGTAGCGGCCTTTATCTTATTGCGTCGTTATGCCTTCTTTAAAAAAGGTCGCGACATGTTGCAAGGTGTGTGGGAAGGTGTGCTCTCTTTGCGTCGTGTCAGCAATTTGCCACTCTATCTGTTTTACAGTGTGTTGATATGGGTGGGTTACTTCTTGCACTTCTACATCGCATTCTTCTGTTTCAATTTTACATCAGGCATATCGCCTGGTGCTGCATTCCTTATATTCTGCGTTGGCACATTTGCTGTGCTTGTTCCTACTCCCAATGGGGCAGGTCCGTGGCACTTTGCCGTAAAGACTATGTTGGTGCTTTATGGTGTGGCAGAACAAGATGCCATTATGTTTGCCCTTGTGGTACACACCATTCAAACTGCTCTTGTTGTGTTATTAGGTGCTTTTGGTTGGGCACGTGTTAACCATCGCAAGCACACACACATTTAAGTATTAAGTAATAAGTATTAAGTATTAAGTATTACATTCTATTGAGGTTTTCATGCGCCAGCCCAACCCCGAAAGGGGTTATTTATGGAAATTTTCTCCATCGCGTAGCGCACCCACCAAAAAAAATTATGAATAATTTATGGCTCATTGATGACCATTTTTGACTAAAAAAAATATATCACTTAGACTTCACATAGTTTGTAATACTTAATACTTATTACTTAATACTTAATCCTGATGACCATTTTTGACTAAAAAAATATCACTTAGACTTCACATAGTTTGTAATACTTAATACTTAAAACTTAATACTTAATCCTGATAGACATTCTTGACTAAAGTAAAAGACACAAGCAATGGCACTTTTTTCACTCCGCTCCACCGATATACGCAGCGACATTAACATGGGGCTCTTTCTCAACGGAAATGGAGGAGTACCCGCATCTTTACAAATAAAACGCACCCTTGCACCCGAATGGGCTGTGCAAAGCGGTGTGCAACTTACTTGGCCGCACGCAGACACGGACTGGGCATATATGTTGCCCGAAGTTACAGAGTGTTACTTGCGCTTGGCTTTCGAAATAGCGACACGCCAAACGCTTTTGATTGTGGCACCCAATACCGAGGAGGTGCGCAAACTCATTGAACAACGACTGCCGAAACGTGCTACCGACAACATTCGTTACTACCCATGTGCCACTAACGACACTTGGGCACGCGACCATGGTTTTCTGACCGTAATGACTAATGACGGTCCTGAGTTGCTCGATTTCCGCTTCAACGGATGGGGTGGCAAGTTTGAAGCCTCACTCGACAATGCCATTAACGCGCATTTGGTTGAGGGCGAACAGCCTATGCTACATGGAAAATATGTGGACTGTTTGGACTTTGAACTCGAAGGCGGTAGCATCGAAGTAGATGGTTTAGGCACATTACTCACCACCTCTGAGTGTTTGCTTAATCCCAACCGCAATGCCCAACTTGACAAAGAGCACAAAGAAACTTTACTCAAAGAGCGATTGGGAGTTGACCGTGTGTTGTGGCTCGACCACGGCTACTTGGCTGGCGATGACACCGACTCACACATCGACACCTTGGCACGCCTTTGTCCCAACAATGTTATTGTATACGTCAAGTGTACCGACCCTAACGATGAGCATTACACAGCGCTGCAGGCTATGGAACAGCAGTTGCAAAGCTTCACCACTGCACAAGGCGAACCTTACACCTTACTACCCTTGCCTATGGCAAATGCGGTGTACGATGCTGAAAATGGTGAACGTTTACCTGCCACTTACGCCAATTATTTGGTAATGAACGATGTCGTACTCTACCCCACTTACGCTCAGCCTGAAAACGATGCAGAAGCTGCTAACACCTTACGCCGTGCCTTCCCTAATCGCGACATCATAGGTGTTGACTGTCGTGCTCTCATCCGTCAACACGGCTCATTACATTGCGTAACCATGCAATATCCTAAAGGAGTTATACGATAGGAATTAACAATAAATGTATCACGACACAAAAAAGAGGAACTCAACACCCAAACATTATGAATAAACCCCACACACTCAAAATAGGTATCGTGCAGCAAACTTGCTGTGCTGATGTAGAGGCTAACAAGCAAAAGTTGAAACAAAACATTGCAGATGTGGCTGCTAAGGGGGCACAACTCGTTGTGTTGCAAGAACTGCACAACTCGCTCTACTTCTGTCAGGTTGAAAGCACCGACAATTTCGACTTGGCTGAAACAATTCCTGGTCCTTCAACAACATTCTATAGCGAAATAGCGCGTCAACATGGCATCGTACTGGTTACTTCGCTCTTTGAACGTCGCGCTGCAGGACTTTACCACAACACTGCCGTTGTGTTTGAAACCGATGGTAGCATTGCTGGCACTTATCGCAAAATGCACATTCCCGATGACCCTGCTTACTACGAAAAGTTCTACTTTACACCAGGCGACTTAGGTTTCCATCCTATCGACACTTCTGTAGGCAGACTGGGTGTACAAGTTTGCTGGGATCAATGGTATCCTGAGGGAGCACGACTCATGGCTTTGCAAGGTGCTGAATTGCTGATTTATCCTACTGCCATTGGCTACGAAAGCAGCGATACCCCCGAAGAACAACAGCGCCAACGCGAAGCTTGGACTACTGTGCAGCGTGGACATGCTGTGGCAAATGGTTTACCCGTTATTGCCGTTAACCGCACTGGTCATGAGGACGATCCTTCAGGACAAACCAATGGCATTGACTTTTGGGGGTCAAGTTTTGTAGCTGGTCCACAAGGTGAAATACTCCACCGTTCACCTATCAACGAAGAGGAAAATGTGGTGATTGAAGTGGACATGAAGCGCAGCGAAAACGTACGCCGTTGGTGGCCCTTTCTTCGCGACCGTCGCATTGAGGAATTTGGTAACCTTGCCAAACGTTTCATTGATTAACATTTCTGCCCCTTCTTCATACACTTACACTTGCATCGCGCAAATTTTTGGAAAACAACAATCGATGGTTAGTTGTTGCACAAAATTTGCGCGATGTTTCAGTTTCAGGAATATCGGTAGACATACTCAATGAAGTCGTCTACATTATAAAATAAACGGCATTCAGAATCTGTTCAATGCCAACATTTTTTCCTCCTTGAAAAGCTTTTACAAGACGTTCTCATACAGAAAAACGAAAAAATAGAATACACTTTGCAGTTTCTTTTTGTTTAGAAATTCGATTTTCATTAACTTTGCGGCATAATTGGAAACTTGTGTACCATAATGAGGTGGTGCAGCAAACAACTCTTTTTCACCGCATAAAATGAAATTCAATCTATCTAAACTCTTATATATTGTTCTATTTTTCGCAATCATCCCAATTGTTTCGTGGGCTAACGCAGAAAAGCGTAACTTTACACTCGTTATCGACGCTGGACATGGCGGACACGATGCTGGAGCCGTAGGTGCCTACTCTAAAGAAAAGGACATTAACCTACGTGTGGCTTTAGCCTTTGGTAAGTTGGTAGAAGAGAATTGCCCCGATGTAAAGGTGATTTATACCCGCCGACGCGATGTATTTATTCCCCTGCAAACACGTGCCGACATTGCTAATCGCAACAAAGCCGACCTCTTTGTGTCAATACATACCAATGCACTGCCTGCAGGCCGCTTGGCTTATGGTTCTGAAACCTACACACTCGGTATGGCACGTGCCAATGCAAACTTAGCAGTAGCCAAACGCGAGAACTCGGTTATTACTCTTGAAAGCAACTATAAAAGCACCTACCAAGGATTTGACCCGAACAAGGCTGAGAGTTATGTGATTTTTGAATTTATGCAAGACAAGTTTATGAAGCAAAGCGTAGACTTGGCAAGTGCCATTCAAAAACAATATACCCATGCTGGACGCCCTAACAAGGGAGTGCACCAAGCTGGTTTCTTGGTGTTGCGCAACACCTCAATGCCCTCAGTGCTTACTGAGTTAGGATTTATCACAACACCTGCCGAGGAGGCTTACTTAAACTCTGAACGAGGCACTACCGAACTTAGTCGCAGCATTTACAATGGTTTTTTAACCTATCGACGCATGCACGCGCATGGTGCCAACGACATTCCACAAAATCTGCCCACAAATGCCGAAGCTGAAATAGCTACCCCCGTGGCACGACCTAATGCCGAACCCAATAACGATAGAGCACAAACACCTGTTAACACTGGCGAAGTGGCAGTAGTTCCTGTAACAGCTGTGCCTACTGCTCGCATTATCAAAGAGGGAGCAAACAATGAGTTGGCAGAGCAAAATGTGCGCAACCATCAGTCCACACGACGTCAGCAAACCGCTCCTGAGTCTACCCCCAACAGGGTTGTTGTACAGAAAGTAGAAACACCGAAGCCTGCTCCTACCCCCAAACCTAAGGAGGTGAAGAAAGAAGTTGAAAAGCCTAAAGCACCCACTAAAACTGTCACAAAGCCTGCGGCCACTACAAGCAACAAAAAAACTGCCAAAGACACGCAGAACAAAGCTGCTCATGCTAAAGATAAGAAAGCAGTTAACACAAAGGAAACTGCCAAAAACGATAAGTCTGCAACAAAAGGCAAAGAGGCTGATAAAACAAAATCAAAACAGTCCGACAAAAATAAAACAACATCGTCTGACAAGAACAAGGCAACAGCAACCAAAGCTAAGGTTAACGATGCCAAGAGCAAACAAGACGACAAAAAGAAACAAAACACTGCCAATAAAAAGTCTACCACCACAACCGCAAAGGTCAAAGTAACCTATCGCATTCAAGTGGGTGCAGGCAAAGCGCAAATCGACACGAAGGACGCACAGTTCAAGGGTCTTAACGTAAGCCGCGTGAAAGAAGGCAGTATGAACAAATACTTCTACGGCACATACCGCTCATACGCCGAAGCACAAAAGGCACTCAAAACAGTGAAAACTAAAATTAGCGCTGCCTACATCGTTGCTTATGTGGGTGGTAAAGCTGTTTCGGTAGCTGAAGCCCGAAGCAAAGAGTAGAAGCAAAGAAGTACAATTCATAAGGTATACATATCCATAAAATATGAAGAAAGAAACTAAAATTGCACTGACCGCTGTTGTGGCTTTGGTGCTACTGTTTGTAGGAATCAATTTCTTGAAAGGCATCAATGTCTTCAAGGCTACCAATACCTACTACGTAAAATTTAAAGATGTAGCAGGACTCACGGTCTCGACTCCCGTATATGCCAATGGTTATCCTGTGGGCATCGTACGCACCATCGACTACGACTATAGTCGTGGAGAACATGTAGTGGTAGGTATTGAACTTGACAACGAAATGCGCGTACCCCAACAAACAACTGCTGAATTGGAGGCTGAATTGATGGGCGGTGTAAAGATGACACTTGTGCTCGGTCCCAACCCTACTCAAAACCTTGCTCAAGGTGACACGCTGAGCGGACGCATGCACGAGGGGGCCATGGATAAGGTGACTGCTATGGTACCACAAATTGAAAAGATGCTACCTAAGCTCGATTCAATTATCGATAACTTAAATCGTCTAACTGGCGACCCTGCCCTAACTGCTACATTACACAACGCAAAGGATATTACCGACAATTTGCGCGAAACTTCTGTGCAACTGAATGGCATGATGCACAACGACATCCCTGTGATGTTGGGCAGCTTAAAACGTACTTCTGCTAATGCTGAACGTCTAACAGCGAATTTGGCAAACTTGGACGTACAGACTACGCTGAACAATGTGAACGCTACTTTGGTTAGTGCGCACCAACTCTCTGAACAATTAAACGGCATGTCTACCTCACTCAACAACAAGTTGCAGAGCAAGGACAACACATTAGGACTCTTCCTTAACGACCGTGGAGTTTACGATAACCTCAACGCTACGCTCCGCAATGCCGACTCACTGATGTTGGATCTTAAAGCACATCCTAAACGTTACGTACACTTCTCTGTTTTTGGAAAAAAAGACAAGTAATGTAATATAGGTAATAAGTAATAGGTAGCCAGGCATGATAGTTTGGGGAACACCCCTACTCTCATGCCTGGCTATCGTTATATATATACCCTAACGGGTAGGGTGTTCAAAATTCGCATTTTTTCTGCACGATTTTTGATAGAATCATCAATGTTTCATGCGCCAGCCTCACCCCGTTATGGGTGATATAAGGTAGCCAGGTATGAGAGTAAGAGAGAGCTTGTCCCCTCTCATTCTCATGCCTGGCTATCGTTATATATCTGCCCTAACGAATAATGGTCTTCAGAAAGCACTTTTTTCTGCACAAATACCAGACTTCGTCAAGGCGTCACCCAAATCAAATATAGTAGGCTAATTCATTTGTTCACTATATAGTTACTAATAACCATGGAATTAGCAAATAGCGAGCAAAATTTTTGCTCGTCTACCCTATTTACTTTTAGCGTTTCATATACCGAACTCGCATTTATAGCTTTTCAATGGTTATATGATTCCGCTTTTGGGAAATCGCTCATTACATTCTCTCTTTATCCTCTTCATTAGAATACGCCTTTTCATGTCTACTCGACCGTTTTGCTCCTGCCGAGAAACTAAATGTTGCACTAAGAAAGAACTTACGTGAGAGAAAATCGAACTCAGAATGGTGCTCAAAATCCCCGTTCTTGAATATTTGCTTGTTTTTACCTCTACTATTAAACAAGTCTTTTACACCAAAGTTGACATTCAACCTATCCTTAAAGCAATTATAATCACCCTCAATGTCCACGCCGATATAATTTGTCTTTTGAATAAGATAAAGTTGCTTATAATGTCTTACATAGCGTATGTTTGCCACCGCCGTAAGATGTTTTGACACTCTGAAGCGATTGAAACTGGACAGAACAACTCCAAAGTTATTAACACGCTTGATGCTGTTCTCATACAGACTCTGACTTAACTCTACATTGTTCCTACAATTCCACATTCCCCACGTAAATGGTATGCCCATGTATAGTGTCAATCTTTTGGTTGATCCATCGTTTTTTAATGTGTAGCGTGTTTGTTTCTCTCCAATCTGCTCGTATAACTCATTTATTTTTTTATCTATGAAGAGGGCGGACAGAGAGAAAACATATTTCGATTTTAGGATGAATTGTAGTGCTGCGTTATATAGCAACTCACCTTTTAATTTGGGATTGCCTTCCTTGTAAGATGTTTCAGACAGATGAAAGACAAACGGATTAACCATTTGGTACGATGGACGATTTATCGACTGCGTATAGCTCAGCGACAAAGCATTGCCTTTTCCCATATCTCTTTTCACAAAAAACGAAGGGAAAAGTTTATTATCGCTTCGGCTGTTACGTAGTTTTTCTCTCACCCATTGTCGTGTATTCCATTCTGTATATTCATTACGCACTCCTACTTGAAATTCCCAAGGGCACGATGTATACCTATACATTCCGAATATTGCAAACCTTTGCTCAAAGTATTTGAAATCGTCTTGCTGGTCAATGTTTTCTGACAACACTCCCGCTAAGGTTGTGTTTCCGAAAAATAATCTGCTATTGTAGTTGATGTCTGCATAGACGTACTTAGCACCAACATTAAACTGATGGCATTTTAAAATCTTTGCAAAATCTACCTGCGCACTATAAATGTCTATGCGCTCGCATGAGGGTTGCGACTTGGATATTACACTATCCGAGCCTATACCTAATGTATATTTGTTCTCGTATTCATACAAATCACGCTCTCTTTTTCCTGCATAATCTGCAATGACATTCAATTTACTACCGAGTGTATCTGTCGCCCATTCATAGTTTAAGGTAATGTTATTATTCTTATTCCTTAGCATGTATGGCGCAAAACTCTTGATGCTTGTCGGATGTTGACTGTTGTCGACAATTGAAGAAATGACCTGACAATCGTTGGAATAGTCTTTTGAGTAACTGCCCGACCATTCCACACCTAAATATTGCTTGGAAGAAATGTAAAGGTCAAAGCCCAATTTAGGCATATAGTAACGACCCTTATCTGTACTTTCCGATCGGCTACCCAAAGTTACGTCGCGTCCATAGTCGTTTTCGTTGATTTTACTTCTACTTTCTGATTGACCTAAAGCCATGTTTGCGTAAAGAGCAAATTTGCCCCACGAATATGTAAGTCCCGTAAATTCAGACAGTGAATTTCTACTTTTTCGTTCGTATTCGCTACCTACATAACCAGAAAAACCATATTCACGCTTCTTCTGACGGTTAACAACAATAATAGCAGTACCGCCTTCCGCATCATATTCAGCTGTTGCTTGTGGCAGTATCTCCAGACTCTTGATGTCATTGCCACGCAAAGAAGACAGGTATCTTTTAAGCTGTACACCACTCAAGTTCACCACTCTTCCATTTTCATATATTCTAACACCATTACCCATAATTCTGATACCCCCTTCGCCATCATAATCAATATCAGGAATCAAACTCAATATGTTAGAAAGAGAACGTGACTTCAGCAATTTGCTATGCTCAACACTGACAATCATTCTGTCTGCCTTATGCTGAATCAATGGCCTTTCAGCCAAAACCATCACGTCAGAAAGCTTTATGGTATCTTGTTTTAGGGTTTGCTCGTTTTGAGCAAACCCTATTATTGTGCATTGCATAAAGCAAAAAAATATACACAGATACTTTTTCATAGGCTTTTTGGACAGTTTACATCTGGATAATCCCAATGCTTTGTACCATATTTTCTTACAATATCTCTATAACATACTTGTTTCGGAATTCTACATACTTCGTAATCTTTACAAGTCCTACATGGACTTCCCTCAGAAATGTCAGATTGCCTTAGATAATAAAAATCCAAAGTTGCTTTTGAATTCCATATTTCATATACCTTTATAAAAAGCGAAGTCCCACCGTGGTACGCATCGTTGAGAGGCGTGGTGGGATTT
>OWJF01000025.1_pt1 | contig 55178 bp, 44 predicted proteins | sample 1732941 | NCBI WGS metagenome assembly OWJF01 (sample SAMN05065770, study PRJEB22554) | human gut metagenome | biome: ENVO:2100002; feature: ENVO:00000062; material: ENVO:00002003 | host: Homo sapiens | place: USA
AGATGCAGCGTAGTCTCGTGGGCTCGGAGATGTGTATAAGAGACAGACATTATGGTTGCTAATTTGTTGAACAAATATTATATAGATATTATAAAAAAAGAAATAGCACAAGAATAGTTATGAAAACAATATTATGGTATCAGCCTGAAAAAATTGATGCTCCTGATATAGTTGTAGCTGATGGAGTGATTTTAGCCAAAACCAAAAGGAATTTTGCATTTTCTAAATTAAAAGAAGCCTCAGATAAATGTATTGATAAGAAAATGCCTTGGTGTGGGATTGTTGAGATTTCAGATGGTAAGGTATTCTTTGTTAAAGGTTCTTTTAAAGGTGTTGATGAACATGGACGTACTTTGTCGTTTATGTTCTTGAGTACAAAGTGTGATGATTATTTACTTGCATTGAATGATGAATTGCAAGTAGTACATCAAGAATTGTCAGAAGAGACATTGAAGTGTATAAACAAAAAAAAAACGGTCACTGTTGAAAAAATTATTGCCGCAATAATAATTGTTATATTAGCTGTAATAGCTTTTTTAATTCTTTAGAATAATGGAAACTAAATCAAGTTTATTAATAATAGCCGATGACGATTTGTCATACGGCATTAATCAGGGATATTATCCTGATATGACAAAGGCTATAGACTTAGGTAATTTAACAGTCTATCCTTTAAGTAATGTAGACAATCTGAAAGAACATGATATTCAGTTGTCTGCTCAGCCGATAGGTGATGGAGAAGATGTGTATTTCAGAAATCCATATGCTAATTGTTATGTTTCAATGAAGGATTCTGATTTGTTGAATACTTTCGTTGAAACTAAGAGTTATGCTATTAAGGAGACTTTGGTTCTTATGGGTGCGAAAGATATTGTTATGAAAGAATCAGTTCATGATAAAGATTCGCAGAATTATGAGTCAAACAATAGAATGGGCAATAATATTGCTAAGGCAGAAATCAATGGTAAATGTGTTAATGAGGTATCTGTTGATATGACGTCTACTGTAGAAAGTCATGATCCCAATAGAAAGCCTAAAAGCTATAAGGAGGTTGTTGACTTTATGAATATTCACGGGTTAGCTTCTGATCCGAAGCTCAGATTGTTATGTGAGCGTTTGAAATCAGATGGTAGGATAAGTGGCATAGAGAAGTATGAGATTTCGTATTGTAGTGAAATAGCGCAAGCTATTAACATTGCAGCGAAGATTGATTACAAATTATTCAGTGCCAATCTGGATTTCTCAAGTGAGCATAATCATGTGCATATAATAAAAAAGTCGTTGGAAATTAATTTTGGATAATATGGAAAGTGGCGCATTCTTTGTTCCTTGGTTTGATAAAGATGGTTATATAGAGGGAATTAATGGAAAGAAACTTCTTGTTCTTGGTGCTAGTTTTTATTGTAATCAAGATGGTAAAAGAAATGAACGTTGTGAATATTATGATGATTGTACAATAAATCTGAACACTAGAAAGTACGATTTGCGTTGCCCGTATAATAATGGGCGACCTTTACATGATTTGCCAACTGATGATCTTTGTGAAGATGCTCCTGCGCATAAGAATTTTTTCGATTTATTCAAAGATTTTTTAGGAGATAAAGAATTGAATTTTGATGATTTTTGGAAAAAAGCGGCTTTTACTAATTATGTTCAACATGAGCTTGGTAACCGAACAGATACACAAGCGTCAGATTGCAAGGAGGAATATTTAGTAATGTTCGAGGATGTTTTATCAAAATTACCTCAGATACCTGATGTTGTTATAACTTGGGGATCTATTATTGATAAGGAATTAAAAAAGAAAAAGGAATCAGATAAGTATCCAAATTTTGAAAACACATGTAACAAGAATGATTGTTATAAATTTCTGTGGAAAAATTATGCAGGAAAAGACATAACGTTTTTATGTTTTTACCATCCTTGCTGTAAGAGATGGTTCCGAAACAAAAAAGAATGGTGTTATATGTTAGATTTACTTAAGAAAGAATTTAGCTCTTCAAGATAACCAATAAATAGTTGAACTTAAAAATTAAATAGTATGATTACTAAAGATAATCATTAAAGTTTTTTCAACCAGTTGGCTATTTCTAAATATAATGTAGTGAAAAAATAATATGACACAGAGTTTTGAAGATATTCTGACTTCGATGTTAGAACAATTAGAAAACAATCCTGACCAGGATATTGAGGTGCTGGTTAAGGATGAGTGTGAGAAAATGGGAGTTTCGGAGGAAGGCAAGGCTTTGCTCTCCGAGACTAACGAGTATATTGATGGCTTTGCAGAGAAGATGGCTGCATTGCAAAAGGCTAAGGAAGAAGGTAGGTCTCGCAAGCAATGGATGCTTGAGGAGATGGACAGAATATTGGAGGGACGTGACGAGCAGGAGAAGGCTGAGATTGTCTCTGCCATTTCTGATGCTGGCGAGAATGTGAATAATGAAACCTTAAAGGACGAGGAGGACTAAGCTTATGAAGTTTATTGCATATAACGAAGACGAATGTCGTAATGAGTTTGGTACTCATATTGAAGGTGAGAGTCGCAAATATTCTGCACTTCAGTCATTGTTAGCTGGTCGTGAGTTGGATAAAGAAGAAGTTGAAAGCCTTAAAGAATTTAAGGTGGTTCAGCAATTCTTGGATTCACCAGTAGGTGATGCTTCTGAGGCTAAGTTGAAGAAAGTATTTGCTGCCGCTATCATAATCGCTAATGAGCAAGGCACATTACCATTTTCTATTGATGGCAAGAGTCCGATTGCTATAGCGAGTGCTGTTGACGAAGGTCTGAATCGTGTTAAGCTTTCGTATAAGCTTGCCAAGGAGGAGTTGGATGTTATTGAAGTTGCAGACAAATTGATTGATGCTACGGTAGCTCGTGTTATAACTGTTGCTGATAAAGTAATAGAGCGTGGAGTTCCTGTTGTGTTGAACCGAGTTTGTGATTTAATAACAAAGGTGTATCCTCCTGCTTCAGTTTTCGTCCCAGTTATAAAAAATGCAGAAAAGTATATCGTAACAGCTGCAAAAGTAGCGGTACGAAAAGGATTGAAATATGTGGCTGAAGGCGCAAAAACGGTAGTACGTTCTGTTGCTAAAGGTTTAGTTAAAGTTGGTAAGAAAGTGGCCTCATGGTTTGGATTATAATATTATGCGTATAATAGCTAAAGCAAAACCTATACGAATAAGAATAAAGTCTGGTGGGGAGGAACACTCCACACTTGACTCTTTGCGTCAGAACCTCAACGTGCAAGATTTATGGCCATTGATACAGGATAATCGCCTATCGAGATGGCTGAGGCAATTGGGAGAGGTTGATTTGGCACATGAGATAGATGCCTTGTCTGAGAGTCAACTTAATTTTTCTACATACTTCAAAGTTTTGGTTCTTTTTCTGAATGATGACCTTGTTGAGCATCACGTAACGGAACTGTATACTTTGTTCACATTTTGGCATGATTGCGGAAAGATAAAGTCTAAGAATTATGATTCTTTGCGTAAGTACTTGTTGAGCCAATATGAAGGTGCTAAGTTTATATTTAAGCAGTATGCTGAGGAGTTTTCTGATGGTGAATGGTGGAATGTGTTCTGTAAATTCGAAAAAGAAGAAGACCCTGAATTCTTGTTTAAACAAGGAAAACTTGCATTTGATGGATTTACAAAAAGTGATGGAAGTTACTTCGACAAAAACCTTGTGCGTAGCAAAAAACTGATAGAGAAGGCTGCAGAATTTCACAATCAAGAGGCTATAGACTTTTTAAAGTCAAATCAGCTTATTTCGCATCTTAGGAAATCTATGCAGACACCCGAAGCGTTGAATAAAATCCAACGTCAAATAGATAGATGGAAGACGGACAAATGGGGCTATATAAATAATATTGTGAGTTCTGATGAAGAAATAGTAAAGGAGGCTAAGCTGTTACTTCGTGAGTTTGCTTCTATATTAAAAACATATCATGAGTTTCCTAATTCTGTTTTAGTACGAGAGACAAAAATAAAATTAGAGAACTTAGAAAAATCGAAACTCTTTTATGTTGAGAATAGATTTGTTTTAGAGTTGTTATTATATAAATATGCTAAAAATGATAATTCTATTTCTAATTTATTCGTTGATTTAGCCAATAAATACAATTATCCTTTGGCGAAATATATGATAAATCCTCCTAAAGATGGTCTAATTGACGGTTTCAACTTCCGGGGAAAATATCTAAGTTATCAATTGGGGTTTATTATAGACCATTTGTTTGATTTCTATGAATAGAGCGATGAACAAGAAGATAATATCTGATTTTCAGAAGATGATAGACGTCAATACACCTATTATCTATATCAACGATTATGATTTTGTCCGTATAGATGAAATCATAACGGAGATTGTTGGCAATAGCAAGGTGTTTGAATGGAATCCTGCAATTGGTACAACCAACTTTAAGACTAAGGAAAATCAAGGGTTGGGAGATAAAGACACTTTGGAGTTTTTCTTGAAGGAGAAATACACTGTAGACCCTAATCTGAAAGAAAAGTTCTTGGTGTTGAAGGATATTCAAGATTTTATAGAAGAGCCGGCAATCAAGACATTACTTCAGTTGATAGCTCAGCGTAAGTTGTATGATAGGGATTACAACACAACCGTCATTATAGTTTCCTCCGTTCTTAAGGTGCCACAAGAATTGGAGAAGTATGTGTCCTATTTGGATATTCCATTTCCTGAAGAAGATGAAATTAATCAGCTTATAGACGAGCATGTTGAGGTGAACTGCTACGACAATTTCAAAGATGAGGACAGAAAGAAACTAATGCCATCTTTGAAGGGAATGACAAGCTTTGAGATAGACCGAATGCTTGATATGGCGATGAGTAGCAATGGCTCGTTGAGTGCAGAGGATACGGAGATGATTCTTCAGCAGAAAAAATCGATGGTAAAGAAGTCTGGCTTGTTGGAATTGATTGACACACCTGCCTCCTTGAAAGATATCGGTGGTTTGGATGCTTTGAAGGATTATCTGCAGAATAAGTCGAAAGTGATTGCTGACCTGCCTAAAGCTCAGGAATTTGGCGTTTCAATACCTAAAGGTGTGTTTATCGTTGGTATGCCAGGCTGTGGCAAGTCGCTTTGTGCGAAGGCATCTGCTGCACTATTTAAAACACCTTTGTTGAAACTCGACATGGGCAGTATGATGGGAAAGTATGTGGGCGAGAGTGAAGGCAACTTACGTAAAGCTATTAAGATTGCTGAGGCTGCTGCACCTTGTGTGCTATGGATTGATGAGATAGAGAAAGCCTTTTCGGGTGTCGGTGGTAACAACGACATCATGACCCGTATGTTCGGCTATTTCCTTTCGTGGATGCAGGAGAAGAAGAGTAGTGTTTATGTTATTGCCACAGCCAACGATGCAGACAATCTGCCTACTGAGTTGAAGCGTAAAGGACGCTTTGACGAAATATTCTGTGTCAACTTGCCGAATAAGGAAGAACGAAAGGATATCTTCAAGATTCATATTAAGAATAAGAATAAACGTCTTGACGAAGCAGCATTGAATTCTGTCAGTCAGACAACTGAAGGTTTTAATGGCGCAGACATCGAGTCTGTGGTGAACGAAGCTGTCGAGAAGTGCTTTATAGATAGTTTGGATAATAAAGGCACAGTCTTTGATGAGAAACTTTTGAAGGGTATTGCAAGTGACACTATAAGCATTTCAAAATCTTGTAATAAACAGATAGAGAATATGAAAAAAGCATTCAAGGAGAATAACTTTAAGGATGCTACAACAGGGAAATAACAAAATAAAAATGTAGGCAAGTATGGCAAACAAAGACAGCAAAATCTTGGAGGAGCTTAGACGCCGCGGCACAATCTTTGAAGATCCTTGTCCGAAGTCTGAGGGTTTTATAGGTAAACTGATAGACTTGTTCTCGAAGAAAAAGTCTTGAATTGTGAAAAAACTGGTGAGGCGGAGGCTGGAAACCTCCGCTACTGCCAGATAAACGAAATAATATGAAGATATCTATTACTTATGCTGAGCTGCAGGATTATGTAGTCAGTCATTTTCATAAGACTGTTAATCTTGGGTATGTAGACGGGGCTACTGTGTCTGTCTCCGTGCCCATTAAGGTGCTGGGCTTTACAAAGTCTATAAGCATAAACCTTATTGTGAAGAAGATTGAGGGCACCGACTTGTTCTTGTCGTATGACGGCAAGATGGGGATTGACCTGCTCGTTTCGCCCGCTATCTTTTATGCCAAAAAACTTGTGCCGGAGAAAGCTGGTTTGGTGGAACAGATGCCTGGCAATATCGTTAAGCTGCGCCTTGGCGACATTGACAAGGCGCAGAAAGTGTTTGAGAAGGTGGAGCTGAAAGCCATCTGCTTTACACCAGAGAACATCGAAGCGGAAATCGCTTTGTTGTAATCAAAATTTACGTATAATAAATGTGTCGAACAATATTTTATTCAATATAAAAGATAAAAACGGAATTTTTAGTGGTTTTGTCTTTTATAAAAGATAAATTTACTATTTTTGCAGAAAATATCTTTTATAGTGAATAAATATGGCAACAATTAGGAGACAATCATACATTGACAAGATTGAGAAATATCTTGGGAAGGAAACGATAATAGTGCTTGTTGGTCAGCGTCGTGTTGGTAAAAGCTGTATCTTGAAAATGATACGTGATGAAAAGATGGCTGATTCAGATAATAATGTTATCTATATAGATAAGGAGAAGTGGCAATATGATGCCATACAGACTTATCGAGATCTCAATGAATATATTGAAAAGCATTGGGCGAACGACAAGTACAATTATATCCTTATTGACGAAGTGCAAGACATAGAGGAGTTTGAACGCTCCGTACGCAGTTTTCGCACTGAACCAAACACGGACATCATTATAACGGGTAGTAACGCCAGTATGCTGAGCAACGAACTTAGTACACTCATTGGAGGCAGATATAAAGAAATCTATATACAGTCTCTCAGTTACAATGAGTTCTTGGAGTTTCATAATCTTTCAGACAATGACGAGTCGCTGTCTTTGTATATACAATATGGAGGAATGCCTGGTCTGGCAAAAATCGGTTTGGAAGAGGATGATGCAAGAGAATATCAGATAGATATATACCATACCGTGCTTCTGAAGGATGTGATAATGAGGAACCAGATAAGAAACGTTCCTTTCCTTGAGAACTTGGTACGCTTTCTGGCTGACAATATAGGAAAGTTGATATCGGCTAACAGTATTGCAAAATATATGAAGTCGCAAGGCGAGTCAATCACTTCTTCTGTTGTAATCAATTACATTTCTTTCTTATGCGAAGCATACATCTTGCATAAGGTTAACAGATATGACATACACGGTAAGCGCATCTTTGAAAACAATGATAAGTTTTACTTTGAGGACAATGGCGTAAGAAATGCCATAGCTGGTGGTACAAGGGAAGGAGATATTGAGAAGGTTATAGAGAATATTATATATGAACATCTCATCCGACTTGGTTATCAGGTTTATGTAGGACAGCTACAGGCTGGTGAGATAGACTTTGTATGCACAAAGCCAGAAGGACAACGTATCTATGTGCAGGCTTCATTCATTATAGCGGAGCAAGCTACACGTGAAAGAGAATTTGGCAATCTGCGTTCTATTAAGGACAACTATCCGAAGTATGTTATCTCTATGACACCGCTTCTTACAAAGAATGACGATGATGGCATAACACACATTCATCTCCGCAAGTTTTTGCGAGAAGGTTTGTAGAGATTATTACTTACAAAGTCTGTAAGCATAATAAAAGATACCATCAATGCAAGTATTTTTATTGCCGTAAACGAAAAAATCCACCATATCTCCCAGCAGGCGTGTAACGCGTTGTTGGGAAGTGAGTTAGAGGCTGGTAGATAGCTTCTGTTTTCCAGTTATCTACCAGCCATCTTCCAACAGATTGTCTTTTTGAACCGCTATGGACTTGTACAGCTCACAAATAACCAATACCTTTGGCGGAGTGAATAAACAGACATTCATTCTGAAAACAACAAATGTTATGAGTGAGATGGAAAACAAACAGATGGTTTACCAAGCAATCAAGTCGATTGCGGATAATCTATGCAAGGAGGACAAGACGTATCTTCGTGCCGACTTGGCTTTTGAACTAAAGAAGTATGGCATCGCTTCCGACTCTTCGGAAGTGAGCAAATTGGTGTTCGACGCCTACAGATTTTTTCATAACGATGGCAATATCTCCATCGCCTTTGTGTCGAACAACTCCCGCACAACGCTTGTGGCTGAGTATCAGTTGAACGATAGTTTGGAGCAGGGCAACAAGGAGGAGGCTCTGAAGATTGCCGAGACCGAGTTGACGCTGTCTTCGTCGGCTTTAGAGCAGTTGAAAGAGCAGGTGGAGCAGAACCTTTCGCTCGTTCTCGCTAAGGGTACGTCGAAGATGGCAGACGTAGTCATGGGTACCAACGGCGTGAAGAACGTAAGGAGCAAGGCGTCTGCCATGTTCGACAAATACACCAGAATGGTGGAGGCGTATCATTATGCCGAGGACAGCGTGCGTGGAAACATCGAGGACTTCACCTCGCTGCGTAGCGATATGGGCATGGTGTATCGCGACTATGCCATGAAGCTCATCGACATCTACGGCGACTCTATCAAGATGGTGCAGCCCGACTTGTTCGACTTCAAGCGCATCGAGTGGCTGGATGTAGACGAGATGCTCAAGTACGTGGAGCTGGAATACAACAAGCTATCAGAAAAGTGCGCAGCCCTGATGGGTGAGATATCAGACAATTTCAGAGCCTCTCTGCAGACTTCGCTGCTTGCTTACAAGTCGGCGTCGAACGGCAACAAGTCGTTGGGTTTGGCTATGGCAGGTTTGGCGATGCTTGACCATTACATGGGCGCCAGCGAACGCACCAATCGCCTTAAAACCGACCTGTCTGTGTTCCAGACCAGCGTGAAGCACGACGCCACTCGCATAAAGGCCGACATGGGACGCCTGATGGTGATATGCAAGACCCTGAACGATGTTATTATTCCTAAGGCTAACGTGTTCATGCGCTATGGCGAGAAGTTGATGGCTTCCGACTTGAAGGCGATGTTGGACACGTTGTATGCGGATGAGGCCGTGCGACCGTTGGAGGAGAAGCGCCGAGAGCTGCTGCAGCGGTTGAAGACATTGGACATGGAGATGAACGACCATCTTCAGAACATTGATGTTTACACGTCGCTCATCAACGACATTACTTCTACGTTGGAGTCGAAGCGTGCGAGCTATATGGATGCCAAGGAGAAGAAACCGTCTAAGCCTTTCTTTCTCGTCAACTGGTTGACCTTCGGCACGGCAAACAAGAACTATTACCGCAACTACGCAGAGTGGAACGACAACTGTTTCCCGCTTATCCGCGAGTACGAGAGCTATCAGGTAGACTTGAAGCTGGATAAGGACGAGCTGGCATCGCATCGTGAGGAGCAAACACGTATAAAGAACGAATATGCGAAACTCTCGAACGAGCTGAACAAGGTGTCGGATACGCTAAGGAGCAAGATTGTTTGTTCTGACGAACTGAAGCTGAAGATGTTGAAGCATCTTCGTGATATGGTGGCTATGCTGAAGCTCGGACGCGAGATAATGGAGAGCAAGATAGACGAGAAGTGGGTGCACACCGTAGACATCCCGAACTTCAAGGAGACGGCGAAACTGCCTGCCGACGTAGAGCAGAACCTCTCGCAGTTCACCGCCATGCTGGCTGACAACATACATGCCGACGAGCGCATGGCGAAGAACATGCTTGACGGCGTGGCTGCATATACCAACGACCGCAAGCGGATTGAAGGAAATGCTGCGCAGAATCAGCCTGCAGAATATAGCGCAGAAGACTTGGCGACGGCAACCGACGCTATGGAGCAGTCGTTGCAACGCGGCATAGCTCTGTTCGACAGTTTCGTTCAGCTCAAGGCGCAGCAGCTCAACGGCAAGTTGGCTTCCGCCGCATACGACAAGGAGCTGAAGAAGCACGCCGATGAGTTCAAGCGCGAGATAGCGAAGATAGACCATAAGAGCGCTTATCTGCGTGAGGTGTTCAAGCGAATAAACCTGGCAGGCAGCGAGGACGAGCGCAAGCAAGCCATGTCGCTGCTCAGCGATTTGAGCGGCTACTCGCTCTCGGAACAAGAGTTCGCAGACTTTATGAACGGTAAGAAACAAATTGAATTATAAAACAAAAATGGAAAGTTCAAGAAGACAGCAAGCCCAGGCTGATCTGGGCATGAATTTCACACGCGAAGACCAAAAACGTGAGGCTGCCCTTGCCAAAGAGCAGGAGCGTGTTGCGAGGAATGAGGCGAAACGTCAGCAGATGATGAGCATGCCCTCGTACCGCTTGATGGTGAAGACGTCAACGTATATGGACAAGTATTTCCTTGATCCTATCTTAGGTTTCATCCTTCCTGCTGGCATCGGCGACGCCTTGTCGAGTGTGTTCGCATTCCCGTTCGTCTACTACAGTCTGTGCGTGGTCAAGTCGATACCGCTTACCTTGGCTGTGATCTACAACATCTTGATGGACGTCCTGATTGGTGCCATACCGTTCTGTATCGGTGATTTACTGGATGTGTTCAAGCGCTCGTATATCGAAAACTTGAGGTTGATAACCGGCTATATAGAGGACGACAAGGAGATAATAAATAAGGTGAACAAGAAGGCGTTCTGGACGGCTGTGTTCATCGCCGTGATTTGCTGGCTTATCTATCTTGTCGTATCATGGGCTATCAGCTTGGGAACATCGGCTTATAACTGGATTAGTTCATTATTCTAACTTATGGCAAACAACATATTCTTTCAGCCCTTCGTCGGCAAGCATTATGCCGACGGAGGTATGTTCGGCAAGCGCATTATGATATTGGGCGAGAGCCATTATTGTGACGAGGGATGCACCGACTGTGGCGACTGCCGTCTGCATCGCGAGTGCATGGGCTTTACGCAGAATGTGCTCGCTGACTATCTTGACGAGACGAACGAACGGCATGACTGGATGCGTACGTTCGTGAAGTTCGAGCGGTCGCTGGTGGGCGAGGAGACCGACCAGGCGCTGAGGCAGAAGATATGGGACTCGGTGGTGTTCTTCAACTATCTGCAGGTGGCGATGGGCGGTCCGCGCGAGGCTGGCACGTCAGCTCAGTATAGGCAAGCCGGCGAGGCGTTCTTCGAGGCGCTCGACAAGTATCAGCCCGAGTATGTCGTCGTTTGGGGCAAGCGCCTTTGGGACAAGATGCCTGGCGAGCGATGGCAGGACGGCGAGCCGATAGTAGTGGACGGGTGCAGCACGGCGACGGGCGCTTATCTCTTGAACAACGGCAGACGTGTGGAGACGATGGCGGTGAACCATCCTTCCGTAGGCTATTCGTGGGATTATTGGTATCGTGTGCTGGAAAAATTCTTCTTGCATTAAACGGTAAAAAACGACGCAGGTTTCTGAAACGATTGTTTCCGAAACCTGCGTTTCGTAAATATGCATGCGTGATTTTGTGCTTTTGCTAATGATAATGTTGTGCTAAACGCTTTGATTATCAATTAATTTTCTTTATCTTTGCATTCGAAATGGCTATTTCCGAAACGTAGGTTTCGGAAATGAGGCATAATAATAGCCTGATTTCTTTCGCAATAAGTCATCGTTCTGCGTCCGCCGTCCGATTAGATTCCGTCCGCCGTCCGATCAGATTCCGTCCGCCGCCCAATTGGGTCGCGTTCGGTGTCCGATCGGACGGCGTACGGTGCACGATGAGAATTTGTGGTGATAAGGCAAACTCTTAATAAGTTTGGCTGCATCTCAACAATAAAAATAAATTGCCATTTATTTTGTATTGTCTTCGATTTGCACTAACTTTGCGCTTTGTAAACTCATTAATAACACTTGAAGGACTTGGTATAAAGGTCCTGAAAACCGGCTCGACACGTAGAAGAGCCAAACGAAAACCTGCTTATTAATAATTAATCAATAACTTAAACAAACCGAAATGAAACTTAATCGTTTAATTCTCGCGGCTGTAGCAGCGATGTTCGTAGAAGGAGCATACGCACAGCAGCCGTACGGCGGATGCTGGCATCCGGACGACATCAAGAACTGGTCGCCGGAGACCGACAAGGACGCAAAGTTCAACCGCTCGCGTGTGCCATTGGCAAAGCGTTTCAAGGAGCCAACGCTGATGAAGGCTAACCAGAATCAGTATTATGAAGGTCAGATTTGCAACGCTCCAATCCTTTTCCCGACATGTTCTATGTGTCCGTCGCAGGGCGCTTACAACTTCCTCGGCTATCAGCCTACCTACTGGCAGTATATGGACAAGCTCGTTTATTGGGCAGGTTCGGCTTCTGAGGGTATTATCATTCCGCCGCCAGCAGGTTCTATTGACGCTGCTCACCAGAGCGGTGTGAAGGTGCTGGGTCAGGTGTTCTTCCCACCGTACGCTTATGGTGGCAACCAGGCTTGGGTGCGCCAGATGCTTACAAAGGAGAACGGTGTGCATATCTATGCAAAGAAGCTCTACGAGATTGCTAAATACATCGGCTTCGACGGATGGTTCATCAACGAGGAGTCGGGTGGCGCAACATCTGCAGAATGGGCTGACTTTATCAAGGATTTCAACAAGTTTGCTGACGAGAACGGCGATACACAGATGGAGATTCAGTGGTACAACGCTCGTCGTGCTCCGGATGTTGAGATTCTGAAGACCCACAAGAATACATCGCAGTTCCTTGAGTATGGTGCGGCAGGCGACTATCGCAACTATGCAAGCCAGCTCGGCTGCACAGAGGAGGAGACATTCTCTAAGATTTACGGTGGTGTGCAGGTGGCAGCCAGCGGACATACCAACTTTATCTACCACCTCAACGCTGCTATGCCTACATACGGACACGTAGGTTCGCTCGACTTCTTCTGCCCCGAGGAGAAGACTTGGAAGGACAACGTGCGCAACTTGCTCGGCAAGAACGATACAGGTCCTGACGCATACAACGCTATCAACAAAACATTCGAGTATGAGATGCAGATGTGGACAAACTACGAGGGCGACCCGTCTGTCATAGCAGAAAAATGGCCCGGTGTATCTGGCCGCGTGCTCGAGCGTTCGGTTATCAACTCTATGCCGTTCACTACATCGTTCTGCGTAGGTGTAGGCAAGCACCGCTTCGTAGAGGGTGAGGTGAAGGCTTCGCAAGACTGGTACCACTCTGGCGTGCAGAGCATCATGCCTACATGGCGCTACTGGTTCGAGAACAAGGGCAACGGTTCTATCAAGATTGATTGGGACGACGCATGGAACTTCGGTTCGAGCCTTAAGGTTGACGGCGGCAACGAGTTTACAAAGGGCGACCACCTCTGGCGTCTGTACAAGACTCAGATTGCTGTGAACGGCGGCACATTGCGCCTCGTCTACAAGGCTTCTGCAAACAGCTCTGTAGAGGTGAAGCTCTCTACAACAAGTTCGGTAAATCCGGACGCAATTCTCGCTAACCCGACTACCACTACAAAGAACGGTTGGACAATAGCTGAGTACGACCTTTCTTCGCTCAACGGCAAGACAATCTACATGATTGCGCTTAACCTGAAGACTTCTTCTGTGCTCAACGACTATAAGTTCTCGCTCGGCGAACTCTCTGTGCTGCCTGCAAACTACGCTCCCGCGGCTATCGAGGTGAAGAACCTCGCTACGACAAGCGTGTTGGGCAATGTGCAGGGCGACGCTCGTCTGACATGGGACTTCGACTATACAGCCGACTTCGACCACTTCGATATCTATAAGGAGAACGAGGACGGCACACAGACATTGGTTGGACAGACTCGCGATGAGGCGTTCTACGTTCCTACATTCCAGCGTAAGGACAACGAGGCTTACGTTAAGTTCTTCGTTACTCCGGTTATGAAGGACATGCGCCAGCAGAAGGGCAAGAGCATCGTGCTCGACTTCCCGCAGGCTACTGCTCCGATCGTTTCGTTCAATATCAGCAACAGCTATCTGAAGGTGGGCGAGAGCGCTACTATCACAGCTAACGGTACGGGTAATCCGACTGCCTTCAAGTGGACTCTGCCTGAGGGTCTGAAGCTCGCTGACGGCTTCTCTCTCACCGACCAGACTATCACCGTAGTTGCCGAGAAGGTGGGCAAGCAGCGCGTGAGCGTAGAGGTGACTAACGCCATCGGCACATCTACTACTTCAAGCAATATCCTCGACGTAATGACCGAGGAGGAATACAAGAAGATTTACAACGTGGTTTACCAGAAGAAGGTGCTCGGCTACAGCGGCTCTACCAACTATCAGGAGGTGCCAGATAAGATTATTGACGGTGTGACCAATCCTACTTCCGCATCGGACAAGTGGTGCAACGTAAGTGCTGACAACTGGGTGACATTCGACCTCCAGGGCGTTTACCGCATCTATAGCTTCAAGATTTTCGATGGCAACGCTGGTCCAGAATCAGGCGTAGACCAGATTGACTCTTACCAGATCCTCCTCTCTGAGGATAACGAACACTGGACAACTGTTGTAGACACATACAACCGCCAGAGCGAGAGCATCAAGACCGACTACATCGCTCCGATGCGTGCACGCTACGTGAAGCTCGTTCCGCACGTCAACGGCATCCTCCGCATCTGGGAGTTTGAGGTTTACGGCAAGAAGGACAACAGCATGAAGATTTCGGCTTCGCCTGAGCAGATGACTATCAACGCCGGCGAGAACAACAACATCTACGTAACGTACGACCTCGGCGAGGTGGCTAAGGACCCGCAGTTCAAGTGTACGGCTACAAGCAAGAACGGCAACGTGAAGATCGGCACAATCAAGGAGAACACCAAGAAGTCGACATTCATCATCCCGCTGACTGCTCAGCAGCGCATGGGCGACGATATCGTTACAATCCGCGTCGTGAATGGTGACGACTACGAGGAGGCAACAGTGCAGGTAGAGGTTGACGCTACAACACAGCCTAACGTGCTCAATGGCAAGAAGGCTGAGGTGCGCCACTATGAGAACGACTACTCTTTCGAGGCAGCTTTCAAGAAGTATGATGTCAGCGGTCTTACCGATGGCAACAAGACTGACGAGGCTCTCAGCGATATCGAGGCGCCGTCTACACACCGCGACGACGTGTGGGTTATCTTCACGGCTCCGGAAGGCAAGCAGTGGGACCTTGCAAAGGTTGTTGTGAACATTCCGAACAAGAACTACGCAGAGAACGACAACAACGAGATGAACTACGTCAACAAGGACGTGAAGATTGCTGTGGGCGACGACCTCACACGCATGAACACGGCGAAGACATTCTCTGGCTTGAAGGAGGTTTCGGAGCTTAGCTACATCTTCCCGGAGAGCGTAAAGACAAAGTATCTCGCTGTGATTTGCAACCTCTATGTCTACTCTTACCCGTCGCTCGCTGAGGTTTCGGCTTTCGAGCAGTTTGCTGACCCGACAGCAATCAACAACGCTACCGTGCAGAACGCTGTTAAGGGCATCTACACAGTGAATGGCACAAAGCTCAACGCTTTGCAGAAGGGTATCAACATCGTGAAGTTCGCTGACGGCACAGTACAGAAGGTACTCGTGAAGTAAATTATTAATTTGTAATTATTAATTATTAATTGGTGATTGCTAATTATTAATTGCTAATTATTAATTCGTGATTATAGAATATTACGGCTATCAGAAGTGTAACAGCTTCTTGATAGCCGTTTTTTTATGGCTATAATACGTCTCTCGTATTGTTATTGCACAAAAAAGGTGGAACAATACGTATGATTGTTCCACCTTATATAGTGTTAATGTCTTAGTTTTTCCCGGATTTCTTAAAGGCTGTCAGAAAGGATTTTGAAGAAGTCCTTGTGCAGCGCCTTCGAGATGTCTGCAAGCATGGCAGTATCGATACTGTTACGTCCTAATGCTCTGTATACAGTAGAGCGGTTGCAGTGAAGCTCTTTGGCAAGCCAGCCTGCCGACCGTCCTTGCTTTTCGAGTTCTTCCTTGATGAGTTGTCCGATGTTTACCATTTTCTTATGCTTGTATTGTGTTTCCGACTGATTGTTTGTGCGTGGTGTTAGAAGCTAACACCGACACCGATTGACAAACGTTGGCTGCCCATGAAGTCCTTCAGATGAGAGTCCATAGCGAAGCGATACTGATAGGTGAGGCGGAGTGCGAAGTAAGAATACTTGGCGCAGACACCGATAACTGGCGAGATAGCCCATGCAAGGTTCGCTTTCTGGTCGTCCTTGGTGTATTCCTGAATCTTCTTGTTCTCCTTCTCGTCATCCTTCGGCTTCAACACACCGTCCGGGTCGTTAGGATAGCCCTTCTTGTTAGGATAGATGTCGTCGTGGTCGTCGGTCACCTCGTACTTGCCGTAGTAAACCTTGGTTGTTGCGCCCGGACCGAAGAATATCCATACCGGATTCACAATCTTCACCGTCCAACCGAAGTTGACGTTCACCTCAGGCATATCCGGAGTGCGGCAGTCGTTGCGCATCATCTCGAACACCTTCGAGTTGAGGCTCATGCTGAAGAATCCGCCCACCTTATGCTTCTTGTACTTGCCGTAAGAGAAGCCGATAGGGGTGTCCTTCGAGAACTCGTATGTGAACACTCTTGCGTGGCTCTTCTTGTCTACCTTAATCTGGTCGATGCGGTTTATCTGCTCCTGCGCCTGCACCTTTGTAGGGCAGTTGTTCTTCACAGCCAGAGCATAAAGTTCGCGTGCCTTGTCAAACTGCTTCTCGTTGTAGTAGAAGTCCGCCTGCTTGTAGGTCATGTCGCACTCGCTGAAGAACTTCGTGAGGCAGTTGTTGTAGCGGTTTGCAGCGAGGTTGTCGTACGGATTCAGCTCCATAACTCGGTTGTAGTACTCGCTGGCACCGTAGTAGTCGAGCAACTTGAACTTCTGTTCGCCAATCTCGCGGTAGTGGAGGATGGTGTCTACCAGAGCAATGTTGTTCTCGTTCTCAAGCGAGTCGACATCAGTACAGCCGCGTGCCACGACAAACTGGTCGCGAGCCTCCTGATAGTTCATGTTCTTGAGCTCCTCCATACCCTTGTTGCGGTGTCCGCGGTAGCAGCCAGCGTCGACGGTGCTGTTCGGGTCGATAGCCTGATAGGTGAGCACCTGCTTCGGCTGCAAGTCGTCGATGAACACGGTAGCTGGCGCATAGCCCGGCGAAGTGATGGTGAGCATACGTCCGCGATACTTCTGTCCGGTAGGGAACTCGATGTAGTAAACCATGTCAGAGCCTTCAAGCTCGGTGTTGTAGGGCGTAGCGCTCTTGTCCATCGACGATTCGAAGGTGAGCGGAATCGACTGGTTGCACTTGAAGATGACAGCAGCTCTGTCGTTGTCGCCGGTATACACATCGTTAGGCTGCGATATGTCTGTAATCTCCAGCAGGTTCTGTGAGAAAGCGACGCACGCCATGAGACACATCACGGCGAGTGAGATAATTCTTTTCATAATGATTACGTTAAATGTTTATGTTTTATGTCTGTTTGTTTTTTAGTCAAGTCTTTATCTTACTATTCTGAACGATCCGAGGTGGAAGACGTCTTTCTTCTGTGTCACGATGTTGCCTGCCGTGTCTTTGTACGGCTGCCATGTGCGCACCTGGATGAGAGGATTGTCCGAATCGCGGAAGTCAACCATCAGGAAGAGATAGCCCTCGTCCTGATAGCGGTCGGTCTTCCACAACTGTTTCAGCGTCACGCCGTAGATGTTGTCGTACTTCGGGTGTTCTACTATTTCGATGTCTGAGAACTTCACGTTGATGAACTTCACTGTCTTGAATACCATTGCGAGTTTGGACAGATACTCCTGCTTTGTCTGCTTGATGTATACCACTTTGTTGTTGGCAAGCGTCATTTTAGTCATGTCGCTGTTCGGCTTCTCTCTCACCACGCGTCCGGTGATGATGAGCGCCTTGTCGCTGAACACGCTGTTGAGCATCGCATTGTCCTTGCGGTTGTACGCCGTGCGGAAGTTCTCTATGAAGTCGACTATAATCTGACGTCTTGCATAGTCGAGCTCCGACTCCTTTGCAGCCATCAGTTCCTCGTAGCGGTTCATCTCGATAGCGATAGCCACGCTTGTGATGAGTCCGTTGTGGTCGTAGTTTACGGTGAGTTCCTGGCGTGCGTCAGCTTCGTCAGCCTCAAGCATGTCTACCGGAATGCCACGCACCTGATAGCCGTCTTTAGTCTGCAAGCAACGGCAGCGTATGCTCATCGGCGGACAGCTCAAAGCGCTGCTTTTCCATATCTCGCGAATCTCCTCGATAGCCGTTTTCGATACGTTGTCTTTCGAGAGCTTCACGGTCTTTTCGCCGTCGTCGGCAGCCTTTCTGAATGCGTCGAGCAACGCTTTTGTGTTGGCTTCCATACGGTCTTTCAGCTGCGACTCAACAACGCCGTCCGTAATCTTGAATGTTGTATCGGCAAGCGCGCTGCCTGCACATGTTAAAACCAATAGTAAAAGAAATAGTCTGCTTTTGATTTGTGTTATCATTTTCATTTTCTTTTTTTGCTATATATGTTTTTAATGTCGTTCTGCGGTATGTTTGCGTATAATTCAGCCTTTATGTTGCCTCCGTTCTTGAACAGTTCGTTGGTCGGAATGCTCACTACGAAGAGATGTATGATGTTCTGTTTGGGGTTGTGCATAACAAGGTCTGCCTTTATCAAGTCTTTGTCTATCTGTGTTACGTTGCAGTAGGTGTCCATCTCGTTTGTCAGCACGAAGAAAACCGAGTGTAGCGGCATGGTGAGCGTCTTCTTCACGTTGCCGTACTGATGCTGGGTGAGTGTAACATTGCAGTTGCCTGCCAAGTTCATCAACAAGTTCACCGCCGACTCCATAGGATAACTATGGTCGAACACTGGCTTCCATGTTTTTGCGTCGATGAACACGTCTGAACGCAGCGAATTGATTTGGAACGACTTGCCTGGCAGCAACTTAATTCTCTCCTCGTTGGTGTCTGCAAGGTTCTGCTTGTTAAGTATCAGTTTCTTGCAGAAGTCCTCTCCTCCCGTGTTCTTTGAGAGTTGCTCGTATACGAACTCGTCGGCGTTCTTCTTGTCGAAACGGTCTTTCTGTGCCTGCATAGCTGAAGGCGTAGCGAGAAGGGTGAGAAGCAATACGATTCCCGATAGTTTGTGTCGCATATAGTCTGTTTTTTTTAGTTGATATTCTAATGAATGCTATACATGATTCCAATGAATGATATATATAAATCTAATGAATGCTATATATAATATATTGATGATGTATATAATATAATGTGTGGCAGAACTATTCTGTGAGAAGATTGAATCTTGCCACGCCCACCTTTGCATCGGTTTGCTGTATGTCGCCCTTTGTGAGCGGGTTCATCATGATGCTGAAGTTGACGGGCTCCTCAGTTGCTACAAGCACGAATGCGTCGTGCGACGGCATGTCCGGCGTTATGAACGGCTCCGACTTGAAACCTACGGTGCTGTTAGCCGGAACAAGCAGGTTTGAGCACGTTGCCTCTTCGTCCATAGGCAGGATGAGATACTTGTTGCCGTCCTTGTCGATGTTGAGGATGTTGACGTAGAGTGTCTCCTCGGTGTTGTTCTTCACGCGAACGTAGCATGGCGTGTTGCGCTTTGCGCTGTTCGCAAGCGGCAGACCGGTTTCAACGTCCACAAGTTCGAGACTCACGTCGAAGTCAGACGCAATGGCGTTCTCGCTGTTGAACAGCTGCTGTTCTGCAGAACCTTTTGCTGATGTGCCTTCGTTGAGAATCTCAATAAGACGAGCCGCCATGAGCGAGTCTTTAGACGCAGCACGATACGATGTGCCGGTCACCTGCATGTAGGTGTCGGGATGCACCATCTTCTTAGACGAACTGAATAGCTGCTTCACGAGATAGCCCATATACTGCTTCGTGAGATTCTTGGTGCGCTTCGACGACATGCTCACAAGACTGCCTACGGTGTTCACTCCCTCGCGTGTGAAGGACAGCATCTTCTGCTTGTTCTCGTCAATGATAGTCACCGCACTCTCAGAAGAAATCTTGAGTTTCGTAGTCGGTGTGACGTATTTTCTTGCAGAGAGCGGCGTAAATGTTTTGCCCTCTTGTATGTAAGCCTTGCCCACAACAGAGTAGACCACGTACTTTTGTGCGCTGGCTGCTATCGGAGCGAATGCGAAAAGCAAGGTGGCGAGAGCCACAAGTGTCTTATTTCTCATAATTGAAAATGTTAAAGTGCTCAATTCCACTTGGGTTAATGAATATCGGTGTCTGCTTGAAGTCGGTGAGTTTTCTCACCTGCTTGTAGAGGAAGTGCTCAAGTTCCTGAGTAGAGAGACCCTCAGCGTGCTCCTCCTTTGCAGCTCCGTTTAGAGCTTCTACCAGCGCCTTGGTGAATGCGCCGTTCTCCCACGACTCGTCCTCGCGCGACTTTGTGTCCGACGAGCTTGAGGCATAGAGCAGCATACCGTTCTTCGAGCGTTTCAACTGCTCGATGAAGTGGGTTGTGGCAGCCGATCTGCCGCCCTCGAAGAGAGCGCCCGAATAGCAGGCGTCTACAAAGGCGATGAGTTTGCCGTGAATATCCTCCGCCTCGTTTCTAAAGTCGGAAGCGCTGAAGCACTCATACAACTTGTTCGTGTTGCATCCGTAAGGCATGAAGTAGAATCGGTCTTTCTCGTCGCGCATTCCGTGTCCGGCGAAGAAGAATATGCAGACATCGTTAGGCGACGATTCCTGCTTCAGCCATTCCATAGCCTCGAATATGTCAGCTCGTGTAGCCTCGTTGTCGCAGAGTATCTTCACCTGCACATCCTCATAGGGCAGTCCCTTCTTTGATGTGATAGCCTTCGAGAAGTCCTTCGCGTCCTTGCATGTGAATCTCAGTTTAGGCAGTTTCGGGTCGTTATAGTCGCCCACGCCGATAGCCACAACGAAGAGTTTCGGCAGTTCCATTGACGTAGCCTCTCGGATAAGGCGTATCGTTGCCGGCTCGCTGTTTCCGTTTTTGTTCTGAGCGTACATCATCACGGTGCAGTCGTGGCGTGGCAGGTCTACGTCGATAGTGTTAGCAGCTCTCACCGCTCTTGTCGTAGGCTGTCGCTGTCCGTCCACCATTACTACGATGCGTGTGCTGTCTGCACAGTTGCCAGCAATCAGCTGATACTTCAGTTTTATCTGGTCGGTATGGAACATCGACTGGTCCTCTGGGTATAGAATCTTAAGTATCGGAGCCGAGTTAGCCGCCGCAAGTGTAGGCTGTGCAGCCGGAGTTGCTTCCTTTTCAGTCTGAATCTGTGCCGGTCCCTTTATTATACGAGGCTTCGGCTGTTCTTCTGTAGGCTTCGGCGCGGCTGGTTGCTCTGTTGTTGGTTGCGGCGCGGCTGGTTGTGGGGCTGCAGGTTGTGGTGCTGCAGGCTGCGCAACGACAACGGGTGCTGTCGGTTTCGGCGTACTGTTCATTCCTGGGATATCAACCTCGATATCGAAGTCGCCGTCCAGTGTCTCCTTCTTTGTGTCAGGCTTTTCTGTAGCTTTGTTTGCAGAAGCATGAACGATGGGTTCTGGGGTGGGGGTGCTGGGTGTGCTAGGGGAGCTAGGTGTGCTGGGTGTACTAGGTGTGCTGGGTGTGCTAGGGGTACTATGGGCGCTGGGGATGCTGGGCGTGCTGGGGGTATTAGGAGCAGCCTGCTCTGTTTTGGGCTGTTCGGGCTGCAAGTTCGCAGCCATAGCCATCCACTTCTGGCTTTCCTTCTCGTTCTGTTCCACAAGAATGCCGTTGGCATAGCAGTCGGCGAGCGTCAGTTGCGCTCTCTTATAGTTGTTGTTAGCAGACTGGTGGAGCAAGTCGGACGCCTTGTCGTAGTCGCGTGGCACGCCGCGACCGTTCATATAGCAATAAGCCAGGTTATATTGCGCCTTCGCGTAGTTCTGTCTTGCCGAACGCTTGAACCACATAGCCGCAGAAGCATAGTCGCGCTCGATGCCTTCACCGTTGAAATAAGCGTAGGCGATGTCGAACTGCGCCTCGGCATTGCCCTCATTAGCCGAAATGAGATAAGCGATAGCCGCCTCCTCGAAGTTGCCCTGGCGATAGAGCGAGTCGCCCTTATGCAGCAGCAACTTGCCTTGCTCTTCGTTCGGCGCAGCCAGTGAAGTCATAGCTGCGAGTAGCATTGCCGGAAGTATTGTCAGTCTTGTTAGTTTTTTATTTCTCCACATAGTATATTGACTTTTTGATGAATTTCAGTTTAGTGTGTCTCGACAGCATCATCACAATCCATTTGTACTGCAGACGCGCCGTCTCTACAAGAGCCAGTCCGATGAGCGGGAATAGCAGACTGATGTAGAAGTTGTATTTCGAGAAGAGCAGGAAACTGATCCACACCAGGAACGCAGTAAGCAGGAAGTAGTAGAACTTTATCCAGTACAGATAGTAATACTTATGCTTCTGTGTGAGGTACGATCCCACAGCCGACGACATATAGCAGAGCACGATGGTGAGCAGAATGCAGAAGAAGTCGTTCAGCACGAACACCTTGTGGTGCGACATCGACGAGAGCATGGCATACGCCTGAATCTTCATGCCCGGCATCTTGCCCAGCGGCGTGATATGCGTGTCAGCCTCCTCGTTGATAGTACCGAGAATAACTATCTTGTTCTTTATCAAGTTTTTGTATTTAAGCACATCGTTGTGCGGAATCACCACAAAGTCGGTGTGGCTGTATTCGATGTTGCGCTGTTTCGGAGTCGCCTCCTCCGGTTTAGTGTTTGTGTATTTGCATACCGCCATGTATGGCAGCGAGTAAATCACGTTGTTGTTGATGTGTTCGTTCTGCGAGTATTTTCTTATGCAGCCGTAGCCTTCGCCCGATATCACATTGCTGAAAGCCCATGTTATGCCGTCGCCTTCATAGCTGAAGAACGAGCGTCGCACTTTTCTGAAACGGTCGTTGATGTAGTCGTAGTCGGTGAGTTTGCACGAGAACATAGCGTTGTTGAGACTCGATACGGCATTGATGAGATATTCGTTCTCGCCCTCGTCGTAGCTCGGGCGCTCGAAGATAAGGTCGACGACGAGCACCTTCGGGTTGCATTTGTTTATGTTCGTCATGCAGTCGGCAATCTTGCGTCTGTCGTACAGTTCGGTCATATCCACCAGCACGATGTCGTTGTTTATCTCCTTCACGCCGCTGCTGTTCTGTATTTCGTAGAACACGTCAGTCATAGAGAAGTCGCTGAAAGCCTTCTTCACGGGGTTCACCACCGTGAGGTTTATAGACGCGAAGGCGAGCAACCAACCCATGAACAGCACAAGCAGCGTTATGCAGAGATGGTCGATGCTTATGAGTCGGGTCAGGTCGCTTCGCTTCGGCCTCCTTAACTTGAAGTTAGGCCTTTTTATATTGAGTTTTGGTGTTTTCAAATTGTTCTTAGTGTTTTGTAACTATATGCGGCATCGCTGCCGGTTGTAATCTCATTTCAGTCTAGACCTAAAAACATGTAATTTTTAGATAATTTTTGCAAAGTTAGTCATAAAAGTTGAATATTTATAATAATGTATGTTGCATAATTGCAACAAGCATATAATTAATATATGTATAAGCATATAAACACCCACCGCAGCACAAGGTTTTAATGTGATTGGCGTTTTTTTTCGTGTTGCAAAGAAATTAATTCTGTAAAAAGTTGTGAAGTTGGTTTTAATGATATATATTTGCAAACAAATTATTAAAGTGAAATTATTACAACCACTAAAAGACCGCTATAATATGAGCAAGAACAATCTGTTATATAAGACATTCCGCCTTTACGTTGACGGATTCCGTAGCATGACAATAGGAAAAGTTTTATGGACCGTTATCCTCATAAAGCTCTTTGTGATGTTCTTCGTGCTCAAGCTGTTTTTCTTCCCCGATGTGCTTGAGCAGAAAGCCGCCGGCGACAAAGCTTCGTATGTAGCCGGCGAACTAACGGGCGGACGCGTTGAGCAATAGGCGTATAGAAGTTCGGCAGAAGTAGTGTGCGGCGAACGCCGCCCGATCAGATTCCGTCCGCCGCCCGATCAGATTCCGAACGCCGCCCGATCAGATTCCGTCCGCTGCCCGATCAGATTCCGTCCGCCGTCCGATCGGATTCCGTCCGCCGTCCGATCAGATTCCGTCCGCTGCATCGTGACAAAAGAATAAGTTTTACGAATCGAATCAATAACAATTAATAAAAAATACAATCAAAAACAATGACACATCTCTTGACAATCGACCCCACACTTATCGACTGGTCGCGTGCTCAGTTCGCACTCACAGCCATCTACCATTGGCTTTTTGTGCCGCTCACGCTCGGTCTTGCCCTCATCATGGGCATCATGGAAACGTGCTACTATCGCACGGGTAAACAATTCTGGAAGGATACAGCCATCTTCTGGCAGCGACTCTTCGGCGTCAACTTCGCCATGGGCGTAGCTACGGGCATCATTCTCGAGTTCGAGTTTGGCACCAATTGGAGCAACTACTCGTGGTTCGTGGGCGACATCTTCGGAGCGCCGCTCGCCATCGAGGGCATCGTGGCGTTCTTCATGGAGAGCACCTTCGTAGCCGTCATGTACTTCGGCTGGCAGAAGGTGTCGCGCGGATTCCATTTGGCGTCGACGTGGCTCACCGGACTCGGCGCAACCATCTCCGCTTGGTGGATTCTCGTGGCTAACGCATGGATGCAGTACCCAGTGGGCTGCGAGTTCAACCCCGACACCGTGCGCAACGAGATGACGAGCTTCATGGATGTGGCGCTCTCGCCCTTCGCCGTCGACAAGTTTTTCCACACCGTCACCTCTACATGGGTGATAGGTGCCGTGTTCGTGTGTGCCGTGAGCGGATGGTATCTGCTGAAGCGCCGCGAGCAGGAGATGGCGCGCCAGAGCATAAAGATAGCAAGCATCGTGGGCATCGTGGCTTCGGTGCTTACTATGGCTACGGGCGACTTCTCGGCTGTGAAGGTGGCTGAGACGCAGCCTATGAAACTCGCCGCAATGGAGGTTCTGTACGACGGAGGCGAAGGCGTAGCGCTCACAGCCGTTGCAGCTGTAAATCCGTTCCAACAGCCCGACTATGCCAAGGGTGGGGAGGCTCCGCTGCGCATAGCCATACCTAACGGACTCTCTATGCTCGCTACGCATAAGGCAGACGGCTTCGTGCCGGGCGTGAACGACCTGCTCAACGGCTACACACGTGCCGACGGCACGCGCGAACTCTCGGCTGAGGAGAAGATGGAGCGTGGACGCAGAGCTATATCTACGCTTGCCGAGTATCGCAAGCTGAAGGCTGCCGACGCCAACGACAAGCGCCTGCCCGAACTCGCAGAGCAGTTGAAGCTCGACATGCCTTACTTCGGCTACGGATACATAAAGGATCGTGCCGAACTGGTGCCGTATATCCCCGTCAACTTCTACGCCTTCCGCGTCATGGTGGGCGTGGGCACGCTGCTGATGCTCTTCTTCCTCGTCATCGGACACGTAGCATGGCGCAAGGACATCACCTCGAAGTATCGCTGGCTGTATGTTGCGGCGCTTGTGATGCTACCGCTTACATACCTGGCGAGCGAAGCCGGATGGATAGTAGCCGAGCTGGGCAGACAGCCTTGGGCTATTCAGGACATGCTGCCTACGGTGGCAGCCGTTTCCGACCTGAAGTCGGGTAGCGTTGCCTTCACGTTCTTCCTCTTCCTCGTGCTCTTCACGGTGCTGCTGGTGGCAGAAGTGAGCATCATGTGCCGCGTTATACGCAACTATAACGCCGAGAAGCAATAGTAAACCCAGAGACCGACAACCCGAATGTTCAACACATATAAAGAAAACAATCTTATGACATACGAATTTTTGCAACAATATTGGTGGTTCATCGTCTCGCTGCTCGGGGCGTTGCTCGTGTTCCTGCTGTTCGTGCAGGGCGCCAACTCAATGGTTCACAGTATAGGCAGAACAGAAGACGGTCAGCGCAAGGTGATTGAGTCGACCGGCAGAAAGTGGGAGATAACGTTCACTACGCTCGTCACCTTCGGCGGAGCCTTCTTCGCTTCGTTCCCGCTGTTCTACAGCACCAGTTTCGGCGGCGCCTACTGGCTCTGGATGATAATCCTCTTCTCGTTCGTGCTGCAAGCCGTGAGCTACGAGTTTCAGTTGAAGAAAGGCAATCTGCTCGGCACGCGCGCCTATCGCTGGTTCCTCGTGCTGAACGGCATAGTGGGTCCGCTGTTGCTCGGCGGTGCTGTGGCTACGTTCTTCGACGGGTCGAACTTTCTTGTAGAGAAGGCTTCGCTTACGGAGATAGGGTCGCCCGTGATAAGCCGTTGGGCTAACGCTTCGGCAGGACTCGACGCTCTGCTCGACCCGTGGAACCTCGTGTTCGGACTCGCCGTGATGTTCCTCGCACAAATGCTCGGTGCGCTCTATATTATTAATAATGTGGACGATGAGGATATCCGTTCGCGTGCCAGTGTGCGTCTCGTAGGCTGCACCGTGCCGTTCCTCGTGTTCTTCCTCGCCTTCTTCGTGCGCCTTCTGCTGAAAGACGGTTACGCCGTAGATGCTCAGGGCGTGGTGTTTATGGAGCCGATGAAGTATCTGCACAACTATCTCGCCATGCCGCTGCTCGCCGTGCTCACGCTCGTCGGCGTTGTGCTACTGCTGTATGGGGTAGGGCGCACGGTTTTCAGCAACTCGTACATTAAAGGCATCTGGCCGGCAGGCATCGGCGTGGTGCTGGTGGTGCTCTCGCTCCTGCTCGTCGCCGGACTCGGTGGCACAGCCTATTATCCCTCGAACGCCGACCTGCAAAGCTCGCTCACCATCAGTAACAGCTGCAGCAGCGAGTTCACCCTGCGCACCATGTTCTACGTGTCGCTACTCGTGCCGTTCGTGTTTGCGTATATCGCATACGTGTGGCGTGTGATGGACAGAAAGTGACATTGTTATTATCCGTAATTATTATCCGTAGCGAAGGTCTCCGGCCTCCGCAGCAACCAATAAATCTAATCCAAACTTGGTGCTGCGGAGGCCGGAGACCTCCGCTACGGTTGTTTGTATAAGCTCAATTGGGCTTTTGCAGTAACTTTAAATAAGTTACGCTGCATCTCAACAATAAAAATAAATATATTTTTAGTAGTGTTTCATTTTTTTGCAGTAACTTTGCACAACTAACATTGCTGCATTTTGTTATGCGATGCAGACTCTCTAACGATAAAAACCAATCTATAATAAAATGAATACAAAACTATCATTCCGACCGCAGTGGTCGAAGAGGGCAATGACACTTGTCGTTGCCGCAGCACCATTGCAGTGGGCGTTCGCCTCGGCTACGCAGTCGTCGGCGCTTTCGCAGAACTCTCCTTTTAACAATCAGGCCCCGGCTTCTGTTGTGCAGACCGACAAGACACACAGCGTGAAGGGACATGTGGCTGACGAGACCGGCGAACCGCTTATTGGCGCAACTGTAGCTGTCGAAGGCACAAACCTGAAGACTGTTACCGACATCGACGGCAATTTCTCTATCAATCTTTCTAAGGCTCCGGCTACCGCTATGCTCCGCATCTCGTACATGGGCTATAAGGACAAGGTGGTGAGCGGTGCTGCCAACCTGAATGTCACTATGCAGCTCGACCAGCAGTCGATTGACGAGGTGGTCGTAACGGCTCTTGGCATCAAGCGCGAGAAGAAGATGCTTGGCTACTCGGTGCAGGAGGTGAAGGCAGACAAGCTCAATGTAACCGGCGACCCGTCAGTAGTGGGTGCATTGGATGGCAAGGTGGCAGGTCTGCAGATGAACACCGCAAGCACCGGCTTGGGCGGTTCGACAAAGATAACCATTCGTGGCAACTCTTCATTGACAGACAACAACCAGCCGCTCTGGATTGTGGACGGCGTACCGTTCACCGACGACCAGACTTCTTCGGCTTCTACATATGGCGGTTACGACCGTGGCGGAACATCATTCGACATCAATCCTGAGGACATCGAGTCGATCTCTGTACTTAAAGGCCCGAACGCTGCTGCGCTCTACGGCTCGCGTGCCGGCAACGGTGTAATCCTCGTCACTACAAAACGCGGCTCGCACAAGCAGGGCTTCGGCGTTTCGTATAGCGGCAACTTCACATGGAGCCAGGCTGCTGAGACTCTGAAGATGCAGAAGCTCTACGGTCAGGGTTCGCAGGGTCAGTTCCTCTTCAATAAGGACGAAGATGGCAACCCCACTACCATGACGGGCGAACTGGCGTTTGGTCCGCGCTTCGACGGATCGATGCAGACCAACTGGCTCGGCGAGAAGGCTCCTTACTCGTACACCGGCGACCGTCTGAAGGACTACTTCCGCACGGGTTTCTCGCAGGCACACACCGTGGCTGTAGGCACATCGTCAGAGAAGTCGCACTTCCGCCTCTCTGTAGGCTACAACGGCAACGACGGCTTGTTCCAGAACGAGTCGCTCAACAAGATAAACGTAGATCTCAACGCCGGTGCTACCGTGAACAAGTGGCTCTCGCTCGACGGCAAGATTTCGGTTTCTAACACCAAGGCTGAAAACCGTCCGTACACCGGTCTGAATGGTGAGGTGGCTCAGCTGCTCCTCATGCCGGGCAACGTGTCGTTGCGCGACTTGAAGGAGAACTATACATCGCCCAATCAGCTGCACCGCAACTGGTTCGGTCCCGACCAGCATTATTCTAACCCTTACTATGCTCGTCACCGCTTCAAGAACAGCGACGAACGCTGGCGTGCATTCGGCTACTATGCTGCTAATGTGAACATCACCGAGTGGTTGAAGTTCAACGCCAAGTACTCGTTCGACTACTATCGTACACGTCTTCAGACCTCCGACCTCTCCTTGGGCGACGGCGCTATCTCTACCGACGGCACCGGATGGCAGGGCAAGCTCGTCAACGACGGCATGACACGTGCAGAGGAGAACCACTTCGAGCAGAACATACAGTTCCTCCTTATGGGCGACAACCAGCTCGCAAAGAAGTGGCGTTTGGGCTACACAGCTGGTGCTAACATTATGTATCTGAAGTATGAGCAGCTCTCGGCATCGGTGCAGAACATGCTCGAGAAGGACAACTGGATATTCAACACCGGCAACAAGCTCACATCGGCTCTCGACGACGGACACAGCCGCGCTATGTACTCGGCTTTCGCTTCGGCTCAGTTGGCTTACGACGAGTGGCTCTCGCTCGACCTCACAGCACGCAACGACTGGTCGTCTACACTGCCTAAGAAGAACAACTCGTTCTTCTATCCGTCGGCATCACTCAGTTGGGTGTTCTCCGACTTCATGCGCTCTATCGACCATAAGCTGCCGTCGTGGATTACGTTCGCAAAGCTTCGCGTGTCGGCAGCGCAGGTGGGTAAGGATCCGGCTCCGTACAACCTCTACAACGTGCGCAAGTATCAGTTCGAGATGGGCAACCGTAAGCCTATCAACAACACCATCAAGCTCAACGCCAACCTGAAGCCAGAGATTAAGACCTCGTATGAGGTGGGTGTAGATATGAAGTTCCTCGACAATCGTCTCGGCTTCGACTTCACCTATTATTATAATACTACGAAGAACCAAGCTATGCTCGTAGACGCTTCGTCGCCTTGGACACAGCAGTGGGTGAACGCTGGCAAGATCAACAACACTGGTGTCGAGTTCATGCTCTACGGTACACCGGTGAAGACACGCGATTTCCAGTTTGACATCACCGCCAACCTCGCTCACAACCGTTCTACCGTTAAGGAACTGGCTGACGGCGTGAACCGCGTTTACTTCGCAGGCGACTCGAACATGCCGGTGAAGGTGGGTGCTGTGAAGGGTGGCAAACTTGGCGACATCTTCGCCAACAACCTCATGCAGCGCGACGCTCAGGGTCGTGTAATCATCGGCGACGACGGTCTGCCAATGGCTGCAAACGGCGACGGTAACCTTGAGCAGTATCTTCTCGACCATCCTATCGGCAACATACAGCCCGACCTGCTCATGTCTATCACTCCGACCTTCACATACAAGGGCATCTCGCTCACCGCAATGTTCGACATGAAGTTCGGTGGCGACATCGTTTCCGTATCAGAGGGTATGGCTACATCTGTAGGTACATCGGAGCGCACAGCATATCGTGGCGAGTACAAGACCGTTAATGGTGTGCAGGACTGGTATATGGTAGTGCCGGGCGTGAAGGCTGACGGCAGCGTGAACACACAGGAGGTTAGTGCACAGAAGTATTATTCTACAATCGGTCTGTACAGCTCGCAGAAGGGTTATGCAGAGGAGTTCGTACACGATGCTTCGTACATCAAGCTGAAGGAACTTTCGCTCGGCTACAGTTTCCCACAGAAGATGCTGCGCCGCACTCCGCTCACACAGCTCAAGCTCTCGTTCGTGGCTCGCAACCTCTGCTTCCTTATGAAGCACACACCGGGCAACCCCGACGGCGGCTACGACACAACGATGTTCTCGCAGGCTATCGACTACATGGCAGTGCCTTACACACGCACATTCGGTTTCTCTGTTAACGTAGGATTCTAAATTTAAAACGAAAAAATGAAACGCAATATATTATATACTGGTCTGATTGCAGCTACAACGCTGCTGACACTCGGTTCGTGCTATGACCTCGATGAGATGAACCGCGACCCGTACGGAGTGGAGGATGATAGCTATAGTGGAGATAACGACGAAGAGGATATAATACTCGACAAGCCCGTTAATGTGCGTTATGCTAACATTGACCTCAACTATCATGTGAAAGACTCTGCTGCGTACAAGAAGCAGCTGGCTGATGCTCCGGCTAAGTTCCGCAAGTTCCTCTACGAGGGCTACTACAACGACTATCAGCGTACAACCAACCTCTCGCACGACATCTATGCCGGATACGTGGCTAACAACCAGCCGAAACATGCAGGCAAGGCTCCCGACTATAACTACACCGACGGTTGGTCGGCTCTGCGTTGGAGCTTCTTCTACAACGACCGCTCGTCGGAGTATCGCGACCTCGTGCGTGCATACAAGTTCAACGAGACACCGGAGAAGTATCGCAACATGTTCTACATCACGCGTATCTACTATGCGTTCCTTGCACTTGCAAATACTGACACCTACGGCGATATGCCGTTCACAAAGTATGCTCAGGCCAGGGTACCCAAAACGAACAACGTTGCATACAACACTCAGGAGGAGGTGTACGATGCGATGTTCCTCATGCTCGAGCAGGCTGTAGACAGCATCAAGCCAGACGATGCTTCGCAGTACAAGATTGACAAGGACGACATCTGCTACTTCGGCGATGCCAACAAGTGGCTGCGCTTTGCCAACACGCTGCGTCTGCGCCTTGCGCTGCGTATAAGCAATGTGGCTCCTGAGCGTGCAAAGAAGGAGGCTGAGGCTGCACTCAACAACAAGTACGGCTTGATGACTTCTAACGCAGACAACATGCAGACCGTGCCACGCCATGCTCCGGTTGAGATGGGCGGTGAGGATTCCGGCGGCGACGAGAACGGCTTGGCTATGTGCTCTGTAGCATATGGTGGCGAGAGCGTTCTGTCGAAGGATATGGAAGACTTCTATCGTAACCTCTCGGACGGTGGTAAGGAGTACACAATAAAGAAGGGACGTAACAATTCGGAAACAAAGAAGATCGACCCACGTTGTCTCATTTGCTGGTATCGCAGCAATATGACATCTTCTACATTGGCAGAAGGTAAGGATGGTTTGCGCAACGACTTCGTAGGTTGTGAGCGTGGTGCTCAGGCTCCGCAGATCTCTATGGATCCGCTGCAGTATAGTCTTACACGTACCGTTAAGGATGGTGCATCGAAGGATCTGCCCGATGACCACTGGTTCAACTACTCTCGTCCGACGGTATGGCTCGGCTACGCTGAGTCGCTCTTCCTCAAGGCAGAGGCTGCGTTGCGCGGTTGGACAGGTGCCGACCTCACTATGGGTGCTGAGCAGTACTTCCGTGCTGGCGTTAAGGCGTCGATGGACTACTATCACATCGCTGCAGAGGATGCCGACAATTATATCAACGGTATAAAGGCTCTCAAAGACGGCACATTCAAGAGTGGCGACCGCGAGCGCATCCTCGAGGCTATCATCACTCAGAAGTGGATGGCTGTGTTCCCGAATGGCAACGAGGGTTGGGCTGACTTCCGCCGCACCGACTATCCGGCTCTGCGCACTCAGTTGAGCAACTTCTCGGGTGGCGATGTGCCTAACGGCAAGCTGATAAAGCGTCTGCAATATCCGAACAACGAGTCGCAGAACAAGTTCTTCCAGGAGCATCCCGAACTGAAGACTGCAAACACTCAGGGCACACGCCTCTGGTGGGATGTTAGCGACACCAACGACGCTGCAGGCAACCGTCAGCAGCCGAATAACTTCAGATAACAAAATGGGGTGCAGCGGAGACCGCTGCACCACTTTTATATAGCTGAAAAAATCTCCCATATCTTCCAGTTTCGCCGCAATACTCTAATTATAAGGCTTTTAAAGGCTGGAAGATTTTCTTTTGAACGGCTTATCTGCCAGCCTATCTTCCAGCTTTTTATTTTTATCTTCCAGCCAATCTTATTGCAGTAACCCTTTTTTCGATTTTTTTTCTGAACAAACGTTTGTGAGGCAAATAAAAAAAAACTATTTTTGCAAGCGAAAAGCAGCAATTCCTCAACAGATTATTATTATTGTTGTGCAGATAAACGTAAAATGTTCGGAAAGCCTATGAAAAAGTATTTGTACATACTTCCTTTTTTCTTTTTGCAATGCCAGCAATCGGGCTTTGCACAAGGCAAGCATACCTCTATACAAGACACCATAAAGCTTTCTGACGTAACCGTTGTTGCAGAAAGACCGATGGTTCAGCGTAAGGCAGACCGAATGATTGTGAGTGTGGAGCATAGCAAACTGCTGAAGTCGCGCTCGCTTTCCAACATCTTGAACCTTATTCCTGATGTCGATTACGATGGCGAAGGAGGCATTAGTATCTTGGGCAACGGCGTAAAGATATACGAAAACGGCAGAGCGGTGAAGCTCAGTGGAGCGCACCTCAAGAGATACCTCTCCTCTTTGCGCGGCAATGACATCAAGAGTCTGGAGATTCTGCCTCAAGCCACAGCAGAGTATGACGCGGAAGGCGCTACGGCGATTCTTGTTATCAATAGGCAGAAGAAGCACGAGTACGGACTTTCGGGGTATGTTGGCAGCGAATACGAGCGCAAAAGTCGAAACTCGTTCTCCGACTTTGTTGGTCTTACATATTCGTGGGGCAAGCTCGCCATTTATGGTAACATGGTTTTTGGGCGATCTGAGAGTAGAACCAAGACCGCAGAGAACGACTACGGTCGCGACGCTACCGTTGAGAGTCGTTCGGAAAGCACGGACAAAGGCCATTACTACATGCCGAAGTTGGGCTTCGACCTTAACATTTCTCCTCAACAGTATTTAGGCGTAGAGTGGTCGGGCAGCTATTCGAAGGACTATTCCAACGACTGTCGGGTTAATTCTACGGTTGCCGACCGTAGTGCACATACTGAGAACATCAGAAGTTTCGCTCCGTACACATTGCGAGACAACAACAATAACGTCACACTCAACTATGAATGGAAGACAGACACGTTGGGCAGCAGACTGAACATTGTTGCTGATTATGCTGGTAAACGTGAGCGTGATATATACAAATACGAGAACAACTATAACTTAAGCGGAGGTGCGGACAGTATTATTTCGAAGTCGCAACCCTCGTACGAATGCATTGACATTTACAGCGCGCAGGTCGATTTTGCGAAGATTCTAAAGCGCCATCAGTTAACAATCGGCGCCAAGTATGTCTATGCAGACATCGGTTACAATAGCAGGATGCACCTCGGAAACACCACTTTAGGTGGCGTGTTGTCGGAAGACATTGACCAACGCGACGACTTTAAATACTTTGAACGTCGGTACGCTGTCTACGGAATGTATCGCTACACCGCGCGTCCGTGGGAAGTGCAGATGGGAGTGCGCGATGAATATACCGAGTGGGAGACCTGCCAAAGAGTGAAAGACAAGTTGCGCAACAAGCGCACCGACAATACGCTCTTTCCGTCGTTCTTCGTGCGGAGAGATGTGGGCGAGGGAAATGCCTTGTCGCTAAGCTACACGCAGTCTATCAACCGCCCGTCCTACCAGATGGTGAATCCGTTTGTATTCCACCTCTCCGAAACATCATACAAGGAGGGCAACCCCAATTTGAGAGGCGAGTTGCTGTACAATGCGGCCTTGCAGTTCGTTCTGAAATCGCGCTATGTCTTCTCTCTTTCAGCACTCTTCATAGACAGAAAAATCAATGAGATGTATGAGCAGATAGGCGAGCGGCAGACACGCTATACGTTGAAGAACGACGGCAGGACGAAGCGACTGGTGCTGTACATGGGCATTCCGTTTACGTGGGGTGTTTGGAACTGCAGAAACAATGTGGAGTTGACCGAGAGTTGGTACGAGAATAGCGCTAAGCGTGTCAACGACTTCGGTATTGTGCTCTCCAACTTCAACCGGTTCCGACTTTCCAAGCAATTCACGGCGATGGCAAACGTACGCTATGTAAGACATTACAAGCAACTCTACCTCATTCAGAAAACCGATTACGTTGGTGTCGACGTTGAGGGCGACTACAGTTGCTTCAAGGATCGGCTGAATGTGAATTTCGGCGTAAAGGACCTGCTGAACAGTCGCGGAAAGAACCGTCAGGTATTTAGAAATGGCAATTTTGAGCATCATTCCGACTTTCATTTCCTTTCGCGCAAGTTATTCGTTAGTCTTACGTATAGCTTCTCGGCAGGAACAAAACGCACGAGTCGACACGACAAGACGTATTCTAACGAGGAAGATAAAGAGAGAATGTAGAGAGTTGACATTGAGAATGTAAAGAAAAGAAATGCAATATCTAAGTGGTAATGCCATTACATGTTTCGTGTAATGGCATTACCACGCACATATAATATTGTTACCGTTGCGTGGTAATGTTGTTTTTGCTTCGCGGTAATCGGATAGTAGCCTGCGGTGGGTAAACTTATTGCAGGTTTATATACAAAAAAAAAACAGCATCAATGCCTTGACATTAATGCTGTTTTTTATGCGTATGTATAGAGCGGCTCTTATTCGAGAGCTGTTTATTTCTGATTTTCAAGCGCTGCATGTTCCTTTGTTTCAGCTGTTCCATCTTCTGTTTCTGGCTTGCAGCCCTTCACCTGCCAGTAGGTCACAAGACTTGCCAGCGCGCCGTATACTACGGTCTGCGCCCACAAGCCTTTTATCTCGGGCAGGATGTCGCTGAACGTGGCGCCCAACGTGTTGAGCTTCACGAAACCCTGGATACCGAACGACGAAGGAGCTATCCACGATATGTACTGCCAAAATTCCGGCACGTTGCTCTTGGGCCATGATATGCCCGAAAGGAAGAGGAACGGCACCGAAGTGAACACCACGAGGAGCATTACGTTTTCGCGCTGACGCACGAAGAACGAGAATGTGATGGCGAAGAAGATGCACGCCAAGAGGTAGGGGATGGTGAATCGCAGGAAGTCGGTGAAATGGATGAGCTGCACGAAGTGGAACAAGCGTGGCACACCGAGTATCACCCAAGCTGCAATGAGCAGGAAGAGCACAAAGAAACCCATCGTGCGTCCGACCATGATGCGAGCCAGTCCGAAACGGCGATCGAGCATCGGTCGTATGCGCAGGAAGCGGTTTTTCTCGTAGCTCGTGCCGTATGTGATGCCGATGCCGAGCAACAGAATCTGCTGCAGGATGAGCACTAATACGGCAGGCAGGATGAAGTTGCCGTAGCCGCTCGTGTTGTTGAACATCGGCACATCGGTGATGCTGAGCGGCGCCGTCGTCAGTTCGTCCTCACGGTTTGTCTTGTTGCCCGACAAGCGTATCTGTATGCCCGAGTTCATGTCGGCAGCTACAGCCGTGCAAGTCTGGAAGATAGCCTTATACGTCAGCATCAGTCCCATATTGCAGTAGACGCTCACGTGCGCCTGCTCCATGCGGTTGAGATGTGTGTCGAAGTCGGAGGGCAGATAAACCACGCCGTACACCTTGTGCTTGCCCACAAGACGCGAGGCTTCCTCAAGAGATGTGCAGCGTTCTGCCACCATAACGTCGGGCGACGCGTCTATATGGCGCACAAACTCGCGACTTGTAGCCGAGTTGGAGCAGTCGACAACCGCCACGGGCACCTCTCTTACCACCTCGTTGTTGTATATCCACGAGTATAGGAGCGGATAGGCGAGCGGCAGGAGAATGACGAAGAGCAATGCACCCTCGTCGCGGAACATCTCAAGCAGTTCGTGGAGCCACACCTTCGCGGTATCTTCCCAAAATGTATGTATCTTTTGTATTATCATTTGAGTATTCTTAAAAGCGAGAAGCCGGTTTCTTACTCCATATATACATATTCCTTGTAAGCTCGGTTGATGCGCAGAACTACGAACACCGGCGCCGCTGCGAACAGAACGAGAGCCGCGATGTTGAGCGCTACGTCAGAGAGCGGATTGTCGGCTAAGATGCACGTCTCGTAGATAAGGAAGACGTGGCGCATTGGGAATATGTTAGCCAGAACCTGCAGCGGAGCGTCCATAGCCAGCACGGGGAACGCCGTGCCTACCATTGAGAAGCTGAGCACGCCCCATAGCGAACAGAGGCTCATCGACATGCGCAGCGCAGGCAGCAGTCCGAACATGAACACGCCGAAGCCCACGGAAGCGAGCACGCTGAGCACAGCGAGCAACACGATGACGCCCCAACCGCCCGGGTGGGGGAAGTGGAGCACGCCGAAGGTGTAGACCATGTATGCGCCCATCACCAAGAGCCATATAGCTATGTGCGGTAGCATCTTGCCGACGATGGCGATGAACGGATTGCCGCCAGCCGCAGCTACAAGTTGGCGAGCGGTGTTCTCCTTCAGTTCCATACCCATAGCGTATGCCGTGATGAGGAAAGTCAGCAGCAGCAGACACGTAGGCACGAGCATCGTCGAGAGATATATGTTATAGTTCACCCACGGGTTGCCCACGGTGTGCAGGTCGATAGAGATAGGCTGCAAGAACGCCATTATCTGGTCGTCGGTGTAGCCTTTGGCAGACATCACCGACTTTGCTACGCCTGCCGAACCGAGCGTAGACACCGTCTTGAGGTCCTTGAACACCAGCGCGCCCGACGTAAGTGTGGCATAGCTGTAGTAGTACGACACGTGCGGTTGGCGCGAAGCCAGCAGCTTTGCCGTCGTCTCCTTCGGGAAGTAGAGAAAGCCGTATATGTCGCCGCGCTGCATAGCCTGGCGAGCTTCCTCCACGCTGGGGTAATGAGCCACCACCTCCGACGACTGGAACGAGTCGAGCATACGTGTCAGCTTGCGCGTCGTGGTTGTGTTGTCGAGGTCTACCACACCCACGGGCATGTTTTCGGGCTGCCCTTCGTGCATGAACGACGTGAAGAACACCGTGACGAACACGGGGAAGATAAGCATCGACAGCAAGTACATGCGGTTAGATGCCATACGTCGACATTCGCGTAGGGCGATAAGCAGAAGTCGTTTCATAGTTTACCGTTTAATAGTCGACTACTACTTTTACTTCTTCAGTACCAGCGACATGCCTGGGCGCAGTCCGTCGATTTTGTCGATAGGACGAGCCTTCACCTCGAAAGTCTTAAGGTCGTACTGTCCGTTCGACTTCGTAGCCTTCCATACGGCGTACGATCCCTGATCCTTGATGTAGTAGACCTTCATGCGTATCTCGCGGTTATAAGCCGGCACGTAAGCCTTTATCTCGCTGCCTATCTTCATGCCGTTGAGCTGGTCTTCGCGCACGTTGAATGTGCCCCACATATCGTTCATCATAGAGATAGACATGATTGGCGAGCCTGTGCCTACGAGTTCGCCTACCTTCGGGTAGACATCGCTCACCTCGCCAGCCATCTGCGCAATCTGCATTGTCTCGTTGATGTAAGAAGATACTTCAGCCACAGCGCCCTTTGCGCGGTTCACCTGCGCAGCCGCAGCCTTCTTCTCCTCCATGCGAGCACCGTTCAGAGCCATGTCGTACTGGCTCTGCGCAGCCTTCACCTGAGCCTCGAACGCCTTGTAGTTGGCAAGAGCTTCGTCGCGCTTCTGCGCTGTCATCACGCCCTCGTCGAAGAGACGCTGCACGCGAGTGTATGATTTCTCTGCAATCTCCAAGCCCGCCTTAGCCTGCTGCAGCACGGCGAAAGCCGCATGCACCTGCTCCTTGCGCGCTCCGTTGTTTGCCATTTCGTCCATAGCCGCAGCAGCATTCTCTGCCGACTCAGCCTGGGTCATCTTGGCGCGCACCTCAGGCGCATCGAGAATGGCGAGAGTGTCGCCAACGTTGACGTAGTCGCCTTCCTTCACACGAAGTTCGAGAATACGACCGGGCACCTTGCTCGAAACACGATACTCAGCCACTTCTATCTGGCCTTGTATTGTCTCAGGCTCGCTCTTGAGCGACAAGGTGCCGATGATAGCCACCGCCGCAATAACCACCGTCATGATAACGATGGTGATAAGAATATTCTTATGTTGTGATTGTTCTGACATAATAAATATAATAATGTAGTAGGGTTATTACTGCAAGACACCGAGTGCCTTCTTAAGATTAACTTGACTGAGACGTACGTCGATTTCGGCGTCAATCTTCTGCGACTGAGCTTGGAGCCATGCTGTCTGTGCTGCCATCACATCGGTGGTCTGCAGCACGCCCTCCTTGAAGCCGACGTTGGCGCAACGCAGGTTTTCTTCTGCGTTCTCCACGTTCTTACGAGCGAGAGACAGTCGGCGGTTAGCCTCTTTCACCTTGAACTTGCACTGGCTTACCTGCAACTCAATCTTCTCGCTTATCTCGTCGCGTTCCAGCTGAACGATGCTTGACGCTATCTTGCTGGCGCGCACCTTATAAGTGCCTTCCATCCAGTTCCACAGCGGCACGCGCACCACAACGCCTACGTTCCATACGCCCGAGAGCTTGCGCTCGAAGCCGTTGTAGAGGTTAGGGTTGGTAGCCATGTAGCCGCCGGTGAGCATCACCTGTGGCAGGAACGCCGCACGCACGAGCTTTGTCGACTGTCGGCTCAGGTCGAGCGCGTTGTCGAGCAACTTCAGTTCGGGGCGGTTCTCCATAGCCACGCTGTTGTCGGCTTTCTCCACGGTCGCAGTGGTTCCCACGAGGTCGTTGCTGTTCTCGTCCTCAAGCTGTACGTCGTTCTCTACGGGAAGTCCGCAGAGTTGGCAGAGCAGCATCTTCGAGAGAGCGAGTCCGTTCTCGGCTTGTGTGAGCGACATCTCAGCCTCGTTCACCTTCACCGCAACCTTCAGTCCGTCGGCGCGTGTAGCCACACCCTCCGCAATCATCTTCTGCACGTCGTCGTCCAGTTTCTTCACCACGTTGAGGTAGCTTTCAGCCAACTGCTTCTTATGGTTCACCGACACCACCATCCAGTAAGCCTGGTCGATGGAGTGGAGTGTAGCCTGCGTAGTGGCTTCGATGTTGTTGGCAGCCATCTCTTCGCCGATCTTCGCCATGCGGTTGGCGGCGATGATGCCACCGCCCATATAGATAGGCTGTGTGAGCATGACCGACACGGCGAACATCTGTCGTGTATCGGTGCGCAGAGCGTCTACCACTTTCTGACCAACTCCGTCAACGACGCTGCCGAGTTTAGACCCAACCTGACCGAAGAGGTTGCCGAGTCCGTTGGCAAGTTCGGGAGAGATGGCTCCCTGCTGCGCCAGTCCAGTGAGAGCCGAAGTGATGTCGCTTTGCAGCGCTCCCGTGGCGTGAGTTCCTGCCGACGAGAGTGCTCCCTTCTGCTCGTCGCTGAGTAGCGATATCTCGCGGCTTGTCAGCTCGTAGCCGCCGAGCGCGCTAATGTGCGGCAGATATTTTGTCTTTGCAGCCTTCACCTTGTAGTGAGCCATGTCCTGCTGCAGGCGAGCGGCGCTAAGCGTCTTGTTGTTGCGCAGAGCCATAGCACGGCAGCTATCAAGACTTAGCGTCTGCTGTGCCTGCGCTGTGGCGGCACAACAGGTTAAGGCGATTAATAAAATTCTCTGAATCATTATGTTATCCTATTATTTGAAACTGAAACTGCGCGAGCCAATCATATTGCCATCGGCAAAGATGCTCACCTGGTATGTGCCCTCCATGAGCGACTGCGACACATTCCAGTAGAGGTTCAGCGCTTTCTCCTGACCATCGTATTCTATAGTCTTCTTCATCGTAGCCTCAAGATGGCGGTTCTGATAGTTGAATGAGCCGCCTCCGCCGAGCACGCCGCCCGTAGGTGTAGAGATGCGCACGTAGAAAGTCTTGGTGCCGTTGGCGGCTGTCACGTTCTTTGCGATAGAGAAATTCACCTGCACGGTCTTGCACTTCGATGTCTTGTCGGTCGACTTGCCGCGCTTGTTCTTCAGCTGCATAGAGATGCCCGTAGCGTCGAGCTGAGCGGCGATAGCCACCTTCTCCGTGAGCGAAGCACGCTCGGTGTTCAAGCCTTCAATCTGGCGTGTAGCCTCGTTATATTGTCCCTTGATGCGATAGTTTTCTTCAGAAAGGTTCTTGTTCAGACGGTTGAGCGAGTCGATCTCGATGACATAGTTGCGCAGAATGGCGCGCACGGTAGCCAGCTCTCTCTTGAGGCGAGCTATCTCGCGTGCATCGCTGGTCTTTGTCTCCTTCAACTCCTTGAGCAAACGCTCTGTCTTCTCCTGCTCAGCTGTGAGCTGTGCCACGATAGAGTCGTTGCTAATCTGCATGCGCATCTCGCTATACTGATTGGCAAACTGCTGATATTCGTTCTCCATTTCCTTCTTGTCGAGTTCGGCGAGTTCCTGCATCGCCTTGTTCTCGCGGCGTTGGTTGTCCAGATTAACGTAGAGATAAGCAACGGCACCAATGAGTGCGAGGCCTACAATACCCCCTACTATCCCAGCAATGAGCTTCTTCTTGTTTTCCATAATTTTTTGATATATCAATTAATTAATTAGTTTAAACTTAGTTGCAAAGTTATATGTTTAATTTTAATGTGCAAAGGGTGGTTAATTATAAATAAGGAATATTTACCTAAATCGAAGAATTTTAATGAAAAACAGGACAGAATCTGTGTGGTGAGGTGGTGAGATGTTGAGGTGTTGTGGTGGTGAAATGTTGAGGTGTAAGGTGTTGAGATATGTATAAAAAAGTAATCTCACCACCTCACCACCTCAACATCTCACAACTATTGTTGGAGATTCCATTTATTTCGTGTAATTTTGCAAGTATGAACGAAACATATTCAAATATGGAGTTAAACGATAAGCGGATTGCCGTGCTGCTCTCGGGCGGCGTGGACAGTTCTGTTGTGGTGTACGAACTGGCGCAGCGCGGGCTTCACCCCGACTGCTTCTATATAAAGATAGGTCCCGAGGAGCAGGAGGAATGGGACTGCACTTCGGAGGAAGACCTCGAAATGGCTACTGCCGTGGCGCGACGCTTCGGATGCAAACTGGAGGTGGTTGACTGCCACCGCGAGTATTGGGATCAGGTGACGCGCTACACGATGGACAAGGTGCGTGCGGGCTTCACGCCGAACCCTGACGTGATGTGCAACCGACTCATCAAGTTCGGAGCGTTTCACGAGAAGCGCGGACACGAGTACGACCTCATCGCTACGGGCCACTATGCGCAGACCGAGATAGACGAGCAGGGCAGAAAGTGGCTCACCACAAGTCCCGACCCCGTGAAGGATCAGACCGACTTCCTCGCGCAGATATACGACTGGCAGCTGAAGAAGGCGCTTTTCCCCATCGGTCATTACCAGAAGGGCGAAGTGCGCGAGATTGCAGAGCGCGAACACCTCATAAACGCCAAGCGCAAGGACTCGCAGGGCATCTGCTTCCTCGGTAAGATCAACTATAACGACTATATTCGCAAGTTCCTCGGCGAGCAGCCTGGCGAAGTGCTCGAACTGGAGACGGGCAAGCTCATCGGCAAGCATCGCGGTCTGTGGTTTCACACCATCGGACAGCGTCACGGACTCGGCTTCGGTGGCGGTCCGTGGTATGTGGTAAAGAAGGATGTAGCTAACAACACATTGTATGTGAGCAAGGGCTACGAGCCGCGCACCGCTTACAAGAAGGACTTCCCCATACACGATTTCCACTTCCTTACGCTCGACTCGTGGGGAGAGCCGGGAACATCGGCACGTGTGCGTTTCAAGATTCGCCATACGCCCGAATATCATCCGGCTATGCTCGAACGCACGGGCAAGGGAGAGTTTATCGTTCACGCCGAAGAACTGATACAGGGCGTTGCGCCGGGACAGTTCTGCGTGGTCTACGACGAGGAACATCACCGTTGCTACGGTTCTGGTGAGATAACGGTATAAAGGTGTTATTTATTAGGAACGTTGAACTACAAACAATAATGAGTTTGTCTTTGTTGCTGTCCGCTAAACACAATTTGCTTTGTTTAGCGGACAGCTTTGTTTTATACGCCACGGTTGGCTTCCTGCACTCTTTTCAGCGCATCATCTTCGCCTACAATCCAAAGAATGTCGCCTAAGCGGAACTTGTAAGCCGGACCAACCATAGATAGGTTCTCCTTGCCTTCCTCTCTGCCCACTACCATACAGTTGAATTCGGAACGCAAGCCCGTTTCGGGCAATGTCTTGCCTACGAAAGGCGAGTGATTGTCGATGACTATCTGCGAGAGGCGCATCTCACGCTTTTCTATATCGGGATCGTCGGGCTCTATGTCGCCCGCAACGGCGGCGTGTGCGGCAGCCAACTGCGAGTCGCTGCCGATAACCTGCAACTTGTCGCCTGGGAACACGATGTCGTCGCCGCCCGGAATGTTGATGCGGCGGTGTCCGCGCAGAATGCTGCTCACGTGTATGCCAAAGCGGTTGCTAAGGCGCAGGTCGGCAAGGCAGAGACCTGCCCACGTAGAGTTCTCCGGAATCTCAATCTCGGAGATATGAATATCGCGGTCGAGCAAGTGCCCCTCGTACAGCGGCTTCTTCAGTCCGAGCACCTGCTGCTCTATGTCGCGCGAACGCAGGTTCTGCACAAACATACGCTCCATCTTAATGCTCTGTTTCTTCAGTCCGCGCGAGAGAATCATTATGCCCACTACAGCCACGGCGATGGTCATCATCAGCGCATTGGTGAAGCGCGTGAGGAAGTTGCAGATGTAGAAAACGAACGCAGAGGCGATGATAAGGCGCACGAGGATAGTCACGAGAAGCGGCATACGGTTCGACCGGCTGTCGTTCCACAGCGCGCGGAACTCCTCTGAATGGTTCTTCTTCATGACGATGGCGCGCAGGAACGGAGCGATGAACATCACCGTGAGCACACCGCAGATGCCGTTAGCCCACCAGTGCATGCCCGGCATCATGCGGCGTATGAACGGCAGGAAGAACGTGAACATCAGGGCTATCGTAGCCACGGAGAGGATAGAGTAGATGAGTGTGATGCGAGCCATCTGAGCTATCAGCGAGTGCCAGTTGCTCTTTGGTGCCGACGACGGGTGGGAGAGCGTGATGTTGTTCAGCGCACGCACCCATGTCTTCGGCAGGTGACGCTCCAGAATGTTATAGCTTGGCACCGAGAGGCGTATCATGTAGGGTGTGAGGAACGTTGTGATGACCGACACTGCTACAACGACGGGGTAGAGAAACTCGCCTGTGACGTGCAGCGAAAGTCCTAATGAGGCGATGATAAACGAGAACTCGCCAATCTGCGCCATCGAGAAACCGCAACGCATAGCCGACTTTAGCGACTGGCCGCCGATGAGGAATCCGAACGTGCCGAAGATAGACTGTCCGATGAGTATCGTAAGCACGAGCACGCCTATCGGGATGGCGTACTCAACGATGATTTTCGGGTCGACAAGCATACCTACCGACACGAAGAACACCGCGCCGAAGAGGTCTTTCACGGGCGCAACGAGCTTTTCAATCTTTGCTGCTTCGATGGTTTCGGCAAGGATGCTGCCCATCACGAATGCGCCGAACGCCGAGCTGAAGCCTACCTTCGTAGAGACTACTGCCATGAGGCAGCACAGACCGAGCGACACGATGAGCAGCGTCTCGTTGTTGACGAGCTTGCGTGTGGAGCGCAGAAACCATGGCACGGCGAAGATTCCGACAACAAACCATAGCACGAGGAAGAAGCCAATCTTAACGACCGAGCCTATCATCTCGCCGCCGTCGGGATTGTTGCCGCTGGCGATGGCAGACAGCATCACCATCATGACGATGGCGAGTATGTCCTCAAGAATGAGCACACTCATCACGGGCTGCGCAAACTTCTGCTGACGCAGACCCATGTCGGTGAATGCCTTATATATAATAGTGGTGGAGCTCATGGCGAGCATACCGCCGAGGAATATGCAGTCCATACGCTTCCAATCGAAAGCGTGTCCGACGACGATACCAAGTGTCATCATCGCGAAGATAATGGTGAGCGTGGTTATCACTGGCGTGATACCCATCTTTATAATCTTTTTGAACGAGAAGTCGAGACCGAGCGAGAAGAGAAGGAACATCACTCCGATGTCTGCCCAGGTCTTGATGTCTACGGTGTCCATTACGGACATGGTGTATGGCATGTGCGGACTCACGATGAAACCTGCCATGATATAACCGAGCACAAGCGGCTGCTTGAGCTTCTTGAAGAGTAGTGTAACGGTGCTCGCAACAATAAGGATAAGGGCGAGGTCGTTGATTAATGTAGGTACTTCGGACACTTTGTATTCTTTAAAACAAGACAACCCAAACGATTATGTTTGGGCTGTCTTTCATTCTATTAAATTGTTTTCATTGTTGCCTTGAAGCAACGCTTAGTCGTTGTAGTGGGCTGTCAGCTCGCAGATCTTGATGATAACCTGCATAGCCTTCTCCATCACCTGCACGCTCACGAACTCGTGAGGACCATGGAAGTTGCAACCGCCTGCGAAGATGTTGGGGCAGGGCAGACCCTTGAACGAGAGCTGCGCGCCGTCTGTACCGCCACGGATGGGCTGCACCTTCGGAGCAACGCTGCTTTCCTGCATTGCCTTCAGCACAATGTCGATGACGTGCATGTTCGGGTCTATCTTCTCCTTCATGTTGTAGTACTGGTCGTAGAGGTTCACGCTTACGGTGCCCTCGCCCCACTTCTCGTTCATCTTGCGTACGCACTCCTCGATGAAGTCCTTGCGACGCTCGAACTTCTCGCGGTCGTGGTCGCGGATGATGTACGACAGTGTTGCCTTCTCACAGCATGAGTTGATGCCCAGGAGGTGGTAGAAGCCTTCGTAGCCTTCTGTCTCCTCTGGTGTGTCGGTGGCAGGAATCATCTCGGCAAACTCTACTGCGAGGCGCGAAGCGTTCACCATCTTGCCCTTGGCATAACCAGTGTGCACACTCACACCCTTGATATTCACCTTGGCACCAGCAGCGTTGAAGTTCTCGTACTCCAGCTCGCCGAGGTCGCCGCCGTCGATGGTGTAAGCCCACTCGCAGCCGAACTTCTCGACGTTGAAGTGGTGTGCACCCATTCCGATTTCTTCGTCGGGGTTGAAACCGATGCGAATGTCGCCGTGCTCCACTTCGTCGTGGTCGCGCAGCCAGCACATTGCCTGCACAATCTCAGCGATACCTGCCTTGTCGTCGGCGCCGAGCAGAGTGGTTCCGTCGGTAACGATGATGTCCTCGCCGATGTGTGCCTTCAGCTCTGGAAACTTTGTCGGCGAGCTGACGATGCCTTCAGAGAGAACGATGTCGCTGCCGTCGTAGTTCTCTACGATGCGCGGGCGGATGTTCGCTCCACTGCAGTCGGGTGATGTGTCATAGTGCGAGATGAAGCCAATAGTCGGAATGTTCTTCTTCGTGTTTGCCTTCAGCGTAGCGTAGATGTAGCCTTGCTCGTCCATCTCAACGTCGCTCATGCCTTCGCGCTCAAGCTCCTCTTTCAGATACTTGGCGAAGATGAGCTGCTTCGATGTGCTCGGCACGGTCTGCGACTCCTCGCTCGACTGCGTGTCGAATTGTGTGTATTTAAGAAATCTTTCGGTAATATCCATTTTGGTTATATATTAGATGATACTGTTCTTCTTTGTCCACTCTACAATCTCTGGGATGTAGCCGAATGCGAGACCCGTAACGGTGTCTGCGCAACCGTAGTAGACAGCGATGCGACCAGTCTCTGGGTCGTGAACCTCAGCACATGGGAAGCATACGTTTGGCACGTCGCCCATGCACTCGTAAGGAGTCTGCGGAGAAATGAGGTATGGACCCGAACGGTGTGTAGCCTTCCAAGGCTGCTCGAGGTCGAGGAGAGCAGAACCGAAAGCGTAAACATAGCCGTTGCAAGAACGGAGCACACCGTGGTAGAACAGCAACCATCCCTCTGATGTCTTGACAGGAACAGGACCAGCACCAATCTTCATGCACTGCCAAGCTGAAAGCTCGAAGGCTGCCGGTGCCATAACGTGGCGGTGGCGTCCCCAGAACTCCATGTCGGGCGACTCGCTGTAGAAGATATCACCGAACGGTGTGTGACCTGTGTCGCTCGGACGAGAGAGCATAGCGAAGTTGCCGTTGATCTTCTCAGGGAACAATACGCCGTTACGGTTGTAAGGCAGGAATGCGTTCTCGAGCTGATGGAATGTCTTGAAGTCCTTTGTCCAAGCAATGCCGATAGTAGGTCCGTGGTAGCCGTTGCACCATGTTACATAGTAGCGGTCCTCGATGAAGCAAACGCGCGGGTCGTAGCCGTATACCCACTCGCCGATCTCCTTGTTGTCGCACTCGAAGCGGAGCGGCTCCTCGTTGATGTTCCAGTTCACGCCGTCCTTAGAGAAACCTACGTGGAGCACCATGCGGCGGTTGGTGTCGTCGCAACGGAATACACCTGCGAAGCCCTCACCGAAAGGAACTACTGCACTGTTGAAGATACTATTTGATGTAGGCAGCAAGTCGCGCGGAATGATTGGATTCTTTGAACAGCGCCATAACGGAGTTCTCTGACCTTCGGGACGATCTTCCCAAGGCATGTTTGGCAATGGGTTGCCTGAAATGATAAGTTTGCTCATAGTTTTTTAAGTTTTAAAGTTCCTCTTCTATCCGCCGCATGGAGGAAAGAAGAGGCTTCTTGGTTGTTATTGTTATACGAAATTATTTCTTGTCAGGGTATGTGAACGGCACAAACCATGTGATGAGGAATGCCGGTATTGTGCAGAAGAGCACGAAGATGAAGAAGTTCTGGTAGCCGAGCTTATAGCTTACGTAGCCGCTGAGCATACCCGGAAGCATTACGCCGAGGTTCATGATGCCCGAAGCGAATGCGTAGTGGGCCATCTGGTGCTTGCCCGGCGCAATCTGCTGCATCATGAAGAGTGTAAGACCTACGAAGCCGAAGCCGTAGCCGAAGTATTCGAGAACGATTCCGCCACCGATGAGCCAGAGGCTGCTCGGCTGATAGATAGCGAGCAGGGTGTAGGCAACGAACGGAAGGTTGAACACGCAGCAGAGTGAGAAGAGCGACTTCTGCAAGCCGCGGTGTGCAACGTAGTAGCCTGCAAGCACACTGCCGATAACGAAGGCTGCTGCGCCGAAGGTGCCGTAGCACAAGCCGATTTCCTTCTCTGTGAGTCCGAGACCGCCGCTTGCAACGTCGGCTTTAAGGAACAACGGCACAATCTTCATCACGAAGCCCTCTGCAAAACGATAGAGGATGATGAAACAGATATAATAAAGAATGTGTTTTTTGCGTAAGAGATCGAGGAACACATTGCCCAAGTCGATCATTGTCTGCTTTAAGTCGGGCTTTTCGGCTGCGTCCTTTGCCTTTTCCGACGGCACGAATTTAGCGTTGTACAGACCGAGCATAACCATTATCGCGCCAATTACTGCCATGATGATTGTCCAAGCCACTACTGTTCCGTTGTGCTTTGCAGCAGCTGCGGCTGTAGCGCTGAGTCCGGTGAGGTCGCCCGTGTAGTAGTCGATGAGCATACCGGCAAGGTAAACTAGTCCGCCGGTAGCGGCAATCTTTGCGATGTTATAGAACGCACCCTGCCAGCCGATGTAGCGAGCCTGGTCGTCTTTAGACAGCGAAACCATGTATACGCCGTCGGCAGCTACGTCGTGTGTAGCGCCGCTGAAGGCGATGACAGCGAGCAACGCAATGCTTAATGCGAAGAAATGGGGAAGATGCAGAGCCAAGGCAACGAGTCCGAAGATGCAGCCGGTAGTAATCTGTGTAACGATGACAAAGAACTTCTTTGTCTTATACATCTCAAGAAGCGGACTCCAAAGCGGTTTCAGTGTCCAAGGCAGCATGATAAACGAAGTCCATAACGCAATCTGTGTGTCGCTTACATCGAGGCCTTTAAACATAAGTGTACATACCATGTTTAGCACCACGAACGGCATACCCATGGCGAAGTAAAGCGTCGGAATCCATGATATAGGGCTGCGCTTGTTGTCTTCAATAGCTATTTCTTTCATTGATTTGGTTTGAAAATATTAGTTTTTTTATTGTTTAATTAAAGTAGTGATTTTATTGTTTCGTGTGTTTTGCACGTGTCGTGAGCGTATGTCTTGCACGTTTGGTGAAATAAGTCCCGCTCCGATTGCGAGTTTTCACGGTGTGAAGTTACTAAGAAAATGTCGAATGACAAAGCAACTGCGCCTAAAATTTGTTCAACAGCCCGATGATTGTCTCCACTTCTTCTTCAGTAAGCGTTTGGTTGAGCGGAATGCTTAGTTCTTCGGCGTGTATCTGCTCGGTTATGGGCAGCTTTTGTTCTGCCATTTCCTTGTAGCAAAGTTGTCTGTGCGGCGGTATCGGGTAGTGAACCATCGTCTGCACGCCGTTCTCAAGCAGATACTGCTGCAGTTCGTCGCGCTGTTTGCACAGAACGGGGAATATATGATGCACGCTTTCCTTGCAGTATTCCATTGAAGGAAGCTGCAGACGCTCGTTCTGTATACGCTCTGCGTACTGCATTGCGATGGCTCTTCGGCGTGAATTGTCGGCGTCAAGATAGCGCAGCTTCACGCGCAGCACGGCAGCTTGTACCTCGTCCAGTCTGCTGTTTCTGCCCTTGTAGTCGAAAACATACTTGCGGCTCGAACCATAGTTGGCGAGTGCCGCAATCGTCTCGGCAAGTTCGGTGTCGTTGGTCGTAACAGCTCCGCCGTCGCCCAATGCACCGAGGTTCTTGCCTGGATAGAAGCTATGAGCAGCCGCGTCGCCCAGCGAACCTGTGCGTCGGTTGCCGAAATAGCAGCCGTGAGCCTGCGCGTTGTCCTCGATGAGTCGCAGGTCGTGGCGTCGGCAAATGTCGCCGATACGGTCGGTATAAGCGCACTTGCCGTAGAGATGTACAATCATTATGGCACGTGTTCGGGGAGTTATCGCCTCCTCAATGCGTGTGTCGTCAATCTGGAACGTGTCGATGCGCGGCTCGACGAGCACCGGCTTTAGGTTGTTCTCGGTGATGGCGAGAATGGTTGCGATGTATGTGTTGGCGGGCACGATTACCTCGTCGCCGTTCTCCATTATGCCCATCTCCTTGTAGGCACGCAGAATGAGTGTAAGGGCGTCAAGTCCGTTGCCGCAACCTACGCAGTGAGTTGTTCCGATGAAACTGGCGTACTCTTCGCAGAACGCCTTGTTCTCTGCTCCCTGCAGATACCATCCGCTGTCTACAACGCGCTGCACGGCTTCGCTTATCTCGCTGCCGTGTTGCGCTGTAACAAGCTTTAATTCAAGATATTTTATCATTTCGTAAAACTATACTTTAATGTTACAGAACAGCCTATGTTCTCCTTGAACTCGCATAAACCGTAGTTGGGTATGCCGTCTTCCGTCGACGGACCGATGTCGAGCGTGCGCAGTCCGGCTTCGTAATAATGACGGAACAAGGAGTAGGTGAGGAAGTTCATCGGACGCAACGCCGAATACTCGCGTATGTCGCCCCAATATACCACCTGCGCAACGCCCTCGGCTACATGAAAAACCTGCGCCGCAGCCACGTCTTCGCCTTCATGTTCGAGCACGAAAAAGTCGGCTCGTATGACGTTGCTCACCGTCTGCCACACTTGCTCCAGCGTCATGCGCAGCGGAAAGCCGCGCTCTTCGCGGTTGCGGCGTATCACTTCGTATGCACGAGCCACGTCGCTATGGTCGTTGCTGTTGAGCTTTATGAGGTTGAACGATTCCTTGAGCGCATGGTGAAGGTTCTTTCTTGCGCTGCGGTCTATTATCTTTTCGTAGTCGGCGATGCGCTGCAGGTCTACATGATAGTTGAGATCTGTGCAGCGCACGTTCATCTTGCGCGTGAGCACACTCGTCCATTTCGACAGTTGCGTCTCGTCGTAGACCATCGGCTGTAGCGTAACGGCAAGTTGCAGCGAGCGTTCTGCTGCGTATGTAAGCAGCAAGTCGACAGCCTCCTCCATGCGTTCAAGGTTCTGAACGCCACGTGTCGTGAAGCCTCCGAACGGAGCCGAAAATGGTGAGCGCAACATTCCGTTGCGCTCACCAAGTATAATGCCGAAGCGGTGCTTCGTATCGTGAACAGACAAATAGTGAAGATCTTCAGCCTTGTCGCGGTTCAGTTCGGTGAAACCCACCGAGTTGAACACGTGCTGCGGCGTGTAGATCTTTGCATATTCGTCGGGAGATAGTCGTTCTATCTGCATCATTTCTTTACACCTTTATATTTAAGAAACTCCTCATAGTCGTAGATGTAGTCGCTCTCGTCGTACAGCTCCGAGGCGAGCACGAGGCACACCGCACCCGACGAGAAGTCGTCGATGGTGCGCCATATTCCAGTTTCTATGAGCAGTCCCTGATAAGGGCGGTTGAGCAGAATCTTGCGTTTCTCGTGTCCGTCGTCGAGCGTTACGGTGAACGAGCCGCTCAATGCAATGAGCAGTTGCTTCAATCGCTTGTGAGCATGACCGCCACGCATTGCGCCAGCCGGCACATCATAGAGCCAGTAGGCGCGTGCAATATGGAACGGCACGTTCTTGAACTCCTCAACAACAGAGAGGTTGCCGCGTCGGTCCTCAATCTTTGGGATGTCAATTATCTTAGCATCTGCTACTTTCATAATCAGATATTTACTCTATGTTTACTTATCCATGTAAGGGTCGGTGCCCAATACGGTGGCAGCCAGACGCTTTGCCTTGTTGCGCAGCTCGGTTGTGTCGTCTGTCGGTTCGCCGTAGCAGAGCACAACGCCCATTCGTCTGCCAAAGTGAGCCTCCTCCTTACCGAAGATGCGTATGCGTGTGTGGTCTTCCTTCAGAGCGTCGACGAAGTTGTACGGCAGCGGGTCGTTCGACTCCTTCGGCGAGAGGATAACCGCACTTGCGCCTGCGTGCTCCAGGTGTATGCCAGCGATAGGCAGACCCATAACGGCACGGAAGTGAAGCTCGAACTCCGAAAGGTTTGTTGTGTGACCCAGTGTCACCATACCCGTGTCATGCGGACGCGGAGAAAGCTCGCTGAAGATCACTTCGCCCTGCTTTGTGAGGAAGAACTCAACGCCCCAGATGCCGGCACCGGTCAGTGCACGTGTCACCTTCTCAGCCATATCCTCAGCCTTGCGCAACTCGTCCTCCGGAATAGCGAACGGTTGCCAGCTCTCGCGGTAGTCGCCGCCTTTCTGCACGTGTCCGATAGGCGGGCAGAACAGCGTCGGTCCGTCCTTCTGTGTCACGGTGAGCAGTGTGAACTCAGAGTCGAAGTGGATGAACTCCTCGATGATAATCTCCTTAACGTCGCCGCGACTGCCTTCCATAGCGTCGTTGAACGCCTTCTCGAGGTCGGCTTCGCTGCGCACGATGCTCTGTCCGTGACCAGACGATGACATGAGCGGCTTGATAACGCACGGGAAACCAATCTCCTTAGAGTGTTCGCGCAACTGCTCGAGTGTAGTAGCGTAGAAGTATTTTGCTGTGCGCAGGCCTAACTCCTTTGCAGCGAGGTCGCGAATAGCCTTGCGGTTCATCGTGTAGTTGACGGCGCGTGCGCTCGGCACTACCTGTATGCCCTCCTTTTCGAAGTCGAAGAGGCGCTCGGTGCGTATAGCCTCAATCTCAGGCACGATGACGTCGGGGCGGTGCTTCTCAACGACAGCGCTCAGCGCGTCGCCGTCGAGCATGTTGAACACCTCGTGCTCGTCTGCAACCTGCATAGCCGGTGCATTCTCATATCTGTCGCATGCCACGACATACTGTCCTGCACGCTTTGCGGCGATGACAAACTCCTTGCCCAGTTCGCCCGAACCCAATAACAATATCTTCTTCATAGCTTATTCTCCTATCTTTATTATGTATTCGCTCATGAACGAAGCACCCGGCTGCAGGTGATTCATCAAGTATTTATCACGGAACTGTCCGCGATACTCGTAGTGGTCGTGTACGCCGTACCACGGCTCGATGCAGAGGAACGGGGCGTTCTTGCCGTAAGGTGTCCAGATGCCCACGCACGGTGCGTTGAAGCTTACTGTGACTGCAGGACGCGCTGTCTGCGGGTCGAGAATCTCTATCTCGCGCAACTGACACTTGTCGATGATAACCGCGTCGTCCTTGAAGCTCTCCTCGTTGAAAGCCCAGAGTCCGCCGTTGCATCCCTCCAGTTCGTAGCGGTCGTCGGTGATGCAACCCTCGTGATTGCCGTAGATGCGCTCAATCTTGTCGCCGCGGTCGAAGCGCAGACAACCCTTGATAGGCTCGCCTTCCTTCACTCCCGGCAGGTAGAAAGCGGGGTGAGCGCCAATCTGGAAGTGTATCTCGCGTGTGTCGGTGTTATGAACATGCCAGATGACGTGTATCTCGTTCTCCACGAGCTTGTATGTTACAGACAGCATGAAGTGGTAGGGATACTGTCGCAGAGTGTTCTCTGTGTCCGAGAGCACGTATGTCACGCGGTCGTCAGCCTTCTTCAGCACTCGGAAGTTCATGTCGCGTGCAAATCCGTGGCGTCCCATCTGATAGGTGTCGCCTTCGGTGCGGTATGTACCTTTCCACAGTCCGCATACAATAGGGAAGAGGATAGGCGAACGGCGTCCCCAGTAGCGGTCGTCGCCCTGCCACAAATACTCCTTGCCCTCGTCGTCCTTGATGCTTTGGAGCTCGGCTCCAAGGTCGGACACTTCAACTGTTAACAGTTCATTGTGCAATGTTTCCATTTCGATAATCTATTAAATTATTCTTGAGTTCTTTCGTTGAACTTCTCCATGAGCCACACCTTCTGGTCGGCGATGGTGAGATGGCTGTTGTCGAGCACCAGCGCATCGTCAGCCTGACGCAGAGGCGACGTCTCGCGATGTGTGTCGATATAGTCGCGCTGCTCCACGTTCTGCAGTATCTCGTCGAAGTTGGCTGGCATGCCCTTTGCTTCAAGCTCCTTGAAGCGGCGCTGGGCGCGTATCTCGGCAGAAGCGGTGACGAAAATCTTCAGTTCGGCGTCGGGGAACACCACCGTTCCTATGTCGCGTCCGTCCATCACGATGCCCTTCTCCTTGCCCATAGCCTGCTGCTGCTCCACGAGTTTCTCGCGTACGAACGGCAGCGCCGCAATCGGACTCACGTGCTGCGACACCTCCAGTGTGCGTATGTCGCGCTCCACGCATTCGCCGTTGAGACACACCTCCGGCAGCTTTGTCTCGCTGTTCAGCTTGAAAGTGAGCTTCACGTCGGGCAGCAGAGCCTTCAGTCGCGCTTCGTCGATATTGTCGTCTGCGTCGAACACGCCGTTGCGCATGGCGAACAGCGTCACGGCACGGTACATGGCGCCCGTGTCAACGTATATGTATCCCACTTCGCGTGCAAGATCCTTTGCCATTGTGCTCTTGCCGCACGATGAGTAGCCGTCGATGGCTATCACAATCTTCTTCATATTATAGTTGTATGAGTTTTGTTTAAGTTACTTACTTTCGTCTAAGGTGACAGAAACAGCCCGAAGCTGCAAGTTGTTCGTCAGCTTCTGTCTAAAGCGAGAAGGCGAGGTTCAGCATGAGCGACGAGCTCGAAACATGATATTTGCCGTATGCTAAGTTCACCTTGAAGCGGTTCAGACTAAGACCGGCTCCCACTGAGAATCCCGCCAGATGTGTGCTTCCGCCCTCCGTGGTGTTTATCTCCATCTCGTCGGCGCGTCGGAAGTTGTAGCCTAATCCGAGCCAGAAGTTCTGCGAGATGGAAGCGTCCACGCCCAGCACCAGGTGATTGAAGAAGCGGTAGTTCCAGTGGGTAAGGTCGACGAGTGTAGCCGACACGCGCAGCGGCGTATGTGCAAGGCGCTTGCTCGCACCTATCTGTATGTCTATCGGCATCGGGTCGTACTCGTCGTCGTACGCCTTCAGCTGTCCGCCCAGGTTCTTTGCCACAACAGACAGCGACCAGTCGTGGTTGGGATCGTAGTAGTTGAGTCCGAGGTCGATTCCTGCACCGATAGAGTTGTAGTCGCCGATGTGCGATGTCAGAAACTTCGCCGTTATACCACCTGCGAAGCGGTCGTTGAGCATATACGAGAAATAGCCCGCCACGGCGATGTCGCGCGCCGAGAACTCGCCCAACTGGTTGTTGTTGGCGTCGGTGTGTCGCATCTTGCCGTAGTTCATATACTGTCCCGACACAGCCCACGAAGCACGTTCGCCCACGGTGCGGTTGAACGTGGCGCTCGCCGTTGTGGCTCCCGCCATGTATGTCATGACGTTCAGACCGATTGTCTTGTCGCTTACAGAAGAGAGCAGGGCAGGGTTGCTGAACATCAGCGCGGCGTCGTCTTCTACGATCGTCACGTTGTCGCCACCCACTGCTGCTGCGTGTGCGCTGACCGGCAGACGCAGGAAGTTGTATGCTGTCTGGCTCTCCTGCGCCGATAATGCCGTCGTTGCGAGCGCGGCCATTGTTGTTATTATTGCTTTCTTCATTCTTCTGCAAAGTTAGTTATTTATTTTAATAATAACGCAGGAGTTTCCGATTTGTTGTGTTCGGAAAAGCATAAAAAAAGTAGAGGGTGTGTCAAAACTCTCTTATTCTTAAAAAATCACAAAGCCCTGACTTTCACAAGCCAGGGCTTTGCTATGTCT
>OWJF01000032.1_pt1 | contig 51593 bp, 42 predicted proteins | sample 1732941 | NCBI WGS metagenome assembly OWJF01 (sample SAMN05065770, study PRJEB22554) | human gut metagenome | biome: ENVO:2100002; feature: ENVO:00000062; material: ENVO:00002003 | host: Homo sapiens | place: USA
CATATAACAAAAATAAATAAAAAACTTTGGTTTTGCTCTCGCTAAACGATATACAAAAGGAGGGTGCACCATAAATGACCATAGTCAATTATGACACACCCTCATTTTTTATTATATAGACAATCATGATATTCTTCCAATCTACTGACACATAGCATTGCACACTCTATCTTGGAAATGGCGGGCGTTGGATGAATGGATGACACCCTGGTTGATGATAGAGAAGCAGAGACGATGGCCATTCTGGGCTGTGCAATATCCTGCCAACGAGCTTACGCATGTCACGGTACCCGTCTTTGCCCTCACATTCTCGAAGGCGTCGGTACGCTTCATGCGCGATTTCAGAGTTCCATCAAAGCCTGCTATAGGCAAGGCATGGAGAAGATGCGGATAGATATTCTCGTTACGATAAGCATATCTAAGGAACATAACCTCAAGCATCGGCGACACATAATTATATAATGATAGTCCTGAGCCATCAGCAATATTGTATCGCTTAGGGTTGAGACCAATCTTTGTTATCAGATGGTTTATCACGGCACGAGCATTCTTTGCTGTGGCTGGTCGAGCACCTGTAGATGCAGCAAGCTGATAGAACATAGACTCTGCATAAAGGTTGTCGCTCTCTTTGAGCATTTTCATCATCACCTGCTCGATGGTGTGGAAACGCGATGTGATAGAATATGTACCTTGTGGCTTACGGCGCACGAAGTTGCCATGGCTATTCATGAAACGGAAGGCACAGTTTACGCTATCTTTGTCGATGATGACAACACCATCGTCGACAAGCTTTTGAGCAAATCTATCTATAAAATTGTCTTTACGTCCGATGAGCAATGGCGACAGACAAGGATTGTCATCATCCCAACACCAACCTTCGCCAAGTCGGGCAGTATCCTTCATGCTTTTATCGGCATAGATGTTTCCCATAATGGTATCGATGCCCATTCGGCGCACACCTTCGACAAAGGCGTTGAGGTCGTCGACATTAAACTTAGGGTCAAAGCCACCTACGCAATAGATGTCGCCATGCAGCACATGACCTTTTATCTCGCCAGTATAACAAAGGTCGGTCTTAAACTGATAGCTACCACCAAGTTTGTCGAGCGCCGCAATGGCTGTGATAACCTTCATGGTGCTGGCAGGGCGCATGGTCTGCAGTTCGTTGTGGCAGTATATAGCCGAGTCGGCATCCAAATCGTAGACCATAAGACCAATTTGGCTGGTTTGCGAGATGTCAGACTTCACAAGGTCGTCGAGGGTTGCCACCAGACTTTGCGGCCATGGCAGTTCTATAGTCTTAGCGGCTATGGAGTCGTGGACTATAGAATCCATCAAGGCTGAATCAACAGCTACAATATCTTCGTCGAAGACTGTTTCTACGTCTTGAGCATGTGCAGAAATCGCCATCATCAAGATGGCGATACATATATATATTGTCTTAATGTTCATTGCTTTATTACTTTGGATTGCAAAATTAGCAAAAAAAGTTTGTTTATGATACGTATATTAAGATTTATTCGTACTTTTGCAACATCATAAAGAATATTTTCCAATAACAGGAAACATGGTATACAAGTATGATTTTCTCATCATCGGATCAGGAATAGCCGGTATGAGCTACGCTTTGAAAGTAGCAAAAGCAAAAAAAGGTAAGGTCTGCATAATCTGCAAGACATCACTCGACGAAGCAAACACCAAGTTTGCGCAAGGGGGTGTGGCTTCGGTAACAAACCTTGAAGTAGACAATTTCGATAAGCACATCGAAGACACAATGATAGCGGGCGACTGGATTAGCGACCGCAAAGCTGTGGAACAGGTAGTGAAGAATGGTCCAAGCCAGATAAAGGAATTAGTGAGTTGGGGTGTAAACTTCGACCGCAAGGAAGATGGCTCTTTCGACCTTCATCGCGAGGGCGGACATTCTGAGTTCCGTATTCTTCATCATGCCGACGACACAGGAGCTGAGATTCAGCGTGGACTTATGGAGGCTGTGAAGAGCAATCCTGATATTGAAATCAAGGAAAACCATTTTGCAGTAGAGATTATCACTCAGCATCATCTTGGCGCACGCGTTACTCGTCGCACTCCATATATTAATTGCTATGGAGCTTACATCCTCAACCCTGAAACTCAGAAGGTTGACACTTATTTGAGTAAGGTTACCGTGATGTGCACTGGTGGTTGCGGAGCTGTTTATCAGACCACAACAAACCCTGTTATCGCTACTGGCGATGGCGAGGCTATGGTATACCGTGCAAAGGGAACCGTACAGGACATGGAGTTTGTGCAGTTCCATCCTACAGCCCTTTACCATCCAGGCGAAACCCATCCTGCATATCTCATCACCGAGGCTATGCGTGGTTATGGTGGCATATTGCGATTGCCTAACGGGCAGTCGTTTATGGAGAAATACGACGAGCGCCTATCGTTGGCACCACGCGACATCGTGGCACGTGCCATAGATAAAGAGATGAAGATACATGGTTTAGACCATGTTTGTCTCGACGTAACCCACAAAGACCCTGAGCTGACAAAGGCTCATTTCCCAAATATCTATGCTAAATGTTTGTCGATAGGCATCGATATCACCAAAGAATATATTCCTGTTCGCCCTGCAGCCCATTATATGTGTGGCGGTATAAAGGTAGACCTCAATGGTCTATCAAGTATCGACCGTTTGTATGCTCTTGGCGAATGTTCGTGCACAGGCTTGCATGGTGGCAACCGCTTGGCTTCCAACTCGTTGATAGAAGCTGTGGTATATGCTGATGCAGCCGCTAAACACTCGTTGCAGCATGTTGACGAATACGACTTCAACGAGAAAGTGCCAGAGTGGAACGATACAGGCACACTTACCAACGAAGAGAAGGTGTTGATAACACAGAGCGTAAAGGAAGTGGGCGAGATAATGAGCAACTATGTAGGCATCGTGCGTTCAGACCTCAGACTGAAGCGTGCATGGGATCGCCTCGACTTGCTATACGAAGAGACAGAAAACCTCTTTAAGCGTGTGAAGATAACTAAGGAGCTATGCGAACTCCGCAATATGATAAACACAGGTTATCTTATCACTCGTATGGCTATAGAACGCAAAGAGAGCCGTGGCCTACACTATACCATCGACTATCCAAAGCATGCGTATACTGACAAGAAAGACAAATAAACAAAATCATTTATAAACATAAAACTCCCGCTAAGGCAAGCGAAATATCGCAAGCATCTTAGCGGGAGTTTTTATGTTTATAGGCTTGCGCAATTGGCAAACACTATTTATCTAATGATATAAAGCGTTAAGAGTGATTATACCAATGTAGCCACGATTTCCTCACGAGTTCCTGGGAGCATGTCGATGACAGGAATCTCAGGCATAGTATAGCATCCTGGCTGCAAACGCATAGAGGCACGAGCAACATTTACCAATACCTGTGCTGTCAAAGCAGGGTTGTTGATGCTCATATTAAACTCGAAGCGCTGGTTCTGAGTCTTACCGCTCACACCCTTGCGTACAAGGTGAACACCATGGCCCATATCCTGAACATCGTCGACAGAAGCTACTGCAAATACATGAGTCTCATCGTGTGAGAAGTAAGGGTCGGCTTTGATTTCTGCTGTCACCTCTTCGAGCGAAGCACCATCCTCAAGCTCTACATATACCATACGGCGATGAATACCCTCGCCCAAAGGAATAGTCATAGAGAGCGCATTCTTAACACCCTTCTTGCTCCTTACGCAAACAGAGTGACCCATAGACATACCAGGACCGAAGTTGGTATAAGTCAATCCCTTAGGAGCAAGACTCTGCATAAGGATACGAACTATAGAGTCGCTTCCTGGATCCCATCCTGCAGAGATTACGCTCACGGTATTTGTCTCTTTGTTGATAGGCATCATCTCTGTGCGATAGTCGAGGATAGAAGTGTGGATATCGAAGCTATCTACGGTGTTGATACCCATGGCTGTGATAGCCTTTGCATATTCTGGGCAGCTACGAGTAGGAGTAGCGAGGATAGCAACGTCTACATCCTTCAACTTCTTGATATCATCAACTACCTCATACTGTGCCAACTCCTGTGGCTTATTCTTATCGCCCTGACGACGAACGACACCAGCAATTTCAAAATCAGGTGCAGCCTCAAGAGCCTGAACGCTGAACTTTCCAATGTTGCCATAGCCAACTACGGCAGCTCTAATCTTTTTCATGTTTTAATGTATTTATGTTTGTTTGGTTGTTATATGCCTTTTATTCGCCCTTACAACCTAAGAGCGTACAAAATTACACTTTTCTTGTGAAACAACTATCAAAAAGACGTATTTTTTTGTATATTTTCATAATATATCTGCTAATTATATAATACATTTCAACATTGCTATACAATAAAAGTCCCCATGCGTGCGTTATTAAAGATGTATATATACATAAAACTAAGGATAAATGATTGAATATATTAGAGGTGAACTGACTGAGCTCACTCCTGCCATGGCTGTAGTAGAAGCAGCAGGTGTAGGCTATGCGCTCAACATTTCGCTCAACACTTATACAGGCATACAGGGTAAGAAAGAAGTTAAACTGTATGTACACGAAGCGCTGCAGACAGGCGGACGCGACGATTCTTATACCCTTTTCGGTTTCGCTTCAAAGCAAGAGCGCGACCTATACCGACTGCTCATCACGGTGAGTGGTGTGGGTGGCAACACAGCAAGGATGATACTCTCAAGCCTTTCGCCAAGCGAACTTTGCAACGCCATTGCTAACGGCGACGAGCGATTGCTCAAAGGTGTGAAAGGTATTGGACTGAAGACAGCTCAACGCATCATCGTAGACTTGAAAGACAAGGTGATGTCGAGTGGTATCACCGACGAATTGCATGCTGGCGGCACATCAACGGCTCCTACTTTCGATATGGGAGTTAGAGACGAGGCTGTTGGCGCACTCACCATGCTTGGTTTCTCGCCTGCTCCAAGTAGCAAGGTGGTTCAGCAGATTCTGACCGAGAATCCAGCAATGGCTGTAGAAATGGTTGTTAAAGAGGCTTTGAAGAGAATAAAATAGTATGAAATCATTCAGGAAAAAGACTATCACTATCGTTATGCTTGTTGCCACGGTGGCAAGCTATGCCCTCGGCTTGTCTGTATTCCAGAATGTGATACCTGCACGACGCACCGCTCAGGTAAAAGGCCTTACTGGCGTCAACAACAATCAGCGTTTAGCTAATGCACGCCAGAATTCTCTTAACAGGAATGGAGCATCAAGCAACATTTCGAATGCTCGTAAGGCTTTAAAAGACGAGAAGCCTGAACTGATTATCGATACCGATTCCATACCTGATTCCCTACTACACCCTCGCTGGCGCATTCAGCGCACAACGCCTATCTCATTGAGCGACCTTGAGCATAGCGCTATCGACTTGCAACGCCCAGAGAATATCAAGTATAATGTGGAATACAACGATACCATCGACCGCTATATCGTTGGTACCAAGATTGCTGGCACATGGGTGGATGCACCAATAATGATGACTCCTGAGGAGTATCGTAAATGGACGGAGCAGCAGGCACGCAACCAATTCTATCGTGGCAAGAACGACGAGATTTTCAAGGCTAAAGGTAAGGAGAAGTTTGACTTCTCGGATATGCACTTCGATCTTGGTCCTGCAGAGAAGATATTTGGTCCTGGCGGCGTACGTATTAAAACTCAAGGTACTGCAGAGCTGAAGTTTGGTGCCACATTGAAGAACATCGACAACCCTTCGTTGCCTATTCGCAACCGTAAGACCACTACGATGGACTTCGACGAGAAGATAAACCTCAATGTGAATGGTAAGGTGGGCGACAAGGTTAACATGAACCTCAACTACAACACCGATGCCACCTTCGACTTCGATACTCAGAACATGAAGTTGAAGTACGACGGTAAGGAAGACGAGATCATCAAGCTTGTAGAAGCTGGTAATGTGTCGTTCCCAAGCAATTCGTCGCTCATTACTGGTGCCAGCTCGCTGTTTGGTATCCGCACAGATATGCAGTTTGGTAAACTGAAGTTGCAGACTGTGGTATCTCAGAAGAAATCATCATCGAAGAGTGTTTCTTCGAAGGGTGGCGTACAGCTTACTCCTTTCGAGATCAACGTGGCTGACTATGAGGAGAACCGTCACTTCTTCCTCGCTCAGTATTTCCGCGATCGCTACGATGATGCTATGAAGACATTGCCTAATCTCACTACTGGTGTCACCATCAACCGTGTAGAGATTTGGGTAACTAACAAGACTGGTACAACCACCAACACCCGAAACATCATCGCCCTCACCGACCTTGGCGAGGCTTCAAAGATAAGCAATAGCCTATGGCAACCTACAGGTATCGGCATACCATCGAATAATTCCAACTCGGAATATTCGCAGATGGTAACAACCTATGCTGCTGCACGAGACATCGACCAGACAAGTACTGTGCTCGATGGTATCAGCGGCTTTGTAGGTGGCAACGACTATGAAAAGCTGCAGAGCGCACGATTGCTCAACAGCTCTGAATATACCGTGAATACTGCCTTGGGCTATGTTTCGCTCAAGACTACTCTCAACACCGACCAAGTGTTGGCTGTGGCTTACGAATATACCTATGGCGGCAACACTTATCAGGTGGGCGAATTTGCATCAGACAATACTGATGTAAACAAAGCATTGTTTGTGAAATCGCTGAAGAATACAGGCAACAACCCTCATCAAGGCAACTGGGACTTGATGATGAAAAACGTGTATGCCTTGGCTTCGTCGGTTGAGAAAGAGAAGTTCCGCTTGGATGTGAAGTTCCAAAGCGATACCACAGGTGTATACGTTACTTATATTCCAGAGCCTGAGGTTAAAGACCAAACACTTATCAAGGTGCTTGGTGCCGACCGCTTGGATAACAACAACAAGGCTCACTCTAACGGATATTTCGACTATGTAGAAGGCTACACCGTTAGCAATGGTCGTGTATTCTTCCCTGCAGCCGAGCCTTTTGGTAGCTATCTGAAGAATTATTTGGTAGCCAAAGGTGTGGCTTCGGCAAAGGCAGACAAATATGCCTTTACCGAACTTTATGATTCTACAAAAACCATGGCACGCCAGATTGCTGAGAAGAACAAATACGTGCTCATGGGACAATATCGTGGAACATCTTCCAACGTAATCTCGCTTGGAGCAATGAATGTGCCACAAGGTTCTGTGGTTGTTACTGCTGGCGGTGTGACCCTTACCGAAGGTTCCGACTATACCGTAGACTATAACGCTGGCGAGGTGCGCATTCTGAACCAAAGCATCATCGATGCTGGTACCTCTGTCAACGTATCACTCGAAAGCCAGAGCGACTTCTCGCAAGAGCGCAAGACGATGTTTGGTATCAACTGGGAATACGATTTCTCTAAGAATTTCCAGCTTTCCGGTACACTGCAACATTTGTCGGAGCAAGCCCTAACAACAAAGGTTGCTATGGGCAACGAGCCTTTGAACAACACCATCTTTGGCTTGAACCTAAACTGGAAGACCGAAAGCCAATGGCTTACCAATATGCTCGACAAGCTGCCAGGTTTGCACCTCACCCAACCATCTACAATATCATTTACTGGTGAGTTTGCAAAACTCTTTGCAGGTCAGAGCCACGGCACACAAGACAACGCTTCGTATATCGACGACTTTGAGAACAACACCACTAAGATAGATGTGTCGACACCTACCTCGTGGATATTATCGAGTGTGCCTTCGATGTTCTCTGAATCTTCCGACAAGACTACTCTTACAAGCGGTTTCCGTCGTTCGCAGATGGCATGGTATACTATCGATCCTCTGTTCACTCGTCGTTCGTCATCGCTAACTCCAGCACATATCAAGAGCGACCTCGACCAGTTGTCAAACCATTATGTGCGTGAGATTTATGTTCGCGAACTTTATCCTAACCGCGACCAGAGTAGCTATAGTGGAGCTACGGCAACATTGCCTATTCTCAATATTGCCTACTACCCTAACGAGCGTGGTCCGTATAACTTCAGCACCAATGTAGACAACAACGGTCAGTTGCTGAACCCTACTACTCATTGGGGTGGTATGATGCGTAAGCTCGATACCAACGACTTTGAGCAAGCCAACATCGAATACTTGGAGTTCTGGCTCATGGACCCATTCATCTACAGCAACGAGCAATCTAATGCCAACGAATATGGTGGCGACTTCTATATCAACCTTGGCGAGGTGTCGGAAGATATCTTGCGCGATGGCAAGAAGTTCTATGAGAGTGGTATGCCTGTGGATGGTTCCAACAATTTCACATTCACTCAATGGGGAAAGATACCTACTCAGTCTACCGTGACCTATGCCTTTGCTACTACAAAGGGTAGCCGTGCTTTGCAGGATGTGGGCTACAACGGTCTGAACGATGATGAAGAGCGAGCTTTCGAAGCTTATCAGCAGTTCCTCACCGAGATGCAAGGCAAGGTGAATGCTGCCGTATGGGATTCTATCTACAACGACCCTGCCAACGATAACTACCATTATTATCGTGGTCGCGACTATGACCAGATGAAGGCGTCGATACTCCGTAGATATAAGTATATCAACAATCCTCAGGGCAACTCACCTGACTCTGACAACCGTACAGAGAACTACGATACTTCATATAAGACAACTCCTGACGTTGAGGATATCAACCAAGACTATACCCTCAACGAATATGAGAAATACTATCAGTATCATGTCAGCATTCGTCCGCAAGACCTCGTAGTGGGCAAAAACAACATCGTAGACAAGCGAGTGTATAATGCTCCATTGCGAAATGGCAAGAACGGAACAGCCACATGGTATCAGTTCCGCATTCCGCTGAAGGAATATACCGACAAGGTGGGCGCCATCAACGACCTCACAAGCATCCGCTTCATGCGTATGTTCCTCACAGGTTTCCAGCATCCTATCGTATTGCGATTTGGTAGTCTCGACCTTGTGCGTGGCGAATGGCGTGTATACGAGCAGACTCTCGACAACTCCACTTCAGGTAGCGGCACCCTTACCACAGCTGCTGTGAATATTGAGGAAAACAATGCCAAGACTCCTGTCAACTACGTGATGCCTCCAGGCATCCGTCGTGAGCAAGACCCTACTCAGCCTCAACTTACCGAGGCTAACGAGCAGGCATTGTCGATGACATTGACAAATCTTTCGAGCAACGAGGCTAAGTGTATATATAAGAATGCCACTTACGACCTTCGCCAGTATCGTCGTATGCAGATGTTTGTGCATGCCAACGCATTGGAGCACGATGTTACCAACCTTGGCGATGACCAGTTGGCAGTATTCGTACGCTTGGGTAGCGACTACAAGAGCAACTACTATGAATATGAAGTGCCATTGAAGCTTACTGCTCCAGGCATTTACGATAAGTATTCTTCCCGCGACTGTATGACAGTATGGCCAGAAGAGAATATGGTAGACATTCCGCTCAACCTCTTCACACAGATAAAGAAGGAGCGCAACAAAGCTAAGGCTAATGGTTTGGCAAGCTACAACCATGCCTATACAGCCTACGACTCATCGCAACCTAAGAACAAGATTACCGTGATGGGTAACCCTACTTTGGGCGAGGTAAAGACCATCGTGATTGGTGTGCGCAACCTTACTTCATCTACCAAGAGTGGCGAGGTATGGGTAAACGAAATGCGACTAAAGGAATATGAGAATAGTGGCGGTTGGGCTGCACAAGGCAACCTCAATATGCAACTCTCTGACTTTGGTACCGTGAACGTTCAGGGACGCTATGTTTCTCAGGGCTTTGGAGGTTTGGAGCAGGGCGTAGCAGAACGCACCACCGACAATACAGGCAACTATACCATCACCACAAACTTTGATCTCGGAAAGTTCTTCCCTGACAAGGCTAAGGTTTCGATACCGCTCTACTACTCTATAACCAAAGAAAAAGTGTCGCCAAAGTTCAATCCGCTCGACTCGGATATGCTTCTCGACGATGCTCTTGAGTCGGCAGGCTCAAAGCAGGAGCGCGACTCTATAGAGAGCATAGCTGTTACCAAGACCACACAGACCAACTTCTCGTTGTCGAATGTGAAAGTGGGCATACAGACCAAGCGTCATCCTATGCCTTACGACCCTGCAAACTTCTCGTTCTCGTATAGTCACTCGCACAATCATACTACTGGCGAGACTACCGTTTATGAGAATGAAGACAACTGGCGTGGAGCTATGAACTATGCATGGACCCCTGTGTTCAAGGCATGGGAACCATTCAAGAAGATGAAGTCGAAGAGCAAGTATCTCGACATCTTAAAGAAGTTCGGCCTCAACTGGTTGCCACAGAATGTAGGCTTCAACACCGAGATTACTCGCAACTACTACGAATTGCAGGAGCGAGATATGGAGTCGACAGAAGGAAATAAGTTGCCACTAACGTTCAACGAGCAGTTCTTGTGGAACCGCGACTTCTCACTCCGTTGGGACCTCACAAAGAATCTGCATGCCAACTTCCAAAGTTCTACTCGTGCCGAGATAGAAGAGCCATACACTCCTATCAACAAGGATTTGTATCCTGACCGCTATCAGGCATGGAAAGACTCTGTGAAGACCAGCATCAAGAACTTCGGTAAGCCGCTGAGCTATAATCAGACATTCCAGGCTTCATACCAGTTGCCTCTCAACCTCATCCCTATCTTCAACTGGGTGAATGCTGATGCATCGTATAATGCAACATACCAATGGATGCGTGGTTCAGACCTTGAAGATGGTACATCGCTTGGCAATACCATATCATCGAACCGCAACTTCAACCTCAACTCCACACTCAACTTGGAGAAGTTGTATAATCAGGTGCCTTTCCTTAAGGCTGTCAACGATAAGTTCAACAAAGAACCTTCGCGTAGCGAGCTAAACAGGCGTCGCCAAGACATGCAGAAGAAGAAAGAAGCCGAGAAGCGCAAGAAAGCTGAAGAGGCTAAGAAGAAAGCCGAGGAAGCTGCAAAGGGCGAAGGCGACAAGGCTAACGACAAGGCTAACGCAGATAAGAAGATAAGCGAAAAGGACAACAAAAAGGCTATGGCTCAAAAGGCTAAACTGCCTAAGAACTCAAAGACATACGAGAAGGAAGTGACCTTGAAGCCTGACACCACCTTCACTCTGCAACATGGTAAGAACACCAAGCGCCTAATCGTAACGGCAAAGACCGAGGATGGCAAGAAGTATGAACTGAAGTTCAAGAAGCTTGATGGCAACAAGATTCTCATAAAGAATCATGTAGACTCTGCCATGAAGATAAAGGTGTCGGTAACTCCAAAGGAGCCTCTCGACGATAAGGGTTGGTATAAGACAGCACAAATCGTGGCACGCACATTGATGATGGTACGCTCGGTAGGTATCTCTTACCGCAACCAATATTCTATGGCTTTGCCAGGCTTTATGCCTAACGTGGGCGATGCCTTCGGACAGACTAAGGCAACGAGCGTAATGTCGCCAGGTCTCGACTTTGCCTTCGGTCTTATCGACGACTCGTATATCGACAAGGCACGAGAAAACAACTGGCTATTGATGAGCGACTCTATAGCTACGCCTGCTACAACAAGCTGTACTGAGGATTTGCAGCTCAAGTTTACACTCGAGCCTGTGAAGAACCTGAAGATAGACCTCAACGCTTCGCGCACACGCAACAAGGCTAAGAGCATACAATATATGTATCAGGGCAATCCTACCACCGAGAGTGGTTCGCTCACCATGACAACAATGTCGCTGAAGAGTGCCTTCGAGGGTGTGGGTAATGCCAACAACGGCTATCATTCATCATCGTTTGAGACCTTCGTAAACTCGCTTCCTACATTCCAAAAGCTTGTAGAAGCTCGCTATCAGGGTGTTGTTTATCCAAATGGAACTACACTTGCAGGAAAGAAGTTTGATGCAGCAAATGGTGGTGTAAACCTATACAGCGGCGACGTGATGATACCAGCATTCCTTGCTGCGTATACCAGCATGCCAGGAAAGTCGCTCGACATCTTCCCATCGCTCTCGCGTCTGCTTCCTAACTGGACTGTTCGCTATAGCGGTTTGAGCAAGTTGCCATGGTTCTCTAACCATTTCAAGAGTGTAAACATCAACCACTCTTACAAGAGCATCTTCGCAATAGGTTCGTATAGCAGCTATTCTACCTTCATGGAGGTGATGGGCGACAACATCGGTTTCATCAACGATGCTACCACAGGCAACCCTGTTCCATCGTCGATGTTTAATGTCTCTACCGTGAGCATCAACGAGGCATTCTCGCCTCTGCTCGGTATTGATGTTACATTGCACAATAATCTCACCTGCAAAGTGGAATATCGCACCACCCGTGTGCTGAGTCTTTCTATGACGAGTGTGCAGATCAACGAGGCTACATCACACGACTGGGTTATTGGTGCAGGCTATAAGCTCAACAACTTCAACATGTTTGGTGGCAGAAACCACAGAGCTGTGAAGGGTAACAAGCGTGGCGACCAAGACGACAACAAGCAGTCGAAGACAAGCCAGCGCAATAGAGGTGTGAACCACGACCTAAACTTGCGTCTCGACCTCAGCTTGCGCAACCAGGCTACTATCATCCGTGATATAGCTTCGCTAACCAGCTCTGCGTCGAATGGAAACAAGGCGTTTAAGCTTAGCTTCTCTGCCGACTACACCCTGTCGCGTCTGCTCACCATGAGCTTCTATTACGACCGCCAGACCAACACTCCATTACTCAGCAGCAGTAGCTACCCTACTACCACGCAAGACTTTGGTTTGAGCATCAAGTTTAGCTTAACAAGATAAACTATCGAGCACGATAATTAGCCCCGATACCTTTCGGACATAACAGAAAAATCCGCAACGCCTATCAACGGCATTGCGGATTTTTCTGTTATAAAGCCATACATATTATATATGGATTAATGGAATAGTTCTTATTATATTTTTGGAGTTTATTCTTTCTCGAGCGTGATGATGTTTATCTCAGGCCAAGCACCAAAGCGGAAAGGCATGGTGCCACCTATGCCGAGCGAGACATAGAGCATGGATGAGCCTTCGGTATATTTGCCGCCCCACTCGTTGTATGCCCATTTGGCTGGCGAAAAGCGACCTATCTTAACTTGTCCGGCATGAGTGTGACCACTAAGAGTTAACGAGATGTCGGTCTTGTTGAGCACTCCACGGCGCCAATGTGTAGGGTCGTGAGAGAGCAACACCTTGAAACAATCGGCAGGTAATCCAGCCATTGCTTTATCAAGATTGCCAAACGATTTGAAAGGAGGTTTACCGATATTCTCTACACCAATAATGGCTATAGAGTCGGAGCCTCGTTGCAACATCACGTTCTCGTTCATAAGCATTCGCCATCCCATTTTCTCTTGTAAATACACAAGCAAACGGCGACTGCGATGAGCATGAAGTTCACGTCTGCCATGAATAGGCTGCGCAGCATCTTGTGAGTATTCGCAATAGTCGTGATTGCCCATCACAGACAGCACACCATCCTTAGCCCGTATCTGCGACAAAACTTTGCGGAAAGGCAATAGTTCATGAGCATCGGTATTTATAAGGTCGCCCGTGAACACTACAAGGTCGGGCTGCTGACGATTGACAGCCTCAACAAGCTTGGTTATGAATTTAGGGTTTTGCAAGAAGGTGCCGATATGAATGTCGGAGAGCTGAAGGATGCGATAGCCATGGAATGCAGAAGGCAATCGGGAAGAACGACATGAGGCTGTGCGCACAACTATTCGACGCCAACCATACATCACACCATAGGCTATGGCAACTATCAACGATACTGCCACAATAATGGCAATAGTTGGACCTAAGACAAGGTCGACAAGCGAGAAAACAAGTTTTGGAGTAGCACAAGCCATGGAAATGCCGAAGAATGTGCGAAACATGGCATTATGGTAGATTCCTGCTTGAGCAGCTGCGAATGCCGATACTGCTATCAGCGTTGGCAACCACCACAGGATGCTGACGGCTATATTGTGCAATTGGTCAATATAGCTCGTGTAGATATAATAATCGGGCAATGCCATTGCTATAAGCAATAGCAAAGCCCAAATGATAGGTTTCATGACATTAATGTTACTCATTACATATCCTCTTGGAACAAAGGATCCTCAGGCATCACCATGACAGGCTTCTGGTCGAAGAGCTTGAGAGTTTCGGCAGGCACATACTGCTTGTCGACAACAAGACGGAACATATACTCGTTGAACCATTCATTGGTCATTATCAAGCATCCGTTCTGACCATTTGCTGGTCCCCAGCTGTTTTCAACCTTCCACTTCAATGGTTTGCCATTAGCATCGAGGTCTACTGCAGATAGAGTCATGGCATGAGTGCTACCGCTATCAAAGGTAGAGATGCGCTGAGCCTTGTCCATACCGAAGGTAGTAGAGAAGAGCGATGCGTAATCGTAGTTGTTGACATCGAGGAGTCCACGCTTGCGGTCGTACTGTTTGCCTACATCATAGCTGCTATACATCTTTCTGCCATCCTTAAGCGAAGCTATAGCAAGCTGAGCAATCTCGTCCATAGGAAGGTTGAGATACTTCCAGTTTGTACCATCATAGGTATGGCGGTCGTATTCCACCTCATAGGTTTTGTGGTAAGGACGGCGAGGGTCGTTCATCACCATGATGAATGTGCCTTTGATGCCATCGCCCACAACCTCGTGGAAGAATTCCTTTGGAGTATATTTCTTAGGAGTGCCTACAGTCTTGCCGTTCTTGTCGGTGAAAGCATAAGTAAACTCCTTAACAGGTTCACCGAGAGTCATAGAGAGCATGTTGTAGACAGTGGCAAGCATCTGAGTCTTGCGCTCGTTGATAGCCTTAGCGTTCTTTCCCTTGGCAACCATATCGCGAAGTTCGAGACCAAACTCACGCAACTTGCTTGCAACGAGACGAGAGATACGGCTGGTGTTCTCTGCAGAATAAGTCTCTGGCACAATACTCATAGGCACCACGCCATATTTATCGGCAAGGTCGGCAACACCACAGAAAGTACCACCATCATTGATAGGACTCTTGAAGAAGAACTGCACGCGAGTGTCGTCGATAGGCTTCTTGGCATTATCGATAACACCTTGGAGCATGAGGTTAGCCTTCTCAAGCTGGTCGTAGAAGAATAGATAGTCGTGAGAGAGTTCAACCTTCAGCGAATCGCCATGAGCCTTGGCAAAGTTTGATCTTAGCACATTGAAGCCAGAGAACATCCAGCATCTGCCACTACTCTTCTGGTCGTGGATAGACTGCGCAGGAGTTTCTACAGAGAAGTGGGTGTCTACAGGACCTTGGTTGGCATGGTTCTTCACGAGGTCATCGATGTTGTTGGCAGCGATGGCGTTGAAGAGAGCCTTCGAGGCAGGAGTCTGCGACTGAAGTTTCTGTATTTCACTAAGCATCTGTGGAGAGATTCCTCCCTGTTTGGTCTGTGCCCATGAGCCAAGAGACATGGCGAGACAAAGGGCTACGAAAGTGGTTTTCTTGTTCATATTTCTATTTTGATATTGTATTTTTGAATGTTTCCATTAGGAATAATGGTAAGGGGTTTACCACATAATATCTGCAAAAATAAGAATAAAAGGCGAGACAAACAAGATTTTGACTTGAAATGTTCGGTATAATATATAAGGTAGAACAAAAAGGCGTTTTTCCTTTGGTTGTTATCTTTTTTTATGTATCTTTGTAGCCACTATTTATTATTTTATAATCGATGGCTGACGACAATAAATATTCATTATTAAGCAAAATAGAATACCCTGAAGACCTTAGGAAGCTGAAGATAGACGAATTGCCACAAGTTTGTGAGGAATTGCGCAGCGACATCATAGACGAAGTGTCTATGAATCCAGGTCACTTTGCCTCAAGTCTTGGTGTTGTGGAGATTACTGTCGCTCTTCACTATGTCTTCAATACTCCTGAAGATAGATTGGTGTGGGATGTGGGGCATCAAGCTTATGGCCATAAGATTCTTACAGGACGTAGAGAATCGTTCTGTACAAATCGCAAGCTACATGGCATACGCCCTTTCCCTTCGCCTTTGGAAAGCCAATATGATACTTTCGCATGCGGACATGCTTCAAACTCTATCTCTGCCGCCCTTGGTATGGCGGTAGCAGCAAAGATTGAAGGCAAGAATCGTCATGTGGTAGCCATTATTGGCGATGGAGCTATGAGCGGAGGCTTGGCTTTCGAAGGTTTGAATAATGTGTCTTCTACCAACAACGACTTACTGATAATACTCAACGATAATGACATGTCTATCGACCGTGCCGTGGGTGGTATGGAGAAATATCTCTTAAACCTCGACACTAATGAAACATATAATCGTTTGAGATTCAAGGCTTCGCAATGGTTGCACTCTAAAGGCTATCTGAACGACAACCGACGCAAAGGCATCATAAGACTCAACAATGCCCTAAAGAGTGCGCTGAGCCATCAGCAGAACATCTTCGAGGGTATGAACATAAGATATTTTGGACCTTTCGATGGACACGATGTGAAGAATACCGTAAGGGTGCTTTCACAACTCAAGAATATGAGGGGACCGAAGATTCTACACTTACACACCACTAAGGGCAAGGGGTATGAACCTGCTGAAAAGAGTGCAACAATATGGCATGCTCCTGGCAAGTTTGATCCTAAGACCGGTCAGCGTGTCGTCGACGATGGCACACCTAAGCCACCAAGATATCAGGATGTATTCGGACACACCCTGCTCGAGATGGCTAAGGAGAACAAGCAGATTGTTGGCGTTACACCTGCCATGCCTACAGGATGTTCTATGAACATAATGATGGCAGAAATGCCAGACAGAACCTTCGACGTAGGTATTGCCGAAGGTCATGCTGTGACATTCTCGGCAGGTATGGCAAAAGATGGTCTGATTCCTTTCTGCAATATCTATAGTTCGTTTGCACAACGTGCTTACGACAATATCATCCACGATATGGCTCTATTGAATCTTCATGTGGTGCTATGTTTGGATAGAGCAGGTTTGGTAGGTCAGGATGGTCCTACTCACCATGGCGCTTTCGATTTGGCAAGCCTTCGTGTGGTTCCTAACCTAACTATAGCTTCGCCTATGGATGAAAAGGAGTTGCGCCGACTTATGTATACTGCAGCTCAGCCTGATAAGGGATGCTTCGTGATAAGATATCCACGCGGACGTGGCATCTATACAGAATGGAAATGCCCATTAGAAACCATTGAGGTGGGCACCGGACGCAAAATCAATGATGGCGAAGATGTGGCTGTGCTCACACTTGGTCCTATTGGCAACGATGTGCAAGACGTTATTGCTACTATGGACAAGAAACCTGCTCACTACGATATGCGATTCTTGAAACCTTTAGACGAGAATCTGCTCAAGGAGGTGGCTGAGAAGTATAAGCATATCATAACAATTGAAGATGGAGTGAGAAATGGCGGTATGGGCACGGCTGTGATGGAATGGCTCAACGACAATGGCTACACCAATATTAGTGTGAAGCGTATGGGTATTCCTGATAAGTTTATAGAGCATGGATCTATCGACGAACTCCGAGCTATCATCGGTTTGGATAATGATACAATAAAGAAAACTATATGTAGCTATATGTAAGCTATTTATGGATTCTTGAAATAAAACTAATAATGAAGATAATAATAGTTGGAGCCTACGCCATAGGTACTCACTTGGCACGACTCCTATCAAGAAATAACGAAGACATCACCCTCATCGACGAAGATGAAGAGCGATTGGCACAGATTGGCAACGACTGCGACTTGCTGACTATGAATGCCTCGCCATCGAGCATCAACACTCTGATGGATGCAGGCGTGGCTCATACCAGTTTGTTTATTGCCGTTACTCCTTCGCAGAGCTTAAACCTCAACACCTGTATCATAGCCCATGCTTTGGGTGCTAAGAAGACGGTGGCGAAGATTAATGATGCAGAATTCATTGCTGACGAAAAGAAGGAATTCTTCCGCAAGCTCGGTGTTGATGAATTGATTTACCCTGAGGTGTTGGCAGCAAGAGACATCATCAACGGACTTAAGATGTCGTGGGTGCGCCAGCGTTGGGATGTGCACGATGGAGCATTGGTGATGCTGGGCATTAAGCTTCGTGAGGCTTGCGAGATATTGAACAAACCTCTGAAAGAGATAAGCGGACCAAACGACCCTTACCATGTGGTTGCGATAAAGCGCGATACCGACACTATCATCCCTGGTGGTAATGATGTACTGAAGCTCTACGACCTCGCTTATTTCATGACGACAAAGCAGTATATTCCATATATTCGAAAGATTGTGGGCAAGGAACATTACGTGGATGTGAAGAACGTGATGATAATGGGTGGTGGCACTACTGCTGTGAGAGCCATTCAGACTATGCCTGAATATATGGACGTTAAGGTTTTGGAAAACGACATCAACCGCTGCGAAGAGCTCAACGATATCTTAGAGAACGATAAGACTCTTGTCATCAATGGCGATGGTCGCGATATTCCATTGCTCTACGAAGAGGGAATAAAGAATACTCAGGCTTTTGTGGCGCTTACAGGAAATGCCGAGACAAACATTCTGGCTTGTCTTACTGCAAAGAGAATGGGAGTGAGAAAGACTGTTGCTGTGGTCGAAAATATCGACTATGTAAGCATGGCTGAGAGCCTTGATATAGGTACCATAATAAACAAGAAGGCTATTGCGGCAAGTCGTATTTATCAGATGATGCTCGATGCCGACGTGATGAACGTAACGTTCCTGATGTCTGCAAATGCCGATGTTGCTGAGTTTATTCCTAAGGAAGGTTCAAAAATAACACAGAAACCTGTGAAAGACCTCGGATTGCCACAAGGCATGACGATAGGTGGATTGGTGAGAAACGACCAAGGTATGCTTGTTTCGGGTAATACTATGATTCAAGCAGGCGACTCGGTAGTGGTATTCTGCCATGGTCAGAACATTAAAAAGATAGAAAGGCTCTTCACTTGATAAACACTAAGATAATATATAAGATTCTCGGCTCGCTTCTGTTTATAGAGGTGGCGCTGATGATGACCTGTTTGGGTGTTGCCCTCGTCTATGATGAGGACGATGTCTTCTCGTTCCTTGTGTCGATAGTCGTCACATTGGTAGCAGGCATATTGTGCAGACTCAAGGGGTATAAGGCCGACAACAACTTGTCGCGTAGAGACGCCTACTTGGTGGTGACGGTGGCATGGGTGGTATTCTCGCTATTCGGCACAATGCCATATATGGTAGGTGGATACATCGACAATTTCACAGATGCTTTCTTCGAAACCATGTCGGGCTTTACCACCACAGGTGCTACTATCATCAATGATGTGGAATGTTTGCCACATGGAATACTCTTCTGGCGTTCGCTCACACAATGGATAGGAGGTTTGGGAATAGTATTCTTCACCATTGCCTTGTTGCCTTCTATGGTGGGTGGTTCAACAAAGATATTTGCTGCCGAAGCCACAGGACCGATAAAGTCGAAACTTCATCCAAGGCTCTCTACGAGTGCCAAGTGGCTATGGGCAGTATTCCTAACCATCACCCTCTCGGCTATGGGCTGCTATATGCTTTGTGGCATGGACTCTTTCGAGGCTATCAACTATGCCATGACATCGGCAGCAACAGGTGGTTTCGCCATCTACAACGATAGTGTGACGCATTTCCATTCGCCAATGTTAGACTATGTTGTCACATTCTTCTGCTTTATCTCGGGTGTCAACTTCACGCTGTTGTATGCGTCTGTAGCGAAACTAAAGTTTAAGGATTTGATGAAGAATGCGGAGTTTAGATTCTATCTATTCTCGGTTTTTGCATCTACAGCCGTTGTTATGTTAGCCTTGATTTTCAAGAATGGCTATGGAATAGAACATGCCTTCCGCAACTCATTATTCGAGGTTGTTACAGCATTGACAACAACAGGTTTTGCCAACGACAATGCCGGCAACTGGGCACACATCACATGGGTGGTGCTAATAGTCTGCATGTTTCTTGGTGCCAACTCAGGCTCTACGAGTGGTGGTTTCAAGAGCATCAGATCAGTAATGGTGATAAAAATTATAAAGAATGAATTCCGCCAGATGCTGCATCCTAATGCCATAGTGCCTTTGAAGTTGAATTCTATCAATGTACCTATGCAAAAGCGAGTAACGCTATTGGCATTCCTTGCATCCTACATGCTGATACTTGCCATTTCGATATTCCTAATGTCGTTGGCTGGGGTTGAGAGTGTCGACTGCGTGAGTATCTCGTTCAGTTCTTTAGGCAACGTAGGTCCTGCCTTCGGTAACGATATTGGTCCTAACGACAGTTGGGCTATTCTGCCAGATTCGTGCAAATGGATATCTTCGATACTGATGCTCATCGGTCGTCTCGAAATATTCTCAGTCCTCATAATCTTCACTCCTGCTTATTGGAGAGAAAACTAATAAAGGTAAAAAAGTAAAAAGGTAAAAAAGCGACTATGCTTTTTTACCTTTTTACTTTTTTACCTTTTTACCCTTTAAAAGATGTTTATCTGAATAGCTCAGAATGACTGCCTAAACGCTCAAGCCATATTGTTCCCGTTTTGCTATCAATCCAAATTAATAAGAAATCTGATTGTATGTGACATTCCCAACATCCAGAATATTTACCTTTTAATAAATGAGGGCGATATTCTTGTGGAATATCCATGCCTTTTCTCAACATTTCAATAATATTATAAAGGGCATTAATCTTTATGTCGTCAGATGCATACCTTTTAATATCTTTCTTGAATCGTGTAGAATACTTAATTAAATTCATATTCCCAATGATTTCTTAAAAGATTCAATATCTGTAGTATCAACCTCTCCTGCAAAACTACCATTCATACTTTCTTCTATGGCTTGCATAGATTCTTCATTAAGATAGGCTCTAGATTCAGGATCGTAGAGAGGAGCTATTGGGTTTGTAATATGTAATTGATTTTTTATATATGAAGATATCTTGTGAAGTAGATTCTCATCATTTATAGAATCTATTTCACGAAACAATTCATATTTTAATTCTATCGTGCTCATATATTTTTTGTTTTATTTACTTGTTGTTGCAAATATACTATATTATTTATTCTTCTCCAAAAGAACACAGCAAAAACTACACACTTGCTATTTCTTTACCCTTTTACCTTTTTACCCTTTTACCCTTTTACCTTTTTACCCTTTTTACCTTTCCAAATATTCTTCTATATCTTTCAGTATTCGGTTGAAAGGGGTGGAGGTTTGGTAACCATAGTTTTTCTTTAGCATTGTGGTTACATCCGACAAGCTATTAGCATAGCACGACAGTTCGTTGCTACGCTGAGTGCTGTGCATGCTTTGATGTGCTATTTCTGTTTGGCGTTGATGAATCAATGCCGAGCATACTTTCTCCATCATCGGACTCACCACCTTATCAAACAGATGATGCCCCTGTATATATAAATAGGTAGTGTCTGGAGTAACGCCCAATCGCTTTACATCTTCTTTCACCGCCAAGTAGCTCTCTTTGGCTCCAGGGTTTTCATGACGAAGCGTGTCTACCTTTCGGGCAACCTTTTTTCTGAGGTGCTGCAAAATATTCTCTGCTGATGCCAACGAGAACTTGCCAAGTTCTATCGACTTCAGAAAGTCTAAGATTGAGAATCTGCCATAAGAGCCATTGCGATAATGCCAGATGCTCCATACGAAGAGAGGGAATATGGCTTGCGAATATTGTCGTAGATACTCAGCCATATCGAAGATGGAATGGTCGTTGAGTGTTACACCCACGCAGACATCATGGAGCGAAGGTGCATAGCATTGCAGGTTTTCTATAGCATAGGCATAGGTATGGAAAACATATTTGCTATCCAATATCTTCTGCGATGTAAACGTAACCCCTTGTATCAAGTAGTCGTAGTCGGCATCTACACAAGCAATCATGTCGCGTCCCACCTTGTCGCTAACGAGGCTCATCAATGCAGCCTTCTTGCCACGCTCCAAATGATTAGAGCGTGCAGGCAACATCACTTCGAAATATAGCTTGTCGCTTTCAAACCTGCTAAGCACCGAACGCCAAAAAAAGATATCGTCGTAGCTCTCTACATAAGCCACGATGCGTCGGCGTGCCTTCTTTGATGTCAGCCGGTTGGCAGCCTCGATATATGACGATGATATTTGGTCTTTTAGTCCTTTAGGCATAGCAATTCTTCGTTCTTCACTCTTCACTCTTCCCTCTTCGTTCTTCACTTATCTTGCGTGATGTCAGAAACCTCTGTCACACTATCCAGCCAACCATTCATTATCACGGCAGGACTATGGGTGGTAAGAATAATCTGCACATTAGGATTCAGCTCCATGATGAGGTCAATGAGTTGCTTCTGCCATTCCACATGCAGGCTCACCTCAGGCTCATCCATAAACAGCACGTAGGGATTGTTGTCTTCTACCAATACCGTGAGCAATATCACCAATATCTGCTTCTCGCCACTCGACAGTTGGTAAGGCAATAATGTTTCGCCAATCTGCGAGAATCGAATTTCGTTTTCTGTTCGTACTATCTTTTTGCCAGTATCAGCAAACAGGCGGTCAACAATATCCTGAAACTTACGCTTAGGCTCGCTCAAAGCCTGCGCCTTGAGTGCAGCATCTTCAGCCCCACTCTGCAAGGTGGCAATGATGCGGTTGCCAACATTCACTTGGTAATCCAAGAACTTGCGTTGCAGCTGGAACAATTGCCAATCAAGTTCGGTAGCCAGACTAACATCCAACTTAGTAAGCATATCGAGATTCAACAGCGGACGGTCGAAAGAGCGAATCACATCAAACCTTATCCACTTTGCATCCTCGGGCACAACCTTCAGTCGCACTCCCTTTAGCATATGGCTTGGAAACTCGCCACCTTGCGATAGCCCCTTCACTACCCTATTTAGAATGGTGCTCTTTCCCACACCATTCACTCCACTTAGTATGTTTACCTTTCTGTCCAGGTTCCACACTATGTGTTTCTTGCCACTCCACAGCGACTCGATTTCTATCTGTTCTATATAATCAGCGTACTTCTGCATTTTTGATGTAGGTTATAGTTGTTTCTGCAAATATAAGTATTATAAGTTAAAACCTTGAAGTCTTTTCACGTTTTTAACAAAAAACACTAACTTTGCAAGGGAAAGTGAAGAACGAAGAGTGAAGAACGAAAACCTATGCCCCACGGGTTGGGTTTGCGACAACTCGGTTGTCGCACTTAAGCTAAGAATAAAGAATAAAGAACTAAAAACATCAATTTATGAAACGGACAATACTTCTTTATATTGCAATCATCATCGTAGCCATAGCCTATGCTGCCACACCGTGGAAAGCAGGAACAAAGGTTAGCGCAAATACCATAAAGCAACAGGGTATAGAGAAATTCTTTGCCATCGACACCATAAGCAACGAGGTTTATCATAGAATGGCTAACAAGTCGTTGCCCAAAAACAATCATATCTCGCGCCACAATCTGCGCTATCTGCGATTGCTCCATTACGACATTCAGGGGAATATCCTCAGAGGCGAAATGGTGTGCAACAAAGCTATTGCCCACGACCTGGTAGAGATATTCCGCACGCTCTTTGAGTCTCGCTACCCTATTGAGCGCATGAAGCTTATCGATGACTATGCAGCCAACGACGAGCTGTCTATGTCGCACAACAATACTTCGTGTTTCTGCTATCGTCCTGTAGCTGGCTCACGAACTCTATCGCGCCACAGCTATGGCATGGCTGTAGACATAAATCCTTTCTACAATCCTTGCGTAAAAATTCGTAAGGGCAAGCGAATCGTTCAGCCTGCCTCTGCCATCAAGTGGGCAGATCGCACCAAGAGTTCTCGCTATACACTTTCTCCCAACGACCTCTGCTATCGTCTATTTATAAAGCATGGTTTCCGTTGGGGAGGAGCTTGGCGCACCACCAAAGACTATCAGCATTTCGAAAAGTAAACATTTGTTTATATTCCGAAGTTTTTTGTTATTAGTCTTTGTTCTTTCGAAACTTTTTTCTACTTTTGCGTGCGTTTTTCACAATATATATTATTGTGATTAAGTTGCTGTTTATATAGCCACGACACACCCTGCTTAAGTGATTTCGAACTAAACAAAAACACAAATGAAAATAGGACTATTCATCCCATGCTATGTGGATGCTCTATACCCTGAGGTTGGTGTAGCTACATATAAGCTTTTAAAGAAACTTGGGCTCGATGTAGAATATCCGGAAAAGCAGACTTGCTGCGGTCAACCTATGGGTAATGCAGGATTTCAGAACAAGGCTGCTAAATTAGTAGAAAACTATGACGAGCTCTTTGCTAAGTACGATTATGTTGTGGCACCCAGCGCTTCTTGTGCCGCCTATGTTAGGTTCTTTCATCCTAACATCGTAAACCACGAGTGTAATGCAGCCAAGAAGACTATGGATGTGGTAGAGTTTATTCACGACATCGTAAAGCCTAAGGAATTGCCTTGGGCAAAATTTCCTCATAAAGTTAGTCTTCACAATAGTTGCCATGGAGTTAGAGAGTTGGGGCTCTCGTCGCCTTCCGAGCGCAACATTCCTCGTTTCAACAAGATTAAAGATTTGCTCCAGATGGTCGAAGGCATCGAGGTTGTTGAACCGGAGAGAGTGGACGAATGCTGCGGATTTGGCGGTATGTTCTCTATCGAAGAGCCTGATGTTTCGGCTCGAATGGGACACGACAAGATAAAGCGCCATATTGCTACAGGCGCTGAATATATCACAGGTCCCGACTCTTCGTGTCTTATGCACATGCAGGGATTATTGAAGAAAGATAAGGAAGAAGGCAGGATAAAATTTATACATGTAGTACAGATATTGGCAAACGGACTATGAGCACAAAACATTCTAAAGCGGCAGAAAAAGTAAACCGCAATCCCGAGTGGGTGACACGCCACGATAAAACTTTCTGGAGTGTTAGAGCAAAACGCGACGACCAGGCACATGGTCTTAAGGAATGGGAACAACTGCGCGAGGCTGCCAGCCAGATTAAGAAGCATACGGTGACACACCTTGCCGACTATCTGGAGCAGTTTGAACAGAATGCCATTAAGAATGGTGCCATTGTGCATTGGGCAAAGGATGCTGATGAATACAACGAGATTGTGCTCCATATTCTTCGTGAACACAATGTTAAGAAGGTGGTGAAGGGAAAGTCGATGCTTACTGAGGAATGTCACCTCAACGACAATCTCCTTGCCCACGGCATAGACGTAGTGGAAACCGACCTTGGCGAGCGTATCTTGCAACTCATGCATCTTGCTCCAAGCCATATCATAATGCCTGCCATCCACATCACTCGTGAGCAGGTGAAGGAGACCTTCCGTCAGAAAGGCATTCTCGACCACAATGGCAATCAGGGTGCTCAAAGCATGGGCATTGCCGACAGAAGCAAACTTGAGGCTGAGGCTGACCCTACTTACCTTACTCGTTGTGCTCGCTATCATCTGCGCGACAATTTTATGACTGCCGAATGTGGAATGACAGGAGCCAACTTTGGTATTGCTTCCACAGGCGAAATTGTTGTTTGCACCAACGAGGGCAATGCCGACATGAGCACTTCTGTACCAAAGCTGCATATCGCCAGCATTGGTCTTGAGAAGGTTATTCCTAACTATGATGCTATGGGAGTATTCCAACGTCTGCTTGCTCGCAACGGCACCGGTCAGGCAACAACCGTCTACACTTCTCATTTCCGCAAACCTCGTCCTGATGGCGAATTCCACATCATCCTTGTCGACAATGGTCGTAGCGACATCCTCGCCAACCCTGATCATTGGCAAACCTTGAAGTGCATGCGCTGTGGTGCTTGCATGAACACTTGTCCTGTCTACCGTCGTTCGGGTGGATATTCATACACCTATTTCATTCCCGGTCCTATCGGCATCAATCTCGGTATGCTCAAGGATAGCGACAAGAACTATCATAATTGTTCTGCCTGCTCTTTGTGCTGTTCGTGCGATAATGTTTGTCCTGTCAAGGTCGACTTGTCTACACAGATTTACAAATGGCGACAGCAACTCGACAGCATGCACCATGCCAATCCTATGAAGAAGATGATGTCGCAAGGCATGAAACAGCTCTTCGAACATCCTGCACTCTATTCTTCGGCATTAAGAGTGGCACCTGTAGCCAACTACATTCCGTCGTTCTTGACCGATATAAAGCTGAATACATGGTGTAAATATCATGCCATGCCTAAGTTTGCAAAAGAATCGTTCCACACACTATGGAAGAAAGGAAAAATAAAATGAGCAGCAAAGAAGAAATACTAAATCGTCTTCGCAAGAATGTGCGCGAGACTTACGACATGCCCGACTTATCATTCCCGAAGCTTACCTTCGATGACCCTGTGGCTGAGTTTATTCATCAAACCACCACAGCAGCAGGTGCTCATCTTGTAGAAATGCACGAAGGCGACGACATCAACGATATCATCCGCCAGGCTTACCCTAATGCAAAAGTCGTTTCGAGCAATGTTGCTGGTGTGAAAGCCGACCGTAATCCTGACGAAGTGGCTAAGGCTCAAGACCTTGATGGTACTGATGTAGGTGTGGTAGAAGGTGGCGTGGCTTGTGCTGAGAATGCTTGCGTGTGGGTACCTATGAATATGAAGCAGAAGGCAGTCTGCTTTATCTCTGAAAACTTGGTTATCATAGTGCACCGCGAAAATATCGTTAGCAATATGCACCAGGCTTACGAATGGCTCAACACTCGTGGCTCGGGCATCAAGAATCAAACCGAGACTTCCATCTATGGCTTTGGCTCTTTCATCTCCGGTCCTTCCAAGACTGCCGACATTGAGCAAGCCCTCGTCTATGGCGCCCAGGCAGCAAAAGATGTAACTGTGGTGCTTGTTAAGTGAAGAACGAAGAATGAAGAATTTAAGTGAAGAACGAAGAGTGAAGAATGAAGAATCAAATACCTCGGGGTTGGGTTCGGTGCAGCTCGGCTGCATCGCTTTCCCTTAGATTTTTCCCTCTTCACTTCGTTTCTTCCCTCTTCACTTAGATTCTTCCAAGTCTTTCTTGCTCTTCGACTTTGTTACGAGCCATACGCCTGAGAATACCAATATCACAGCTATTGCCTGGGACCATTTCAATACTCCTATTCCAGCCATTACGCTCACCCCTACGCTCACCACAGGCTGCACATAATTATATATGCTTACTACCGTTGGGCGCAAGGTGCGCTGACCAATCATCGTGAGTATGTAGCTGACGTATGTGCCAAAGAACACTACGAAGCCTGTCTCCATCCATGTAGACATAGGCACGGTGCTCCATTCTGTTGCCGACACGTGCGATATGGTGAATGGCGTAACCAATATTGTTGCCCAAAGAAACATCCAGCGGTTGATGGTGAAAGCCGAATAGCGTTTTACCAGCGGACTAAACAGCGCCAGATACAGAGCAAACGAACATTGGGCACACAGACAGAGAATGTCGCCACGAATATCGCCCACTCGTGAGTCTCCAGACGAAGCACTCGCCATGATAAGTATCAAAGCGCCTGCACACCCTAAAGCCACACCTCCAAGTTTCTTCATTGTTATTGGTTCGTGCAATATCACAAACGACAATATCATCGCAAATATAGGCATCGATGTTGTCATAATGCTGGCGTTGGTAGGCGACGTTATGCTCAAGCCGATGATGTAGCAACATTGATTGAATGTCAATCCTAATATTCCTGCACCAATTAGCTTCAGGCGGTCGCTCCATGGAATATGCTCCTTTGGTACAAAGAATGATGTTAACCAAAACAATATGGTGCCACCAATAAGTCTGAATGTCACCATCGTCACTCCATCAATGCCATGAGTCATCGCATCCTTACCAAATGGAGCCATCAACCCCCAAAACACTTCGGCACCAAACATGCTCATATGAGCAGCCAATGGTCTGCTTATTCCTATCTTCATAATAAAATAATTGATTTTATCCTTTTTAATCTTTTTACCCTTAAACGGCTTGCAAAATTACACATTTTATTCAACACTTGCAAAGACATACCTCATAAACAAGAAAAAAACACTACCTTTGCAAGGGAAATTTTTATCAACGCAAGAATCTAAAAACAATGTCAACATCTCGTACCCAACGTTGGACTGTTCTCGTCATTGCATCGCTCGTGATGATGATGGGCTACATCTTTTGGAATATCATTTCGCCTGTTTCCACCACCCTAAAGGCTCCTGTCGAAGAAGGAGGATTGGGATGGACAGCGGCAGAATATGGTCTCTATACCAGTAGCTACACCATACTCAACCTTTTCTTGCTTATGCTATTCTTCGGCGGCGTCATCCTCGACAAATGTGGCATTCGCTTCACAGGCATCTTAGCCACGGGAAGCATGCTTGCCGGAAGCATCATCAACTATTACGCCATCACAGCCATATCGCCAGCCAACTATACAAATATGGCTTTCACCTTCTTTGGTTTCATTCCAGAACAGGTGAAAGTGCAAGTTCTCATCTCGTCGCTTGGCTTCGGACTCTTCGGCATGGGATGCGACATCACGGGCATCACGGTTTCTAAAATTGTCACAAAATGGTTTCGTGGTAAAGAGTTGGCTTCTGCCATGGGCACCCAAGTGGCAATGGCTCGTTTGGGCACTGCCTTAGCTTTCAGCCTTAGCCCCGTCTTGGTGCAGCATTTTGGTGTCACCTCGCCATTGGCAATAGGTGCAGGAATACTGCTCTTTGGCTTCGTGCTCTTCATGGTCTATTGTCTTTTCGATCGGAAGTTTGATGCTCTCTCGTCAGCCTCAACAAGCAATACTGACAATAGCGACGATGTATTCCGCTTTGCCGACTTCGTAACCGTAGTTCGCAACGTTGGCTTTTGGCTCATCGCCATAGTCTGCGTGCTCTATTATGCCTCTATACGCACATTTATGAATTTCGCTACCGACTTCATGGTCAACGGCTTTGCCATCGACAAAGAGACGGCGGGCTGGGTGGTCTCATTAATACCATTTGGTGCCATCGTCCTCAGTCCTCTTTTCGGCATTCTCTACGACCGCACCGGTCGTGGCACACAGATGATGACCATTGGTTGTGTGGTGCTAACCGTCAGCCTCCTGTTGCTCAACTATCCTCTCACCCATGCCCTTTGGTATGTGCTCAGCATGATGACTTTGGTGGGCATCGCCTTCTCGCTTGTACCAGCAGCACTATGGCCAACGGTTCCGATGATGGTTCCACTAAAGCAACTCGGCACCGCCTATAGCATCATCTACTATATCCAAAACCTTGGCTTATTCCTCGTGCCTATCTGGATTGGCAAGGTTGTTGATGCCTACACCACTCCTTCAGGCATCGACTACACCATACCTATGCTCATCTTCATCATCCTTAGCATCGGCTCTATGCTTACTGCAATAGGTTTGCTGAGGATTACCAAAGAGTGAAGAACGAAGAGTGAAGAGTGAAGAAACGAAGTTCGGCGGCCGAAGGGAAAGCCAATCAAATACCCCCGGGGTTGGGTTCGGTGCAGCTTGGCTGCATCGCTTTTCACTTGATTCTTCACTCTTCACTTAGATTCTTCGTTCTTCACTCTTCACTTAAACTACTTATGCACCGTTCTCATATTGCTTAGTTCAAGGAGCAACGCCTGCTTATCCTCAGTCATTGCTCCTTGCTTCATTCGTTTCTTATTATATTTCCACCAATTCAGCAAGGCTCTGTTTTCCACCTTCTTCTTGTCCGGAAACTGTTTATGTTCTTCCACATAAGCCTTCAGAGCCTGATATTTTTTATTCCAAGTCTCTTCTCTGTCCATAGCCATTATCATGTGCGTTAGTCGCGGCGGAAGATGTCGCGAGTGTACACTTTGTCTTTCACATCATCCAGGCAAGCATCATATCTGTTGGCAATGATGGCGTGGCTCTGCTGCTTAAAGGCTTCGAGATTGTTTACCACCCTACTGCCGAAGAATGTTGTGCCCTCTTCCAACGTTGGCTCATAGATTATCACCTCGGCACCCTTAGCCTTGATGCGCTTCATGATGCCCTGTATGGCTGACTGGCGGAAGTTGTCGGAATTAGACTTCATGGTGAGGCGATACACACCTATCACGCAACTGTGCTCCTTGCTTGCATCAAAGCTGTTGTCGTCGGCATAGCTATAATATCCAGCCTTCTGCAACACAGCATCGGCAATATAGTCTTTGCGAGTGCGGTTGCTCTCCACGATGGCTTCTATCAAATTCTCAGGCACATCCTCGTAGTTTGCCAACAGCTGCTTAGTGTCCTTAGGCAGACAGTAGCCGCCATAGCCAAACGAAGGGTTATTGTAGAATGTGCCAATACGTGGATCCAGTCCCACACCATCGATGATAGACTTTGTGTCCAAGCCTTTCATCTCGGCATAAGTATCAAGCTCGTTGAAATAGCTAACGCGCAAAGCCAGATAGGTATTGGCAAAGAGCTTCACCGCCTCAGCCTCTTTCATGCCCATAAACAGCACATCTATATTCTCCTTCTCGGCACCCTCCTGCAGCAACTTTGCAAACACCTGTGCCTCCTCTTTCAGAGCTTCCATATCGGCAATAGCCTTTATAGCCTCGTTTTCGGCAAGGTTGTCGGAATGGTTTATCAACTTTGGATAACCAACGATGATACGGCTTGGATATAGATTATCATAAAGCGCCTTGCTCTCACGAAGAAATTCGGGCGAGAACAACAGGTTGAGCTTCTTCACTCCTTTATTATAATATTTAAGGTATAGACTGCGAGTGTAGCCCACAGGGATGGTCGACTTTATCACCATCACAGCATCGGGATTCACCTCGAGCACAAGGTCGATAACCTCTTCAACATGCGACGTGTCGAAATAATTCTTCACAGGGTCGTAGTTAGTAGGTGCAGCAATAACCACAAAGTCAGCATCTCGATAAGCCTCTTTGCCATCGAGTGTAGCTCGCAAGTTAAGCTCCTTCTCAGCCAAATATTTTTCTATATATTCATCCTGTATAGGCGAAATGCGGTTGTTTATCTTCTCCACCTTTTCAGCTATCACGTCAACGGCAGTAACCTGATGATGCTGCGACAGCAATGTGGCAATACTCATTCCCACATATCCCGTTCCCGCTACAGCAATTTTCAAATCTTTGAAGTCAGTCATAGTATAATGTATTTATCTTCTGCAAAGATATAAATTTTTATCAAACATATTGGCTCTTATTTCCAAAAATAGTTGTAATTTCGCATGATATTTAAAATAAACAAGTAATTATGGACTATTTACCACACGACCCAGGCATGCTCGTATCGAGTGTCAACATGCTATTAAGAGATGGAGAGTACGACTCATTGGAAGAAATATGCAACGTTTTTGGCCGCGACATGGAAGAGATATTGAAACAGCTCAACGATGCCGGCTATGTTTATAGCTACGACCAACGCCAAATACGTCCTATAGGTTTCGACGAATGATTCCACGCGCAACGATAGAAACTGCCTACGCCTTCTTTCATCAGAAGGAGCGAGTGTATGCTTACTCTAACATGGAGTGGCAGAAAGACGATATCGAATATGCAATATCGCAGTATGTTCACGATATGGACAAGCAGCTCCTTGCCTTGCTTGCCAATGGCATCCCCGACTTTCTTGAATCTCATCCCCGCTTCCATCAAGATTTGCAAGCGGCAGTAGAACAACTGGAAAGCATGCTGGGAATTTAAGTGAAGAGTGAAGATAGAAAACCTATGCCCCCTCGGGTTGGGTTTGCGACAGCTCGGCTGTCGCACTTAAGCCAAGAGTTTAGCTATCCACAAAAAGCACTACCCATTAAACATTAAACACTAAAACATGACAACAACAATCATCATAGCCTTAGTGGCAGTAGTAATAGCACTATCCGTGCGCCTCGTATCCCTCACCGCCGACCGCGATGTGCAGAAGGCCAATGCTGCTAACTGCGCAAAGCAGATGGAGGAACTAAAGGTTGCCTACGACAAGCAGTATGCAGAACTCAAAGAGTCATATCAGCGACAGCTCCAGCAGGCCAAGGAGAATAGCGACAAGCAGATAGAGGCTCTTAAGGAGATGAACAAAGAGCAGGTGGAGAGCCAGCTGAAGCTCATTAAAGAGCAGATGCAGACAACCTCTGAGGAAGTGCTGAAGCGCAGACAAGAGGAACTTGGCGAGCGCAACAAGGAGCAAGTGACAAAGATTATAGATCCGCTACAGCAGAGCCTAAAGGCTATGCAAGAGGCTTTCGACAAAACCAAGGAACAGCAGAGCGAAGCTCTTACTCGTCTCGATGCCACCATAAAGATTAATATGCAGAAGAGCCAGGAACTGGGCGAAACTGCCGACCGCCTCACCCGTGCGCTTACTGGCGAGGTGAAGGTGCAGGGCAACTTCGGTGAGTTGAAGCTAAAGCAGCTATTAGAAGACCTTGAACTCAAAGAGGGTGAGCAGTTCGACACCCAAGAAACTCTTCGCGACAAGGGCGGCAAAGCTCTTAGAGGAGACGATGGCAAGGGCTTGATACCCGACTTCATTCTCCATTTCCCTAACAATCGCCATGTTGTCGTAGACTCCAAAATGTCGCTCACCGACTATGAGCGCTATATGAATGCCGAAGATGGCACACCCGAAAAGTCGGAATATCTAAAGGCTCATATTGCCAGCGTCAGAGCGCAGGTCAAGCGATTGGCTAAGAAAGAATACACCAAGTTCTTGCCCGAGGGCTACAACCGTCTAAACTTCGCCATAATGTATGTACCTATCGAGGGCGCACTAAACCTTGCGTTGCTCAACGACACCACCCTTTGGCGCGAAGCTTACGACGAAGGTGTGCTGATACTCGGTCCGCAGACCATGTATATGAACCTCCGTGTGTTGGAAATGATGTGGACGCAGGTGAAACAGCTAAAGAATCAGCAGGCAATGATGGATGCTGCCAACATCGTCATCGACCGAGTGCAAGATTTCAGTCTCCGCTTCAGCGATGTAGAAACAAGCATGAACGACACCATCAAAAAAATCACCAAGCTGAAGATTACTACTGCCGAAGGTGGTCCAAGCATCATCACCGCTGCACGCAAACTCATACAGGCAGGAGCCAAAGAAAACAAAAAGAAAAAGTCGTTGACTGATGCCAACGACCTTATATTCCTTGAAGGGGAAGAAGATGGAAACACAGAAGAATAAATCTCTTTAGTTTCCATTGTGCCTTCCTGTTATTACTAATATTATTTTACGTCATTAAGAATTTTACTTTCCTCCAGAAACCAAGACTTTGGCGCTTGAATTATTGTAGATAGAAGGTATGGTGAAGCTCACGCCATTGTAGGTGAGGGCTTGACCAGCCTTCACGTTTACTCCACTATATGTGTTGTAAGTCTGGGTATTAGCAGTAGGCTTACTGCCCTTGCCTCCAATGCCCATGATGATGCCGCCAGAGATGCTGAATACAAAGTCGGTTTTGAAGGCTGCGCCTGAGTTGGCAGAGGCTGCAACAAAGATTTTTCCACCCTTCAGATAGATGTTGCCATCGGTCTTTGTGCCATGGGGCTTGGTATCGTCGTTGCCGTAGGTCCAAACGGAGCCTGTTGTGATGACATACACTTCCCCACCCTCGATGGAAATATCGCCTTTGGCATTGATGCCCTTGCCTCCAGCGCCTGTGCTCGTTAGCGAGAGAGAGCCAGAGGTGACGGTTAGTTGTCCGCCAGTCTTCAATGCTGCCGAACTTGAAATATCATTGTCTGTGGTGTCGAAGATAGCATTTCCGCTATTGTTTACGGTGATATTAGCTCCCGACACAACTATTGTGCTGTCTGCCTTGATGCCCTTTGTTGCATCGCCAGTAGACGTAATGTTGATGGTTCCGCCCTCGAAGAAGGCGAAGCCATTCTGAGCGTAGGTATCCTTGGTGCCTTTGTTCACTCCCTTGAAGCCCACGTCGATGCCATCGGAGGTTGACTTTATGGTGAGATTGCCACCTGTCTGCTTAAAATATTCGCTAACATGGAGACCGTCGCCAAGAGAGGTGATGTTGATGGTTCCATCTTCTATCACCATGTGCTCGTCGCCTGTGATGCCATGCTTGGTGTTGCCCAGGACGGTTAATGAACCTGTGCCCTTAAAAGTAGTGTGACCATTTACGTAGAGGCAAGCATTATTGAGTTTGCCTGTGCCATCGGCGAGACTATTGTTGCCATTCATCACGATGGTGATGTGTTTGCCATCCTGGATATTGATGGCTGCGCTATCAGCATTGGTGAGCGAAAGGTTGTTGAGATTGAAGGTGGCTGCATATTTGCCATCCATATAGAACGAGCCATTGGTGGAGGTGCCGCTGAGGTTGTAAGCCACAGGCTGCTGCAAGTCGGCAGAAGCCAATATGCTGACATTGGCTGCCGAGGCATTGACGGTGAGATAGCGAGCTATGTTACCAGCCACGGTAACCTTGGCTGCTGTTCCATTATATGCAATGTTTACGGTATTGTCGTCGATGCCATTTTTGGTAACTTCAAGAGTGGTGCCATTGTCGAGGGTATATTGTTTGCCTTCGATAGTTAGGGAGTTGGAACCGAAAACCATGTCGCCAGTATTGGCTGAGGAATGAACCACAGTGACTTCGCCTTGCGACAGGCAAAGACTCTGGGCTGAGGCAGCGAGCGAAGAGGCTGCAACAAAGAGAAGGAGTATAGATTTCTTAGAGTTCATAATGCTGTTTACGGTTTAGTTATTTTACCATTACCTTTTGTGTTTTGCTCTCTGTCTTTATTACATAGATGCCCTTGGTGAGCGAAAGCTTGGCTGTCTCGACATTGCGGAAGGTGCCTACGCACACTCCAGCAAGGGTATAAGCCTTGGCACTTTGGTTGTCGGAAGCAAGATTGTCGCTGATGCCGGAAGTCTCGGCAAAGAACATTTTTGATAGTGAGGACAGAGGCAAGGTGGCAGAGCCTGCAGCATTAGTGACTACAAGTTTGCCATCGTTGACTGTCATTTTGAGATTGTCGACAGCCATAGAGGTCTGTGAGCCATCTAAGTTTTGGAAAGTGAGATAGTCGTAGCTTGCAGCATTAGCAGCTATGGCAGATATGGCAGCGAAAGCCAAAGTAATGAATGTTGTTTTCATTGTCGGATGTTTTTGTGTAGTAAACATGTTGTTTATATTCTATCGGCAAATATAAGATAAAAACTACATTTCGACAAATATATTCAGCAAAAGATAGAAATATTGTTGTAAACTTTATATTTTCCTCCACACTCGCCAAATGAAGATCAAGCCACGGAAGGCAAGTTCGCAAGCCATGGCAAACCACACTCCTTGCAGTCCATAGCTTGGAGCAAGCAGGGCGGCAAGCGAGAGGCGCACCATCCACATAGAGAAGAGATTCATCAAGGCAGGAACCTTGGTGTCGCCGGCTCCCACACATACACTATAGCCGATGATAGAGGCTGCGAAGAGCGGTTCGGCAAAGGCTTCTATTCGCAAGGCTGCTGCTCCGTTGGCTTTTATATCGGCTACAGGGGTGAGCAAGCCCATCATCTCGGGGGCAAATACATACATAATGACGCCCATCAACGCCATGACCACCATACCTGAACTTATAGACATTGCAGCAAAGGCGCGACAGAGGTTGCGACGTCCGGCTCCGATGCTTTGACCAACGAGCGTGGTGGCTGCTTCGCCAATGCCATAGCCAGGCATGTAGCAAAGGCTCTCGACGGTTATGGCGAAGGTGTTGGCAGCAATGGCTATGTTGCCTAACGGTGCCACTATCATAGTGCTGACCACTTGGGCTATTCCCATCAAGATGCCTTGGAATGCCATAGGTGCCGAAATGCCCATGGCATTACGAAGATAGGTGGAGACATAGCGGAAGTGTTCGCCTCGTCCAACAAGCGAGAGCATGGAGCTGCGCACCATGGCAAACCATGACGAAATTATGGCTCCAATAGAAATGGCTATGGCTGTGCCTATGGCTGCGCCACAGACACCAAGGTCGAGGAGATAGATGAAAATATAGTTGAACACCACATCGAGCAAGCACACCAAGATGCTCACCATGCTTGGTATGCGCATATTGCCTGAGCATTTCAGCATGTTGGCAGAAAGGCTCGACATCTGGAATGCCGGTATTGCCATCATGAAGATCATGAAATACATGGAAGCGCCGCCTGCTATAGAGGCGTCGCCACCAAGCCAATAAGGCAGATGACCGCTTATGCTGATGCCGACAAGGGCAACAATAGTGGAGAATATCAGGGCAAAGCGAATGCCATGGCGGAACACTTCGCGAGCTTTGACAAAGTCGTTGGAGCCTATGAAATGAGCCACTTGCACGGAGAATCCCATGGCTACAGCAGAATTGATGCTACCGCAAAGCCATGTCGACGATTCCACAAGTCCTATTGCCGCCGACGCCTTGGTGCCAAGATGGCCTACCATGGCGGCATCGATGAAAAACATCATTACGGTGGTGATTTGTGCTAATATCGATGGTATGCTCAACTCTACGATGAGGTTGAACATCTCTTTGCGTGTCATTTCTTGCTGACCGCGTATCTTTGCCAATAATGCTTCGCTCTTGCGCACGGAGAAATGGTATTAAGAGTTAAAACTATTAGATTAGGGGAAATAGGGAATTTTATAACAAAACAAGAATTCAAAACCTAAGCTATTGACCTTAGATTTTGAATTCTTACCTTATGAATTTATATGAAGACTTCAGGAGTGGTTATTTGAAGTCTACGAGCTGTATCTTGAATGTCAGAACAGAATATCCAGGAATACTACTACTGCTGCCTGTGATGCCGTAGCCTAATTGGTAAGGCATGTAGACTGTCCACGAATCGCCCTTGTGCATATTTAGCAATGCTGTGGTGAAACCATCTACCAACGAGCCTGTATAGAATGTTACAGGGAGCTGAGTAGGAGGCATCTTAGAGTCGAACACATAGCCTGAAGGATAAGATGCAGATGGCAACAGGCGTCCCTCGTAGTAGACAACAGCCGAATCGGTGTTGTTGGTAAGGGCTGCGCCAGTACCCTTCTTATCGACATGCACCACCACGAAGTTGGAGTTGTCGACCTTTAAAGAGTCTTCGAGCGACCATTTGCGCAGTATCTTCCAGCTGTCGTCGCCATTGGCTATTGCAGTCTCTGTAGTTTTATAGAGATTGTTCCAATAAGCCTCGTTGGTGGCTTTCCAGTTAGGATATTCTTCCACGGTGTCGTCGCTCTCGCTGCACGAAGGCAACAAGAACAGCGACATCATGGCTGCCATTATATATAATAATGTGTAATGCTTCATATATGTTTATTATTGCAACTTCTTGAGCAAGCTTGCGATGCTAACCTGATCCTCGATGATAGAGTTGAGTTCAGAGATAGCTACACGCTCCTGCTTCATGGTGTCACGATAGCGGAGAGTTACGCAGTTGTCGTTCAATGTGTCGTGGTCGACGGTTACGCAGAATGGAGTACCGATGGCATCCTGACGACGATAGCGCTTTCCGATAGAGTCCTTCTCGTCGTACTGGCAGTTGAAGTGGAACTTCAAGTCGTTGATAATCTCGCGAGCCTTCTCTGGCAGACCGTCTTTCTTTACCAATGGCATTACGGCAAGCTTGACAGGAGCAAGAGCTGCTGGCAACTTCAATACTACGCGTGTTTCGCCATTCTCGAGCTTCTCCTCGTCGTATGCGTGGCACATGATAGAGAGGAACATACGGTCGACACCGATAGAGGTCTCGATAACGTATGGAGTGTAGCTCTCGTTGGTCTGAGGATCGAAGTATTTGATGCTCTTGCCTGAGAACTTCTCATGCTGAGAAAGGTCGAAGTTGGTACGGCTGTGAATACCCTCCACTTCCTTGAATCCGAATGGCATCTTGAACTCGATGTCGGTAGCTGCGTTAGCATAGTGAGCCAACTTCTCGTGATCGTGGAAACGATAGTTCTCTGCACCGAAGCCGAGAGCCTGATGCCATGCCATACGAGTCTGCTTCCACTTAGGGAACCATTCAAGCTCTGTGCCTGGCTTAACGAAGAACTGCATCTCCATCTGCTCAAACTCGCGCATACGGAAAATAAACTGACGAGCTACAATCTCGTTGCGGAAAGCCTTACCAATCTGAGCAATTCCGAAAGGAATCTTCATACGGCCAGTCTTCTGAACGTTAAGGTAGTTGACAAAGATACCCTGTGCTGTCTCTGGACGCAAGTAGACCTTCATAGAAGCGTCAGCACTTGCTCCCATCTCGGTAGAGAACATAAGGTTGAACTGACGAACGTCGGTCCAGTTCTTTGTACCGCTGATAGGGTCAACGATTTCTTCGTCAAGGATAATCTGCTTCAAAGCCTCGAGGTCTGGACCCTGCATAGCCTCAGTATAGCGCTGGTGAAGAGCATCGCGCTTAGCCTTAGTCTCCTTAACGCGCTCGCTGGTTTCCATATATTTCTCTTCATCGAACGAGTCGCCGAAACGCTTGCGTGCCTTAGCAACTTCCTTCTGAATCTTCTCTTCGTATTTTGCAATCTGATCCTCGATCAATACATCGGCACGATAGCGCTTCTTAGAGTCGCGGTTGTCGATGAGAGGGTCGTTGAATGCGTCAACGTGGCCGCTGGCCTTCCATATTGTCGGGTGCATAAAGATGGCAGAGTCGATACCTACGATATTCTCATGTAGAAGCACCATGCTCTTCCACCAATATTGCTTGATATTGTTCTTCAATTCTACACCGTTCTGACCGTAGTCGTAAACGGCTGCAAGACCATCATAAATCTCGCTACTTGGAAATACAAAGCCATACTCTTTGCAATGGCTTACAATTTTCTTAAATACATCTTCTTGTTGTGCCATAATATATATTTGATTACGTATTTGGCTGCAAAGATACATTTTTTTATCCGAATAGCGATAATATAAGGTGTGAAAACTTTATAATCTGTTTGTCATCTCATTTTTTTTATGTACTTTTGCCGATAATGTTAATTTCCCTAATCACGCTCTGTTGACTCGTGAGGTGGGAAAATGACTGTAACTTTGAAATTACCAACAGCAATATGGACGACAATATCAAAGACGAGGGAACAATAGAAAACGACAACGTGAACGAGACCACGGAACAGCATTCTGACTACAAGCCTGTGAACAGGTTTGATGCCTCTGCCGTTCACCATCTTAGTGGCATGTATCAAAACTGGTTTCTCGACTATGCTTCGTACGTTATTCTTGAACGTGCGGTGCCAAGTATCGAGGATGGTTTGAAGCCTGTGCAGCGCCGTATTCTGCACTCTATGAAGCGTATGGACGACGGACGCTACAATAAGGTGGCAAACATAGTGGGTCACACCATGCAGTTCCACCCTCATGGCGATGCTTCTATTGGCGACGCATTGGTGCAGCTGGGACAGAAGAATCTGCTCATCGACACTCAGGGAAACTGGGGAAACATACTTACTGGCGACCGTGCTGCCGCTCCACGATATATTGAGGCGCGACTATCCAAGTTTGCACTCGACACCGTTTTTAATCCTAAGACAACTAATTGGCAGATGTCTTATGATGGCCGTAACAAGGAGCCGATTGCGCTCCCTGTGAAATTTCCATTGCTGTTGGCGCAAGGTGCTGAGGGTATTGCAGTAGGTTTGAGCTCAAAGATTCTGCCTCACAACTTCTGCGAAATCTGCGAGGCTGCCATTGCCTACCTAAAGGGCGAACCGTTTACTCTATATCCTGACTTCCCTACTGGCGGTTCTATCGACGTTAGTAGATACAACGACGGTCAGCGTGGCGGTGTGCTGAAGGTGAGAGCAAAGATTGAGAAGCTGGACAACAAGACTCTCGTTATCCGCGACTTGCCTTTCGGCAAAACTGCCGACACCCTGAAAGAGTCGATACTGAAGGCTGTTGAAAAGGGAAAGATTAAGGTTAAGAAGGTTGACGACATGACGTCGGCAGAGGTTGAGATTCAGGTGCATCTCGCTCCTGGAGTATCGTCGGACAAGACTCTCGACGCCCTCTACGCTTTCTCTGATTGCGAGATTAATATTTCGCCAAACTGCTGTGTAATCGAAGACAACAAACCGCAGTTCTTGACTGTTAGCGATGTACTTCGCCATTCTACCGACTGCACCATGGGACTGCTGCGCAAAGAACTCCAAATACGTCGTGGCGAACTCATGGAGCAACTCTTCTTCTCTTCGCTCGAAAAGATATTTATCGAGGAGCGCATTTATAAGGAGCGTCGATTTGAGCAGGCTAAGAGCATGGACGAGGCTGTGGCTTTCATCGACGAGAAACTTACTCCTTTTAAACCAAGTTTTGTGCGCGAGGTTACTCGCGACGATATTCTCCGACTCATGGAGATTAAAATGCAGCGCATACTGAAGTTCAATAAGGACAAGGCTGACGAACTCATTGCCCGCATCAAAGACGAGATAAAGGGCATCGACCACGACTTGGCTCACATGACTGATGTAACCATCAACTGGTTTAAGTTCATACTTGATAAATATGGTAAGGATCATCCTCGCCTGACAGAGATACGCTCGTTTGACACCATAGAGGCTACCAAGGTGGTAGAGGCTAACGAAAAGCTTTATATCAACCGCCAAGAGGGCTTCGTGGGCACGGGCTTGAAGAAGGATGAATATGTGTGCAACTGCTCCGATATCGACGACATCATACTGTTCTATAAGGATGGTAAATATAAGGTAATAAAGGTGGCTGACAAGATATTCGTGGGTAAAAACGTGATGCATGTACAGGTGTTTAAGCGCAACGATAAGCGAACTACATATAATGCCGTGTATCGTGATGGTAAGAAGGGATTCTATTACATCAAGCGATTCAACGTGACAAGCATCACTCGCGACAAGGAATACGACCTGACGATGGGTACTCCAGGTTCGCGCGTAATCTATTTCACAGCCAACCCTAATGGCGAGGCTGAACTCATCAAGGTTACGCTCGACATCGACACAACGAAGAAGAAGCAAAACATATTCCTCGAAAAAGACTTCTCGGAAGTGCTTATCAAGGGACGTGCTTCGCGTGGCAACCTGCTCACCAAGAAGAGTATTCACCGTATCGGTCTGAAGAGCCATGGTCATAGCACCCTGGGCGGACGCAAAGTGTGGTTCGACCCGGATGTAAACCGCATCAACTACGAGGAACATGGTAATCTGCTTGGAGAATTCTGGGATGGCGACTCTATACTCGTGGTGCTCGACAATGGCGAATTCTATGTCACCAACTTCGATGCCAACAACCACTACGAAACAAACATCCTACGTATTGAGAAGTGGGAACCTCACAAGGTGTGGACGGCTGTGCTCTATGATGCCGACAACGAGGGTTATCCTTATGTTAAGCGATTCCTCATGGAGGCTATCAAGAAGCATCAGAACTATCTTGGCGACAATGTAAATAGCAAACCAATATTGCTCACCGATGTTGTTTACCCTCGTCTGCAAGTTACATTCGGTGGCGTAGATGCTGTGCGTCCTGCACTCGAAATTGATGTCGACAGCTTTATCGCTGTCAAAGGCTTCAAGGCTAAGGGAAAACGTATCTCGACTTTCAACATTGACAAGATTGAGGAACTTGAACCTACTCGTTTTCCTGAGGCTCCTGCCGAGGGCGAGGGCGAAGATACTGATACAGACGAAGAGGACGAGAACCTCGACCCTGATGCTGGCAAAACTCAGCAGCAGGTGATTGATGAGATAACAGGTCAGCTAAATCTATTCCCCGACGAGTAAATGCGACGATTCACTATATTGCTATGTCTTGTAGCCTCGCTGGCTTATGGTCAACAGCAAGTTGGCGAAGATAGAAGTGTAGAGCAGCCGTGCGAAGGTAGAACCATAGAGCGTTCTACCATGCTCGGCATTGGTTCTACAGAAATCCTCGACACTTATCTATCGCAAGAGAAATATCGAGGCACCGAAGTGCGCTTCGTTTCTCACACCATCGCAAAGCGTCCGCAGTCGCGTTGGTCGCGACTAATCATTCACCAAGGATTCCTTGCTTGGGCAGACACTCGCTCGGAAAACGGTGGAGAAATGGAGGGCATCTACAATTTCCAATATGGATATTTGTATAATTGGCACTTATGCCAAAAGCGTTTGCATATTGCTGCTGGCGCTGCTGCCGATGCTACTTTGGGTGTTCTCTACAACACTCATGGTGGCAACAATCCGGCGCAAGCAAAGTTGCAGTTTGCCATCACACCAACAGCCGCTGCCGACTATAGCTTCAGCATAGGCTCTCTGCCGCTAAGGGCTTCATACGAGGTTGGCATTCCGCTCATGGGCTTTATGTTTTCGCCCAACTACGGACAGTCGTACTACGAGATTTTCAATCGTGGCAACTACGACCACAACGTGGTATTCACTCATCCCGTCAACGCTCCTTCCTTGCGACAGATGCTTGCCATAGATGCAACATTTGGTCGCACCACTCTACGCATAGGCTACCTTGGCGACATTCGCCAATCTAATGTCAACAATATCAAGGCTCACACCTACACCCACGCCTTTGTGCTTGGCTTCACCCGCAAATTCTCAGTTCAAAATCTATGAAAAAGCATCTATTCTTTTTCTTCATAGCTCTCGTAGCCATTATCCCGTCGTTGTCGTCGTGTATCGACGAGGACGAATACACGGATTCTCCATCGGGCAATTTCGAAGCCTTATGGAAAATCATCGACGAGCACTATTGCTTCTTCGACTATAAGAATGTGGATTGGAATGCCATTCATGCCAAATACAAGCCACAGGTGGCTGGCGACATCACCACGTCGCAACTATTCGAGGTGCTGGGAAATATGCTTGGCGAACTGCAAGATGGTCACGTAAATCTATATTCGCCATTCGATGTGGCACGCTATTGGAAATGGCACGAAGACTATCCTTCTAACTATTCCGACACCCTAATCTCGAAATATCTCGGCACCGACTATCGCATCACTTCAGGCATGAAATACCGTATTCTCGACGATAATACCGGCTACATCCGTATGCCGTCGTTTGCTTATGGCATTGGTGCCGGAAATCTCGACAACATTCTCTATTATCTTGCTCCATGCCAAAAGCTCATCATCGACATTCGCGATAATGGCGGCGGACTGCTGACGAGTGCACAAGAGCTGGCGGCAAGGTTTACAAACGAGAAAATCCTTGTTGGCTACATGCAACACAAAACGGGCAAAGCCCACAATGCCTTCTCGTCGCTCGAACCGCAATATCTAAAGCCTGCCAAGGGCATAAGATGGCAAAAACAAGTGTGCGTGCTCACCAATAGAGCCGTTTATAGTGCTGCCAACGAGTTTGTGATGTATATGCGCCAATGTCCTAACGTCACCATCGTAGGCGACAAAACAGGCGGAGGTGCAGGTATGCCTTATTCAAGCGAACTGCCGAACGGTTGGATTGTGCGCTTCTCTGCTTGCCCTATGTTTGATGCCAACAAGCAGTCTACAGAGTTTGGCATAGAGCCCGACATCAAGGTCTCGCTCACCGATGCCGACTTCAGCAAAGGCATCGACACTATAATCGAAGCGGCACGGGAAAAGTAAAAAGGTAAAAAAGTAAAAAGGTAAAAGGGTAAAAGAAGTTAGAAAAGTTAAAGCCGTATGTTTTATGGCTAAAAACAAAAAAATATCGCAATTTCTTCGTTATTTCAAAATATTATTCATACCTTTGCATTCGCTTTTGCGCCTGTGGCGAAATTGGTAGACGCGCCAGACTTAGGATCTGGTGTTTAGCGACGTGTAGGTTCGAGTCCTATCAGGCGCACACATATCAGCGTTAAACACATTTCATTGTGTTAATACAAACGCTTAAATTGATTGAAAAACAGATAGTTACATTGTTTTCATTAGAATACAAACAACTATCTGTTTTTCTTTTCCACTAAGAAATGGCAAATAAAACGTCAAATGTTTACCGTTTTTGTTTACCGTTTTCCTTTTTGGTAATCTTCCCATATAAATTAAAAAAATTCCGTTATGGAAAGATTAAAACCACAACACACCTATTTCCAGAAGTACGGCAATACAATTTGCCTATTTGTACACAACCCCAACACCAACAAGACCGTGCATAAGTCTATAAAAGCATTGTGCGGACATGGGATTAAAACAGATTGCTGTTTCTGGGACAAAAACAAACATCGTTTTAAGGAGCACTCCGACAAAAAAGGCAAATGCCGTATTGAAACAGCACACACCGACAACACACGCTTAGAAAGTCTACAAACTGCCCTTAATGGTATTTTGGATAGTATACCGTGTTACACGCCAGAAGACCTTTATACGGCTTATAAAGCGTCTTTGGGTGTTGTCTGCAAAGCACCCACCAACCAACAAACACTTTTAGAGTATGCTGTGTATTACCGTGACTTGTGGAAGTCTGGGAATGTCATTAGTTATGATGTCAAAAGTAGTAATTACCGTATCTATGACAAGTTTATAAACAAACTAAACGGAACAAAAAACGGTGTTACTATGCCGTGGGCAAAGGAGATGAAGAAGTTTGCAGATATGCTCATTGCAAATATAGACAATGACACTTATAAGAATTTTTGTAAGTTGGTGGCTTCATATTGCACAAATGAGCACAAAGATAATAAAACCGATATTGCCTATAAAGATACGGTTAAAGCCTTTGTTGCAGTAGTTAGGCGTTGGCACAAAGAAGAAAACGACAACCCAAACTTTAAGTTTAGCTATAAGGCATTTACAAGAGAAACGCCAAAGCCACAAAGCAAGAACAACCAACAGACATTTACAGACGAACAACTAAAGCAGTTCTGGGAGTTTGATGTTACACGCATAATGCCACGAGTGCCAAAAGAGCTAAAACAGTTGTATTTAGATACCTGTTTGTTGATGTATAAGGAATTATCCAGACCACGAGATATAATAGATATGCGTATAGAGAATATTATAACTATCAATGGGCGATTATATTGGAAGTATTGCCCTAAGAAGTTAAGCAACCACGAATTTAAAAACGCATCCAAGAAAGAGGCAGCCGTTGAAATACATAAAGACTGCATCCAGATAATACAGAAGTACAAAGGCGAACGCACAAAAGGTTATCTGTTGCCATTCAAGATAAACCAAAAGGCAGAAACAAAAAACCGTGATGTAGATGTTAATCACGTTCGGGAAAAGATACGCCAATTTATGTGTGCAATAGACAAATATTGCGGTTGGAATATCGAAAACTTATCTATGTACAATTTGCGCCATACGGTTATTACAAATGCCATTATAAGTGGTGTGCCTATTAAGTTAATAGCCGAATACGCAAAAACATCTATGTTGCAAATAGAAAACACATACAGCGACACAATTAAAATTTGCAGAAGTGCAAGCATATCAAATGTAATTTAATATTCTGGGGGTGTGCCTTTGGGTTACACATACAAACAAAATATAAGGCTATGAGATTGTTATTAAAGCAGCCTACACCGATATTGGTTTTCAATCCATTAAAACGGCTTATAGCGATGTTTAACTCGCTAAGCGGTACTGCATCCGCTTTTGGTATTACACCGCAAAGCGTACATTATGTGTGTTCTGGAAAGTGCATAACTTGTAACGGCTTGTATTTCCGACAACTGAAAGACGGTGTTACGATTACTTTTGAGGATTTGGGCAAACTGAAATTACAAGACTATGACAAACTTTGCGGTATTGAAAGAAAGTACTACAAGACAGGCAAAATAACACGCAAAGGAATGAAGTATAACAAACACTAATACAAACAGCCTCAACGAGCTAAAATAAGGCTTGTTGAGGCTGTTTTGTGTATGTATGGGGCAATTACCAACGGTGTACGGCTTTACGCTTTGTTATACCCTGTTTGTGTAGGGCGTTTTGCCATAACTCGTAAACTCTGGATGTGTTTAGAAGTCCCATATTGCGATACCTTATAAGTTCTGCAAAAGGTATGTGTATGTAGTTGGCTACTATTTCTAACTGTCTGGGAGTAAGTTTGCGTTTCATTTCTTTGGGTGTGTTATTGGTAAATCGTGGCTATCCAGATAATACAACATTATGCCTATTGCGTCCGCTTCATCGTCTGCCGTGGGTGTTTCCAGATTGTAGCCCAAAGCAGTAACACGGTTTATCATTCGCTGTTTGTCTTTTGCACGGTTACAAGTTGTGCCGTTAATCATATAACGTTTTACTGTGAGTGGGTTTATAAATTTGCTTTCGGTGTGCGTTTCTTCGCTTGCCATTTCTGTAACGCCCTGTATTTGGGATAATGTTTTATAGGTTTTATCCATTAAGTGATTGTGTTCCCTATAAATGTCTTCCGCTATAATGTTTGTCACTTGCCATTCTACTACAGTATCTAACAGCCATTTGCGGTACTCGTTAAGTCGTTTGCCGTTCTTACGGCTTAATTGCTTTGTACCGCTTTTCACTATTTCGCCATTTCGCCAGATTGCATAACCTGTTTTTGTTGCTCCGTCTATGCTTAAAATCACTTTTTCGGGCGTTTCGCCAGATTGTTTGCTAACTTTTTGCTTTGTTGCCATTACTTTTTATTTTATTCCTTTAATAGTCTTTGTAGACAAAGACTATATATATAGATGTACTTTTTTAGTTTTCTAAATATGTACTGAAAATCAGTTAGTTATATTTTACTACTGTTTCATTCTATATGAAGCACTAAACTTGTCTACTGTTTCATTCTATATGAAACACTAAAACTGTCTACTGTTTCATCCTATGTAAAACACTGTGTTCCACTCTATATGAAACACTAAGCACTATATTTTGTATTCTGGGTATTTCTCCAAATAGTTCTTTATGTGCTTTTGCAGCGTTTCCACATTGGGAATGTATGCGCTTTTACTCGTGCCTTTTCTATTGTCTTTATTGCTACATATTAGTAAATTGTTTTCGATTAAACGGCTGCATATACGGTATGCTTTTGAACGACTACATTTTAGTTGTCGTGCAATATCTTCATACGATAACATTGTAATACATTCATCGGCTTGTTTGTACTGCAAAGCGTTCATATCATACGCCATTATCACAACTAACAAAAAATCACGCTCATCACCGCTTAGATTCGTTTTATGGCTTTTACCTTTATTGTCCTTTATGCTTATTTCTATTTCACGAAGAACATAAGGCATACACAGTATAACTTTAGACCATTTTGCATTATCGTTAAAAACGTACCTTTTACTTTCGTTGCTCATTCATAACATCTTCATATTTGCTTTTAGAGATTGTTATTACCCATTTATAGGCACTCATTTTGTCTACTGTGATACATCCGCATTTTTCCAGACGGTTAATATAATTACACACTGTCTGTTTGTTGTTGCCAGATTGCACACCAATTTCAGCCATTGACACACGATTTATTGTGTAGCCAAATGTTTCTACAAGCCATATTAAATAGGCTTTGTGTTGAGGCTTTAAGCCTGTTCCAGAAATATTCATTACTTTAAGAATTAAGTTTTTATTTATGAATAGCAATTTTGCCTTTGTCAAGTTTACGAAAAGACAAAAATTTTGTACCTTTGTGAAAAATCTTATTGCTATGCTCGGATATATACTTATAATTAGCGGTTTGTTATGTTTCCTTTATGCGTTTTACCTACATAAAAAACAGCAAAGCAAACACCCTAAAAAGAAACAGCAAAGACGAAAAACACCAAGAAGAAACAACCGTGTGTTTTATAACGCTGTGCCAAATGAAGAAATGACAGAAGAACAAATGATAGCAGAGGATTATTACTATTACCAAGACAAAGAATAAGGCTTATTTGCAAAAATCCTTTCTTTGTTTCACTTTTCCCAACAAAAAGCATTACCTTTGCCATACCCTTATGGAAAGGGTATATTTAACGTGTAGGCGTTTAGTTTTATCTTAATCGGAAATCTGGACAATTTCCATACAGCAAGATAATAACATAACGTGCCTACGCTCTATGATTGTGTATTCAAAAGATATGCAATATAGGGGCGTGGGCTGTTGTTATTATAGCTGTAAGGCAGTCCAGAGCCTCCGATTTATAATAGCTAACAGTTCCCACGCCTTACCTATATCTAATAATGCCTGTTGGGGATTGTAGGAACATGGTTATTTCAAATGGACTCAAAAAAAACATTGTCACTTTTTCTTCTGTTTGTTGGAATAATGCCAATTATGGCACAAAGTGTATTTTCATTAAAGGGGAAACATATTATGCTTGCCTCTAATGATATTACCTTAACTTTTAGGACAGTAGACAAATGGGGCAAATATGAATATTATGCAACAAAAGCATTTGATATTAATGATTGTAATAAAAATCATATATGCAAAGAAAAACTTGTGGGTATACCACTTTATGTAAATGATGTAAACGCTACATATAATAAAAGCGGTAAACCACAAAAACTTTACCTATTCTTGAAAAGTGATGCTAACAACTATATATTACAAGTGTCTTTGGGAAAAACATATTATGACGGATTTAAGTATCAACATAAATTCTTTGTATCACCAGAACATCTTTGTATTAGGTACTATGATTTGGATGAACTAACGGCTTTTCAAAACAATATGGAAAATGCAAGTTATTATTATCCCAATAGTAACGATAAATGCAAGTTCCAAAAGTTCGGATTTAATGGAACATCTATGTTTTATGAATATAGTCAAGACGGTAAAACAAAGCAAGAAACCTTTGATAGCTATATTACAAATATCTCTAATAATCAATATGCACAAACACCATTAGAGCGATGTTTTTTAGGTGTAAAACTGGAGAAAGACCTAATAAGCAAATGCAAACAATCTATTGATAGCACTCTTATCCAGAACTTTATAAAAAGTTTCTCAAACAAAGAAATTTATATAAAAAGTGGTTACGGTGGCTTTTATCAGTGTGGCAAAATTGAAATTGCAAATACAGGTTATAAAACCCCTAATTATGAATATGTGATGCTACTAACAAAAGACGGCAAAGAAAAGAAACAATCTGTTTCGGAAAATATTATAAAGAATGTCGTTTTAGCAGATGAATACAGAGAAGAACAACGATTATTAAAAGAAAAGGAAGAAAGAGAAGAACAAGAACAACAAGCAATATTTGCACAAGAAGAAGCACAAGAAAAAGCCAGACTGATAAAAAAGTATGGTAAACGTAAAGCCCAACTTATTCTTGATGAAAAAGTTGAAATAGGTTTTACCAAACAAATGTGTATAGAGGCATGGGGAGAGCCACAAGATATAAACCGTACAATAACACGCAATAGTGTACATGAACAGTGGGTTTATGGTATAGGGTGTTATTTGTATTTTGAAGGCAATTATTTAACCGCCATTCAAAATTAGACTACTTAATTTTATCAATACGCAAAAGCCTGTATATCAACGGATATATAGGCTTTTAACTTTTGTAGGCTATCAGAATAACGAAATTCAATTTTCCGTCCAAAATATATATAGGGAAACCACACCACAAGACACACCCACCCTGTTATTTTTTTCGTTTTCATTTGAACGGTAACGGCTTTTGTATAACATACATTCTGGATGTTACGCAATATGGCTATATCTACATTATTATTTTGCGTTATAACATATTGTTGCACTAAACTTTTCCAGATTAAAGACAAAGCATATTATAATAAGATGTTCACCGTTCAACTAAAAATAAAATTCATTTTGCTACATTAAAATGTTTGACGATTGCCGAAAAGTAATTACCTTTGTAACGATAATATTAAAGTAGTTCTTTGGAAAGTTTACCGAAAAATGTTTACCGTTTTACTATAAGTAATTCGTAAATGTCTGGAAAACAATCAAATACAAAGATATCGTTTGCGCCCTATCAGGCGCACCATACAGAATCCTAACTGCTTAGAAAGTAGTTAGGATTTTTTGTTTTATCTAAGTGTGGGCATTAAGGTCATTTATGCCTTTTGATACACCCTCGTTGTCGTTTTTCAATATAACTATAGCAAGTAGTTGTCTATTGTTGTCACAATAGTCGTTGTTCCTAATTCTTGTTATCCAACAGAGCGCGTCTAAGATCATCATCTTGCACCAGCCCCAACTTTTTTCTGATGTTGCCCCTCACCGTGCTTACATTTGACGCACTCTTACCCAAGGCGGTTGAAATATCCTTCAGGGTAAGTCCCTGCTCAACGAGACGGCAGACATCAAGCTCGGTTGGCGTAAGCATAGGGAAACGTTCGCTCATATCTTTACGTTGGCAAGCCTGTATATGCTCTATCTGGTTTGCCACTTTTATGATGTTGTGCAACGTCTTTTTGTCGAGTTGCGCCATCAATTCCTTATCATAAACAGCGGTAGTGTCTTGGGCTTTTGCCAGTTTTAAGAGCGCCAACAGCTCGTTCTTTCTCATGTTGAACACATTCAACACTTGGTCTATGGTGTTGGCATAATCGTCGAGCTCCATTTGTTGCTCACGTAACAGCTTATTAGCCACGAAACCAAAAACGGTGGTTGCAACACTCGTAAAACCAAATATAACAAGCAGCTGACTATACATCGAATTGTCGGTGATATAGTGGCAGAGGAACATTGATATTATATTAATGCACGTGCAGACAAGCGAAATGCGGGGCAAGATAGAAATGTTGGCTATAAGCACAAGGATATAGCAAACAGTTATGTTAATCGTAGTGAGCATGGGGTCATGAAAACCAAAAGAGGCTAAGACCAGCAGTCGTACATTTTGTATAATTATAAGGGATAAGAGGAAAGCGCTCATTATATACTTCAGCTTTTTTGGTCCTTTTACTATATATACAATTAGTGACACTGCCGACACCAAGACGTAAAATGCCGAACATACCAATGCAGGCTTAATGGTCAAGCCGTAGGAGCCAAAGAGGTGAAGGCTGAAGAGAATGATTGAGATAGGCGCAAAGGTTAGAAAGATGAGCTGTCGGAAGTAATCACGGTGCCCCACCCTTGTGCGATCAAAATATGTGTGTAGGCGATTATTCATATTTCTAAGTTTAGTATTCCAAACTACAAAGGTAGTGTTTTTTTATTGATTTTGCGTCTTTTGCGTCTCTTTTTTATGCTTTTGCGTCATTTTGCGCCAGCCTAAAATTGAGCAAACATCATTATTATTGGTAAATTTGCAGACTGACTGATGTGATTCTCACGTCTACAACTTCTGTTTTTATCAATAATAAATATTTTGAATATGAAGAAATCTACAATTTCTAAACAATGGTCTTACATAACAGACCTTTACTCAACTAATGCAGTCAAGAGCCGCAGACTCTCTCTGCTCATGTTGATGTTGCTCACGTTGTTGTTTGTGCCTACACGTATGGTGGCGCAGACAGATTACGACACGTCTGTAAAGTTTACAGCCTTAACAGGTAACCCTGTGGGCCACGGTATTGCTATGACTTACACTAATCTCTTTGATGGCAAAAAGACACGAGGTAATTCCTCCATGTGGGGCTGTTATTTTTATGGCAGTGCCTATGTCATCTTCGAAGCCAGCAAGGCAGGAGTGCCTGTGGGCTACACCATCACAA
>OWJF01000039.1_pt1 | contig 50316 bp, 50 predicted proteins | sample 1732941 | NCBI WGS metagenome assembly OWJF01 (sample SAMN05065770, study PRJEB22554) | human gut metagenome | biome: ENVO:2100002; feature: ENVO:00000062; material: ENVO:00002003 | host: Homo sapiens | place: USA
CCTATTAAAGTCGTCGGCAGCGTCAGATGTGTATAAGAGACAGGAATTAGAACTGAAATAAAAGACAAAATTGCAAAATATGAACGTAATATTTCTGTTATAGAAGACTTAGAACAAGAAATTTTGGATTTATATCAGCAGATAGGAAAAACACAAAAAGAATGTCCTATATGTGGCCAATCTCTTTCTATGTGTGATGTGTATTGTAATAAATGTGGATGGACATTTCGTCCTATTTTTCAAAGTAATGCAAAAATATCTGAGAGACACTTATTGATACTGCGTGGTATTTGGAATGTTGTGTTGAAAAGAGATCAAGAAGGTAAAGACCTATCTATACCTGTACTTTCTTCACAAATAGAAAGTTTGAAAAAAGAAAACGAAAGATTGATATATGAAAACGAACAATACAAACTTCAACTTAAAAAAGAAAAAACATCTCAAGAAGATAGTAAACAATCAAAACGCAAATTAAAAGTCTACGATATTGCAAATATTATAATACCTTGTTGCAGTTATAAAGGTTCTATTTTTGCATCAGATAAGCTAAGTGAAATAGGCTTTCAATCGAATAAATGTATTAAAATTTTAAATAATCTTTATAATATAAGTATTAGCAATCATGAAATGGATATATGTAAGACCTTTGAAGATTTAAAAGTTTTGATTGCAACTAAAGCTGTATTACGATTGTAAATTATTAGTATTATGACCGACCAAGAAATAATTTCCTCCCTCATCGCCCATGACCCTAAGGTAACAGCGCAATTCTTTTTCAAGGATTGCCGTCCGTTGTTCCTTAGTATCATTAAGCATGTGTTTGGGACACAGATTGTTGATTACGACGAAATAATCAGCGAATTGTATATACTACTTATGGAAAACGATGCCAAGAAATTGCGCTCGTTTAAGTTTGAAAGTACACTCTATCAATGGCTTAAGACCACGACTACAAGACATTGTCAGTTGCTAAGGAATAAGGCAAAAGTGATAGATGATGAGAGTCAAGAACCTCTTAACAATAGCTATCGTGAACTTTCAACAACGGAAAATTCACAAGCACAAGTTGATATCGAGACATTATTAAGACAGATGAAGAACCAACGTTATGCCTTGGTTATCCGTTTGCTAATGATAGAAGATAAAACACCAGAAGAGGTAGCACAGCAATTATGTGTAACCGTAGACAATCTCTATAATATCAAACGCAGAGCAATGCAGGCTCTCACCGAAGTAGCACTTAAAGACAAGAAGCATTATGAACGATAAGTATATTATATCAGATGAACTGTTGTCTGCCTTTTTGGACGGCAACACATCCGCAGAAGACACAATGCGTGTATTGGATGCTGCGGCTCATGATAAGGAATTACAGGAAATCATTCGCATTGCAAGTGAAGTGGATGAAGACTGGGCTATGATGAAGCCCGAAATAAAGCACATCCCCATAACAGCAATGGCTGCACATAAAAAAGAAAATTATTTGTGCGACATCGAGTGTGAAGAATTCATTCTCCATCAGTTTGGTATAGAAACGACTCATAAGACACTTCTCGATGAGGCTTATCGTAACTGTTGGTTGAAAGAACAGGGTATGCCACTATATAATATAGGTAGACTTTTGGAGAAGAACAATCTTTCAGTCAGTCGTCGCTACGACTCAACGATAGAAGAAATAGTGCGCCTCTTGGACAATGGTAACCAACTGATTGCTGTTATCGACAATAGTATGCTTTTGCATGATGTTGTGGAAAATACCAAACAACCCAACCATGCTGTTGCCATCAGTTCTGTTTCTTCATCGACTGATGAGATAACTCTTTTCAACCCTTACACTGAGGAGGAACTGACCACCTATAGTTTATCTCTATTCTTAAATGCCTGGGCGCAATCCAACAACTATCTCGTTGTGGTAAACACCACCAATAAGTTCGTCTATGAACCATATCCCATCCACCTTGATGATATCACCCTCGATGAAGACCTCAGCGAACTGCAAGAAGCAATAGCCGAGAACGCTCACGAGATATGGGCAAAAGCTCGCACCGACCAAGGTTGGACATACGGTCCAGAGCGCAACGACCAAAAGAAGGAAACGCCCGACATGGTGCCTTACTGTAATCTGCCCGAAAGCGAGAAATTGTATGATAGGGAGATGGCTATGCAAACGTTGAAGTTGGTGAAGAAGTTAGGATTTGAGATAAAGAAAAGATAAGATAAGAGCATTTTGTGTATGATAACAACTATTTTATTGTCTGCAACTGCAGAACATGCAAATCTTGAAGAAATATGTAGCAATTTCTTTAATAATTGGAATAATGTATCAACAATGGAGTTTATCTCACTGATTGTATTCTTTATTGTTGCATGTTTTTTATTAATGTATAGCTCAGTTAGGAAACACATTATAAATAATTTGATGCCTTATGCCTGTGCTATTTTCATAGCAGGTTTTATATTGTATTTTATAGGCTTCAACGGAGAAGGGAATGAAAGTAACACAATTGCTCTTTTCTTTCGTTCTGTTACCGCTTCGATGGAAATGTTTGTTTCAGAATCAGAACTGATAGAAGTAGAAAAAGGAGCCAAAGAAAGCCAATTATACATGTCGTTTTTTGCTGTAACTCATTTCCTTGCTATTTGCATCAGTGCAGCGTTTATCCTTCATATATTAGGTATTCGTGCCATTTCCTATCTGAAGATGCGCCTAACATGGAGAAGGCAGAAAAAGGACTTATATGTATTTTTTGATTTGAGCCAGGAATCTGTAAACTTGGCCAAAGACATATGTAAAAGCAACAATGAGGGCAAGGGCTTTCGAATAGTGTTTGTCAAAACACCAATGGAAGATAGTCATTTGGAACGTTTTTCCTTCTCACATATATTGAGCTTTGCAGACAATAGAAACGAGACTATAGAAGAACTAATGGAAATAAACGCCTTATTAACCTATAGTCGCAAGAGCATAACCATCGGTATGGACGATAAGGAATGGGAAGAAACTATAGGTCTTAACATTCTTCGGCACTATATAAAAAAGTATACAGAAGATATATACTTCTTCTGCCTCTCTGCTAATGAAGAGAACAATATCAACACGGCAGTAGCATTAAGCAAGCGTTATTCAGACAATGAAAGGCATCATATTTATTGTCATGCAAATAAAGATAGTATAACAGATAGTTTGGCATCTACGAATCTCAAATTCATAGACTCTTCGAACTTGGCAGTAATGGAACTGAAGAAAAAAGTTGAATATCAGCCTGTGTCGTTTGTAAACCCCGACACCAAGACTGGTGTAGCCACTAAGCCTTTTAGAAGTATGATTATTGGGTTTGGAGAAACCGGTTTTGAAGTATTCCGCTTCTTATATGAATTCAGTTCGTTTGTAGGCAAAGAGTCGAAAGAAAATCCTTTCCACTGTGATATCATAGATCCCAAAGCAAAGCAACTTGAAAATAGTCTGTATCTCCATTGTCCTGGGTTGGAAGAAAAAGTAAACAAAGATGAGGTGCATAATGTCTTATTCCACGAGGGTACAATAGAAAGCCAAAGAAATGTGGTTAAAGAACTTGTAAGCAATGTAGATTACATTGTTGTATGTACCGACAATGAGAAAGAAAATCTATCGATAGGTATCACTCTCCTTAATTTAGCATATAAATACCGTTCAAACTCAGATAAATTAGCTATCTTCATTGGTATCAATGATAACAGAGAATACAAAAAAGCTCAAGAAATAGCTAAGTTTTATAATAAGTGTGGTAGAAAAGACAAGGAAGGAAACCTATATGAGTTCTCCCTTGTTCCATTTGGTTCAAAGAAACAGCTTTTTACATATAAGAATATTATTGACGAGGAAATACATAACAAAGCGAAAGAGTTCTACTTTGAATACCAGAAGACTTCAAACCTATTGGACACGAAGGAAGCATACAAGTGTGCAGAGAACCCAAAAAAGGAATGGGAGAAACGGCGTGAGGAGAAAAAACAAAACGTTGATAAAGGGCTGTGGAATAAAAACGAATTGACACAAAAGGAAGCACAAGATATGGCAAACGCTTGGCATATCCAGACAAAACTTTATTTGGTGGGAGCTTGTTGCTATTGTAAAGACAAAGAGTATAAATGTGTGGCAAAGGAACGGCATGCGCAACTCTACGGATGCATTGACTTTGTTATGCAAAAGCTCTTGGTCAGAATGGAAAAGGCACGAAAGTGCGAAGAGAATTTCAGAAAATCGCATGAGTTTATTTTGGAACAGATTGCTGCATACGAGCATGAACACAATATTCCAGCAGGTGAATACCAGACTCTTTTTGAAAATCTTGCTAAATGCGAGCATCTACGGTGGGATGCCTCCAACCGCCTGCTTGGCTACCGTACTTTCGAAAAAGCCAAAGGTAACGACAAACATTATCTCCAAAAGACACATGCCTGCATGGTTCCTTACGAGGAATTACTCGCTAATGAAGTGTTGAGAGACACCATTAAGTATGATTACAATACTATATTAGTGTCCATAAAAAGATGATGTATTTTTTATAAGATTTTACATATTATCAATTAAATCCAAATAGTCGCGCATACATCATGAGCAACTGTTTATAAGAGGATTTTAAGGTTGCGCCCGACACGGATTAGGGATTTGATTATGAATTTAAATCCATTTGTTTTTCATTACAAAAACTACCCAAACAGTAAACTTGCTACTGCTGTAAGTGGTATATGTGGTGCTCTTCAGAGACTTTTTTTCCTATATTTTATAGGGATGTCACTCGCTTTGATTTTGAGTGATATTAGTAATTGGGGAGAAGCCTTGGCTGCAGATATTGTAATGTTTCTTATTTGGTTAATTTTAAAGCTGAATAAAGATAAGTGGGCTAATAGCATTGCGAAGAAACAGGAATCTATCGATAACAGCAAGTAGGTCGATATGTAAAACTGACTTCCATATAATAAATCATCAACTTAAAAAACACGAACATTTATCTAAAATATAAAACTGATGATTTGCTTAATCTTTATATTTGTTCCTGTACTAATGCTGCCAGGATATCAGGCAATACTTGAATCGAAAGGAATAAACGATCCTGTTCTAAGCTTAAAACTTTACGAATCAACGATTATATTGGACATGTCCGTCAAATTGGCCATAATTAACCTCGTTGATGATTTCGAAATTTATGCATTGATTGGATTATTTGCTGTTCTGGGTTATTTCTCTTTTTTCTTTGTCAAGTTATCCCTTTCGATACCCAAAACGTCATTAAGAAAATTCAGAAAATACCCTCAGGAGACCAATTATACAATATGTGCTCTAAAATATGTAGGTTATGCTTTCTTTTCGATAATATTCAATTTGTTGATTTTATTTTCATGCTGGGTGTTTGAAGATGTATTTATGATTTATCTTAATTGTTTCATTATAATAGTTATGATAGCATTCTGCATGTTTTCTGCAGTTCAGGCACTCATTCGACTTGATAGGCTGAAATATCCATCAGTCCGCTCTCTAAGCGGATTGGCAAAAAACAATTCTCCTATAGTTCTTTTGCGCTCATTTAAAATAGATTCTAACCCGACTTTGGATGGTAGGGTTTTTGATGAAACGATTTGCATGGACTTTGACCTTACAAAAAATCCAATTATATCATTAGCCGACCCTGATGAAATATTACCTTCAGGCGGAAGTTTGAAAATCCAGGCGAAAGATTCTGATTGGAAAGAAACTGTAAAAGAGATTTTGAAAGTTTGTCGAGCAGTCATACTTGTCGAGGGACCCTCTGATGGACTTCATTGGGAAATCAGCAAACTTAAAGAATATCTTTCTCCCAAGCAACTATTTGTAATGATACCCTCTCAAAAATATAGAGAATTAGCATGGTGTTACAATGACGATGCAGGGACTGGAGTTTTTTCTATAACTCGCAACATGTACCGTTTCTTAAATATCCTAACATTTACAGGCAATAAAGATAAGAAGAAAACGCTTTTGTCTGTATGGAAGGGTTTTTCGGAAAAATTAAATATCTATGGAATACATACTCCAGCTGTTTTTCCTGGAGACAATTCTATTTTATATTTCAACGAGGAATGGCAGGCTATAAAAATTGAAAACGCCAAAAATTTACGTTCTTTGTTTAACATCATAGTGGAACAAACCAAGTCTTTTAATATAAAAAGCTTTGACTACAAAACTTTGGGAAAGAAGATAGAAACATATGAAGTAAATGGATTCTTAGATTCTAAAGAGGTTGAACCCTTTAAAAACATTGTGAATAAGTGTGTCATGTTTGGCAGAATAGTTGCCGTTATATTTATTGGCATATTCGTAATAATGTTATTTTTCGGCTAAGCTATATCGTATTTATGCCACTTGAGCAATAGAATGATAAAGGTATCAACATATAAATTATTGAAATAACTATCATAAAATAATGAACAATTCCATAGAAATATACCGCTCGCAAGACGGAAGCATACAGTTGAAAGTGAAGCTGGAGAATGATACGGTGTGGCTGACTCAGAGCCAAATGGCGGAGTTGTTTGGAGTAGATAGAACTTCTATAGTTCGACATATTCGTAATATTTACAAGTCGGAGGAACTTGATCAAAATTCAACCTGTGCAAAAAATGCACAGGTTCGAACAGAGGGACATCGTAGTATTCTTCGTGAAATTCCTTATTACAATTTGGATATGATAATATCCGTTGGCTATAGGGTGAATAGTAAGAATGCGACCTCTTTTCGACGTTGGGCTACTTCTGTCCTCAAGCAATACCTCATCAAGGGCTATGCCATCAACCAACAGATAAAGCTCGACCGCTACAACGAACTCAAGGACGTGGTGCGCTTGATGTCTCGTACCGTGGGCATGCAGGAGAAAGTTACTTCTGAGGAATACGGCGGACTTTTCAACGTCATCAGCGACTATGTCTATGCGCTCGACACGTTGGACCACTACGATTATCAATCCCTCTCCATACAGAAGACCACCAAGGAAGAGCCGTTTCGTGCTACCTACGAGAATGCGATGGAGGCCATCAATGCCTTGAAGGAAAAGTTCGGCGGAAGCCAGTGGTTTGCTAATGAGAAGGACGATTCCTTTAAGAGTAGTATCGGGCAAATCTATCAGACTTTTGGAGGTGAAGACCTCTATCCATCAGTTGAGGAAAAGGCTGCCATGTTGCTTTACCTTGTAGTAAAGAACCATTCCTTCAGCGATGGCAACAAGCGCATTGCCGCCATGCTGTTCCTATGGTTTCTCAACAACAACCATGTGCTTTACGCAGAGGATGGTCACAAGCGCATAGCCGACAACACTCTCGTTGCCCTCACGCTGATGATTGCTGAAAGTAGGACCGAGGAGAAAGATGTGATGGTGAAGGTGGTGGTGAATCTGATTAATAAGGAGAATCAGTAAAAATCGAAGTGTAGCTTGCAAAAGAAATTGATACCATAAAAGGAATATCTATGCTTATATTACTCATTATCTTTCTCTTTATTTCGATACCGCTAAGAATAATCATATCATATGGTCACAGCTATACTGTTGCAAAATATTCAAGAATAGCATCCCATGTATTGATGATTTGCTTAATATCCATAGGTTGTATTCCTGTGATTTTTCATGGAATAAAAAGTAATGAACATTTGTCTTACAATATAGGCGCAATTGTAGCTGGAATACTCCTGGTAGTTCCAATATATCACTTTGGAGAATTCTTGTTCGGTACAAAAAAAATATATGATGAGAAACATATAAAGTATATGGATTCTTTTATTTTATATCTACGTAGTTTCAAAGATGATAAAAAGAAAGTACTGGATGAATTTCGTATACTATATTTACTTCAAAACTATTCCAAAGTATTTGAAGTAGGAAGACCCAATGAATTCTATCCATCGAATAATGGCGCTCAGCATCTTTATATTGGCGAGAACTGGAAGGAGAATGTATTGACCATGATGGACAAGGCTGTATTTATATTGATGAGAATAAACACTACAGATAATTATTTATGGGAGTTCGAACAATGCCATTCTAAAAAACTTCTTGACAAGGTAATATTTTGGATTACTGATTTGCAAGAATACAAAAGATTCTGTGCTATCACATATGAAAAATATAAGTTGGAGTTACCTCCTATTGAAAAAAATAATAGTGTAATGTATTATACGCATGGTCGCTTCAAGCAGTATTGTGTTGAAAGTAAAAAAGAGTCTATAATATTTGCCAACGATTTATATGAAGATAAATCTCTGTATATCCCCTATAGAGATTACTTGTACGGAAAGAGACAAAAACTTAAGGTCTTCTTTAACTTTAAGAAAAATACAATCAATACAAATTTGGTGAATTCTTGGAACACTATTGCTTTCTTATTTCCTGCATTATACACAATATTTAGCAACATTAAACACAAACACAAAATTTACTTTGGATTATTGTATCTTGATTTTTGCGTATTTATGTTTTTGTTAATGATAGGTGTTATACTCGTACCAACATTTACTGACAAAAAAATTGATTTCGATATACCAAACTATCCATTCATTTTTGTGTTTAATTGTTTATGTTCGATAGTAAGGGTTGTATTAGCATATCTTTTCGGAAGAAATGGAGACTTGTTAGTTTGGTTATCAGAAAATTGGGAATCTGCATCATTATATAAAGAGAATATCAAAACAATCAAATACAAAACAATATGTTTCGTGTTAGTAGTATTAGCAATTGAAAGTCTCATTTTTTTATTATGATGCATCTTTATGAATACTAATCATCAATACACAAATATAGCTTTCATTTCTTATAAACGTGAGGATGAAGCATGGGCGAAATGGCTCCAAAAGAAACTGGAACATTATAAACTCCCTACTGAAATACGTAAGAATAATCCTAATTTAGAGTTTTCTGAACATCCTCGCCATGTTTTCAAAGATACAACAGATTTGAGTGGTGGAGTGCTTGCAGAAGAAATTAAAAAAGGATTAGACACTTCGAAATATCTTATTGTAATCTGTTCACCTCGTGCTGCTAAAAGTAAATGGGTATGCAAGGAGGTTCAAAATTTTATAGATACAGGACGTGAAAGGTATATAATTCCATTTATTATAGAGGGAGAACCCAATGCTAATAATATAGATAATGAATGCTTTCCAGAGGCATTAAAGACTTTAACTGCCGAAAGAGAGTTATTAGGCATCAATGTTAACGAGTATGGAAGAGAAGCTGCTGCAGTAAAGGTCGCTGCTCGAATGTTTGAATTAAGTTTTGATTCTCTATGGCAAAGATTCAAAAGAGAAGAAAAAAAGAAAAGACGAAATATAATTGCTATATTTGTCATAGCTATTATTATTTTGCTGTCTATTATAGCTTATGGAATATGGGCTAATCAACGCATATCTGAGGAAAGAGACAAAGCAAATATAGCAAACAAGCATTTGCTTTCCGCTAACAAGAGAATAACAAGACAAAAAGGAGAATTACAAGAAGCAAATGATAGTATACTAAAACAAAAATCAGCTCTACAACAAGCCTTTAATAATCTAGCTAAAACAGAACATGCATTAAAACAATCTAATAACAGCTTAAAAGAAAAAAACTATCAGTTAAAAATAGAGAGAGACCATGTTTTAAAAGCCAATTGGAAAATGCTAGAAAACCAAGCAAGAGTTGTATCTGAAAAAGCAAAAGGGAAAATAGCTCAAGGAGAAATACATGATGCAGTGTTAGCACTACTTGAAATACTACCAGAAAATAAAAATGATAAACAAAAGCCATACGTTGTAGAGGCAGAAGCTGCACTACGTTTAGCTATCGATAGTTTAATGAATAATTCATGGAAAAAATATGCATTACCTTCAGAACGTGAATTTTTTTTTACTTATAATGACAAATATATTTTATCAGAAAAGCAAGTAGATTCTGTTACAATAAATTTAGGAGTTTTTGATACCAAGTTACAAGAAATACATAGTATTAAACTTCCTTCTAATTATAATTACTTGGCCTGTTCTATAGACGATAGATATTTAGCTGTAGGTTACCTACACAATATTAGACTTTACGATTTAGAAAAAGGAGTACTAAAAAACAACATATATACAGAGGAACCACTATTTGATTCGATATTAGAAAACTACAATCCTATTTATTTAAATAGCTTATTGAATATATACGACGAGAGTGATTATAGTCCTAATATTCTTACAAGTTTCTTCATGCCATACTCTAAGAATGTGCAAGTATTAAATTATCTACCTCAAAGAAATTGGATTCTATATAAGAAGGAAGAATGTTTACAGAATGACACATGTGATTTTGCGTGCTACTATGCATTATTAGATATAAAATCAAACCGTGTATTATGGAATAGGACTCATAAAGATTACATATCAATGGGGTATAATGATGTGCGACTTTCACACAATGGGAACTTTATAATAATATCGCAACGAGGTTCTATTCAGATTATAAACACTTCCAATAATAAAACACAAACTCTTCTAACTGAAGACGATAGTGACCATTATTCTAATCATGCAAGCATGACAAAAGATGAAAAATTCATCTTTCAAAACTGCGAATTCTCTAATAGTGGACATATATATGATGTAGAAACATTATCATGTATTGATTCTTTAGATAACTACCCGATGTTACCATCTTCTCTCTTTTTTACATTGTCTGGAAAAAAATACATTATAAATTTTTATAATTATATAGACATTACACATTCATCATATCTCTATTTTTTCACTAATTATAAACACTTAGATATTGAGAATATTTCAAATAAACTTGTTAGACGCAACATAAATAATCGAGTTTACATAAAACATAAAAAAGACCTTCAATATAGCCTTTGTTACAACGATAAATTCGGTCATATATGGGAATGTGAAAATGCAAACTTTATTGGATACACACCAGATTTTCAATATATTGCAGTAAAAAAAGAAGGATTTAGAGGAATTATTGAATATCAAATATTAGATGTGAATAGTGGCATTTGCATGTACAAGGAATCTCCAGATGATTTTGATAATGAAACTTTTAAATTTCTCTTATATAACGATTTGTTGAAAATCTCAAAAGATTTTGTAAAAGGAATGAAACTAAAGGAGTCTTCTCGAAAAGATTTCTTTTTGATGTAAAGTCTATTTAATAGTCTCATCTTGTTTTATTGATAGTTAAATTTGAATTTATGCAAGATTTAGTAACCCTTATAGAAAACGCGATTCGTAACCATACTCAGCTGTTGCAATTACCATCCAATGTCTCGAAGTACGATGTAGCTTGTGCCATAAAGGATTTGATGCGTGAGAACCCTGATATCTTCTGGTTTTCCCATCAATGGAGTTATATTGAAGCTGTTGGTAACCTTCAGCTCTATTATACCTTTGACAAGGAGCGCTGTAGGAAAATAAAATCCCAAGTAGAGGATGCTGTTGTGCACGATTTCAAACTATCATATGTAAGCTCATTGCCTGTTGTAGCGCAAGTGATGTATGTGTATAAGTGGATAGCGTTGTATTGCGAGTATTCCACTTGTTCTGCGCATAATCAGACAATTTATAGTGTCTTCGTTTATCGTCGTACTGTTTGTACAGGTATAGCAAAGGCTGCACAATATCTATTGAAAAAATTAGGTATTGTCTGCAAACTTGTATATGGAAGACTGTATAATAGTCAGGAAGATAGTCGACATTGTTGGTTGCTTGTTCAAATAGAAGATAAGTGGTATCATCTTGATCCTACTTTTGCAATGCAGAATACTTGGGTTATTTTGAGCCAATCTGGAGTTACACCTATCACAGGAAGGGACTTGCTTAACTATAACTTTTTCTGTGTGGATACTAAGACTGTCAAACAGTCACGTACAATAGAATTTGAGGGGAAATTGCCATCTTGTCACTGTTTGATTGATTATAAGTTGTATCAAGATATATTGGTGACACCATCAAGAAATGGAAAAGGCTGGGATTTGGGTTGTATCTTGTCGGATAAAGGGTGTACGGCGGATGTTTATGTATCTTTTTATTATTCAATTTCAGTTTCTCTGCGTTCTGTAGCAAAAAAATATCGTAATGATAGTAATAATAAATTACTAAGCAAGGAACTTCGAATAATGCGAGAATACTACGGAGCCCACCTTTTGCGGCCAACGAATGCAGATTTTGATAAGGGTATTTTGTATATTGAGCAAGCCACACCATTGGCAGAAATGTTGGCTAGCTCCTATTATAAATTGTCCATTCATGATTTTTGCCATCTCCTCATTGATGTCGCTTCAGGATTGAAGGAATTACTCAATGGGGGTGTATACTACAAAGATATCCATTTGAATAATATCTATTTGAAGGATATAGATGGTTGTGATTACATATACATGTTGGGAGACTTTTGCGATTGTTCGTATATAAATGACGAGGCGGAAGAAGAATTAGAAAAAAGGAATAGTGCTGTTGGAAGTAAGTGGTATATGGCTCCTGAAACATGGATGAAAAATCACTTTGATGAGCGTTCATCTGTTTACGGTGTTGGGATGATAGCCTATTACCTATTGAATAATCTTTTCCCTCCTCTTTGGCAGAAATATGGTGAAGATTCTTTTCAAATAAGAATGCAGTTGCCCAATTTGCCTAAACCTTCCTTATTGAACGATAGTCGTTTTGCGCATTTAAAGTTAGATTTTATAGATAAGGCTTTGATGAGAGATGCCTCTCAAAGGCAGCAGACGCTGGATGAACTGATAAGTGATATTTCTGATTTTCTATCTCAAAAGAGTGACTTGGCATCAACAATACTGATTGATTGTGATTCATTCAAACGAAATGGGGGGGCTGATTGGTCTGAAGAGTTTGCCTGTACAACAGCGTCAGCTACTGATAAACCATTTTGGCACCATGGAACTTTTGAGAATCCTTCACGAATTAACGATTTTGCAACAACGTCAGTTCCTTTAACAGAGGGTACGACAGAGGGGCTCGCAAAAAGAAATAATAAAACATTTATTCCGAAAGCACAGCATTCGAAATCAACAGCATGCTCTCCGATGCTCGATGCAATTCCATCATTTATTGGCGGAATGTTTGGAATTTTTATAGGTGCAATACCTTTGCTTTTTAGCAGAAAAAGTAAGCTCCAAGATGTCAATTCTGCTATCTTTGCTCCTTCTGAAGTTAAGTGTGGAGATGATATGATGGTGCAGGTATTTCTCTATCTTGATGAGGAAGAACAATTCGTGGCAAAAAAGGCTATAGATGTAGATCCTTTTGCTAAACGAAGGAACTATACGTCACTCTCGGTAAAACTCCAAAAGGGTGATAAAGTTAAGGTGTGTCTAAATATGCCAGCTAAGGATGTGCATGTGGATGAGCCTATGCAGGAATTAGTCTGGCGAGGAGGCTATGTTGATTGTCAGTTTGCTGTTTTTGTTGGTAGTGGATTTGACGCGTCAGTACTTTTGGGTACAGTTGTTCTTATGGTGAATAATGTACCTGTAGGAAGAATGATGTTTAGAACCAATGTTGTCAATAATCCATGTAAATTGTATGCGGAAATCGATTGTAAGCGTTTCAATCATGTTTTTATATCCTATGCCCATCAGGATGGAGATTCAGTTCGGTTTATGGCAGAAGCCTATAAGGCACAGGGGGTAGATTATTTCTATGATCGCCACACCCTTGAGGGTGGATCGGTGTACGAAGAAGTGATTCGAAGCTATATTGAAAAAGCTGATTTGTTCCTGCTGTGTTGGTCTACTCATGCTGCTTCAAGTAGTTACGTGCAGAAGGAGATAGATTATGCTCTTGTGCGAGCATATCCGATTGTATCCAAAGATAAGGCAACGTTGACCTTCTATCCTATTGATATTGCACCTCGCGCCCCTTATCCTGAAAGACTGAATGCTATATATAACTTCGTTAGAATATAACGCACTTGGTGGTCTTTGCTTCAGAGGTTGGCCCCCACACCATTTCCGCGCAATTTACCCATGAATCAAAGCTTCGCAAGACCTGCAGTGCAGCCAGAAAGAATGGGAAAAATACACGGAAATTATACATTTCTTTTTGTTTTTTTGCAGAATAAGCGTGAAAATCCGGAAATCTTTCGTATATTTGTCGCGAACGACAACCATAGAAAACTGATGAAAGATGGAAAAGTTATTGGCATTCATTTCATATTCGCGAAGGGATAAGGCTATTGCCAATTGGCTTCATGGTCGATTGGAACGTTATGTCTATCCGAAGTCATTTGTTCGTCCGGAGAATTTTCCGCCCGACACGAAGTATATGCGCCCTGTATTTCTCGACACGAAGGATTTGACCGTTGACACGCATCCTTTCAATGAGAACATCAAGGTGCATTTGGAACGCTCGCGCTATATAGTGCTGATATGCAGCGTAAATTCGGCGAAGTCGGAATACGTCGAAAAGGAGGTGGCCTATTTCCTTGCTACCCACGACAATGACTACGACCTCATCATCCCCTTTTTCATCGATGACGTGACGCAGGATAGTATTCCGCCCTGCATCAAAAACACGCCAGTGATGAATAGACATTTCCCCATCTATAATACCACGCTCTCTGAAGGCAGTGAGATCAACAACTACTGCCTGTTCCAAATCATCTCCTTCCTGCTCAAGGTGGACTTCTCGGTCATCTACAATCGCTATGAGAGCTATGCCCAAATAAAGCGTACGAGAATGAAACGCTTCATTGCGTTTGTGTTCGCTTGTACGGTAGTGGCTATCTTGAGTCTCGTGAATACCGTCTACAAGAACAACCAGCTGATTCATCAGACGGAGGAACTGGTGCAATTTGAAAGGGACGTTTTCCCTCATTCGCTCGTGACGGGATATACCAAGAATTTCCTCTCGCCAGTCATTGAGCACATGAAGGAAAAGGGTGAGGAATTCAAAATCTACATCCTGATGCCCACCACGCAGGAGGATATCGAGAGTCACAAGAAGCGCATGCTCTATCTGAGCTGCGAGATGTCGGAAAAACTTGGTGTCGACTCCCTGACGAATGAAAAATTGCCCACTCGGATGAAGCGTGGCACCATCGTTTCGCGCATCTGTTGTCCTAGCAATCGCTTCGACGATGTGATCATCGATTTCGCGACGACCACAAGCGCTTTCCTCGATGTGGCACGCTACAAGAAGCAAAACATTTCCTATAAAGATGAATCGCTCGACAACATCATCTCAGGTTATGCCGAAACGTTTATCAACCAGACAAAAGAGGAACTGGGCAGTGACTCTGTATATGTGGAGATGTTTACCCATGTGTCGGATATGGTGGAGCGCCTTGACAAGGAACATTGAAGCTGCCGACATGGGGTCTGCCAATGCTATAAATGCTATAGCCATATACCATTTTGAAGGACATGGCTACGAGCGCAACTTGCAAAAGGCTACTCAATGGTTTCTATATGCAGCTGAGATGGGATATGCCAGTGCACAGCGTAATCTAGCTGACTACCGATTGAATGGTTGGGGAGTAACTCCCAATGAAAAAGAAGCATTTGCTTGGTATATGCGAGGGGCAGAAAAAGGTAATAGCAAATCACAATATATGGTAGACGAATGTTATGCCAATGTTGGGGAGTTGAAACAAAATTGACAAAAGCCAAAGAATGGTATGAAAAAGCTGCTTGTCAAGGATATGAACCTGCAAAAGAAAAAATGAAGTCTCACACAGAATGTGATAAAAAAAAGTAATCCATGTCCAACCGAAATTATAAAATATTCATCTCCTATCGTCATGACGATACAGCCGACAAGGCGGAGCATCTGCTTTCTTTGTTGGAAACTTCTGGTTATAAGGGGCTTGTGAGTTTCGACAGGGAAAATCTGGACGGCAGGTTCGACCTGGAGATTATGAGGCGACTGGATGCCTGTATCGACTTTATTGCCATCATTGGAACCAGTACCTTGGCGAATATCAAAGAGGAAGAAACGCAATGGTACCAGAGATTGGCTATTTGCTCAGTAGAAGACTTTCCTACCCTTGAAGCTGCCTTCATAACAGAGAAATGCGAACGTCGCAAGACCAATGGTGAGAAAGTAAGGGAAGAAGACAAACGCATTGACTTTGTACGTTTGGAGATATCGCGTGCCATTGCCAAGGGGAAAAACATTATCCCTGTGGTTCCTGTTAATTCTGACATCTTCAACTTTGACAAGTTGGAATTGCCAGATGACATCAAGCTGTTCAACAAATACCAAGCTGAGAAATACCAAGATAGCAAGAACTTCCTGTTTAAGGATATTCTGCCAAAAATAAAGAAACATTTGAAAACACGCTTGTATAAACATCACTTGCTTCAGATTGGTGCTATAGTGTTGATAATAGCCTTTGTGCTTGTTGGTGTATTTATGGGCTTGAGATGGAGGACGGAAAAGAAGACGTTTGAAAATCTGAGAAGCATGTCTGATTATGAGAACTTCCAAAGTGAAACATGGTTCTATGGCAACCAATGCGCTGACAGCATCAAAGAATTCGTATTGCTGAAAGGAACTGGCAATGTACCTATCAATGATGCTATAGCAAGAAAAAGCAATGATTCCATTAGTATCGACTGGAACCAAGATTGTTCCTTAGAACAATTACGAGTGTTGCGGAAAATCATCAATAACATGATGCTCGTACCAAAGGGCACTTTCATGATGGGAACAACGAGAGAAGAGGGTTTGGAGAATCCTCTTCATCAAGAGACCATAAAGAACGATTTCTATATGGCTAAGTTTGAGTTGACCCAGCGTGAATGGCATGTCGTGATGAATGATTCTGTAACAGGTAGCGACAAGTTGCCTATGGTAGATATCTCATGGAATGATTGCATGAACTTCATCAATCGGCTGAATCATCTTACAGGCTTGGTCTTCAGTCTTCCAACGGAAGCCCAATGGGAATATGCAGCAGGTTATCCAAACAAGAACTTTCAGAAGAATGGATTTCCAGATAAGGCGAAGATGCGCTATGCTGGTAGTGACAATCCTGATGACGTGGCTGTATATGCCACGAACAGACTGATGGAGATAGGAAGCAAAAAACCATGTGAACGAGAAATATACAATTTGTCGGGCAATGTGGCGGAATGGTGCGCTTGTGAAGATGCCAACAAAAGGAAAAAGCATATTCGTGGTGGCTATTTTCAATCTACTGCCGATGAGGTGACTATCACATACGTGGATTCGGCAACTGGAAATGAAGGTAGCCCCACCATAGGAATGAGACTTGTACTAATGCGATAAAAACTATAGATATGGTAAAAAGAACAATTATTACTTTGATATTGTATGCATGCTTTTATGCAACAGCATTTTGCCAGAGTGAAGATTTCATGAAGATATATAAAGCCTGTCTAAAGGCACAATCATCTATGAGCGATGATGAAGGAAGCAAAACCGAGATAAAGGAAGCTTTGAAACTTATCACAGATGCCAAGTGGTCGATGCTTATCATGCAGAATGAAGATGTGAGGGGGGAAGCTAACATAAAAAAGCATATGGTTTTCACCTCAAGTTTCTTTAATGAAATGAGCAAAGGAAACAATGTGTTTAAAAAGGCTAAAGAATATGCCAAGGAACAAGCAGCCGATGCAAGAGGGGGCAATGTGTATCTTGGAACAAAATGTGTCGGGGCAGGCAAGAAGGTGACATACAAGATGAACCACATGGCAAAGACCTTGCGTGTTGGAGCTGTTGCAGAAGTGAATGGTCTTATCAATCTTTCCGTAATCGTCAAGGATGCCAGGGGGCATGTCTCCAAACCCTACAAGGTTACATCTGATGAATATCGCGGAGCGCCAAGCAGACTGCTTGACGAAATCAAAATGCCAAGTGGGAAATGTGTGGTGTATATTACCATCGAAAATAAATATAGAGAGCCCAAAAGTGTGGCTATCATCGTTGAATAAGCAAATTTGTAAATTATGAAAAGAAGTACTATCTTCATAGGTATGTTGCTGTCTGCTGCTTCTGTCATGGCGCAGACTGAGACTGCAAAGACTTTGTATAAGGAGGCAACAGCCGACCGTTCCAAAATGGAACAGTTTCTGAAGCGTGACTTCACTGCGGTGGATTCCACATCCATACGCGACCTTGCTGTCATGCTGTATCGTGATAAGGATTACCGCTCAGCTGGAAGATGTTGGGAGATAGCCTTGCAAAAAGTCAAGAGACATGGTAAAGCGTATGAGCAAATTCTCAACGCCATGTCATCCGCATATACAGAACTGGATGACAAAAACAAAATCCAGATGGTGATGGAGTTGATGGAAGAACACAATCAGCATGAACTCACTCTGCCTTGCAACGATTACAAGTGCAAACTTGAACGTGCACAATACTATATCATGCATGGCGATGAGTCAAAAGGACGCGAGTACATACATGAGAGTTTGAAACTTTGCCAGACAGAAGAACAACGTATTGAGGTAGAGGAAGCTTACGCAAAGATATTGTTTGAGGTGCGTGATTTTCTTAGTTGTGCACAATATTATCTCTCAGCCTCTAACCGTTGGAAAGAACTGGGTACGAACCCTGTACCCATGGGAAATGATATGTATTGGGCTGCACAGAATTATATGCTTGCTAGCCAATATGACAAGGCTGAAATTTGTTCAAGAGATGCAGTAGATTGTTTCAAGAAACAAAAGGATGAAACCGAAAAGAAATTCTATCTGATGGGCATTCTTAGTCTTGGCGATGCTTTGTATTGTCAGCAAAAATACCAAGAAGCTCTAGATACTTATCAAATAGAACTGGATGGGTATTCGGCTTGGAAACCTAAAAGCGAAAAACATGCCGACGCTCTAGAGAATATGGCAAAAGTGGAAGTGAGGTTGAAGAAATTTGAGGATGCCAAAAAGCATTATCAAATGGCACTAGACATATACAAGACTTTGAACCTTGATACGAAATACTCAAATACCTATTCCTCTTTAATGGTGTGTTTGCGTAAAGCTGGTGACAATGATACCGCTGACAAAATGGAACAAGATGCCGAGAATAAAAGCAAGGCTGTATACCAACGTCTGTTGGACAATGAATTGCCTTCTTTAGAAACTACAAGGAAATATTTGGGTTCTATGACATATACTAACTCGCTCAATACGATTGCAGGTTGTTATTTCGGAGTCAATAATTATATAAAAGCATCGGAATTCTACTCTTTATATGCTGATAATCTGAGAAACATGCTCCGTGAACGTTTTGCATTGATGACAGAAAAGAACCGCAGTAGGGTGTGGAAAGAGCAGCAGCAGCACATTGATGATTTCTGCTATGACATTGCCACATTGCCAGACACGGCAACAAACAAAATGCAGTATTTTATCCCGACATTTTATAATCTCGAACTATTGTCAAAGGGCATCATGCTCAATTCCAGCATTGAATTTGAGAAAGTTTTAGGCAGCATGTCTGACAAAAACTTGAAGAATATCTGGCAACAAATAAAAGTAAATCAGCAAGAGATAGATAGACTACAAACAGAGGCTTCTGACGAAAACTTGCAAAAAGTACTTGCCTTGAAAGAACAAAACATTCCTTTGGAACAAAAGCTAATGAAAGGTTGTAAGGAAGTGAAAGACTATACTGAATACCTTTCTTATACATGGCAAGATGTACAAAAACATCTTAATGATGATGATGTTGCTATTGAGTTTACTATGGTACAGATGTCTCCACTCGATAAAGACTCATATTTGTTAGCTCTTATCCTCAACTCGACAGGTAAGCCCGTGATGGAAGTAGTGAGCACACGTGCCATCATTAAAAACCTAACTAGTAGAAATGATCTCTATGACAATGACACATATAACAGATATTTCTGGGGTGGAGCTTTAAGAAAGCATCTTGACGGAAAGAAGCGTATATTCTTCGCACCCAATAATATGCTGAGCAATGTCGCTGTAGAATACCTGAAGGATGGCGACAAGCCTTTCTCTGAGAGATATGAAGTGTATCGTGTATCTTCTACCAAAGAACTTTGCAAGGAATACCATATCTCCACAAGCAGAATTCTAAGTGTTTTTGGAGACATTGATTATGAGACAGCAAAAGTGGCTAAGAATCGTGTCGGCTTCGGACAATTGAAATATTCCCGTCCAGAGATTGATGCGGTAGAAAAGGCGATGAAAAAACAGTATAAGGTGAAAGTATATGACAGAGCCAAAGCTACTGAATATGCTTTCCGCAGACTATCAGATAACTGCCCTGCAATATTGCACATATCTTCGCATGGCGAGTATAAGGGAGACAGCAAGACCGGTGAGGATGAGGCCATGCAAATGAGTGTGCTGGCATTGGCTGGAAGCAACCAAACGGAGGAGCTTGAAGATGAGGACGGATATGTTTCGGCTGCCGACGTGGCAAGCATGAATCTTCGTCAATGCGATATGGCTGTATTGTCAGCATGTTATACGGGGATTGGCGCACAAGGAATTGATGGTATTTTCGGATTACAACGTGGTTTCAAAAATGCAGGTGTACATACTTTGCTCATGTCTTTAAAATCAGTATCAGACGAGGCTACTTGTGAGCTGATGAAATGTTTCTATAAGGGATTAGTAAGTGGTCTTTCTAAACGTGAAGCACTTATAAAGGCTCAACGCTATCTTCGTGAACATGACTTCGGAAAAGGAAAAGATTTTTCAAAGGGTGAAAAGTGGGCACCATTTATTCTGTTGGATGCCTTTGATACAAAAAAAGAGAGCAATTGATAGATTGTTATCTTTTGTTTCCTCTCTACATACAAAAAACTAATTAAACATCACGAACTATGAACAAAAACAACTACACACCACACCCAATCGATACGAAGGACGTGGCTCTGCCTAATGAACTGAATGCATTGGCAGAGAACATAGCCAAGAATGTGCATGAGGTATGGTCGGTTGGACGTATGAAGGATGGTTGGACCTATGGAGAGGAGCGCAACGATGCAGAGAAGAAACATCCATGCCTTGTACCTTATGAAGAATTAAGTGAAGAGGAAAAGGAATACGACCGCAATACGTCTGTTGAAACAATTAAACTCATATTGAAATTGGGCTTTAAGATTACAAGGGACTGACGTTGATAAGGCTATTACGACAAAAGCGAGATTTGGGAATAATGAAAACCAAGTCTCGTTTTTTTATTATTGTTTGATAGGTTTTGATGGCTTGCAACATCTCTATTATAAAACGATTAGAAGTTGCGCCCGACACGGATTAGGGAATCTTAATATGAGAGAATTTTTATCGCCACATAATGTTCCTTTCTATTGGGGAGATAGGTTAAAAGAGGAAGATGGGTACACTCTATATGTTAGTGATTGCTTTTGGATGTTGGCAACGAAAGATTTTTATGAATTTTACTACAACCCGATTCATACAATGGGAAAGATTCGTGTAAGTCAAATGCCACAAATAGTGATAGAACGCATTAAGTTCTGCTCTGCAATATTTCATAAAGAGGATATTAAATTTGAGTGTACCAAGACCACATTGAGACCTTCACCAGTTTGTTTTCATAAAATAGAGCGTGATATGCGTATTGGCAACTGGTTTCATGCACAAGGTCAAAACTATGCAACATGGAAAGGATATTTCATCTGCGACGATATGTATATGCCAAACTTGGAAAGATTCTGTCCGATAAAACACATTGATGGCGCCTTAGTGTTTGATATGATACGAATGGGTTGTCAATCAAGAACTGCTCATTACATTAAAAGTGTATTTGACCTAAAAGTTTTTAGTAATGTAAGGACAACAGGAATACAATTGTTGGAAATTACTGATTAGATAGCAAAAAGCAACTCATGAATTATGGGATTATTCAACTTTTTCAAACATATAGGGAACGATACACAAAAGAAACTTACTCTTGAAGAATGTATCGTAAAGATGTTTTCTTCGTCGGGAATCAGCCCCAATCGAGAGGGAAACAAATTTGCAACAGAAGTAGAAGGCAAACATTGTGTGTTCAATGTTGCATTAACCAATATGGGCGGGAATAGACTACTTGTGTATGTTCCTTTTCCTATACCCATAGATGCTAATGTAGCATTTGCTGCTAACTACGAGATTAAAAGAATTGGTAAAGAAGTTGCTGGTGTTTTGCCTGAGGCACAGGTTTATTTGTCAGAAAAAGAAGACGGTTATAATATTATTGTGACCACAGTGAAAGAATTTGAAGAGTTGTCAGACAACACTTCAGATGAAATTCAAAACTTAATGATTCGTTCGGTCGATATTCTCGATGACAAAAACTTCGAATCGTTGGCTGCCGCTATATTCGGATATGAGTCATACGAAGAAGCAAAGATGAATATGCACGCAAAATCTACAGGTGGAAATAATGTGTCAATCAAACTAAAAGATGGATATAACGAAGTTTTAGGTGATGCCCCCAACCTAAGTAACTCACGATTTGCTGGACGGCTTATGGCCTGTGCGATGAACATTATTGCCAAGAAAGGTAATGATGAAATATTGGAGCAAGCAACCGAAGCGATTCAAAAATCTTTTGACAGTTACATTCAAATTGCTTATGATATTGCGAATGAAGAAGAACGTGATTTGATAAGAAAACTCCGATACCTTGCTAAGGCTAAGAATAAAGATGATACAGATGAAAATGATTTTGTACAAGGTAAGATGGAGGGGCTAGTAATCTGTAATGATAATCCATGGGATTTGGTGTATGAAGAGGGAAAGTCAAATGATATAGATATGTCAGAAGAGGAAAAACTATATAGGGAATTATGTTTATCACAATATCAAGGTCTACCACTTGTACAAAATGATTTGGGGGAAGATATGGCATTAGTGACTCAGGTGATTGGGCGGTATTGGAAACCACGTTACTTGATGGACAAAGAGGCAAGATGCGCATACGAGTTCATGTCTATTGATGAGGTGCTGCAAATCGTGACAGATGAAGATATTGACTGGGATAGTCTGAAAGGGCTTCCACAAGATGCTTTTGATAGAGCAAAAGCGCATTCGTTTCATTTTCCTGGTCATGTATATCAATATAAAAATGGCGTGGCAGAGGTGGAATGGCAGCTTAACCCTGATGGTATGTACTATCGTGATGAAGATGGATTCGGTATGACAGATGATGAAGAAATCAATCTTTATGGTGCTATTGACAGAAAAGGTAAGGTTATAAAGAAGTTCACTTTGAAAAGATAATCAATCAGCAGGATTATTCTGAAAGTATAAGAGAGCAGAAGGCTATGTAGTTTGTATTCCATGGTCTTCTGCTTTTTGTTTTCCAATGCAGTTTTTTTCTGATAGTAAATGGTTACTTCGGTACTCTATATCTCATAAACAGACAAATAACGAACTTAGAAGTTGGGCCCGACACGGATTAGGGTATTGAGATATGAAGTCAATTATTTGTACTTTGATTCTTTTTGTTTGCGCCATTACATCAGTAAACGCTCAAAATTATCAGAATTTTGTTTGTAACAACTGTAGAGGAGCTGGAGGATGGATGACTATGTATGGGGCTGTAGCTTGTCAAGCATGTAGAGGTTATGGTTATGTGTCTGTTCCTGTTCAAAATACTACCTCATTTAGGGGGCGCAACACCAGCAATAGTTCTACAGTCCCTATTTACTCATATTACAATGGTTGCTGGAATATAGTCACCCGATACGCCACGTTGTATAAAGATAAAGAAGGAGTGTGGAAAGTACGATTGAACAATGTTGATTATATAGTTCAAACAGGAAGAAACTTCTATGGTAGAACTCAGTATATCTACATAGGTATGGGATATTACTACTATTTATAAAAACAGATTATCTAACAATAAAAAAACAACGATGAAAAAAGTGCTTTACTTATAATTCTTTTGAGTGTTATTTATTACTCATATGAATCTCGTTTGGAAAAGTATATTGAGTGAGTATCGTTAGGTTACTTCTTTCTCATAAACAATATAAACATAAAAACAAAAGACAATGAAAATCAAATATGCGACAATCAGCAAGACTGGTCGGCGAAGCAATAATGAAGATTGCTTTAGCGTCCTGGAAATGCCAGAGCACAATCGCTTTATGGGTATAGTATGTGACGGCATGGGCGGTCATTCTTTTGGTGAGGTGGCAAGTGAGGTTGTCTGCGATGCCATTTCAAAATACTGGCAGGATAATACAGACACTCCAGATAGTGACAAAAAAGTTGTTATGGCTTGCAAAAAGGCTTGTAATGCCATCAACCAGAAATCCTACGACCTCAGCCATGCAGAGATGGGTACTACGATGGTCATGGCTAGCATTGAAGGTGACAAGGCGACAATAGCCCATGTGGGCGACAGCCGTTGCTACTTGCAAAGGCAAGGTGAGGGATTACTTTACCAAACCGAAAATCATGTGCGTATCGACTTCGGATGGGAAGTGGTGTCACGCTGTTTCTTCAGCTACCGTCCAGAAGTCGCTGTTCCCGACATTAGGCAGTTCACCATTCAGAAAGGAGACAGAATATTACTCTGTTCTGATGGCTTGTACAAGAGCATGGCACCCGACATCCTACAAGCAAGGATGTTGGACGACAAGCCCTTGGAAGATATACTCGATGTATTTGATTTTCTCTGTCAAAAACAAGGTGATGACAACTATACGGCAATATTGATTGAAATAGAATAAAAGAGAGACAAGATGAGAAAGACACTATTAGGAATTGATTTGGCTATCTGTTCATTGTGGACTATAGCCGCATTGGGAAGCAGAATAGCATGGGTCGATACCCCTGCAACATGGATTGTAATGTTACTTATTATGTCACGTCTGTTGCTCTCGTTCACGCTTTACCATAGGGAAAAGAAATCATGGATTCCAGGACTGCTGTTCATGGGATTGACAGTCTTTGCTATCAGTACAGAACTTGACATAAAACTTAGTGAACTCGCCTCAAAAGTATTTCCATTGTTGAACCTTGACTTTAACCGATGGTGGTATGTAGGACTTACTTTAGCTGTGGCTACATGGTTGTGGGTAGTTCCTTGGGTGGTCTTTCTCGTCAATATCTTCCGTAAGGGGTGTCTGACAGACACCTTGACATGGACAGACACACTTGGCAAACTGCTTTGGACGGATAAAACCGCAAGGACATACTGTTCCTTACTGTTGATAACAATAGGCACATTGTATACTGGTCTCACTATGAATGCGAGGCTATGTCTGTTCGCCTGTGTCGTGGCTCCGACACTGAGTTTCCATCTGCTTAAAAGATATTATGGATTAGAGAAAGGAAAAGTGTGGGTGTTGGTTATATCCATGTTGATATTCTTCTTTGCCCAACCCCATGCTGGACTATTGCGTATGGTCATGTTGGGCATCAGTTTTAGCATGGTGATCTATGTATGTAGTTCCTTCTACCAGGACAAGAAAAAATTGTTACTGTCCGTTATGTCAGCCATCTATGTGGGCATATTGTTGCCAAGTTTGGCAATAGGCAACAACCAATATACTTGCTTCAATGTAGGAAGAACTGGATATTATTCCCTTGACATCTATCCAGGCATATTCAGTATAGAGGACAAGAAAACAGGGAAGATAGGACTGCGTAGCAGATATGGTCTGTTGGTGAAGCCTGAGTATGATGCCTTTATCTATCATACATCAAAACATTGGTTTGGCGAGTTGGAACTGCGTAAGAACGGATATTACACTCTCTATGACATCTGTAATAACGAGTATCGTAAAGACAATCATATTAACCATCAATTACAGGACAGTATCTGTCAAATTGTAGAAGAGCACCTCTTGGAGTACGACTATAAATCTGATGAAAGACTGGAAGTAAGACTAATAGAAGCAAAGAACAGCCAAGTACGCACCCATATCAAGGTTTTGAAAAACGGATCTTTCATTTACGACTACGATGACAAGGAAGCGTTTATACCAACAGATTCCATTTCATATACTCCAGGAACAATAGTTTGTGACTCCTTAATCATGTTAAAATGGTGTCAGTTGAAATCACTTAGCTATGCACACAGTGCGACCACAAATGATTCCGTTGTCTATAACATTCAGGTGACGCTTGCGAGAGAAAACATGCCCAAGCCAAAGGAGGCAGAAATGCTTGTGCAAAAAATCTCACGTTTTCTGAGGTGCATTCTTCCAAAGAACTAAAGCAAGCCATTGACAATATCCGTAGGATAAAGAATGTGGATGAGGTGGCAAGAATAGAAATTAAATAACAAAAATGAACAACATGAAAACTACTACAATATTCAAAATGTCGGTATTGTTTCTGTTTGTCCTTTCCGTAGTATCCTGTAAAGGAAATAAAGGCGGATTGGATAATCAGGAATCCGATACTGTGATGGTTGCTAAAGACAGCATTCCATTTGTCTTGAAACATCTGGATGTTGACAAGAAAAAAGTGATGGCATACGTTACTTGTTCAGAACAAACAATCGACTCTTTACTGGCAATTGCTGATACAGCGTACAGCAAAACTTACAGCTATAGTTTGGAAGATTTGGGCATGGACAATAAAGAGTATAACAAGTGGATTACAAAAGACTACAAAGACTCCATTTCTATCGTTATTGCCCTGTTCGATTCATACGCAAGTATGGTCAATTCGGGTATGGATGAAGCCAGCGCATCCTTTGTTTGGCATGAGGTGGCACGACAGCAGATGAAACACTTCTATGTAGAAACTGGTGGTGAATGGCAAGAACCAGACAGTTACGAAAAGCTATTCCATGTGATTGATGGAGTCATGAGATCATACGATGGTGGCGGCCAAGCAGATATAAATATGGTAGCCTGGCGTTCTGTTATGCTTATTGACTATCGACTGATAGAAGCATACAAACAACTGGTAGGCCTGTGTACTGACAGGGCAATGGTCAAACTCATACATGATGACTATATGTACACGCTAACCACCTATCGAGCACATAGTGAAGCCATTGAAGAATGCTACTCGGACCTACCTCGGGAGCAAGGTGAGCTGTTTAAATGGCTGCTAAGTAGCAAACTTGAAAATGTCAATCTGCTCATCAAAAACTACAAGAGAGGAAAGATAGGAAGTAATGCTGTCAAGAAGAACTTGCAGGAACATCTGTGTATTGCAAACAAAAGGCTGGTAAAACTGACCAAAGATTTTCTTGATAGAAAAAGAGATGATTTTCGATGATGTCAAGCCAATGAAATGATAGATTAGAGGTTACTTTTCTCTCTCTATTATCATAAACGAGACAAAAGGAAAGACAATGTTAGTGATACATCCGACAGATAGAACGACCAAAATGCTCTCAATCCTTTATGAAGGGGTGGGAGCACGAGTGATAGAATCAGATTGCTCCAACAAAGAGATGGGACACCTGCTTCACCATACGTCGCCAAGTGAGCGTATCATGCTGCTTGGTCATGGTTCGAACAAAGGCTTGTACTTCCGCATGAATGATGAGGAGGAAGACTTTGACGGTATTATCGTAGGGCATCCGCAAGCCTATTATCTTCGCAAACATTGTGGAGGTATCATCGGTATATGGTGTCATGCCATGGAATTTGCCAAGAAGGAAGGGCTACATGGTTTGTTCTCTGGTATGATCATATCTGAGATGAGTGAAGCAGAAGAATATGGTGTGGTTACTGATAAGGATAGCATGGACAAGACAAACCGTCTCATGTTTACACAACTCAGAAGGCTTCTGGACAACGGTACACCACTGCATGAGATACCAGAACGTTTGAAGGTATTGGATACCACGCAAAGTGACTTGTCACGGTTCAACTACGAGAGGTTTTATTATGTGTAACCAAAATGAGGACTATGAATACAAAAAACATTATGCTGGCTATATGGAATCAGTTGACGAGAAAGGGCGCATGGCGAAACATTTTCGTCACGCACAATGCTTTTGGCATATTCAGTCAATATAGTCACATCTCCCAAAGAAGTGGTAAGCCTAAGGTGGCATATCCATCAAAGTATGTTGCGGAAAAGGCTGCAGAAGCAATGGAAAAGAAACATGGCGTTCATTTCTCTGTCTATAAATGCGCATGGTGTGACGGATGGCATATAGGCAAAAATAGCGAGAATAAAATTCCAGCTTTGAGAGTAGAATAATAAACACGGGACTAACAGAGAATGGTATGAATATCAGCAGAATACTTACACTCAACATTCCTGACATTCATCCTGCATACGGAGGTGTAAGGGGAAAGACAATGTCATCACGCAGTCAGGGCTATGCCTGGCCAGTTATCAAGGACGCAGGTGTTCATACCATCATTGACCTTCGTAATGACGGCATGAACCAACGCATGCAAAACCTTTGTGAAGAGTACGGTATGGAGTATTTCTACTATCCTGTTGATAACCGTGCCGATGTCGTTGAAAGCATGGTGTCGTTGTTTACAGAGTTTTGTGAGCGCATCGACCGAGGCGGTTTCTATATCGCTTGTGCCATGGGGTTGCACCGTACAGACATCGCTCTCAGCACCTACTGGGTGTTCTATGGCGCAGATAAGGGAAAGAAGCCGCCGACCCTGCAAGGCTACCTGACGGGAAGCGGCCACGGCACCTCAAAGATATTGCGAGTACTTAATGCATTCTATGACAAACTTACGGAGAGAGAAGGCAAAGAACCCTTGCCCATCGAGGAGTTCAAGCGAAGGAAGCAAGTCATCAACGAGCAAAGTAAGAGAAACAACAAAAAGTAATAACCTCATAACAAGAATAGTCATGGAACAGAAATATACCATTTGCTTTGTCTGCACAGGCAATGCTTGCAGAAGTCCATTTGCCGAGTGTGTACTCAAATCGATGCTCGAACAAGAGGGGATGAACAATATTGAAGTGTTCTCTCGTGGCACATTGGACTGGGGAGAAAACCCTCGTGATGCTAATATGGTACGAATTGCCAGAGAGTTGGGCTATGCCCTGAAAGGCATGACCACACCCATTACTCGTGAGAATTTGCAAGAGGCAGACTGCATTGTTATCTTTGATGTGGAACACCGTAATGCCATTACCAGAGTGCTTGACTTTACGAATTGGGACAGGATTGTCATGTTCGACAAACTGGCATTTGGTACAGATACCGCAGTTATGGATCCGCACTATCAGACTGATGACGTGTATCAGAGTGTGGCCTCGCATATTGTGGAAGGGTGCAAGCGGATGATTGAACTGTGGAGGGATAATCCACCGACTCACAAGGCGTAAAGATTGCAGGACAACAAAATCTTTCAGTCTAAAGTGAAAATTCAGATATGGCAAAATCCTGAGCAACTTATTGTTGCTCAGGTGTTTTTAAAATATTAGAAACTATAATGTTGCGGAATTAAGGTAAAGGAGAATTTTGAACAAAAGCAAATAGAAGAAAAGAGAAGAAGAATTGGATTTTAATAAGTCTCTCCCATATCTGGCTACCTTATATCCCCATAATGGGGTTAGTCTTGCGCATGGAATGTTGATGATTAGTTAGCCTCACAAGAATTGGCATTTCTTCAACATAAAACCATACAAAAAACTGATAGTTTGGTTACTTTTCTTCTCTCTATAACATAAAATGTATAACGATAAAAGATTAAAAATATGAACAAGTCAAGTATTATAGACTCAAAGGTTTTGAAAGACAAACTGCAGGAGTATGCAAGAAAAGTGGGGCGTATAAGTGCTCGCCCTGTATTGTTGCTTTATTTTATCATGACGAGTAAGGACACACCGAAGCGTGATAAGTTGATGATATTGTCAACCTTATCCTATTTGGTGTTGCCTATTGACTTGATTTCTGCTAAGCGTCTGCCTATCATTGGGTGGTTGGATGAGGCTTTTTCGCTTTCTGTTGCTTTTCAGAAAGTAAGCAAGAATATTACGCCTGAGATTGAAAGAAAGACGGATGCTTTGCTTGACAAGTGGTTTCCTGAATATACCAATTATGTTGAAATCGTTGAGTGATGGTGGTATTGCATGGATTGGGATATGAAGCCGTCTTAACTTTTCTGACGAAGAATAGACGACTTCAATATGCCTACCTATGGGAAGAAGATTTTCTGAGTTTTTCGGTATGACAATTTAAACATATAAAGATATGAATATGAATAGATACATTAAGTTGGGTTTACTTGCTATTGTCTCAACTTTTTTCGGACTGAGTTCTGTGGCTCAAAATGTGGTGGAAGCTGACTCTGTTGATGCTGAAGAAGCTTTTGGAAAGAAACAAATTACCCAAATTCCATTGGAGCAATGCGAACGAGTAGATACTTGTAGCATTGCAAAGTTTGCCATCGTTACAAAGGATGGCAAACGGGGTATTTATGACTTGGATAAACATGAAAATGTTACGGAGATTGTTTTTGATGTTGCTGGTTTTTCTCGTCTTTATGTTTCGGATGAGGGGATTGAGGTGTTCTACTTCTATGTAAAGAAGGGTGTGGAATGTGGAACGATTGGTGTGGTTGGAGATAATAATCAGACTATTGGTGTTTGGATGGATAATCCTGAATACGTTGCAAAGCTTGACGAATGCACAACGATTGATAGGGTGATGACTCAAAAATGTCAAGATGTTTTGTCGGAGGGATTGGAATCGTTAAACGGTGTATATGGACAAGTTGCTGTTATTGATGCAAAAACTGGCAGATTGAAGGCTTGGGTGGCATTGGAGAATGAGGGTGAGAATTATGCTGAGGGTAAACTGCTGAAACAAGCATGTAGTTCTCGCATTTTGGCTCTTTTGGGAATTACGCCAATGCTGGCAAACATCAATGGCTCGCTGAATGAGAAAATAGACTTAGACGGTGGTATCTATAATATAGGTGACAGCATTAGTATTCGTGACCATAATTGGAGGTCGGGTGGTTATGGCGTGATGACGTATCGTAAAGCATTGACTCATAAATCGGATGTGGCAATGTTTAGGATTTTACAGGCAAAGCATGGTGACAAAGCTTTTGGTATTTGGAAGAAAATGACGAGCGACGAAAATCTATCAAATACGATGGAACTGGCTGCTATCTTTAATAGTGCCTATCAGAAAAATGTTCTAACTTTCCCAACGTTGCAAGGTGACTCTGTTACTGAAGAGAGTTTCAAAAACATTACTCCTTTGGGGCGAAAGTATATGAAAGATGTTGTGATTGGTTTGAATAAAGGGGATGGTATGCAAGCTACGTATGCTCCCAAAAAGATGGATTTAGCTGGTATTTATGGTAATTATCAGGGCAAGGAAATTGAAGGAGGTAAACATAAGCTGGCTGAAATGTCTTTTGTCGGAGTTTTTCCTGCTAAGAAGCCTCGTTATGCTTTGGCGGTGTTTATAAAGAGACCGAATGTGCCAACATATGGTCCGAAAGATTTGGCGAATAGCATTGTGAATGAGCTTGTTGAATGGTTGACTAAGTATTAAGTAGGTATTCAATATAAACTCATTTTGAATACCTACTTAAAATTGGATTTTTATGGTGTCTGTTCTCTCATCGGTCGTGTAGCTTGCTACACGACCTCTTTAATGCCCAAAATCGCTAAAAAAAATAAAGGAAAATCTTGAACTTCATAAATGTTTAGACGACTTCAAAAAAAGAAGCTTGAACTTGCAGGCCCCAATAAAAGGATTTATCTTTGTGGACTGTAAATTCAAGTTTCGGATTGAGGGGGTAAGATTTTATCGCAGAATTTATGAAATAGAATTTTTCGATAAAGCTTGAACTTTTTACTACATTACTCCGAAACATAAGTTTTGAATAGCTTATGCAAAATACGAATATTTCGACTGGTGTTTATGAACAAATCATTAACCGCCTTTTTCTGCTGAAACTGAATAAGGTGGATGCTGAACGTTTCTACATTGGTAAAAAGCTCATATCGAAGGACGATGCTGTGCATATTCTGAGTAAGTATTTGCAACATCTTATAGAGGTTGCATTTATAGGCACGCCCGAGGATCAGGATGTTGACAAATATATTGAATTTGTAAATTCGGTAATTAGAACTTTAGGTAAGGAGTTTAATGTAGACGATACGGATCTAGACTTGGTTGATGCACAGAAGAGTATTTTGACAGCGGTTATCGACCGTACTAACTGCGAGTATCCCGACATTGAGAAACATCTAAGAGCCATAACACCTGTCACTTCGTTAAGTCGTAGTGCATTGTTTTTTGGAGGTAGAGGTCCTGCCGACATGGAGAGCGAACTAAATAAGGAAATACTCTGTGCGGATGAGATTTGTTGGGTAGTGTCGTTTATCAAAACAAGTGGCTTGAATTTGCTTTGGAATAGTTTGAAGAAATTTACGAGCGAGGGTAAATGTTTGCGTATCATCACTACGACTTACACGGGAGCTACCGACTATGATGCTATTGCCCGATTAGCGACTTTACCCAACACGGAGATAAAAATTTCGTATGATGGTACGCAAGATCGTCTACATGCAAAATCCTACATATTCATTCGCAACTCGGGATTTCATACTGCCTATATTGGTTCGAGCAATCTGTCGAGTTATGCGCTGAAAGATGGTAAGGAATGGAACTTTAAGGCTACGCAATTTGAATTACCACAGGTGATTGAGAATGTGCGTAATTCATTTGAGAGTTATTGGTGCGATGACACGTTTGAGTGTTTTGTGCCTGGTGTGAGCGATGAGCGACTGAAGAAGGCATTAGGCATTGATTGGGAGACGCCATTGCTTGATTTTTCGGCTCTCGATTTGATGCGTGCAAAGGATTATCAGCAAGAAATATTAGAGAAGCTTGATGTGGAGCGCAATGTGCATGGACATTTTCGCAACCTTGTGGTAGCTGCTACGGGCACGGGGAAAACTGTAATTGCTGCGTTTGACTTTAAACGATATCGTGAGGCACACCCCGATTGTCACTTTTTGTTTATTGCTCATCGTCAAGAAATTTTACATCAAGCCATGCAGACTTTCCGCATTGTGCTCGACGATCCTAACTTTGGTAGCATCTGGGATGGTAACAATGAGCCAAGCAACTACCAACATGTTTTTGCAAGCAAAGATACATTGCGCAATCGTGTAGACACCTTACAACTCAGGGCTGACTATTACGACTATATGGTGGTGGACGAGGTTCATCACATTGTAGCACCTACTTATGTAAAGTTGATGACTTGCTTCAAACCACAAATTCTGCTTGGTTTGACTGCTACTCCTGAACGTACAAACGAGCAAGAGGACATTACTGTTTTTTTTGATGGACATATTTCGGCTGAAATACGTTTGCCCGCTGCGTTAAATGCAGGGCTACTTGCTCCGTTCTATTATTATGGTATCCCCGACAATGTGAACCTCTCGGAAGTAAAGTGGAGTGGACATGGCTATGACATTGCCGAATTATCGCGCATTTATACACAAAATGACTACCGCACAGGACTTATACTCAGAAAAATGCAGGAGTACATAGGTAATAACCAACTGCATAAGGTGCGTGCACTCTGTTTTTGTGTAGACAAGAATCACGCAAAGTTTATGAATGCAAAGTTTACTTTAGCTGGGCTGAAGACGGACGTGTTGACGAGTGATGACGATGACCGACATCGTAACATCGTGAAAAAGAGACTTCAAGCAGGGACTATCAACTATCTTTTTGTTGTAGACCTCTTTAACGAGGGTGTGGATATTCCAGAGATAGACACCATACTTTTTTTACGTCCTACTGAGAGTGCCACCGTGTTTTTGCAACAGTTTGGTAGAGGCTTGCGTCTGCATAAGGATAAAGACCACCTAACTGTGCTCGACTTTGTGGGACATTCGCGTGCTGAGTTTAGCTATAAAGAACGCTTTGAAGCTTTGATAGGTAGGCATTCGCAAAACATTAAAGATGAGATTGAAGGTGGTTTTGCTAATGCTCCTTTTGGCTGCAAAATTATTTTGGAGGAAAAAGCCAAGGAGGAAATCATTGCAAACATCGAGGGCTATTTGCGTAGTCTGAACAAGGGCAGAATTATAAAGGAAATAGCTGCCTATTACAAACTGGCTAAAGATGCTTTCTCACTAAAGGGATTTTTGACTTATAGTCATGTACCTTTTCATAAAGTGTATGGAAGCATGACTTGGGGTGAACTATGCCAGTTAGCTGGTGTACGTAAGGATGTGTCGGTACATGCTGCGCAAATAAAATATGCTGTCAAAAAGAAGTGGCTTGCAACCGATTCGTTTTCTTACTTCAAACAGTTGTTACGCTTTGCCGATAGTGGCTTTAAATGCGACACGACAAAGTTTACTGAATTGGAACAACGTTATGCTGTGATGCTCTACTACGATTTGTATGATAAAGCGGGAAGCTACACAAGCATCGCTCAAATGTTTAACGATTTAGCTTCAGATGTCTTGTTTGTTCAAGAATTTAAGGAGGTAGTGGAATATTTAAAAGACAAATGTGTGGCGCCCGAAAAGGAAGACAATTCTGTTTATAAGAATTGGAATCCATTGCGTTTGCATGGGGTCTACACTAAAGCGCAGATACAAGCCGCACTCGGACTTTCTACGCTTGCACGTAAGTCGCCTTCGCGTGAAGGTGTGGAGCGTTTAAAGGACATTAAGCTCGAAGCCATGTATGTGGACATCATTAAAAAGCGCGAAGAAGGCTCAATGACTGCCTATAAAGATTATGCTCAGAATAGGGAATTCTTTCATTGGGAGACGCAGAATAGAGTGAGCGAAGGTAGTCGCGAGGCTGAAGCATACAGAAATGGCGAGAACAATATGCTTTTGTTTGTACGACAACAAGTGGAGCATCCTGACTTTGGATGTAGAATGGGGTTCACATATCTTGGACAGGTCACAATGAATAGCATTGAAGGCTCGAAACCTATGCAGATTGTGTGGCACTTGAATACGCCCATGTCGGAAGCAACTTACGCTTTTGCAAGTCAGTATAAAGCTATTGGATGATTATAGAACACTCTAAAAAAAAAGGAAATTGAAAAAAATAGAAGTTGTTGCAGCCATCATTTGCGATGGTGACAAATTTTTTGCAACTCAGCGAGGTTATGGTGAGTGGAAGGATTGGTGGGAGTTTCCTGGCGGAAAAATAGAAGCAGGAGAAACTGCTGAAGAGGCTCTGCAAAGAGAAATACGCGAGGAACTGGCTACGGAGATTGCAATTGATAAACTGATTACAACCGTAGACTATGATTATCCCAAATTTCACCTTACCATGCATTGTTTTCTGTGTCATGTGCAGTGTGGACATCTCACATTACTTGAGCACGAATCGGCACGTTGGTTAAAGCGTGAAGAGTTTAACTCTGTAAAATGGTTACCTGCAGACGAAGTGGTTATTGAACAATTAAAATGACTACTGTGAGTCATCATAAAGTCAACATGCTCTCTGCTTAATCTTAATACAGATATTGAAGTCGTCTAAACTTTTATGAAGTTCAAGATTGAATCCACTTGAAAAAGTCAGCAGAGCCGACCTCGCCCAAAGAATTATTGACGTGTTCGAGAATAACCCGAACACGCAATTAAATCATGAGATAGTGAATGAAATATTTGGATTCGCTGCTGATGCAGCATAAAATTTAACGAAGTATTGTTTTATGTGATGAAAGGCAAATGCCAACTCACGGTACATCCAAAATCCAAAGCCATGATGAAGTCAAAGCTAAAAGAACTTACAAGTCGCAGCAACGGATGGGGGTATGCCAAGAGGAAGCAAAAGCTGAAAGAATACATAAGGGGGTGGGTCGGTTATTATCACCTTGCCAATATGAAGCGTCTCTTGCTTGTAACAGACGAATGGCTAAGGCGTAGAATCCGCATGTGTATATGGAAAGCTTGGAAACCAACGCTGATGGGGGTATATCTCGAATGACACCCAAAATAGGAACCGCATGTACGGTGATGTGAGAGGTCGGTAAATACGAAAATAGGAGATAAACACCTATAATTAGTGTTTCTATAAATTCCCTTCTGTAGAAGCTAAAGAACGTATCTTGTATGCCAATTTTTTGAAGATAAACAAGGCAGTTAAGGACATGATTTCCGAGATTCAAGAATTCAATAAGAAGTAATTGTCCAAACAAAGTGTACTGCAAAAAGAGTCGCATATGCGGCTGTTTTTGTAGTACCATATCTTTTAAGAAACACATTTTGTCTTGATTATTAACCCATAAATAGCAATAAAGTTGCCTTAAACTTGCTTACTTAAATTCCATAACTTTACACTGCAAAAAAGGTCGAACAATACGACTGATATTGCAGTAATATGAGTAATGTATGGTTTTCCAAAGAAATAAATACATCGAAGCTTTGATAAGTAAGCGTTGGAATGGAAAGGTAAAGATAATCACTGGCATTAGACGCTGTGGCAAATATTTTCTGTTATCGACATTATATAAAGATTATCTAAAGAAAGAGGGTGTTTCTGAAGATTGCTTCATAGAAATCGCATTAGATAGAAAAGCGATAAAGTACAGAAATCTGAATGTGCTTTATGAATACATCATGGATAAAGCATGTGACGAAGAAAAACGATATTATGTTTTTATCGATGAGATACAATTGTCTATAAAAGTAAAAAACACTGATATAGACGAAAGCCTTGTGTCTGAGGACGACAAGGATATGCTTTACACAACGTTCTATGACATTCTCAATGACCTTATGGCACGGAAGAATTTGGACATATATGTTACTGGTTCAAATTCTAAAATGCTGTCTTCTGATATTGTGACGAATTTCCGTGATAGAGGGTCAGAAATAAAAGTATATCCACTTTCTTTCAAAGAATATTATGAAGTGTCTGGACTTGAAAAAGCTGATGCACTTGAAGAGTATTTAACCTATGGGGGAATGCCGTCAGCAGTCTTGGAGCAAAGTGAGTCTGAAAAACAGAATTACCTTTACGACCTTCACAAGAATGTGTACATTAAAGATATTGTTGAAAGGTACAATTTAAAGGATGATGAAGTGTTGGACGCACTTATTGACTCGCTTTATTCTGCAGTAGGCTCACTAACCAATACCCATAACTTGGCCAATACAGCCGGTTCTTTGATGAAGCGCAAAACATCTGACCATACTATCAAGAATTACATCAACTATCTTGAAGATGCTTATTTGTTTTTGGGTGCCAAACGGTATGACATCAAAGGAAAGAAATACTTCGACAACACTCAGAAGTATTATTCCATTGATATGGGATTAAGAAATGCGAAACTGAATTTCCGCCAACAAGAAAAATCTCATTTAATGGAGAACCTTATTTATATAGAACTAATACGTAGAGGATATCGCGTCGATGTTGGAGTCGTAGAACTGACACGTGTTATTGATGGCAAGAAGAAACAGTCACAATATGAAATCGATTTTATCGTCAATACAGGACGTGAAAAGATTTACATCCAATCTGCATTGAATGTAGATACTGTTGAGAAAAAGAACCAAGAAACATTTTCTCTAAAGAACTCAGGGGATTTCTTTAAGAAAATGGTAATTCTTGATGGCAACTCCAAATTATGGACGGATGATGATGGCATAATGTATGTTGGTGTCATTCCTTTTTTATTGGAAGAATCCATTATACCACAATATTGACATTCAAAATAATCCCAAGTCAACTACAGGCTTGGGATTTTGTATGTATACTTGATTAGATTAGAACATACTGGTTAGAAATTTCGCCTCAAAATAAACTAAAAGTTTAATATGCGGCCAAATTACCAACCAAAGAACTTTCCTCCATCATCACAAGTTTTCTCCCAATCGGATTTGCCCCACAACGTTCGTTTGCGGCGTTTCGTCGTTTTGTCGTGTTTTGCAATGACAAGCAACACTGCAAGGGGGATTAAAGACGTTTGTTCAATTACCTGAAAAATTCGGGTCAGCGGATTTGGCGCACCCTTAAACGAAAAATCAGCGCAACTTGTTGTTTTACAACTCGTTACGCTGACTTTTGCGGAGAGACAGGCTTCTGAACTTGTCAGCCTATTCTCTCTGTATATCAGCGTTATAACATCAAGGTAAAGAACAAATGTAGCAAAATTGTAGCACATTTCTGAAGGCTTTTTGAAACCCTTTTGAATGCCTATGCCATCATTTTATCACGGTTCAAAGATACTAAAAAACGAACACATTGCCAAATGCTTTATAATAAATATTTTCAGCCACTCCACTGCTACACTTTTTAGTGCAAGGTGCGAGCCTATTTATATATATAGGCTTGCACCTTGCACTAACGGAGACTGTGTGTGGCATTGCACCAATGACTACATTCACAAACAACATCTTACTACCAAAAACTTATATCAGTCATTTCCCGGTTATGGCGAATCATTTGAAACCATACAATATCTGTATTATTCGGAAGGCTTTGCCGAAGAAATCATGTAGATGTTTGTGAAAAGGCTTTCTTGAGACATTTATGCTTTTCAAAATATAGTTTATACAGGCCTTACCTATTGACTATCTCCTATTCGGAAATAGTTGAAGGTAAATTAGTGCCATTAGCTCCTATAGTGATGCTAATGGCACTTTTTGACGCCAATTCACTACTGTTCCTGTTGATTTTATGTCTCTTATATTATTTCCCTGAATTTTTTGTTGAACTTGCTTCTACGGAAATATTTTGTGCCCAAGAGACAAGAATTTGCTTGTTTGGGAAAGATAATTGCCGCTTAGAAGCTACTAACTTTATATTTATGGAAAATATAGGAACAATGCTAAGAAAGCAACGTGAATTGAAAGGTTTTTCACAAGAGTATGTAGCTGGTTTAGTGGGCATTAGTGCCTCTGTAATTTCAAAGATTGAGACCGGTAAAACCAAGGCAAGATTTGATGTAATCAACAACATTTGCAAGGCTTTGGACATGAATTGGTACGATTTACTTTCCCCAGAGGAAAGACGCAGTAAAGAAGACTGCCGGATCAACCTCAATATCAACGTTTCCAGCCCGCAACAGCTGAAAGAATACCTTGACATATTGGGAAAAGACAATCTGCAAATCAAGAACCTAAAGAACAAATAGTATGGAAGTGATAACGATAGACAGCATTGCTTTTCAGAAACTGGTTGAACAGCTCAACCGGATTGAAAGCTACGTGGAGCGTACAACAGAGTTGTATCGTGATATAGACGATGCCTTGGAAATAAGCACCAAGGATCTGATGACCATCTTCTGTATCTCAGAATCTACGCTGTACAGATGGCGGAAAGGAGGTTCCATCAGTTTCAGATATACCGAAACCGGTGGCGTACGTTTTTCATACAGTTCCCTGTTCATGGCAATAAAGTGTTTCCGCATAAAGATTCCGGGTATGGCGAAGGAGGAAGCACTCAAACGACTGTCTGATTATAAAGACGGGATTCTTCTGAACAAATGCACAACTGAAACCAAATGATAGACAAGGAAGATATACTGGAACGTACAGGCCGCGGGCTTGCCGTGTTCAAACATTACATCAACTTTCCGGTGAGACCCGGAAAAAATTTCAGGAATCCGCTCTACGAAGACCGGATTGCTTCATGCAATATCTATTATGACCGGCATGCCCAAGTGTTCAAGATGAAGGATTTCGGAAATAACGAATATTCGGGAGACTGCTTCTGGTTCGTCGGCATGCTTTACGGATTGGACGTGAAAAGAGACTTTGTCGCTATCATCAACCGTATTGTATCGGACCTGAACATCACCATAGTCCACACAGGAAGCAACGATATGCCTGCTCGTAAAAAGGCAGTAGAAAAACGTATCATTATGAATGACAATGACAATCCAATAAGGAAGGATTACCATACAGAGGTTAAACCCTTTTCAGTTGCTGAACTTGCATACTGGCAGCAATATGGAATCAAGCCGGATACTTTGGAAAGATACAATGTACATTCCTTAAAGTCATTTGAAGGCTACAACCGTTCCGATAAAATTTATAAAATCAGTTCATCTGCAACAGAACCCATGTTTGCTTACATGGGCATGGGATTTACCAAGGTATACCGGCCTCGAAATCAGAATATGCGGTTCTTTTATGGAGGAGAGATGCCTGAGGTGTACTGTTTCGGTCTGGAACAGCTACCCAACAAGGGGGACATGGTTTTTATCACCGGAGGAGAAAAGGATGTAATGTCACTTGCCTCCAAAGGATTCAATGCCGTTTGTTTCAACAGTGAAACGGCCGCCATACCCACTTCACTGATTGAGATGTTTGACCGTAAGTTCCGTCATATTGTCTTTCTGTACGATATGGACGATACAGGCCGGAAAGAATCTGCTAGACGCATGGATGAATTGTCCTCGTTTCATGTACTCAGAATGGAACTGCCTATATCCGGAGCAAAGGGAGACAAGGATATTTCCGATTACTTTGCTTCCGGAAAAAGTGCAGCGGACTTTCAGGTACTGATTACCTCCATGCTGGAGAAGCTTTACTCACAAACTATGATGCTTTTAAAATCTTGCGAAATGGACTACAACAATCCTCCCGAATCTTCCAAAACAGTGGTTTCCGTCAACGGGGTACCGCTTGGTACCTACGACAACCTTCTATGTATAACAGGTGGTGAAGGTACCGGAAAAAGCAATTTCGTATCAGCCCTGATTGCAGGTACACTTGCTGACGACACACAAAACATCGATACGCTTGGCTTTGAAGTTTCACCAAACTACTCTGATAAGGCCGTGTTGCACTATGATACCGAGCAGTCTGAGTTTCAGTTATTCAAGAATCTGAGCAAGACAATCAAACGTATCGGATTACCTGCACCACCGGATTTTTACCATACGTTCTATCTGGCCCCTATGTCAAGAAAAGAGCGTATCAGCATGATCCGTGACAGCATGGATTTGTATTACCACCGGCACGGAGGAATCCACCTCGTTGTACTGGATGGCATTGCAGACCTTATCCGTTCGGCCAATGATGAAGCGGAAAGCATTGCCATTGTGGATGAAGTGTACCGCCTGGCCGGAATCTACAAAACCTGCATCATCTGTGTGCTGCATTTTGTGCCCAACGGAATAAAACTGCGCGGGCACATCGGCTCGGAGCTGCAGAGAAAAGCGGCAGCCATCCTCTCTATTGAGAAGGATGAGAATCCTGCCTATTCCGTAGTCAAGGCAATCAAAGTCCGTGACGGCAGTCCGTTGGATGTACCCATGCTGCTTTTCACATGGGACAAACAGAAGGACATGCACGTATCTGCCGGTGAAAAGCCGGCCGAAGACAAGGAGAAACGGAAAAAAGAAGAGTTGCAGGGCATCATAAAAGAAATCTTCCGAAGCCGGAAGAAAATCACGTACACTGAACTCGTAACCGAACTGATGCAGGCGATGGACATCAAGGAAAGGACAGCCAAAAGCTACATCAGCTACATGAAAACGAACGGTATGCTGAATCAGGACAGTTCGAACAACTACCAGCCTTGATGCTTCCGCTATTGGGAATAGTCAATCTAACAATTTAATGCTTATGAGAGAAATGAAACCTACATGCGACCCGAACGGGGTCTATTCCGTCAAACGTGTATGCGCCGAGCTGGGCATAAGCTACAAGACACTCCGGAAATACAGGGAAAGCGGCTATATCAAACCGCTGAATCCGGGCAATGTCTATCGGCCTAAGTATTCCGGACAATCCATCATTGATTGCTGGCATGTCCTATGCACCCTCTGAAACAACCGGCAGACTTGGACTCCCACCACACCAGTCCAAGTCTGTTTTCAGAAAAAAGACACAAAGCGAAATTCTATCTTTGGTTTTCAGATAAGGATTCCGCTTTGTGTCATCTATAAATAACCCGTGAGCAGACTCATGGGTCTTCATCTAAAACAATCCCGTCATGTATGCAGGCAAACAGAAAATATCCTTGTCTTTTCTTACATCTTTTGTGTAGAGAAGATACCTTTGCAGGATTCTTGAAGAAAATTTCTCCTGGAAAACATCAAGCGACTTATGGGACTTGTATCCGGAGGACTTCACTTCAATAGGACATATCTTATCTTTGCGGGAAAGCAGGAAATCCACCTCATAGTTACGGACAGTCTTGTTTCCGTCTTCGTCCTTGACTATTTCTTCCTGGAAAGTATAGTAGAATAATTCATTGCCGGCACTCTTGAGCATCTGGGCTATCGCATTTTCATATACATACCCCAGATCCACAGCAAGCTTATCCGAAAGAAGTTTCTGGTATATCACATTTCCTGTATAATCGCGATCCATAAAAGCGAGTGTAACGAACAGTCCTGTATCGGCAAGGAACAACTTGAAACAATCATAATCGGCATGAAGGGAAAAACCTACACTGGGGTCATTTGCATGATAGGAAAAGTTTACCGTCATCGAATCCGCCATATCCATCAGCAACTCACCCAGTCTGGAGGCAGTTGCATTCTCAATCACGCTTCCCACCTGATAACGCTTCGAGTTTCGGGAGAGTTCTGCAGGTATTGAAGTAAACAAGCGTGAAGCACGTCCTGTCGGGTCTATTTTACGGAAATCATCAATATAGAGTTCGAGAATATTACGCTTTACCGCATCTATGGCTGAAAAATCATTCGATTCCAAATAAGCATTTACGGCCTGCGGCATACCACCTATAAGCATGTAAAGACGAAAATTACGCATAAGGTCACGATTGACAGCATCACCCAATGATTTTAAGTTTTGGTATGAGTATCTAATCAAATCGTAGGTTTGGGATTTATTGACAGCCCATAAAAACTCTTCGAAATCCAACGGGTACATAGAGATACGTGTTTCTTCACTCGGAATCACGATTCCTTTCACATTCTTTTTAATGGAAAGAAGTGACCCTGTTTCAATATAGTCATACCTCCGGTCCTTAACCAAGTGCTTGATGGCTTGTCGGGCCGGTGGATACAGTTGCACTTCATCGAAAATGATAACCGATTTTCGTTCATGCAATGAAACATTGAATAGTGACTGAATCCGCAGAAAAAAGTAATCCAAATCTGAAATATGGGAGAACAATTCTTTGACTGCTGCATCAGCTATTGAAAAATCGATGTTGATATAGGAGTCATACTCTCTACGGGCGAACTCCTCAGCAATGGTTGATTTTCCGATTCGACGTGCACCTTTTATCAAAAGTGCAGTCTGTCCATCACTTTCCTGCTTCCATTGGAGCATTCTTTCATAAATTTTGCGTTTGAATATTTTTTCGGACATATACTGAGAGTTTATTTGATTACAAAAATACACAATATATCGAAATCAGCAAAATGTTTTCGGCGGTTTTTGTCGAAATCAGCAAAATGTTTTTAGCAGTTTTTGTCGAAATCAGCAAAATGTTTGGCATTAAAAGAGATTGACGACAGTCATCCCCCTCTTCCGAGCCTCACGGCAAGTATAATAAGTCCCTCCTTTCTGTTTTCCGTCATAATAGGCAATCACATAGTTTGAATGCTGCAGCATGAAGTCATTTCGTCTGAGCAGACATCCTTTATAATAGGTATCACTCAACACAATCACCTTGTCTGCCTTGACAAGTATATGGTCATATCGTTGCTGTTCTGCCAAGTCCCAACGGCTGCTTTGTCCTCTGAACGGCACAACAGCTATCAGTTGCAGATAAGGAAGGCGAGCTTTGAGGGAAAGAACTTCCTCCGCTGCGAGCATGTCGAAACCCAAAGCCATCCCACAGATACATTGGTACTTTCCTTCCTTGTAAGCAAGAGAAACGGCCTTTCTGAGCCGTTCTCTCACCTTATCTTTCTGTTCGGGTGCAATATTCCGATGCCCTGTAAAGGCTATGGAAGCCTCCTTTATCGTAAATCTTTGTTTCATTGTCTGTTTACTTTATAGTGAGTTTTAGCCAGGAAGATGCCCCCGATAACATGTGCGCCCAAATTCTCCAACTGGTCAGCATAGGTAGCCCATGTGATGCCGCGAGTGATAACATCATCAAATGTCACTACGGATTTTCCACTGAACCAATCTTCATCAAAATCGATGATATGCACTTTGCGGATTTCCTTTTCTATCTTTCGGTTTTCATGAATGGCAAGCCGTACGCCGATTACCCTTACATGCTCATAGCCGTTGATAGCTCCGGTCAGTTCACAAACCCTTTCACAAAAAGCCTTGTAACGAAGTTCGTTCTTTGGACTTGTGGATGCCGGAACTTGAACGAAAACAATATTCCTGCAGGATTCACCGTATTGTTCCTGCATGTTTGCTGCGGTCATTTGCGCTACCGCTTCAAAGCTTCTTCCGTCTTTGAAATCGTACACCATCTGTCTGTCGGCAATTTCCTTTTCACCGACGTTGCGAATACGCTTGGGAAAATACTTGCAGAACCATGTCTGAGGTTTTGCCAACTGCTTCTTGAGGTTATTGTCAATCTGTGCCATACGCTCTGATTTTTTCCCTTCTGTTTTGCTGTTTTTCAGCTTGTCCGAAGGGATATTTTTTGCTTTTATCAGAGTGCTGGCAGCCCAATAAGGCAAATTCAGGGCAGAAAATACGCTCAACTTGTTTGAGGAAGATTTTCTGCAAGGGATTTGACGTTTGGTGATGACAGCAATACCTTTGCAAAAAAATATCCTCGCAGGCAGAGATGATAAAATAGAACTGTCACCGTCTATACCAATCCTGTTTCTGAACTTATACATCCCATAAACAGAAATCGCAAGTCATTCCCATATAAATCATTCAGGAAAGACCGAACTCACCTTGGCAACAAGTAATGAGTAATACAAAGTCTTTCAAAACATCACAATATCCCTCATTATCAAAGATTTTACCTATTGCAAGAATGGACCTGCATGAGTAACTTTACACCCAAAAGAATACTTATGAACTATATACAGCAAATACAAACGATTGTGATACTCCCGGAAAAAAGATATTCTGTGAAGGAAGCCTGTATCTTCCTCGGCATCCACCGGTGTACCATCTATGACTACATCAGACATGAGGAACGTCCGCTTCCTTTTATCCGGATCCATACCGATAAAAGAGGCATCGTATTTCAGGGAAGCGACTTGCTTGCCTATAAAGCGGCAGGTCTCCCCAAGAAAGGGCGCAAATTCAAAGACAGTACATCTCGGTAGAAGGCTGTCTTTGAATAGTAGCAGGATGTGGGGGTCAGTTCCATTGGTTCCAGGGCAAGCCTATCAGCAATGACTTTCCGTCAGCTTCCCTCAGTTCGCAAGCCAGCAGCCACGCATCAGTCCGGATGGCATCCATATCGTTTACCGCCTGCTGATACCGGGAAGGAGCCATAGCACCTGACTGAATCATCCATTCCCCGGCACAAGTCTCAGGATCAATGGCATCCACAAAGGATTCAATCTCCTTGATAAGGTTCTCCAACTTTCTATCTTTCATTTCAGCGGTGAAGGAAAACGGAACACCGCTCAAGGTTTTCCGATGGAAGTCAAAGAAAAGACTGCCATCTACATACTTTACAGAAACAGTCCAGCCAAGCAAGGCTGCAATGCTGAATACATTTTTATTTCTCATAAGACATAAAGCTACATACAGACCTGCCAAGTCCGTGATGGATATGGCAGGTCACTTTCTTGTTACAAATCATACGTTCAATAACCCATTCTTGCAAGGAACTCCTGCAAACGGCTGTCACGCAACTTTTTCAGTGGCACCGGATGGAAGTTTTCCTGCTGCCTTACTTGCAGCTTGCCGAAGCCTTGTTTGGTCAAATCCAACTCAATGTCCGAAAGTTCATTCAAGGAAATGTAGCCGTACTCGTCCTCCATCAGTCCGATGACGATACCGAAGAGGATAGTGTCGTTTCCTTCTTTTTCACCTTCAAGAATGAACCACCGCACACCACCGAGCGCAAAGATGGCACGGCAAATAGCGTCCTTTCCCTTGCCGTCCTGAGAATAGAGAGGAAAGCCTTTCAAGGCTTCCTCCAACTGCGTTGTCATAAGTCTGCACATATCAATCCAAAATTATTTCGTCTTTATAAACATCTATTTCTGCACCACTGCTGAACTGAACCACAAAACCATGTTCAGAGAGGGCTACGATAGTTCCTCGGTGGTAGCCTCGCCAAGGGGTTATCAACTCGCATTGTCTGCCATATTCGGGAAAATCATATTCGTCCATAGTCCTGTCATTTAGAGGTTGGAAATTCGGGGTCAAAAATCAAGTCACACTCAATGAGCCGTTGATAGGCTTCTGCAGAAAGCCGTGATGCCCACTCATTGCGGTCATCGTATCTTCCCTGCTGATAGTTGTGTGCCAGCTGCTTCATGAAGCCGAGGAACACCTTGAACATCTGCTGTTGCAGGTAGCGGTGAGCTTTGGTCAGTTCCCTGCCAGTCTGGTCAGGTGAACACATACTGCCATTTACAAAGTTGGCGAACTCTTGTGCAAAAGCCTTGTCACGTTCGGAGATGGTAGCTCCGGATAATTCGGGATAATCCATAGTTAAAACAATTTAGATGGTTGCGATTCCGATTCTTCTCCCTCTTGTGAAGCCCTTTAGAGCTTCTTGGTCGGGAAAACCGTTTTTTCGTGCAGTTCCTCACTGCGGACAACAGGGAGAAAAAGGCAAGTGTGAGGTCCGAGGACTTTACGGAATACCCAATTTGGCACAAATTGCGGAAGGCTGCCGGAAAGTCCTCAGTCCGAAAGCGTCAGCGGCACTTGACGTTTCTCCCGTCCGCAGTACCTTTGCACGTATAAAACGAGTTGGACCAAGAAGCTCCAACGGTTTTCAAGACTTTCCCGACTAGGATTCCAAGGGAAAGAATTAGTTCTAACAGGTCATCTCAAATATATTCCTCAGAAAGTCCGCGTAACCCAGTATTCTGACCATCTTGAAGATGAGCTACCCGAAAACCGTTGCCGTTGTGAGAACCTACAAAGTGAAGCGAAGTGGAGCCTTGCAGGTTCTCTCTATGGCAACGGATTGGAGTTCCATTCGCAGCCAAAGCCACTCAGCCGAGCTTTGCTTGGTGTTGAAGACACGGAGCAAACCAGATGGCACATTCATTCCCAAAAAGGTCGTCACTTCCGGCATCGCATGAAATACGAATAGTCGGAAGTGGTGACCAACATCTGTGAGCTAACTGCATAAACCATTCGATGGCTCTACTTCCGCAAGCGTCAGCCTGCGTTCGGTAGAGCCATCGAGCAAGTCATCATTGGTAGATATGTTTTCCAACCTCATTGACACTGTGAGAAACAGCAGAGTGGAGCGAAGTGAAACCCTGCTGCTTCTCTCTGTGGCAATGGACTGAAACTTCCATTTGTAGCAAAAGCCTATCAGCCGGGCTTTGCTTGATGTCGAAGACACGGAGCAAACCGGATGGCACATCTCCCAAAAGGTCGTCACTTCCGGCATCGCATGAAATACGAAAAGTCGAAGTGGTGACCAACATCTGTGAGCTAACTGTATAAACCATTCGATGGCTCTACTTCTGCAAGCGTCAGCCTGCGTTCGGTAGAACCATCGAGCAAGTTATCATTTATAGATATGTTTTCCAACCTCATTGACACTGTGAGAAACAACTGAGTGGAGCGAAGTGAAACCCTGTTGCTTCTCTCTGTGGCAATGGAATGAAACATGCAAAAAAACGACAAACCTACCATGCTATGCTCCAGCCTGCATCAGGTAAGATTTCCGTTTAATAATCAATAGATTTCTGTAATTTCAAAAATATGTTTTTACAGCAAACAGGAACTGATCAATGAAAATCTGTTTGAATGCTGCAATATTGTTCTGTTCATAGAACATCAGCATTGCTTTTTTATAGTCAATTGAATCTACACTGCGGAATGAGATAGGACAATAGCCGTAGGCAATCAAAATTCCATTGCTTATGATGCGTGCCGTGCGTTTGTTGCCGTCAGAAAATGCCTGTATATAGGAAAGGAGCACAAGAGCCAACAAAGCCTTTTCAAACACTTCATTCTTGCCGTTAATAAGCTGACAACTGTCTTCAAGGGCTTCCCTGATTTGAAATTCATTATCGAGCGGTTGATAATTTGTTCCGGTTATACCGACACGCCTAAGACGGATATGGCGTTCGACACCCAGCTCCTTAACAAGCAGCGCATGGATTTCCTCTATACGAGTTAACGATATTTCTTTCAGATAATCCGGTACATCAAGGATAAAGTCAAGAGCATCCTTATGGTTAAGCAGCATCACAGCTTCCTCTTTGGTCTTTCCGTTAGCGGTCTGTTTCTCTTTCAACAGACGTTCCGTTTCAAGTAATGAATAAGTATTACCTTCGATTTGTGAGGATTTCCATGACAGGTCTATACCCAACCTTTCCATCTCCTTACGATATTCAATATCCGTCATTTCCGAAAGGTGCAAACGAAATTTTGACTGTGCTTCATGCAACAACGCCAGCTCATCGTCTGTAAACAAACGTACATTCGGCAATATGTCACGTATCAGGTCAAAGTTAAAACTTTCCTGGACCGTGCGTTCATCAATATCCTTGTCAAAATAAGTATCAAGACTGAGTGGCATGGTCACATGAGCTTGAGGAGTGAGTTTGTATTTGGTAGCCGGTCCTTTACCGACCACCTCGATATACCCTTTTTCCACACAGTCTGCAATGACACGCTTTAAGGTACGTTCGCTTATCTCTGTAGTGACAGCATGTCCTATCTCCATACGTTTTGAAAGCGGATGATAGTGCAAATATTGTAATATTTCAGTTTCTGTTGTCATATCTAAAATTCTTAATCGGGACAAATATACTGCTTTCTCGTAGAAAATCGGGTCAAATTGGCCTGTTTTATGTCTTTAAAATCATAGTTTTGTCCCGATTCAAATTTAAATTAAAATCATCAGCACAAGAATGCAAATGAACAAACGATAGAAAAATATCAGCTTGAATGAGATGCTGCAGATGGAATATTTATAGACCTCAATTCCCAAATAACGTAGCAGTCCTGTTATTGCTGTCTGGCGCTTGCAATGACAGAACTACAGCAGAAGTTTCTACTTCCTCTTTGGCAGGCGGATTTTTCGGTTGTCTGTTTCCCATTTATCCACATAGTTGTTCAGAGCTTCAGAAATAACGTCCTTCAATAAGGCACCTTCCACAAGAGAAATGTACTTCACCTTTTGAAGTAAATCCGGATCTACGATAAAGGTGGCTCGAATTTCATGGGGCTTCTTGCCACTTTTGGCTGTTTCGCCTTTCTTGGGGCGACCCACATTCTCCCTGCGTTTGGCTTCCAGTTTGGACTTCATTTTATCGGTAGCTTCCATTTCGGTTGCTTCTTTCTTCGAAGATGCTTTTGCAGGTGCTGCCTTCGGACTATCCATCTTATCCGTTTGAGCAGCCGGCTGTTTCGCTTGTTCTGCTGCTTGCTCAACAGCCTGTTCCTTAGGCTGTTCCTGTACCGGGTCAGATGGAATGGCTTCACCCATGAAGCCATCCATCAATAAGGATAAATTCTTCTTACTCATATTGTTTACTTTATTACTTGTTTACTTGCTGATTAACTTACTATGTTACCAATAACCTTTGTGATTAGTAATATAGTTTACCTATTTTCTTCCCGACTGATTATTTCATCGGCCAGTGTTCGATAGTCTGCTGCACCGTTGCTTTTCGGTTCGTACTCAAAGATGGTCTGACCAGACAGCGGCATTTCGGCTATGGAAATATTCTCCCGGATTTTCGTCTGAAAAACCTTCTCTCCGTACCGCTTTTCCACCATGGAAATCACTTCCCTGTTCAACTTCCGGTTATTGAACCTGGTGAAGAAAACACCGCCTAATTCAAGCATTGGGTTTACCCTGCGTTTCACTTCCCGAACTATATCATCCAGCATGGTCAAGCCTTTCAAGGGCAAGGCTTCGGCAGTGAGCGGTATGTAGAGTTTGTCCGCTGCCACCAGCGCATTGGTCGTCACGATACCGAGTGAGGGAGAGCAATCCATCAGGATGTAGTCATACTTCTCCTTATGTTCATCAAGACAGGATTTAAGGATGCCTTCCCTTGCCATCATGGTAGCCATGTCTATTTCGGCTCTTGCCAAGTCCAGTGATGCTGGAACAAGGTCCAGGTTTTCACGGATGGGTACGATAGGTAGCGGTTGGTCTTTGACCAGCGTATCATAGATACTTGTTTCCGGGTCTTCGTTCTGCGTCAGCGTGAACGTGAGGTTCTGCTGTGCATCCAGGTCAACGAGCAGCACCCGTTTTCCTCTCAGGGCAAGTGCTGCACCTATACATGCGGTAGAAGTAGTTTTGCCGACTCCACCTTTCTGATTGCCGATGGCTATTGTTATATTTTTTGCTACCATTTTTATAGGTTTACTATATTACTTTACTACTATATTATTATCTGTCTCTTATACACATCTCCGAGCCCACGAGACTACGCTGCATCT
>OWJF01000043.1_pt1 | contig 49275 bp, 37 predicted proteins | sample 1732941 | NCBI WGS metagenome assembly OWJF01 (sample SAMN05065770, study PRJEB22554) | human gut metagenome | biome: ENVO:2100002; feature: ENVO:00000062; material: ENVO:00002003 | host: Homo sapiens | place: USA
TGAAGTAATTTAGTAAAACAACAAGAAAAGTGTAAAGTAAAATCAGTCAAAGTCAATGTAGTCCTTTTGCAATGTAAAAGGACTACATTTGCAATGTAAAAGGGGCTCTTTTGAATGCCGAAAGTTGTCCTTTTCAAGGTGTAAAGTTGTCCTTTTGAAGGACCGGACGACAACAATAGAAAATTCATATAATTAGAGTTGTAAAATGAACCGAGTTCTATCCATACTATTCTGTGCCTTTTCAATGGTTGCAGTTCCGTCTGTTGCTGGCAGCAACAAGATGCTGTCAAATGAAAAAGTGGGTACTATTCTGAAAAATTATGTTCTGCAGAGCAGAGCTAAGAATGTCCATTTTCAGGCACAGCCTTATCTTGAGAAGTTTAGTGTGGACGAGCGCAGCCGCGAATTGAAAGTCTATATCAGTCCGTCGTTTGCGACTCAAGAGTTCACCGAAAAGTCAGTAAAGTTCTATTACAAACGATTGTCCAGAACTCTGCCAAAGCCTTACAACAAGTATTCGCTCAGCATTGTGGCTGCAGGATTGCCCATAGAACAACTTGTAGCAGGGGCTAAAGTCAACAATACTGGCGTCCCATCAGCATGGGGCAAGATTGAATATGATGGTGCTCCATGGGTTTATGATGAGTCAAAGCCTTACTTTATCACACATGGACTGTTTGACAGACATATTTCATTATGGGCCTCGCATGGTATGTTTTATGACACGAAGAAGTCGTGTTGGCGTTGGCAGCGTCCTAACTTGTTCTGTACCACAGAGGACCTTTTCACTCAGACTATGGTTGTGCCTTATCTTATCCCGATGCTTGAGCGTGCCGGTGCTATCGTCTATACTCCGCGCGAGCGTGACTGGCAGAAGAATGAGGTGCTGGTAGACAACGATAATGGTAGGGGGTATGTAGAGGACGACGGCCGTGAGAAGTGGCGTACAGCCCAAGCTAAGGGCTTTGCCCCGCGCAATGGAGTCTATCGTGACGGCGAGAATCCTTTTCTGCAGGGCACTGCTCGTCAGGTGCGCACAGTGCGCAAGGGGCATGAGTCGTGGGCTTCGTACCAACCTCAGATTCCGCAAGCAGGACGTTATGCTGTGTATGTGAGTTATCAGACCCTTCCAAACAGCGTGTCTGATGTGCAATATATAGTGTGTCATAAAGGTCAGCGCACTCTGTTTCGTGTCAATCAGCAAATGGGTGGAGGCACATGGGTTTATCTTGGAACGTTCGATTTTGACAGTGGTAGCAGCACCGACAACCGTGTGATAATCACCAATCTTTCCGACCAGAAGGGTGTCATAACAACGGATGCCGTACGCTTTGGTGGAGGCATGGGCAACGTACAGCGTTATGGTGTTATGAGTGGAATGCCTCGTTGTCTTGAGGGTGCCCGTTATAATGCACAATGGTCGGGCGCACCTTATAGTGTTTATGGTGGAAAGAATGGTACTGATGACTATTCCGACGATATAAATTCACGCTCTAATATGACCAACTGGCTCGCAGGAGGTTCGGTTTATGTACCGACGCGCGAAGGCAAGAAAGTGCCTATCGAGCTCTCGCTTGCCGTGCACAGCGATGCCGGTTACACGTCGGTGCCAGATTCTATAATCGGTTCGTTGTCTATATGTACTACCAACTTCAATGACGGCCGACTGGGTAGTGGAATCTCGCGAATGACTTCGCACGACTTCGCCGAACAACTACTTGAAGGTTTGCGTCGTGACTTGACGTTCAAATATGGCAAGTGGACCCGCCGCTATTTGTGGGACCGTAATTACAGCGAGACCCGTCGTCCGGAGGTTCCGTCGGCGATAATAGAGACAATGTCGCATCAGAACTTTGCCGACATCCGACGCGGACTTGACCCTAACTTCAAGTTCACAATGGCACGTTCGCTCTATAAGACCATACTGCGCTACGTCAGCAGCAATCATTCCCGTCCGTGCATTGTTCAGCCGTTGCCGGTTGACAATTTCCGTATAGCGAACATCGGAAACGGTCAGTTGCGCCTGTCGTGGCTTCCGGTCAAGGACGAGCAGGAGCCAACATCGGTGCCAACAGCTTATAATGTATATGTGGCACAAGGCGCTGGCGGATTTGATAATGGTCGTATGGTGTGTGGCAATTCGTTTGTGATAGATGTGCAGCCAGGCGTAGTGTACAAGTTTCGTGTTGCAGCAGTGAATAGGGGAGGCGAGAGCTTCCCTTCAGAGACATTGGCGGCTTGTCTGTCGTCTAATCCATATGCCAAGAACATACTCGTAGTCAATGGATTCAAGCGCCTTTCGGGTCCGGCTGTAGTAGATAATGAAACGCAACAGGGCTTTGATTTGGATGCCGATATTGGTGTTTCTTATGGACTGACTGCAGGGTGGAACGGTCGTCAGCAATGTTTCGACCGTAGCCGTGCCGGAAGTGAAGGGCCTGGAGCAATGGGCTATTGTGGCGATGAACTTGCAGGCTTCTTTGTTATGGGCAATCAGCAGAACGAGTCGGTTTGTCATGCCGAGAATATTGCTACGGCAGGCGATTACAACGTTGTGAGCAGTTCACTTGAAGCGTTGGAGAACGATTTTACCAAACCTTCGGATTACGATGTTATGGACATAGCCTTTGGCTTGCAGAAGGACGACGGCCACTCGATGGTTCGCTACAAGACATTCACGTCAAGACTACGCAACCAACTGAAAACGTTTGTCAGCCGTGGCGGACGTGTAATGGTAAGCGGAGCTTATGTGGGTAGCGACATGCTGCGTGATGACGAGCGCCGCTTCCTTTCCGACGTAGTAAAGGTTGCGTACGAACGTTCAGACCGCACTCGGACCAATAATATGGTGAATGGATTAGGAATCAATTTCGACATTATCCGTAATCTGAATTCGGTTCATTACGCTGCAACGTCGGTAGATGTAATGCATCCTTCTGTTTCATCTGCATTCTGTGCAATGCAGTATGCTGACGGCTCAAGTGCCGCAGTAGCTTATGATGGTGGCGATTACAAGAGTTTCGTTATGGGCTTCCCTTTCGAGTGCATCAACAATATGAAGGCACGTCGACAGGTGATGAAAGCTGTAATGGACTTTCTTGTCAAGCGATAAAAATTTAAGACTAATAACTTTAAAAAACTAATGATTATGTACAAAATTCAGGCAAATGCATCAGGCACAAGAAGTATTGAAGTAAGTGACTTGCATCTTGAAACTCTTCAAAAATATACACTTCTTGACAGCTTGGTTGACAGTAACGGTATTATTGATGAGGCAGTGCTCGACAAGCTTAAGCTTAATGTGCGCTCATTGCTGGAGTCGTCAGGCATTAGCGACAAGAACTTGCTCGACCTCTGTCTTGACGTGATTTACAATAATAACATGAAGGCTATCGGCTTATCTAATCTTGTGGCGCTCTACAAGGAGTGGGAGAAGAACAAGCCGGCAGAGAACGAGGAAGTTGAACAAAATTAATTAACACGTAAAGTATATACAATGAAAGAATATAGGCTCACCGATTGGCTGCCTACTACCAAAAAGGAAATGGAAATCCGAGGATGGGATAGCGTTGACGTTATCCTGTTCTCGGGTGATGCGTATGTTGACCATCCGTCGTTTGGCGCTGCTGTTATTGGACGCACGCTCGAGTCGGCGGGCTATAAGGTGGCTATAGTACCCCAGCCCGACTGGCACGGCGATTTTCGCGACTTTAAGAAGTTGGGACGTCCAAATCTCTTCTTCGGCATTGCTCCGGGATGTATGGACTCAATGGTCAACAAGTACACAGCAGGCAAGCGTCTGCGTTCGGAAGATGCCTATAGTCCAGACGGTCGTCACGACTGCCGTCCGGAATATCCTACCATTGTCTATACTAAGATTCTGAAGCAACTCTTCCCCGATGTGCCTGTTGTGCTGGGTGGTATTGAAGCTTCGCTTCGTCGACTGACTCATTACGACTACTGGAAGGACGGACTACAGAAGTGTATCCTATGCGATTCGGGTGCCGACATGATTATATACGGAATGGGCGAGAAGCCAATTCTGGAACTCTGTAGCCAGCTCAGCGAAGGTAAGCACATAGCTGAAATACGCAATGTCCCACAGACTGTCTATCTCACGAAGGAGGAAGAAATTCCTGGCGGAATAACCTCTGATGACATTGTTCTGTACAGTCATGAGGAGTGTCTGCGTAATAAGAAGGCCGAGGCCGACAATTTCCGTCATATTGAGGAGGAATCTAACAAGATGCATGCCCAACGCTTGCTTCAGGAGGTTGACGGCAAGTATGCCGTTGTTAATCCTCCTTATCCTCCGATGGCATCCGAAGAACTCGACCATTCGTTCGACCTGCCCTACACCCGTCTGCCTCACCCTAAATATAAGGGCAAGCGCATTCCGGCTTACGATATGATTAAGTTCTCGGTCAACATGCATCGTGGATGCTTTGGTGGTTGCGCCTTCTGTACAATCAGTGCCCATCAGGGCAAGTTCATAGCTTGCCGTTCGAAGGAGAGCATTATAAAGGAGGTGAAGAAGGTGATAGAAATGCCCGACTTCAAGGGTTATCTTTCCGATCTTGGCGGACCCTCGGCAAATATGTATGGAATGCACGGCAAGAACCCTAAGGCTTGTGCAGTGTGCAAGCGTCCGTCGTGCATCAATCCGCAGATTTGCCCCAATCTCGTCACCGACCACACTCCGCTACTTGATATTTACCATGCCGTTGATGCTCTTCCTGGCATAAAGAAGAGTTTCATAGGTAGTGGCGTGCGCTACGACTTGCTTCTGCACAAGAGCAAGGAGGAGAAGTGGAATGCTGCTGCACGTCAGTACACTCGCGAACTTATCTGCAAGCACGTGAGTGGACGATTGAAGGTGGCTCCCGAACACACGTCGGATGCGGTACTGAAACTTATGCGCAAGCCTTCGTTCAAGCTTTTTGAGGAGTTCAAGCGCATCTTCGATAAGATAAATACAGAGGAGAATTTGCGTCAGCAGATAATTCCTTACTTTATTAGTTCACATCCGGGCTGTCGTGAGGAAGATATGGCTGAGTTGGCAGTCATTACAAAGCGTCTTGACTTCCATCTTGAGCAGGTGCAAGACTTCACGCCTACGCCGATGACTGTGAGTACGGAGACGTGGTATACGGGCTACGACCCATATACTCTTGAACCCGTATTCTCTGCTAAGACACCGCGCGACAAGCTTGCCCAGCGCCAGTTCTTCTTCTGGTATAAACCTGAGGAGCGTCGCGGCATTGAGCAGGAATTGCGTCGCATAGGTCGCCCTGACCTTATACAGCAGCTATATGCAGGTGTGCCTACTCCCAATCAGGGACGTAATTTTGGCAATAATCGTCGTCCGGAATTTGAGCGTCAGCAATTTGAACGTGACGTTCAGCCGCGTGACAAGAACCGTCGTGCACACGACAAACCATCGTCACAACGTGATGGCTTTGGCAAGCAAGGCTCTCAGCGTGATGGTTATGGCAAGCAGCGCGATTGTTCGGGCGGTAAATATGGTGGCGGAAAAGGCTATAATGCTGGTGGCAATTATAGTGGCAAGGCTAACGGCAATGGTCGTGGTGCAGCAGCCCGTAAGGATAATGGCCGCAATATAAGAAGAAAATAATAAAAAAGGAACGGCGGACTCCCGTCTGACTCACAGACTAATACATAAGTTGTAGTTTACTGCTGTGTGTCGAACGGGAGCCCGCCGTTTTCGATTCTTTAGAATTCGAATTTCTCCAGTTTCAATCCGTTCTTGGTGAGAGCTTCAATCTTGGGCACCAAGTCGGTGAAGTGAGCCGAGGCGATATGTGCCTTCAACACTTCCTCATCTTTCCATGTTTCGCAGAACATCATCACCAATGGGCGTGTAGCACTTGTGAAAAGGTCGTATGAAACGCAGCCTTCATCATTGCGTGATTTGTTTACAAGTTCTGTACCGAGAGTTTTTACAGCGTCAATGCTGGCATTGTCTTTTACTTCGAAAAATGCATTCAGTCTAATCATAATATTGATTTTTTAATAGGGTTGTACAATCGATGGTTTCGTTATAAATTCAACGGCTAAGTTATATATTTTTGTTGAGTTATAAAATTTTTATGCGTTAAATTTATATTTTATTATTTTATCAACTTGTTTTAGAAAGTTATAAAAAAGAAATTGCGGGCAATCAATCGACTGCCCGCAACCAACACAAAAACTAAACTAGACTTAACTAAGCTAATCTAAGGCTCTCACGAGTCCCAAATTATCATGTGCAAAGATAGTCATAATTCTTGAAATAATACCCCCCCCATCTTGAAAAAATGGCTAAGAAGTATGAAAAATATCACAATGTGTGTTAAAATTCTGCTTTAATACTGTTGTTCACCATAATATAGTCCAAAATAGCCATGGCGGTCATGGCTTCAACTACCGGAACTGCACGTGGCAATACGCATGGATCGTGCCGTCCGCGTGCACAGAGCGAGGTCTTGTTGCCGTCCTTGTCTACGGTCGGTTGTTCTTGAAGAATAGTTGCTACAGGCTTGAATGCCACTCTGAAGTATATGTCTTCGCCATTGCTAATACCTCCTTGTATTCCACCGCTATGGTTTGACATTGTGTGTATTGTACCGTTGTCGGAAGTGAAAATATCGTTCTGTTGGCTTCCTCTTGATGTGACACAATTGAAGCCTTCACCTATTTCGAATCCCTTAGCGGCATTAATGCCAAGCATTGCAGCACCGAGTACTGCGTGCAGCTTGCCGAATTCCGGTTCGCCTATGCCCACCGGACAACCTTTCACTACGCATGTTATAATGCCTCCAATTGTGTCGCCGGCCTTCTTCACCTCGCTTATGAGGTGTTCCATCTTTGTGGCAGTGTCGGCATCAGGACATCTTACGATGTTGCTTTCGGTCAATGAGAGGTCGTATTTTCTGTAGTCGCGGTCGAGAGCTATGTCGCCCACCTGCGACGTATACGCTGTTATGCTGACGCCAAGTTTTCTCAGTACAAGCTTAGCCAATGCTCCGCCCACGCAACGGCTTATTGTGATGCGTGCCGATGAGCGTCCGCCACCTCTATGGTCGCGTATGCCATACTTGCTTGTGTATGTGAAGTCGGCATGTGATGGGCGGAACACCGAACGCATGTTGTCGTAGTCGTTAGAGTGCTGATTGGTGTTGCGCACTACAAATCCTATTGGGCAGCCGGTTGACTTTCCCTCAAACACACCGCTGAGAAACTCCACTTTGTCCGGTTCGTTGCGCGATGTTGTTATATTGCTTTGTCCTGGACGTCGGCGGTTGAGTTCTCCCTGAATGAAGTCCATGTCGATGTCTACTCCCGCAGGCATTCCGTCCACAACGCCGCCTATAGCAGGGCCGTGGCTTTCGCCGAATGTGGTCAGCGTGAAAAGGTTTCCAAATGTATTTCGCATAATTAGATTATTTGCTTGACTTCCGTGTTCTTGTTGAAAGCAGGGTTTGTTTTATTCTATATTAGTGGCAGTGTCCGCAGCATCCGCCCTCTTTCGAGTGCTTCTCGTCATGGTGTCCGCATCCGCCTTCGCCTTTGCATCCACCTTCATTCTCGCATCCATTGCAGTGGCCACTGCAACCGCCGCCGTTCATGTGGTTGAGCAGAGTCTGGATTTCGTCGTTTGTAGCTTCGCGGTTCTCGATAACGTAGCCCTTGAAGTTGAGCTTGTTGCCGGCGAGCGGGTGGTTGAGGTCTACCTTCACCTTGTCAGCACCGATTTCCATAACCTTTGCTATGAAGAAGTTGCCGTCCTCGTTCTTAAGAGGAATCTGAGCACCCTTGAAGATGTTCTTGCTGTCGAAGTGTCCGTCAACAGTGAACATCTCCTTGTTCAGTTCAATTACTCGCTTCGGATCGTACTCGCCAAACGACTTGTCCTTGTCCAATTCGAAGTCAAACTTCTCGCCGCGTCCCAGATTCTTCAGAATATCTTCGAAAGCGTCAAGAGCAGTGCCAAAGCCGGTGATGAATACGAAAGGCTGCTCCTGAGTGGTTTCCTCTACGAGGTTACGTTCGCCATTCTCGTTGATAGTGAAAAGCTGATAGTGTGCAGCAATAAGTTTGTTTGTCTCTTTTTCCATTTTTTTTATATTGTTTTGTTTTATATATTATTTCAAACAATTTGCATGTAATTCGTGCAAAGATAGTACAAAGATAGTGCAAAGGTACGATATTTTTATTTGATAAATTTCCTTTATATCTTATTTTTATATACTTTTGCAGCATATAATAACAACAAAAATGTTTTTAGAGTTATGAAAAAAGTAAAATTTGTATTGATGGCACTTGTTGCCGCCATTGTTGTTTCATGTGGTACGACACGTACTGTGCCTATTACAGGTCGCAAGCAGAACATCCTTGTATCTGACGAGCAGGTTCTTTCGCTTAGCAATCAGGAATACACCAATTATATGAAGTCTGCCAAGATTTCTACCAATGCCGCCAATACCGCAATGGTGAAACGTGTAGGTCAGAAGCTTGCCACAGCCGTTGAGGCTTATCTCAGCAATCACGGATTGGCATCTGAGATAAATCAGTACAGCTGGGAGTTTAATCTTGTTCAGGACAAGAGCGCCAACGCTTTCTGCATGCCAGGTGGCAAGATTGTGGTTTACGAAGGTCTGCTGCCTTACACTCAGAACGAGGCGTCGCTTGCCATCGTTCTCGGGCATGAGATTGCTCACGCAGTGGCAAAGCATTCTGCCGAGCAGATGAGCAAGCAGATAAAGAATCAGTACGGCACCCAGATTCTTGGCTCGGTGCTTAATGCCGCCGGTGTCAGCTCGTCTACCACACAGTTGGCACAGATTATAGCCCAGAAGGGATTACAGTTCAGAAGCCTTAAGTATTCGCGCGACAACGAGACCGAGGCCGACCGTATGGGACTCATCTTTGCAGCAATGGCAGGCTACGACCCCAATGTGGCTATTAGTTTCTGGCAGCGTATGTCGCATGGCAATAACAGCAATCAGAGCGACATGTTCAGCGACCACCCCTCTGACGCCAAGCGTATTGCAGCCATCAAGCAGGAGTTGCCTGAGGCTTTGACCTACTACAATCCGCCAAAGACCACTGTCAAGAAGACCACTTCAACAGCAAAGAAAACTGTACGTAAAACTACAACGAGAAGGAAATAAACTTATTTTTGCTTCGTTTAATCCAATTTTTTGCAGTATCTTTGCATCTTAATTGGAAACAGTGCTTCGGTTCTGTCGCTGCTGTGCTTATGCGCAGGAGAGGAAAGTCCGGGCAGCATAGGGAACCTCACTTCCGAAAGTAGAAGCTGTCGGCGACGGCAGGTGTCGGTAGAAGAAAACAACCGCCACGCCTCGTGTGTGGTAAGGGTGAGAAGGTGGTGTAAGAGACCACCAGCCGGTGGGTGATCATCGGGCTGTACCATCTGGGGGCTGCAAGTTCATGTATACCATCGTTTGAGGGCGTCCCGTCCGATTTCCTTTCGAGGATACGGTGGAGGGTAGAATGCTAGAGACGCAGGGCGACTTGCGTAGTAGATAAATGACAGAAGGCTCTTGCGTCAGTAATGGCGCACGAGAAACGGAACCCGGCTTATAGAGGCACTGTTTCCATTCTTTTTCTTTTTTATTTAAACGATAAACACTGATTTATCAAATTGATAAACACGGACAATTGGTTTGCTTCTGCATTCCGGTTGTCCGTGTTTGAGTTTTGTGGCCAGAACGGATGGTTTATATTCGCACCTTTTGCAAATATTGTTGCCAAAAGTAATAAATGTGAATGTTTTTCTGAATTATTTTAGCATAATTACTTGTTTTTGCGCCAATTCGGTGATAAAATCGACATTTTAACAATGTAAAATCTATTAAACGAGATTTTATTAGTAATTTTGCAACACATTTTTAATAAATTAAATATGATCTATAACACAATGTTGTGAAACGTATAGAAAAAATTGGTGAAGAGTCACTGATTTGTTTACGTTTTTTACAAATCAAAAAGGGATAATAATTAATAAACATTTTATAATCAACAATTGAAACAAACAAGATGAGAAGATTTTCCCTATTGCTTGTCTCTCTGATTGTGTTGACTGTACAAACAGCCTTGGCGCAGAATTTCAGCGTCAAGGGAACGGTCGTGTCTGCTGAAGACAACGAGCCGCTGATTGGTGCAACAATACGTCAAGAGGGTACAACGAATGGTGTTGTTACCGACATCGACGGCAACTACATCATCGAGGTAAAGGGTGCGTCTAAGGCCACGCTCGTGATTTCGTATCTCGGCACGGTTACTCAGAAGCATCCTGTCAATGCACAGACGCGCACGCTCAACGTGAAGCTGTCGTCCGACTCGAAGGTTACCGACGAGGTGGTGGTAGTGGCGTATGGCGTACGTAAGAAGGGAACCATTGCGGGTTCCGTTTCGTCTGTGAAGTCTGAAAAGATTGAGAATGTCCCGGCTGCCAGCTTCGACCAGGCACTGCAAGGACAGAGTACGGGTCTGCAGGTAATCAGTTCGTCGGGCGAACCAAGCAAGGCGGCTACTTTCCAGATTCGTGGTACCAACTCAATCAACTCGGGCAAGTCGCCGCTCTTTATTCTTGACGGTGTACCCATCTCAAGTTCCGACTTCAACACCCTCAGTCCTAACGACATCGAGAGCATCTCGGTATTGAAGGACGCTTCCTCTACATCTATCTATGGTGCGCGTGCTGCCAATGGTGTGGTTGTAATCACATCCAAGCGCGGTCTGTCGCTCGACAACGCCAAGGTTACTCTGCGTGCCCAGTACGGTTTCTCTGAGTTGGCTCAGAACAACTGGATGATGATGAACACCAATGAGCGCATACAGTTCGAGAAGGAAGTAGGACTGGATGCCGGCAAGGACTACAATCTTCTCTCGAAGGTTAATGTCAACTGGCTTGACGAGGTGTTCAACGACCGTGCTCCGCTCCAGAGCTACGAGCTTTCGGTCAATCGTGCCACCGACCGCTTGAACTATTACGTATCGGGTGGATTCTACGACCAGGACGGTATTGCACAGAACTCTACCTTCCGCCGTTATAATCTTCGTACCAATGCCGATGTCAAGGCAAGCAAGTGGCTTAAGATAGGCACCAACACAATGGCTGCTTACGAGGAGGCACAGCAGGCCGACGATGGCAGCTACACCACCGTTACTCCAATTTCTGCCTGCCGCTTCATGCTGCCTTACTGGAGTCCGTATGCCAAGGACGGCAGTTTGGCTTCGCTCGCCAAGGGCGATTGGGCTGGCACAAGCGAGAACCCTATTGTGTACATGGGCAAGAACCCTATCAAGAACAAGAAGTATAAGGTGCTCTCTACAATGTACGCCGAGATTTATCCGATTGAGAATCTTACAATCCGCACTCAGTTCGGTGCCGATTTCACTCATTCTACAGCGTTCCTCCAGTCGTTCCCAAGCCTTTCGTCAAACAACGGCCAGGGCACAGCGGCTCGTCAGAGCAATGACGTGCTCAGTCTCACAGAGACCACTACAGCCAACTATCGCTTCAATCTGGGCGAGAGCCATGCTTTCAATGTGATGTTGGGCCAGGAGGCTGTCAACTATCATTCTGAGGGATTCAACGTTTACACCAAGGGTCAGACCAGCGACCTTCTGACAAACGTTTCTTCTGGTACACGTGCCAGCCGTTGGGCAGATTCTTCGTCTGATTACTCATACATGTCATTCTTCATGCGTGGCGAGTACAACTACAAGGAGCTTTACTATGCCGACTTTTCGCTGCGTACCGATGCTTCTTCACGTTTCGGTAAAGACCATCGTTGGGGTACCTTCTGGTCGCTTGGATTCATGTGGAATGTCAAGCAGACCGATTGGCTGAAGGACATGAACTGGCTCAGCAATGCTCAGATTGCTGTCAGCACCGGTACTTCGGGCAACTCGGAGATTCCCAACTATTATCACTTGGCTCTCGTGTCTGGTGGTGCCAACTACGACGACACTGCAGGCTTCTATCCCTCGCAGAGCGGCAACGAGGAGCTTGGTTGGGAGTCGACATGGGCAAACAACTTCGCCCTTCGTCTCGGATTCCTCAATCGCATCAACTTCAGCTTTGAGGCTTACTACAAGCGTACCTCCAACATGCTTATGCGTGTGCCTGAGTCTTATACAGTTACAGGCGAGGGCTATCGTTGGAAGAACGTGGGCGTTATGGCCAATAAGGGTATTGAGTTGAGCGCCGATGGCGACATCATCCGCACACGCGACTTCACATGGAACGTGAGCGCCAACGTATCTTATAATCAGAACCGTCTGAAGGAACTCTACAATGGCGTTACCGAGTATGTCAACTCAACCACAGGTTTGAAGTACGTAGTAGGCCACTCTGTCAGTGAGTTCTATCTCAACCGTTACGCCGGTGTCAACCCTGCCAATGGCGAGCAGCTCTGGTACGACAAGAACGGCAACATCACCAACGAGTTCCGTGAGGGCGACAAGGTGATGACCGGCAAGACCTACGATGCGCCTTGGATGGGTGGTTTCGGCACCAGCCTGCGCTGGAAGGGCTTGCAGCTCTCAGCCCAGTTCAGCTGGATTGGCACACGCTATGTCATCAACAACGACCGCTTCTTCGAGGAGAGCGGCATCATGTTCGGTACAGCCTACAACCAGTCGAAGCGTCTCCTCTACGACCGCTGGAAGCAGCCGGGCGACATCACCGACATTCCACGTTGGGGCGAGGTGACACAGCTCGACGACCGATTCCTTGAGAACGCTTCGTTCCTCCGTCTGAAGAATCTCAGCCTGTCGTATTCACTACCACAGAGCCTGTTGCGCAAGAGCAAGTTCTTCACCATGGCTCGCATCTATGGCCAGGCGCAGAACCTCTTCACCATCACCGGTTTCAACGGACTTGATCCTGAGGTTTCTTCGAATATTTACCAGGCACAGTATCCGGCATCACGCCAGTTCACTCTGGGTGTGGAACTGCAATTCTAAATAAGAAAGGAGATTACAAAAATGAATATCAATAATATAAAGACATGTGTGTTGTCGGCAATACTCGCCCTCTCTATGTCTTCTTGTCTTGACAAGTATCCTGAGGATTCAATCCGTATGGACGAGGCTGTCAATACAGTAGAGGATGTGGACAAGCTGGTGATAGGTATCTACGACAGTTTCATGAGCAGCGCCTTGTATTCTGGCAATCTTACCATTTTGCCCGATTTGCAGGCCGACTTCGTATTCTGCGTGAAGGGCTACTCTAATGCCTATGGCGACATCTACCGTTGGAAGGACATCAAGGCCACCAACACCGACATCGAGGCTGTTTATGCCGACCTCTACGGTGTCATCAACCGATGCAACTTCTTGCTCGACAATCTCGACAAGGTGAGAGCCAACACCAATAGCGACAAGCTTCTCGACAAGTTGGAGCAGTATGAGGGCGAGGCACGTTTTGCACGCGCCCTGGCTTACTCTGAGCTTATCAAGTGCTTCTGCAAGGCTTACGACAACGACGAGCAGGCAGCCGGCGAGCTTGGCGTAGTGCTGACCCAGCACTATCATGGCAACGAAATCCAGAAGCGTGCCAGCCTGAAGGAGTCGTACGAGTTCGTACTTGCCGACCTCGATAAGGCAGCCGAATATCTGAAAGTAGGCGACGACTTCACCGGAAGTCTTTACAACGAAATCTACTTCAACGAGTACACTTGCCATGCCTTGCGTGCGCGCGTATCATTATATATGCATAAGTACGACGATGCCATCAAGTACGCTTCTAAGGTGATTGGCAGCAAGTACTACACCTTGGAGAAGGCTTCTTCCAACACCTATTCTAATCAGGTGAATGATTACAAGTACATCTGGACCTATGGCGACTCGCGCGAGGCTATCTGGAAGGTAGGATTCACAATCAATAGTTACGGTGGCGCTCTGGGCACCATCTTCGACAACTTCAACTACGTGACTTACCGTCCCGACTACGTGCCCGAGACATGGGTAATCAATTCGTTCGACAACAACGACCTTCGTGCCGCAGCCATCTTCACCACTCGTGTCACTGGTTATGAGCACGGACTGCAGTGGCCCTTGCTGAGCAAGTATTTTGGCGATGCCACATTCTTGAACAACAACATCCTGCACGTTCATCAGCCAATGGTGTTCCGTCTCTCGGAGATGTATCTGGTTCGTGCTGAGGCTTACGCTATGAAGCAGGACTACACCAAGGCAGGCAAGGACATCACAACCCTCCGCACAGCCCGCTACTCGTCATACGGCGGCAACACATCGCTCAGCGAGAGCAACGCCATGACGATAATCGAGGGCGAGCGTGTCAAGGAGCTCTACATGGAAGGCTTCCGTCTGAACGACCTCAAGCGTTGGCACAAGGGATTCGAGCGCAAGATAACCGACCAGCCCGCAGCCAACTTCGTACAGAGCGACCTCAAGGTAGAGAAGGATGACGCCTTCTTCGTATGGCCAATTCCGCAGCACGAGCTTGAGTCGCCGGGTTCGCAGATTGAGCCTAATGAAAGTAACAAATAATAAAAAGAGACGATCATGAAGAAAATAATGATGGGATGTTTGTCAGCCGTAGCTGCACTCATCGCTCTTGCGAGCTGTTCGCAAGACTATACCAATTATTCTGGTCCGAGCCACATCATGTTCTCTGATACGCTCTATCAGTATGCCGTGCAGGAGACCAACGAGGTGTTCAACGTCCCCGTTTCGGCTACCGAGAAGGCCGACTTCGACCGCACCTTTGCCGTTGAGGTTGTGCCCAAGCAGAGCAACGCCGTTGAGGGCCGCCACTATCGCATCCTCAACAACACCGTCACAATCAAGGCGGGCGAGATGGTTGGCAACGTGCAGGTTCAGGGCATTTACGAAAACATCGGCAAGACCGACTCGCTGGGCTTCACCCTCAAGCTGGTGGTTCCAGAGAAGTACAACTGGACCGACCTTTACAAGGACTACACCCACGTAGTGATGCAGAAGTCTTGTCCGTTCGACATCCACAACTTCTCAGGCTGGTGTGTGGTAACGTCTACGTTCTACAGCCAGTATCTTAACAACGTCACCAACCGTCTTATCAAGACCGAGGTGGTAGAAGGCGAGGAGAACACCGTGCTCCTTAAGGATGTCTACTATAAGGGCTACGACCTTAAGCTGAAGTTCAACACCAAGAACCCTCTGGAGCCTAAGGTAGAGATGGACGACCAGATTGCCGGCGAGACCGGTGAGGCGTTCGGCACCATCTATGGCGACGGCAAGTTGCGCATCAGCCAGCCCTCTATCTACACATCTTATTACAACACCTGCCAGAACTACGTGTTGCAGTATGTCTCGATGAGTGTCGACAACAAGGACGGTTCGTCATTCGGCACAGTAGGCACATTCATCTCGATGTTTGAGTGGATAAGCGATGCCGAGGCAGAGAAATTAAAAGAACAAGGATTATAAAAACGACAAAACAAAATGAAAACATTGATTTCAAAATATTGGCTCGTGCTCATGGCGCTGGTTTCAGTGACCTTGTTTAGCGCTTGTAGCGACGACGACGATGCCGTAGCTCCTGCCTTCCCGCAGTTGCAGACTATAGCCGGCGAAGCTGGCAAGGAATATGAATTCACCTTCGAGGTCAACGACAACTGGAGCCTTTCTTCCAACAAGATGTGGTGTCAGATTGCCGAGGCTGGCAACAACGACAATAGCGAGAATGCCAAGGCTGCTGCCAAGGGCGGTTTTGTGCTGAATGGTGCTGCCGGCAAGCACACCATCAAGGTGATTGTTACCGACGACGAGAAAAGCTACGACCTGAGTGTGGCTATGCTCAACATGAAGATGGGCGGTCAGGAAATGACTGTTGCTGAGGTGACGCGTTCGGCAGCTGGCTACGAGCTTGCTGTTTACGACGAATTGGGCAACGACATCACCCAGACAGGTATTACCGTTGGCTATAAGGATTTAGTAAACCAGCCTGTATTCACCAAGTTTACAGTAAAGGCTAACTATCGTTTTACCGTGACCGAGACTCCTGCTTGGGTCCAGCTCGAAGGCGGATTCCTCGTAGGCACACCTGGCAAGGCGGTAGAAAGTGGTGCTTCGTTCCAGGAGAATTCTATCGTCAGCCCCAAGTATCCCATTAGCAAGGAAGCCAACTACTTCATCACCTTCGCTTCTGAAGACGGCAAGGCAATTGTGACAGTTCCCGTTACCTTCAACGGAATGACTGCCGAAAGCATTAACTTCACTTATCCTTCGTCTTCGAAGTGGCCCGTATGGGACGTTTCGCTCGACGGCAAGGAGTTCGTACAGAACGGTACAACACTTACTGGTAGCGAGAGCACAAAGGTGACTTACCACAACTTCGTTCCTTTCACAATCAACTCATTTGCCGATGCTTACCAGCTGGTGGTATTCGAGAATTCGGCTAACGGACTGATGGAGAACGCTGATGCCGTTCAGCTCAAGGGCGAGAAGGGCAACGTAAAGCTTACAGTAGCTCCGTTGGCAAGCGGCAGCCGCGAACTGCTTGTCTACGTTCTTCCGCAGAAGGTTTACGACAAACTGGTGAATGAGGGCAATGGTCTTGACGATATGCTCGAGAACGAATACACTACCGTAAGCAGTTCTTACGACGAGTACTTCATTATGGACATCATGCAGCATGGTAATGATGGCGGTTCGACTGTAAAATCTCCTCTCGTCACCAGTATGGGCATGGACGCAGATTGCGCCCTTACCACCAATGCCGACTATAAGATGTACGCCGAGGGCTTGTTCAGCTACACAGGCAATGACGTGTTCGAGTCGACAGTCTACGGCGGCTACGTAGCTATCTATCCACAGATTGACGGATGGGATCCTACAGCCGGCGATGGCGTAGTAATCTACGATGGCACCGGAAATACAGTAGACAACTATGAGAGGCAGATGGACGATAAGGGTATCTACATTGGCTTTATGGCCGATGAGCTTACCGCTCCTATCCTTGTTGGCTTCAACGATGCCATGCATGTTTGTAAGCGCGTTGTCGTTATCAATAAAATGCAGTAAAGAAGCAAGTAAAAACAGAAAGTAATGAATACATTCACAAAATATAGCAAGGCATTCTTGTTGCTCGTGGTGGCAGTGCTCACCATGGCAGTGACAAGCTGCTCTGAGGACACCCTTGAGCGTTGGGACGGCACATACGGCTATGTGCAGTTCATGCTCTCCAAGAAGGTGTCGTCGAGAGCTACTCGTGCCGCTGCTGTTGACAAGCTTGAGAAACTGGGCGATGCCAAGAAAATCAAGGTTGTCATGGAGCACGACGGCACCACCGTGTCGCAGACGTTGACACTCAATGCCTATAATGAAGAGAATGCAGAGTATGGATTGAAGAGTGAGAAGTTGCAGCTTGCATCGGGCACTTACACCATCATCGGTTTCTATCTCTACGATGGGGTAGACGAGGAGTTGCTCGCTTCGTCGGCAGGCGAGACCTTCACCGTACAGGGTGGCGGACTTACCGTTCAGAACCTTATGGTTGAGACCGTAGAGCGTGGCAAGGTGCAGTTCGACCTTGTGAAGCAATGGGCAGAGACTCGTGCCAGCAAAGACCCCGAATATCTCTTCTCGAATATCCGCCTGATTGATGTAAGCGTGACCAACCTCTTCACTCACGAGACCCACACAATCACCAATCTTAAGGTGAAATACAAGGAAGGCAGCAAGGAGAATCAGAATCCCGACAATGCCGACGACAAGTACATGGATGTGGCTACAGCTCATTGCGACTCTACCATCTGGCTTCCTGCCGGAACCTATCAGGTTACATCGTACACCACCTACGGCAAGACAGGAGCTGTGAAGACCACCTACGAGACCCAGCCCGTCAAGGGCAAGGCTTTCGTCATCACCGACAATCAGCTCACATCCGACGCCCAGGTGCCCATCCTCCTCTCCGAGACCAAGGAGTACATCAAGGACTACAAGGCCCTGAAAGCCATTTGGGAGTCGCTCCAGGGCAAGGATTGGAGCTTCTATGGCGACGCTACATTCCATGGCGCCAACTGGAACTTCAACAAGGAGCTTGACATGTGGGGCGAGCAGCCCGGCGTTACGCTCAACAGCAACGGCCGTGTCATCGGCATCATCATTGCCGGATTCGGAGCCAAGGGTATTGTGCCCGACGCCATCGGCCAGCTCACCGAGCTTCAGGTATTGAACTTCGGTTCGCACGACGAGAAGATAGGTGCCAACCTCTTCGACGAGTACGATGCCAACAAGATGTCGGCAGCCCGCAAGCTTGCCATGCGCCACGACTATGAGAACAAGTTCCTCAAGTACGACCCGCGCGCCAACATGTCTGAGATGATCAAGGAGAGCTTCAACTCCGACAGCAAGAATGCCAAGAACCTCATCAAGAAGGATTCGCGCATACAGCTCAAGGATGCCCAGATTGGTCTTACCACCAACAAGATTACCGGCATCTCTAAGGCCATTTATCGTCTCACCAAGATGCAGCAGTTCTACATCGGCAATTCGCCCATCACAGCTGGCGAGGTATGCTCTAAGTTCTACGACGACGAGTCGTCAGAGTATCATCGTTTTGCCGAGGAGTTCACCGAAGAGGCATGGGACAAGATGACCACCCTCACCGACCTTGAGCTCTACAACTGTCCGAAGCTGACCCGTCTGCCCGACTTCTACTACAATCTGCCCAACGTCCAGGCGTTCAACCTTGCCCGCAACAAGGGCATCTCGGCAGCACAGCTGCGCGACGACTGGGAGCAGATGGCTACAAGCAAGATAGGCAAGACCCTGCAGATTCTCTATCTGAGCCACAACAACCTCGAAGAGTTCCCTGCCTCATGGGCGCTCCGCAACATGCTGAAGCTCGGCTTGCTCGACCTCGCCAACAACAATATCAAGAAGGTGCATGCTTTCGGCAAGGAAGTTGAGTTGGCGTCGCTCTATCTCAACAACAACCAGATTGAGGAGATACCAGCCGACCTATGCGGCTTCTCTGACAACACCGAGAGCCTCAACTTCTCGTACAACAAGCTCAAGAAGATACCTAACATCTTCGATGCAAGCTCAATCCATGTGATGGGTTCGGTCGACTTCTCTAACAACGAGATTTCGGGTGTCGACAACGCCGGCGGCTACAAGGGCATCAACGCCTCTACCGTGTCGCTTGCCAACAACAAGCTCGCCAAGTTCCCGTCAGAGCTGATTTCGGCAGGTTCGCCAATCATCACACTCGACCTGAGCGGCAATCAGATGACCAGCATCCCCAAGGGCTCAATCCGTGGCAAGTACGCTTATCTCTTGCAGGTGATGGACTTCCGCTTCAACAAGCTCACGTCACTCTCCGACGACTTCCTGAGCGACAACATGCCCTACATCACCAACATCGACCTGAGCTACAACTGCTTCAGCCAGGTGCCCACACAGCCGTTGAACAGTGCCAACCTACGTGCGTTCGGCATCAACCATCAGCGCGACGCCCAGGGCAACCGCCCCTTGCGCACATGGCCTACAGGCATCACCAAGTGTCCGAGTCTGATTCAGTTCCAGATAGGCTCTAACGATATCCGCAAGGTCGACGAGACATTGACCTCTCACCTCTATATCGTGAACATCTCCGACAACCCCAACATCTCAATCGATGTTACAAGCGTTTGTCCTTACATCAAGGTAGGTGCTTACAAGTTGTTCTACGACAAGACTCAGGACATCCGTGGCTGCGACGCTCTGGATCTTGAAAACTAAAAAATACATAAGCAAGTAAGATAATATGAAATATATTAAATTCCTTACATCGCTCCTCGTTCTCGGTGCCGGCATGCTTGCCACATCGTGTAGCGACAACGACGATGTGACCGTCCCCGGCGGACTGGCCATCGATAAGGAGCAAATAGAGATAGGAGCCGAGGGCGGCAGCGCCGAGCTTGCCGTTTCTGCCACACAGAATTGGGTGGGCAGCGTGGCTGAGCCGTGGCTGATGCTCACTCCTGCCAACGGTGTAGGTTCAGCCACCGCCAAAGTGGTGGTCGACTCTACGCTGATGAATGGCCGACGCACAGCCGACATCGCCTTCATAGGCGACAACGGCCAGCGCCGCACCGTGTCTATCGTGCAGTTCGGATTCGGCAAGCAGATTGCGCTCAACGAGCCGGTTGTCGAAATCGGCAACTCAGGCTCTTACGACGAGCGTGCCTTCCAGAGCATCATCACTGCCAATGTAGAGTGCAAGATTGGCAGCATAGAGTATTCGTACGAGGGCAACATCACCGAAGCCGAGAAGGCAGAATATGAAAGCGAGCGCGAGGGATGGCTTCTCAACTCTAAGAACGAGGACAAACTCACAGGTGCCAACCTCGGCATCGTGCTCGACCGCAAGGCACGTCCGCGCAGCGTAAAGTTCCAGTTCCGTTGGAACATGAATATTGTGCCTGCCGTGCGTGTGGCTAAGGTTCATCTCGTTCCGGTAAATGCCGACGACGAACTGGTGGATGCCGATGGCAACAAGACTGCTGACGTAGTACTGACTGTTCGCCAGGAGGCAGCGCCAAGGATTGAGGACAACCGTGCAGGCGACTCTCTCTCGATCATCATGATCAATCAGAAGCTCAACAGCATGGCAACCTTCGACACAAGCGACAACATGCGCAACTGGAGCGGCGTGACCCTCTGGGAGGCTACCGACCCCTTCGTCAAGCAGCATCCTGAGGCTTTAGGTCGTGTGCGCTCTGTCAAGTTCAGCATGTTCAATCTGAAGCCGGGCGAAGTGCTTCCCAAGGAAGTGAAGAACCTGAAGTATCTTGAGACCTTCTCGTTGGCAAGCAACGATAACAATCAGATACGTAATATGGAGCTTGGTGAAGATATCTGCGAACTGGCTCATCTCAAGAATCTCGCCATCCAGGCTTACGGCTTGGTGAAGTTGCCTGCCAACTTCAAGAAGCTTGGCAAGACACTTGAGAACCTCAACCTTGTGAGCAACAACTTCAACCGTCTCTCTGACATTACTAAGGTGGTAAATGCACGTAATTTCCCTCATCTGCACACATTGACCCTCTACGCACAGCGTCGTACCGATGTCTGCATCAACATGAGCGGTCTGAGCAAGAATGGCGACGACAACTATGTCTACAACAATTACCCCATCGGTATGTATGGCAACATCAGCAGCGACTATACCGAGCGTCAGGCTTTCCTCTCGCTCCTCACATGGGACAATCTGCGTGTCCTTGAGTTGTCTTACTGCTTCCTTGAGGGCGAGCTTCCCTCTGATGAGGATATGGACAAGGCGCTTGAGGCTGCCGGCAAGCCGACACGCTACACAGCTGCCGACTTCTCTACCAACAAGGCCGACTGGCAGGACAAGCTTGTAGGCGACACCTGCAAGTGGTTGCTTTCTAAGTGGGACAATCCAATCACCTGCAAGCAGAAGGATGGCACCATCGTCTACGAGGATGTCTATCCTACGCAAGTGCCGCGCGTGCTGCCCAAGTGCCGCCAGCTGTCGCTCAACCTCAACTTCTTCACCGGTGCTGTGCCCAAGTGGCTGCTCTTCCATCCGCGTTTGGTGATGTGGAGCCCCACCGTAATGCTGTTCCATCAGACCGACCGTGGCTTCGACACAGCAGGCAATGCAGCCGGATTCAGCAACATGGCTGAGGATACCTACAGCGCCGAGTACTATTACGGCACCAAGGACCCCGGCTCTAAGTGGGAGGTTCCGGGTGTAGCCTATCCGTTGTACTATCGTACCTTCGTAGCAGCAGGCGACGTTGACGAGGCAGCGCTTCGTGCCAAGTACAAGAGAAGTAAATAATAAAAGCAAACAAACAGACAAATGAAGAAGAATTATTTCTATATAGCATTGGTCGCTTTGGCGTTGACAGGTTGTGCCGACAACCTGCCAACCGTCGACACTCCTGAGGGCAAGCCCGACATCACCATCCCTGCCGACGCTGAGGCTGGTGAGCTGCTCATCAAGTTCAGCCCCGAGATGTCCGACATTCTCGACCAGGCACAGCTCAGCAAGACCCGTTCGGGCAAGGCTACCCGTTCGGGCATTCCCTCTACTGACGAGGTGCTCGCCATATTGGGCAGCTACAGCTTCGAGCGCGTCTTCCCCGTTGATGCCAACACCGAGGCACGTACACGCCAGGCAGGTCTCCACCTCTGGTACACCGTAAAGTTCGACAAGGGCACCGACCTCAAGGCTGCCGCCGAGCGACTCAAGCAGCTGGGCGAAATCTCTAAGGTGCAGACCAACGGCCGCATCAAGCGCGCCTACAGCACCGATACCAAGCGCATCTATCTCAGCGACAAGGCGCTGCAGCAGAAGGCTACACGCGCTGCTGCCGAAGGCGAGCCCAACGACCCCGGCTTTGCCTATCAGTGGCACTATCGCAACCTGGGCGCGGGCAACTACGGATTTGAGAATCTCAACGACAACAATGCCGGTGCCGAAGCAGGATGCGACGTCAACGCTCTTGAGGCATGGAAGACCTGTAGCGGCGACCCCTCAATCATCGTGGCTGTGCTCGACGAGGGCGTGATGTACACCCATCCCGACCTTGCGCCCAACATGTGGTGCAATCCGGGCGAGACCACACAGGGAGCCAAGACCGATGCCGACGGCAACGGCTACGAGGGCGACCTCCACGGCTACAACTTCGTTGAGGATAGCGGCAACATATCATGGTCGGACGCCAACGACACGGGCCACGGCACACACGTGGCAGGCACCATAGCCGCTGCCAACAACAACGGCATCGGCGTGTGCGGAGTGGCAGGTGGCGACGGCACCACCGACTCGGGTGTCAAGATCATGTCGTGCCAGGTATTCTCCGGTCAGAACAGCGTAACCCTTGCCGGCGAGGCTCGTGCCATCAAGTATGCAGCCGACAACGGAGCCGTAATCCTCCAGTGCAGCTGGGGCTACAACTCTTCGGAGAGTAGCGAGCTTCAGGGCTACGTGCCCGGACCTGCCACCGAGAAGGAGTGGGCTGAGACCTATCCGCTTGAGAAGGAAGCGCTCGACTACTTCATCAACAATGCAGGTTCGCCCAATGGCGTCATCGACGGCGGTATTCCCGTATTTGCTGCCGGCAACGAGTACGCCCCCAATCCAGCCTTCCCCGGAGCCTATTCCAAGTGCGTGTGCGTAGCCTCGCTTGCAGCCGACTACACCCCGGCTTGCTACACCGACTACGGACAGCTCGTCACACTGAGCGCCCCTGGCGGCGACCTCGAGTACTACGGCAAAATAGGCGAGGCCGAGGACGAGTACTGGGCTGAGACAGCCGAGCAGAAGGGAGCCGTGCTCTCTACCATGATCAAGAACGGCAAGCCTGCTTATGGCTACATGGAGGGCACCTCAATGGCATGTCCTCACGTATCGGGCGTGGCAGCATTGGGCCTTTCGTACGCTGCCAAGCAGCATCGCCACTATCGTGCTGCCGACTTCATCGCCCTGATGAAGAAGTCGGTCAAGGACCTTGACAGCCATTACGCAGGTGGTGCCACCAAGACCTACTATATGAACCACACCACTGTGGGTGCTTCGCCCGAGACCGTAGAGCTTGGCAAGTACATTGGCAAGATGGGCACCGGACTTATTGATGCGGCTCAGCTGCTCAGCAATATCCAGAACAAGGAGTACAGCTCCGACATGAAGCTGCCCAACATGTACGTAGGCATCAAGAAGACCTCAACGCTGCGTCTTGACAGCTACTTCGGCGGTCAGATGTCGGGCTACAGCCTCACCGTGGCAAATGCCAGTGTGGCTTCTGCCTTTGTGTCGGGCAATGTGCTCAGCGTGAAGGGATTCGCCGCAGGCAGCACCACGCTCACCGTGACAGCCGCCGACGGCACAAGCCAGACAGTAGTGGTTACGGTACGCAAGAGCGCAGCTGGCAACGGTTGGATGTAATAGCACGCACATATACAATAGAGATATGAAGACATTAGCATATATGGTTTCGGTAGCCGCTCTTCTCATGTCGTCGCCCTCCAGTGCGATGGCACAGAACGAGTTGCTCAAGTTCGACCGCACCGTTATCGATGCCGGAACGATGACCGAAGACGACGCTCCGCGCACCTATACTTTTGTAGGCAAGAATGTGAGCAAGACGACGCTGCACATCACACAGGTGCATACCACCTGCGGATGTACCAGCTCTACGGTAAGCAGCAAGGAGCTGAAGCCCGGCGCTACGTGCAAGGTCAGCATCACCTTCACGCCCCGCCGCTATCCCGGCACCATCAACACCGGCGCCTTCCTCTACCTACGTGAGGCAGCCGGCCGTCCTGCCGTCAAGCTCGCTCTTACGGGCAAGGTGCTGCCTGGAGCCGATGTTTGGGCGCGCTATCCTCACAAGATGGGCGCCCTGCGGCTCAAGCAGTCAAGAGTGAGCATCAGCGAGGTGAAGCCCGGCACACAGCCGTCGGCACGCATACTCTGCGGCAACAGCGGCAACAAGGCGCTACGCATCAGCAGTCTGCTGCTGCCCCCTTACGCCCGTCTTTCTACCGAGCCCGAGGTGCTGCAGCCCGGCGACGAGGCCGACCTTGTCATCACCATCCTGGCTGACAAGATTCCCTCCACAATGCCCGCGACATTCAGTTTCCCCGTAGTGCTTGAGGGGCTCGACGCCCGTCCGTCCGACCGAACCATACAGGTCAGCGTATCTCGCGAACTCTTGAAAAAGTAAAAGAGTAAAAAAGTAAAAGAGTAAAAAAGAGTAAAAACAACAAAGACAATGAAACACTTATATAAACTCTTCACCCTCCTGGTGGTAGCCTTGTTTGCCTGCACCTTCACATCGTGCAGCAGCGACGACGAGGAGATGGAGGAGCCGTCGATGGAGGTGACACCTGCCAATCTGCACGGCACATGGAAGCTGGTGGAGTGGAACAACGGCGAGCAAGTGCCCGAAGGCACCTACTGCTACATCGTGTTCGACCGCCGCGAGCAGACCTACGTGATGTACCAGAAGTTTGACAGCATGTACGGCCGCCGCATCACCGGCTCGTTCGCCATCAAGAACGACCCCTATCAGGGCTACATCATCAGCGGCACCTACGACTACAACCGTGGCGACTGGAACCAGAGCTACATCGTGACCCGCCTCGTGCAGTCAGGCTCAATGGTGTGGACTGGCAAGGACGACACAGCCGACGTGAGCCGCTACGAGCGTTGCGCCGAAGTGCCAGCCGAAATCATCAACGAGTCGAAAGACCTGACAGAGTAATAGGAGGCTATGGCGTCCTCGCCGTAGCCTGCGCAATAAAAAGAGTGAAAAACAGCGAATAATCCGCAATTAATAGCCGATTATTCGCTTTTTTTGTCCCTTTTCCAAACAAAATCCGTACATTTGTAGACGACTAAAAATTTTGAATTATATTTTTAACGGAAATCTAAAACAACAATGGAACAGACAATCGTAAAGCCAGCCGAAGGAAAGCTCGGCATCATGGTAGTAGGTTGTGGTGCTGTTGCCACCACATTCATGACAGGTGTTTTCATGGCTCGCAAGGGACTTGCCAAGCCGGTAGGATCAATGACACAGTACGACAAGATTCGCATCGGCCGCGGAGCCGACAAGAAATATCTGCACTATAAGGACATCGTGCCCCTTGCCGACCTCAAGGACATCGTGTTCGGTACATGGGACGTTTATCCGCAGAACGCCTACCAGGCTGCCATGTATGCCGAGGTGCTCAAGGAGAAGGACATCAACCCCGTGCGCGAGGAACTGGAGAAGATAGTGCCCATGAAGGCTGCCTTCGACAAGAACTACGCCAAGCGTCTCGACGGCGACAACGTGAAGGACTGCAAGACACGCTGGGAAATGGTTGAGGCTCTGCGTCAGGACATACGCGACTTCAAGGCTGAGAACGACTGCTCGCGCATCGTTGTAATCTGGGCTGCCTCTACCGAAATCTACGTGCCGGTGGATATGCAGATACACGGCACACTTGCCTCTCTCGAAGCTGCCATGAAGGCCGATGACCGCCAGCACATCGCTCCCTCTATGTGCTACGCTTACGCTGCCCTGACCGAGGGCGCACCCTTCATCATGGGCGCTCCTAACACCACAGTCGACATTCCTGCCATGTGGGAGCTTGCCGAGCAGACCCGTATGCCTATCGCAGGCAAGGACTTCAAGACCGGACAGACCCTCGTGAAGAGCGGTTTCGCTCCAATCATCGGCACACGCTGCCTCGGCTTGAACGGATGGTTCTCTACCAATATCCTGGGCAACCGCGACGGTCTCGTGCTCGACGAGCCAGCCAACTTCCACACCAAGGAGGTGAGCAAGCTCTCTACCCTGGAGACCATTCTCAAGCCCGAAGACCAGCCCGACCTCTACGGCCACGGCAACGACGAGGACACACAGTATTATCACAAGGTGCGCATTAACTACTATCCGCCGCGCAACGACAACAAGGAGGGATGGGACAACATCGACATCTTCGGATGGATGGGCTATCCTATGCAGATCAAGATCAACTTCCTCTGCCGCGACTCTATCCTTGCCGCTCCATTGCTGCTTGACCTCTGCCTGCTGAGCGACCTCGCAGCACGTGCCGGACGCTACGGCACACAGCGCTTCCTCAGCTTCTTCCTCAAGGCGCCTATGCACGACTACACCAAGGGCGAGGAACCCGTCAACCACCTCTATCAGCAGTACACCATGCTGAAGAACGCCATCCGCGAAATGGGAGGCTACGAGGCTGACGAAGAGATTGACTAAAAGAGTCATAATATAAACATAGCGCCCTGCAAAGGCTGAAAGCATTAATAATTGTCAATGCTTTTGCCTTTGCAGGGCGCTTTGCTGTCATCATATTCGTACGTGTTTGTTATTGTATTTGCTTATTTACGATTTATTTAGTTGATAAAGAAATATAGCCAGAGGATTTTTTGCGTGTGGAGTACAAGAATAACAAAATCGCATTTAAAATAGTAATGCAAATATCGTACACGTAGTAAAAAAGTATTACAAATAAAAATTTGATTCTAGAGATTTTGAAAGTCGTTTATGATGGTTCTTGCATCGAAAAATACCGGCTACTCTTCAATTAAGGGTTTCTTTGCATTGCAAATGGACTACATTTGGAAGGCAAATGGAGTACAGTTGCAATGCAAATGGAGTACAGTTGGAGTGTAAAAGTAGTCGTTTTACAATAAAATGTAGAGTTTTTACATCTCTGTTTTTTATCTTTCTTCGCTATATACGACGTAACATGCTGTATATGAGAATTTTAGTCTAAACTGTTCAAAACTCGCGAATTCCGAGCTAAAGTTTTCCTCGTGCGTTCAACTCATAGTTTTGAGCGATAAAAATGCAAATATAATACAAGTGTAACGTATTAATACGTAAGTGTAGATGATAACTAAACCTATAATAAAAGTTAAATACAAAAAATAATACTGTAAATACATTTACGGTTAATTCTTTATTATTATATTTGTCAACGAAATCAAGTTACTATGCTTAATGGTTTGTAAGATACATAAAAAACATTATAGATATGGCAGAAATAATATCACATATATATCAAAACAAAACAGGACATTGGGTTATACAATCCAATGAGGATCACTCTGCTGGTGTTGCAAAACTTGCTTCACAATTTGCAGGTGAATTTGAAATGGGCGAATGGGGTAAAGTATTAGGTTTACTCCACGATAAAGGAAAAGAATCTGCTGCCTTTCAACAATACATTAGAAAAGAAAGCGGATATGAACCAAACATTAAAATTAGCGGCAGACATAACCACGCATATATTGGAGGCATATTAGCTCGAAAATATTATGGAATGACTTCCGACAATTTCTTTGTTAACCAAATTATATCCCATCACACGGGACTGCATGATTCTGACGAAATCAAAGGAATTATAGATCATGAGATTCCGTCCGAAATAAATATCTACCATATAAAGGAAAAACTAAATAGACCCGCATTAAATATACAAAGGAATGATTTTCATCATTTGGCTCGTATGTTATTCTCATGTTTAGTAGATGCAGACTTTCTGGATACAGAAGCATTCATTGACATGGAATCTTCTGCGTTAAGACAAAACAAGGATACATTAAAAGATTTACTGCCGTTGCTTGAAAACAAGCTTAAAGACTTAAAAACGAAAGCAGACAGTTCAGAAATAAACATTATAAGAAACCAAATTCAGCAACAATGTATAAAAATGGCTGACACACCCATTGGTTTCTTTAGTTTGACTGTGCCAACTGGTGGAGGCAAAACATTGTCCTCACTGGTTTGGGCTATAAAACATGCAATACATAATGGACAGAAGAGAATCATCATTGCCATTCCTTACACAAGTATTATTGTTCAGACAGCATCTGTTCTGAGAAGTATCTTTGGAAAAGAGAATGTTCTGGAACATCATAGCTGTGTGGACCCAGAGCAGATAAAAGACGAGAAACTGAAAGAGAAGATGAAGTTGGCAACAGAGAATTGGGATTATCCTATTATTGTTACCACCAATGTACAACTGTTTGAGTCGATGTTTAGTAACAAGCCATCGGCTTGCAGAAAACTTCACAATATAGTAAACAGCGTGATAATTCTGGATGAGGTGCAGACTCTTCCAATGAATTATCTGCAGCCTATAGTGGATTCGCTGAAAACATATAATAAACTGTTCAATGTATCCTTTCTGTTTACAACAGCAAGTCAACCTGTACTCAGTGGGCTTATTGAAGGATGCAATCCACAAGCAACATTCAAAGGAATAGAACATGTCACAGAAATCATCCCTAATGACCTTAAACTACATGACAAGCTACGTAGAGTTCAGTTGAATATAAACAACGAAGGAAAGACTTATGATGAAGTTGTTGAGATGTTAAGCAAATACAAAAGAGTGCTTTGCATTGTCAACACACGCAGGGATGCTAAAGAAATCTACGAACGACTTCCTCAAGAGGGCATCACATTGCATCTTTCCAAGATGATGTGTCCCGACCATATTAGCAAAACAATTGAAACAATCAAAACCGCTCTAAAAGACAATAAAAACGATATCATTCGTGTTGTTTCCACTCAATTAATTGAAGCAGGAGTAGACATAGATTTTCCCGTTGTGTTCCGTCAAGAGGCAGGATTAGATTCTATTCTGCAAGCTGCGGGTAGATGCAATCGTGAAGGAAAGAATGGATTAAGTACCACTTATGTCTTTTCATTGTCTAAAGAACACAACCTTCCAAAGGGAGATATACAGGCAGCAAATAGTGCAAGACTGAATCTCGGAGACAATCAAGATTGGTTTGCACCTGAAACAATGACATCTTATTTCAAACAGCTCTATTGCAGAAAGGATAGTTTCGACAAGAAAGACATGAAGAGTTCTCTATATAATATAGAAGACATTCTATTCCAGAAGGCAGCAACAGAGTTTAAACTGATAGAAGAAGATAGTATAAATGTCGTTGTATGCTGGAAGAATAGTATGGATATTATCCAACAAATATTGGATAATGGACCATCATATTCTCTAATGAGAAAGCTATCAAGGTATACTGTGAATATCTACAAATCTGACTTCAAAGCATTAGTAGACATGGGTGTTATCAGCGAAAAGAAAGAGGGACTCTATATTGTCGACTACAAACAACAGTATGATGAACATATTGGACTTAGAACCGACAATAATTGGGCAAACGAAAATATTATCATTTAAAAATAGAAACAAAATGGTAAACAAGAACTCTATAAAACTATTTGGCGACGATAAAATTCGCGCCATTTGGGACGACGAACAAGAGAAATGGTATTTTTCTGTTGTTGATGTTGTGGCAGTTTTGACAAATAGTCCAAATCCTCAAACATATTGGAGAGTCCTTAAAAAACGACTTAAAGATGAGGGAAATGAAACCGTTACAAATTGTAACGGTTTGAAAATGCGCGCTGCTGATGGCAAAATGCGTTTAACGGATATTGCAGACACAGAACAACTTCTACGCATCATTCAGTCTGTACCATCACCAAAAGCGGAGCCCTTTAAGGCATGGCTTGCCAAAGTTGGAGCAGAGCGACTTGACCAAATGCAAGACCCTGAGCTCAGCATACAACAGGCTATGATAGACTACAAACGGTTGGGCTATTCAGATAATTGGATAAATCAACGACTTAAAAGTATCGAGATACGCAAGGATTTGACAGACCAATGGAAAATCCACAATGTAGAAGAAGGTGTGCAATACGCATCTTTAACAGATATCATATATCAGACATGGGCTGGAAAAACTGCAAAAGAATACAAACAGCTCAAAGGCTTGAAGAAAGAAAACCTTCGCGACAACATGACCAACGAGGAACTTGTGCTGAATATGCTTGCAGAACTATCAGCAACAAGCATAACAAAAGCCAAAAATCCCCAAACACTGGATGAAAACAAGACATGTGCAAAAGAGGGAGGAGATGTAGCGCGTGTTGCAAGAGAAGAGTTGGAAGCAAAAACTGGACGACAAGTTGTGTCTCAACTTTCAGCAAAACGATTCTTTGAAGCTCAAAAACCAGAAGAAAATTTAGAGGACAAACTGAATAACGATAACAAGAAAGATAAATAAAAATATGGAATATACAGACAGAGAATTTTGTTTGGAGGTGTGGGGCGATATGGCTTGCTTCACCCGACCAGAGCTTAAAGTGGAGCGTGTCAGCTATGATGTAATTACTCCGTCGGCAGCACGTGCCATATTCGAAGCTATATTCTGGAAACCTGCCATTCATTGGCAGATAACCAAGATAGAAGTACTTAATCCTATCAAGTGGACATCAGTGAGAAGAAATGAAGTTGGGGCAGTTGCCAGTAAATCAGTCATCTATATTGAGGATAAACGCCAACAGAAGAATTCTTTATTGCTTAAAGATGTTCATTATAGAATATGGGCTAAAATGGAATATCGTTCTGTTGCCAAACGTAAAATTGAAAGAGACTTGTTTTCACACGAACCAGGCAAGGACGAGAACCCTATGAAATACTATCAAATGTTTGAACGAAGAGCAAGCAAGGGACAATGTTTCAATCAACCTTACCTTGGTACCCGTGAATTCTCAGCAGCATTCCGCTTGGTAAATCCTGATGACGAGGCTTTGATTCCTCCCATATCCGAAGAGCAGGGAGGCACAAAAGATCTTGGCATCATGCTCTATGACATGGATTTCAAAGATCCGAAGAATATCCAGCCAATGTTCTATCGTCCACAGATGAAAGATGGCGTTATCATTGTTCCACCAATAAATAGTGAGGAGATTTTAAGATGATACTAAAAGCATTATACGATTACTATAACAGATGTAATAATCTTCCTGCTTCAGGCATGGAGGAAAAAGAAATCGGTTTTGTAATTGTTATTTCAAAAGAAGGCAACTTTGTTCGTTTCGAGGATTGTCGTATAGACAATAAACAGGCAAGAACCTATCTTGTTAAAAAGCATGTGGGTAGATCAAGCGCTGTTGTTGCCAATTATCTATACGATAATAGTGCCTATGTGTTAGGCTATGCCGAAAATGAAAAAGCAAAGAAAGATGTGGATAACCAGACAAAGAAACGTTCAGACAAGGAAAACGCTTGTCTTGAAGCTTTTAAAGAGAAAGTTCTTTCTATCTACAAAATTTATCCTGAAAGTAATGATTTAGCTGCAATCTGTAAATTCTATCAACAAAGCAAAGAAGAGATACTATCATGTGTTTCGCAAGATAATTTATGGGAAGATATAAAGAAGAATTTATCAAAGAAGTACTCGACATTCTCGTTCAGAATTGACGGTGACCTAAAAATTGTAGCCGAGAAAAAAGAACTATTACAATTAGAAGATTCTGAAGACGACAATAAAGGAAACGCTCTTTGCTTGATAACTGGAAATAAGGGAACTACCGTTGATACAACAACTGCAACAATGATTTCAGGAAGTCAAGCAACAGCTAAACTTGTGGCTTTTCAGGTTAATTCCGGCTACGATTCTTATGGCAAGAAAAAATGTGGAAATGCACCAATTTCAAAGGACGCAGAATTTGCCTATACCACAGCTCTTAATGCCATGCTACAGAAGGGCTCTCATAACAAATTTGGTGTAGGCAATCGGACCTTCGTATTTTGGGCTTCTTCCAATACAGATGCAGCAGAACAAACAGAAGAGAGTCTATTCGACCTATTGGGATTTACCGACGAAGAACAGGATGACCCAAATGCCAAGATTAATCAAGTGCGTAAAGTCTTTACCTCAATTTATTCAGGTACATTGAAGACCTCATTAGACGACCGCTTCTATATACTGGGACTTGCTCCGAACTCTGCTCGAATTGCTGTTGTGTATTGGTCGGAATGTTCCCTTAAAGAGTTTGCAGGAAAGATTCTTCGTCATTTTGACGATATGGAGATTATTGATATTCGCAAAGATGGAAAACCATACATGGGAATCAAGGATATGCTTGCAGCAATCACTCTTAATGGGAAACAGTCAGAAGCTACTCCTAATCTCCCAGAGGCTGTTGTCAAAAGCATATTCCAAGGAACACCGTATCCGTTCACGTTGTTTTCGGCATGTATTCGCAGAATAAGAGCAGAGTCTGGTAACAAAGACAAAAATGCAATTCGCATAGCTCGCATGGCTATCATCAAAGCTTATCTTAACAGAATAAATGATAATAACAAAAAAATAGACACTATGTTAGACAAAAGTAACACAAATCAAGGCTACCTATGTGGTCGCCTCTTTGCAGTTCTTGACAAGATCCAAGAAGATGCAAACAGAATTAGCAGCATACGTGAAAGATACATGAATGCCGCAAGTGCAACACCTGCTTCTGTGTTTGCTACCATCCTCAATCTTTCTTCACATCACATGGAGAAATTGGCTAACGAAAGCAGAAGAATATTTTATGAGAAGATAAAGCAAGAAATCATAGACAAGATTCCTGCAACAGGTTTTCCTGCACATCTTGACCTTCAAGACCAAGGCAGATTCTTCATAGGATACTACCACCAGAGACAAGATTTCTTTACAAAGAAAGAGGATTAAAAAATATTGATATATTAACACTTTAAATAACTTATTATGGCTGAAATTAATAATAGAATCGACTTCGTTTACATGTTTGATGTACAGGATGGCAATCCTAATGGTGATCCCGATGCAGGAAATCTTCCTCGTGTTGATGCCGAGACTGGTATGGGCTTAGTGACAGACGTTTGCTTGAAACGCAAAGTTCGCAACTACGTACAAGTTGCAAAAGATTTATCAGACGGTTATGACATCTTCATAAAAGAGAAAGCAGTTCTTAACAGTGAGATAGATAAGGCTCATGATGACGAAGAAGTAAAGAATGCAAAAGACAAGACCGCTGCCGCTCGTCTATTCATGTGCAAGAACTATTATGACATCCGCACATTTGGAGCAGTAATGTCAACTGGTAAGAATGCCGGACAGGTAAGAGGTCCTATCCAGTTCACCTTTGCTCGTTCTGTTGATCCTATAGCAACCGCTGAGCATTCTATCACACGTATGGCTGTGGCAACAGAAAATGAAGCTGAAAAGCAAAAAGGAGATAATAGAACTATGGGACGCAAGGCTACAGTTCCTTACGGACTCTATGTCTGCCACGGCTTTATCTCAGCCAACCTTGCTAAGCAAACTGGCTTCTCAGAAGAAGACTTACAGCTTTTCTTCGAGGCATTAAAGAATATGTTTGATGTTGACCGTTCTGCTGCACGTGGACTGATGAGTGCACAGAAACTCATTGTTTTCCGTCATGATTCTATACTTGGCAATGCTCCAGCAAACAAGCTGTTCGACTTGGTGAAAATCAAGAAGAACACAGATGCCGCACCAAGATCATTCACCGACTATGATGTCACAATAGACAAGGACTTTGTTCCTAACGGTGTAACCATTGAAGAATTGATTTAGTATCATCATGTATACTGAAGACGAAATGCTCATGTTGTCGGGGATACAACACTTTATGTTCTGCCCCCGACAATGGGCTTTGATTCATATCGAGCAACAATGGGCAGAAAACAAACTGACGACGGAAGGGCAGATTCTCCACAAGAATGTGGACAACCCCTTCTATCGTCAGAAAAATGGTGATGTCATAACACTTCGCTCCCTACATATCGCCTCAAAAGAATTAGGACTATATGGCATAACTGATGCAGTAGAACTTATACCATCAGATAGTTCTGAGGATGCCATTGCCCACAATCGCTACAAGGGTTATTGGAAGCCATACCCTGTAGAATACAAAAGAGGGCATCATAAACCAGACGAGAGAGATGAGGTGCAATTGGCAGCACAAGCAATGTGCTTGGAAGAGATGTATGGAATTAACATTCCTTACGGAGCGTTGTATTATGATGAGGTGAAGCATAGAGAAACTATCTCTATTACCGAATCGTTAAGAAACACCACCATTCAGTGTGCCAAACAAATGCACGAAATATTTAAAACTGGTGTTTTACCTAAAGCCAACAAACAGCGCCATTGTAGGAACTGTTCGTTAGTAAATATTTGTATGCCAGAAATGAGTGACTGCGCTCAAGTGTCAACCTATTTAATCAAAAACCTATATGAGGATATTACTTAACACACTATACGTAACAACACCAGAAGCCTATCTTAGCAAAGACGGGCTTAATGTAGTAGTATCCGTTAAACAAAACGAGATATTCCGCATTCCTATTCACAACATTGAACAAATTATCACCTTTGGGTATATGGGCGCAAGTCCAGGACTTATGAAATTATGTGCTGACAACAACGTCTCCTTGACTTTCCTGTCACCACAGGGTAGATACATAAGTCGTTCTCAAGGACCGACAAAAGGGAACGTATTGCTAAGAAAAGCTCAATACAGAAATACTGACGAGCCTAATTATGCCCTTCATCTCTGCAAACTTTTTATAGGAGGGAAAATTCAAAACTATCGTAATATTCTGCGTCGTTTTATTCGTGACAATGGAGATGATGCTTATATAGCAGAGGTTGCAGAGAATTTACTAAGATGTAAAAGAAAGGTTTTGAATGCAGATTCGATTGATAGTGTGAGAGGTATAGAAGGGGAAGCTGCTACTTATTACTTCAGTGTTTTCTCTCGTCTTCTCCTCAACCAAAAAGAAGATTTTGTTTTCAATGGGAGAAACCGCCGCCCTCCAAGAGATGCAATCAATGCAATGCTGTCTTTCATATATACTCTGATATGCAATGATATGATGTCTGCTTTGGAAACAGTAGGATTAGATCCATATGTTGGGTTTATGCATACATTAAGACCGGGACGTGCATCATTGGCTTTGGATATGATTGAGGAATTAAGAGCATATTTAGGAGACAGATTAGTTTTGTCTTTAATAAATAGAAAACAAATCACTATTAAGGATTTCGTCAAACAGGGTGATGAAGGAATAGTTATGACTGATTCCTGTCGTAAGACCATAATATCTGCTTGGCAAAATAGGAAAAAGGAGCAGATAACTCACCCTTACCTAAATGAAAAAGTAAGTATAGGGCTTCTTCCTTATATTCAAGCAGTGCTGTTGGCGAGATTTATCCGTAAGGATATTGATGATTATCCAGTATTTTTAATCAAATAGCTAATGTTTGTACTAATTACTTATGATGTAAATATCACTTCACCCTATGGCGCGAAACGTTTACGTAATGTGGCAAAAGCGTGTATGGATTATGGAAAACGTGTTCAAAACTCAGTTTTTGAATGTATTCTGACGGAAGCTCAGTATGTACTATTGAAAAATAAACTAAATAATATTATTGATACGGAGCAAGATAGTATCAGATTTTATATGTTAGGGAAGAATTGGAAAAACAAGGTGGAGACAATAGGAAAAGACATAGGAATAGACTTTACTGGAGACTTAATTATATAATAAGGTGCGAACCTTTAGCTTTGCATAAAAAGCCAATAGGTTCGCACATACAGATATTCAATGTATTATGCTATTTTCTGACAATCTTTATTTTTTAATTGTTTTGTTTTGATAACTTACGCAAAATAGGTAACTTTGTAGAGTGATATTCAGACATTTGCTGAATATGCAGTCGCACCCTACGTGGGTGCGTGGATTGAAACTCTGTAGTGTCGCTTTTGTAGAAGTAAGCAGTAGTCGCACCCTACGTGGGTGCGTGGATTGAAACATCGAGTGCAATTTTTGGGTTAACAACAAGACGGAAGTCGCACCCTACGTGGGTGCGTGGATTGAAACACGTAGTAGCTACAAAAGCGAATCACTACTCGGTCGCACCCTACGTGGGTGCGTGGATTGAAACAACACCAACGACGAGACAAAGTTCAAGGACTACAGTCGCACCCTACGTGGGTGCGTGGATTGAAACACGGCAAATTTCAACAAATTGAACATAAACGGTAGTCGCACCCTACGTGGGTGCGTGGATTGAAACGTGATAAGGCACGACATCAGTCATCTTGACAAATGGTCGCACCCTACGTGGGTGCGTGGATTGAAACTTTGATGCCTTGAGGAGCCCGATCGCCGCCAAACGTCGCACCCTACGTGGGTGCGTGGATTGAAACATAATTAAATTCTGTGCTCAGTTCATCAAACTCGCGTCGCACCCTACGTGGGTGCGTGGATTGAAACGTACCTTGAAGAAGTATGGTATTACTCCCGCTACTAGTCGCACCCTACGTGGGTGCGTGGATTGAAACAATGGTTGGCGCGGTTGCATGGCCTTATATTTCAAGTCGCACCCTACGTGGGTGCGTGGATTGAAACCGGAAGAAGGAGAAACGGAATACTACCGTATAGTCGCACCCTACGTGGGTGCGTGGATTGAAACATACGCTACTGCATAAAAAAATCCCTGTTCATTGTCGCACCCTACGTGGGTGCGTGGATTGAAACAGAATAAAATGCACTTTTATTATTTTCTTTACAGTCGCACCCTACGTGGGTGCGTGGATTGAAACACCACGGACAGAAATATCCGAATCAGGTAGCATAGTCGCACCCTACGTGGGTGCGTGGATTGAAACTTGTTAACATTAAGCATATACTTAGTTAATACGGTCGCACCCTACGTGGGTGCGTGGATTGAAACAGCGTTATTACCGTGCAAATAAGTTGTGTTAAAGTCGCACCCTACGTGGGTGCGTGGATTGAAACCTTAGCTCTGTTGCGGTGGCGGTCGATGCGGATATGTCGCACCCTACGTGGGTGCGTGGATTGAAACTCTATCAGTGTGGTTTTACAATGCCCTATTTGGGTCGCACCCTACGTGGGTGCGTGGATTGAAACTTGCGAGTCTCAGAAGACATAAGACCAGCCTTTTGTCGCACCCTACGTGGGTGCGTGGATTGAAACAACTGCTCATAGGGAAGCGACGTAACGGTGTGCTGGTCGCACCCTACGTGGGTGCGTGGATTGAAACCTCTCTCCGAGAGCACACAATAAGGACAGAACAAGTCGCACCCTACGTGGGTGCGTGGATTGAAACCTAAGTGGACGCTAACGTATAAAAATCCTAATAGTCGCACCCTACGTGGGTGCGTGGATTGAAACAAGACTATAACCTAAACCAACAAAAATATTGCGAAGTCGCACCCTACGTGGGTGCGTGGATTGAAACTTGACTCTAAAGGTCACACACTTTCTAAACTCTAGTCGCACCCTACGTGGGTGCGTGGATTGAAACTTTTATAGAATTACAAAGATGTACAACCTTACGCTCGTCGCACCCTACGTGGGTGCGTGGATTGAAACGTGATAGAGCCGACATTTCCACATGTTGCGATAAGTCGCACCCTACGTGGGTGCGTGGATTGAAACTTGATTACGCTTGCAAATGTAGTGATAAAACATTACGTCGCACCCTACGTGGGTGCGTGGATTGAAACGTGAGAGAGTCTCGACAATTACTACTGTGTACTGTCGCACCCTACGTGGGTGCGTGGATTGAAACATCAGGTTTTAGCTATTTTAATCGCTGTATAATGGGTCGCACCCTACGTGGGTGCGTGGATTGAAACTCCATACTGTTTTATTAGCAGTACATGTCGCAGGTCGCACCCTACGTGGGTGCGTGGATTGAAACACACCAGGGAAAGCAGCGGCACACATTGCCAAAGTCGCACCCTACGTGGGTGCGTGGATTGAAACCCCGTGCGAACTGCCACACCCTGCCGCAGTCTTCCGTCGCACCCTACGTGGGTGCGTGGATTGAAACTGGGCTGATAACAGCGGTCTGAAGTGTGACGGAGGTCGCACCCTACGTGGGTGCGTGGATTGAAACTAATCCTAATCAGCAGTTTGTTGTACTTTACGCGTCGCACCCTACGTGGGTGCGTGGATTGAAACAGCAGAAGGCTGTGACTGCCAATCTAAAGCAAAAAGTCGCACCCTACGTGGGTGCGTGGATTGAAACAAACCAGTTGAGTTTGAAAAACTTAAAGCGGAAGGTCGCACCCTACGTGGGTGCGTGGATTGAAACGATTTCAACAAAGCTAAGGAGTTCAAACCTGTTGGTCGCACCCTACGTGGGTGCGTGGATTGAAACTTGAAATGGAATTGATAGACCGTAGGTTGCAGGCGTCGCACCCTACGTGGGTGCGTGGATTGAAACTGAGGATGGTGCTCGTCTTACTAAGGTTATGGTGTCGCACCCTACGTGGGTGCGTGGATTGAAACCCTCAACAACTTGGAAGTTAGACCAACGTTTGAGTCGCACCCTACGTGGGTGCGTGGATTGAAACATCAACAAGACAGAATCACAATACGTGAAGTGTAAGTCGCACCCTACGTGGGTGCGTGGATTGAAATTCGCTGACACCATCGAACTTTGTGGCGGCGGGATTTCGTAGGTTCTGGGGCTTTATATCGTCACTCACGAGTGTTAGTAATATTCAATACTATGCTGGTTCGTGCGAATAAATGTAAGTTTATGGTGAATATTCGTGCAAAAAAATGTAGATATGAAGAGAAATATTTTTGTGAAGATGCTCCTCAATATCATGTAGCCGTAGCAGGTTTGTTACTTGGCATTTCGCTTTATCGTGACACATCGTTCCCTGTAGGTAAGGTTGATATGATAAAGATGTATCCGATGACTTTCGACGAGTTTCAAGAAGTGCCACGCATCAATATGGTGTGGGACTCTATACCCGTGCAACTTGCCAAGGAGAACAAGAAATTCATCTTTGGTGCATTGAAGAAAGGGGCAAGAGTTTCTGAGTTTGAAATTGCCATACAGTGGCTCTTGGATGCTGGACTCATATATCAGATCAATCGAATTACGACACCTTCAGTTCCATTGAAATTCTATGAAGAGATGTCCGTATTCAAACTGTTTGTACTTGACATTGGATTGATGGGGGCTATGGCTGATGCTCCGGCAGAAAGCGTCATTGTGGCTGACACTCTGTTTAAAGAATATAAAGGTGCTTTTACTGAGTTGTTTGTCCTGACGCAATTGATAACTGAGGACTTGCCTATATATTATTTTAGCAGCAATGATTCGAGGGTTGAAATCGACTTGATAGTGCAAAAGGGGGCTACGGTTGTTCCTATTGAGGTTAAGGCAGAAGAGAATGTGCATGCCAAATCATTGCGGACATTTATAGGCAAACATCCAGAACTTAAAGGCTTGCGTCTTTCAATGATGCCATACCAAGACCAGGAATGGATGGAGAACAGACCTTTGTATGCTGTTGGCAATTGGGTATAGACTGGAGTTTTGAAATTTGAGTTTTGAATTGTCGCCGTTGGCGATTTTGAGTTATTATATCTTGTGGAACGCCAGGCGTTCGTCGCCGTTGGCTACGTGTATGATTCCGCAGTAGTGGAAGCCGTGCTTTTCGAGCAGGTGTCGCATGATGGTGTTGTCGCAGAAGGTGTCGATGCGTATGTTGCTGCAGATGCCGAAGCTGTAGTTGAGTACGGCGGCGAAGGTGCCGTGAGTTTCGGGCAGACTCGTAACGCGGTGGACTACATAGTAAGGCTCGTCGTTGAGCCAAGTGCCGTTGTAGATTTTAGAGTAGGTAGGGTCGGGGCCTGGTTTCAGGGCGAACGATCCTACCGCTTTGCCTTCAGACATGAGGATGTAGCAGGTGTGGGATGTGATGTCGTCCATGATGATGTCTTTACCGGGATAGCCGTCTTTCCATTGTCCGGTGTTGCCGCTGTTGTGCATTATCTGGATAGCCGACTTCACGAGCTGCATGATGGTGGGAAGGTCGGCTTCGGTGGCGGGGCGTACTGTGAATTGTGGTTTTGTTGTCATATTGTTTGTGTGATTATTGATGAAGGATTGTTTTTCTGTCATTTCAGTTTGATTATGTCTTTCCATCGTGTCGTGGGGCAGGGGCTCTTGTGCTCGTGCCTTATGGCATCGGCAAACTTGCGGCTCTGGGGATATTGCTGCGACGAGAGCAGCACGGTCTCGGTGCCGTCTATCTTGTTGATTTTGTCGACAGCGGCGTCGAGCTGCATCATGCGGCCCTGGCGTAGGGCGTCGAAGGTGAAGAGGTCGGGCTGTATGGCTGTGTCTGGCACCACGCCTATGAGCAATACTCCGGCTCGCTTGTAGTAGATGTCGGGGCGATAGATGCGGCGCAGGCAGGCGGTGGCTGCCTTGACGATGTCGATGGTGGACGACGACGGGGTGGCGAGGTTTTGCTCGGTCATGTTGGAGTATTGCTGCAGTTCGGGCCGGAAATGGTTGGAGTCGACAAACACGCCCACGATGCTGGCTGCCGACTGCTGCTTGCGCAGCTTCTCGGCGCAGCGTGCTGCAAAGTTGGCTATGTGGGTGCGCAGGGTCTCGAAGTCGTGCACCATGCCGTCGAAGCTGCGGCTCGTGCAGATGCTCTTCTTGCGTGCGGGGATGTCGTCGGGTATGCAGTCGATGGTGTTGAGTTCGGCCCACGTGCGCTCTATGACTATGTTGCGGAATGTGGAGTGTATCCATGTGGATGAATGGCTGGCAAAGTCGTGGGCGGTGTTGATGCCCATGCTGTTGAGGCGTGCGGCGTAGCGTCGGCCGATGCCCCACACTTCGTCGATGGGGTAGAGGCGCGATGCCTTGATGCGGCGCTCGTCGGTGTCGATGATGCAGCAGTGGTTGTAGCCGGGATGCTTCTTGGCGAAGTGTGACGCCATCTTGGCGAGGGTCTTTGTGGGGGCTATGCCTATGCTGAGGGGCATTCCTACCGACTGCAGCACTCGGTCGTGGAGCTGTGTGCCCCACTGCTTGAGCTGAGTGGGCGTGAAGCCGTCGAGTATGGCGAACGCTTCGTCGATGGAGTAGCGGAAGCACATGGGCGACATGTCGCGTATGATGGCCATGACGCGTGCGGTCAGCTCGCCATACAGCTCGTAGTTGGACGAGAACGCTTCAATCCTGACATTGGGTAGCTGCTGAAGCAACTGATAGTAGGGTGTGCCTGCCTTGATGCCGAGCTGCTTGGCCTCCTTGCTGCGTGCCACGACGCAGCCGTCGTTGTTGGAGAGTACGACGACGGGCTTGCCTTCCAGATCGGGCCGGAAGACACGCTCGCAACTGACGTAGCAGTTGTCGCAATCGCAGATGGCATACCATTTCATGTTTTCTTGTATTTATATGTTGTTATTGTCAGCGTCTCCATTGCTTGATGGTCCACACCACTACGCCCCACACGCGGAAGTTGTCGTCGGCATCGATGCGTATGGGTGAGTAGGCGGGGTTGGCGGGCAGCAGCTCGACGTAGCCCTCTGCCATGTGGCTGAGGTTGAGGCGCTTGATGGTGAATTCGCCATTGACGAAGGCTACTATCACGTCACCGTCGAGCGGCTGGAGCGAGCGGTCGATGACGGCAATGTCGCCGTCGCAGATGCCTGCCTCAATCATGGAGTCGCCCGACACGCGACCGTAGAATGTGGCTTCGGGATTCTTGATCATGTCGCGGTTGAAGTCGAGACTGTCGTGCAGATAGTCGTCGGCAGGACTGGGGAATCCGGCTTTTATGGTAGGGGCGAGTGCCAATGACAGCTGGCTGGCGAAGTCGCCCTTGAGTAGTTCTATCTTTTCCATGTAATGCAAAATTACATCATAATTGCTGTATAGAGGTGCTGTGGGTTGTTAAAAAAACTAACGGCGTTGGATTGCCGTAGTTTGAAATATAATGTTTATCTTTGCAGCATTACTGAAAATCGTAACTAAAAACAGAATTGCAAAGAAATGAAAACTCCACTTTATATTCTTTTAGCTTCAGCCCTGATGCTTGTGGGCTGTACTAATAATAAGAAAGCTGACAACAGCGCCCGGAAGCAGACTACTGAACAGAAGACTGATGCCGCTGCATCTGACGGAGGAGCGGTGACGCAGCTCTCGGCTGCCGACTTCCGCCTGAAGATTATGGACTATGAGACGCATCAGACGGAATGGGTGTTTGAGGGCAAGCGCCCTGCTGTAATAGACTTCTACACCACGTGGTGCGGACCGTGCAAGATGATGGCTCCTATTGTAGAGGAGATGGCGAAGGCGTATGCCGGCAAGGTAGACTTCTACAAGGTGGACATCGACAAGGAGCAGGAACTGGCGCAGACGTTCGGCATACAGAGCATTCCCACCTTCCTATTCATCCCCGCTAAGGGCAAGCCCACAATGCAGATGGGGGCTATGCCGAAGGAGACGTTTGAGAAGATGGTGAAGGAAATCAAAAACTGACGCACATACGGGCGCTGAGCACGGCGTAGTCGCCATTGTCGTTGTTGATGTACTGGAACGACGGTTGCAGGGAGATTGTCTTGTTGAGCTGTCGGCGCCAGGTGAGTTCGACGGAGCACTCGGTGCCCTGATGGAAGCGGGCGTATTTGGCAGACAGTCCGCACTCGTTGCTGTTGTCGGCGTAGGCGCATCCTGCTTCGGCGTATCGGCGACAGCCATTGTCGCGGCATGTGTTCTCGGAATACTGTGCCATGCACGCTACGCTTCGGTCGGCTGCCGCCCATACTGTCTGCTCGCCATATATCCACCATGCACATGTGGTGTGGCTAAAGGATTCTTCGGCTGTAGCCATTTCGCCATCCTCATTGATGGGAAACTGACGGTTGTGGACAGCTGCTCCGGCAAAGAAATGTGAGCCTCCGTGCGAATATTCGAGTTGCGAGATGTTGAAGATGCCGTCTTTCTTAGGGCGCACGAGGAAGGAATTGTCATGGCGCTTCCATCCGTTGTAGCCTACGCCATTGTAGAGGCTGTTGCGGAATGTCCATGCGCCCCTTGTGACGTCAAAATAGAGGGTGAGTCCCGACAGAGGATAGTTGGCTATGGGATAGCTGGCGGCAATGGTGGGGAAGATGCCTTCTGAACCATTGAGGAAGAGCGAAGTAACGTCGGACGTGAAGAAGTCTTCGTTGACATTGCGCACGCCCAAGAATACATGTCCCGACTTCCACTCGTACATGAAGCCCAGCACGGCAATGGCGGCAAACATGTTGTCGGCCTCGATATTGGAGAATCCCTGCCAATCGTCGATGATAGTGTCGTCGGTCTTGGCTACGTGCAGCGTTGCCACCTCAATCGAATTGTTGCCTTTGCCCAAGGGGAGGCTCATGTCGAGACGGAGCTGATTGACCCAGTTGGTCTTCTGCTTCATGTTCCACTGCCATTCGGTAGTATATACGCCGCTGATGCTCTGTGCGCTTGACTGGCAGACATTGATGCTACATAATAATAAGATGATAAATAATATTCTATTCATAATGTTATCTTGTTATTGTATAAATCTTGTTGTAGTTCAGTTTTTGGGAACTGCAAAAGTACGACTTTTTTCACACTTAGAAGAAGTACTTTGCCTTTATAATCTATTAAAATAGGCAAAAAAGGCATTTTTAGGCGCTGTAAGTGCTGTAAAGTCATAAAAAAATAGTAATTTTACACTTTGAAAGCAACTGCTGTAAATCGCTTAGAAGCAAAATAAACGGCAAAATAGACGATTTTGTGTGTTTTGAGGCTTGTCGAAAGGAGCGTGCAGCGTGCTTCAGGATGAGATTGTAAAAACAATATAATATAAAATGGACGAAAATCAGACATTTGATCAGGACAGGATTCTGAAGATTAACATCGAGGAGGAGATGAAATCCTCGTACATCGACTATAGTATGTCGGTGATTGTTGCTCGTGCCCTGCCTGATGTACGCGACGGATTCAAGCCCGTGCATCGCCGCATTCTATACGGAATGCTTGGCATCGGAAACACAAGCTCTAACCCGTACAAGAAATGTGCTCGCGTAGTAGGTGAGGTGCTGGGTAAGTATCACCCGCACGGCGACTTTTCGGTTTACGGTGCACTGGTGCGTATGGGTCAGGACTGGAATATGCGATACATGCTTGTAGACGGTCAGGGTAACTTCGGCTCGGTGGACGGCGACTCGCCGGCTGCCATGCGTTATACGGAGTGCCGACTCTCGAAGATGGGCGAGCACATCATGGACGACCTTGAGAAGGACACCGTAGACATGACGCCTAACTTTGACGACACCCTTCTGGAGCCGTCAGTAATGCCTACAAAGATTCCTAACCTACTGGTGAACGGCGGTAACGGTATTGCTGTGGGTATGGCTACGAACATTCCGACACACAACCTCGGCGAGGTGATTGACGGCTGCTGCGCATATATCGACAATCCGGACATTGACGTTGACGGACTGATGGAGTATATCAAGGCTCCGGACTTCCCTACGGGTGCTTATATCTACGGTCTGACTGGTGTGAAGCAGGCTTACGAGACTGGACGCGGACGCATCATGATGCGCGCCAAGTCGGAAATCGAAAGCGGCGACTCGCACGACAAAATTGTCATCACTGAGATTCCTTACGGCGTAAACAAGGCCGACCTCGTGGCTGGCATTGCCGACCTCGTGAAGGAGGGTAAGATTACCGGCATATCGAACGTTAACGACGAGTCGGGCCGCCAGGGTATGCGTATCGTAGTAGACGTGAAGCGCGACGCCAATGCCAATGTAATCCTCAACAAGCTGTATAAGATGACTGCAATGCAGTCGTCGTTCTCGGTGAACTGCATCGCTCTGGTGAAGGGACGCCCACGTCTGTTGACGCTGAAGGAGTGTGTGAAGTACTTCGTAGAGCATCGTCACGACGTGACTATACGCCGCACAAAGTTCGACCTGAAGAAGGCGCAGGAGCGTGCCCACATTCTCGAAGGACTCATCATCGCTTGCGACAACATCGACGAGGTGGTGCACATCATACGCGCTTCGAAGACTCCGAGCGACGCTCAGCGCAACTTGGAGAAGCGATTCGACCTGGACGAAATACAGTCGAAGGCTATCGTAGACATGCGACTCTCGCAGTTGACTGGATTGCGTATGGATCAGCTGCATGCTGAGTTTGAGGAACTGGAGCGTCAGATTGCTTATCTGCAGTCGATACTCGACGACCCCGAATTGTGCAAGAAGGTGATGAAGGACGAGCTGAACGAGGTGAAGGAGAAGTATGGCGACGAGCGTCGTACTGAAATCAAGCCTTTCGAACATGAGTTCAACGCTGAGGACTTCTATCCTAACGACCCGGTGGTTATCACTGTGAGCCACATGGGATACATCAAGCGCACTCCGCTGAGCGAGTTCCGCGAGCAGGCTCGTGGTGGTGTAGGCTCGAAGGGTGCACGTACACGCGAGCAGGACTTCACCGAATATATATATCCTGCCACAATGCACCAGACCATGCTGTTCTTCACACGCAAGGGTCGCTGCTACTGGCTCAAGTGCTACGAGATACCTGAGGGTGACAAGAACTTCAAGGGTCGCGCCATTCAGAACATGCTCAACATCGAGCCGGACGACTCGGTAAATGCAATGCTGCGTCTGCGCGGACTGAACGACGAGGAGTTTGTCAATTCACACTATGTTGTGTTTGCTACCAAGAACGGTACTATCAAGAAGACTTGTCTGGAGGCTTACTCACGTCCACGCACCAATGGTGTGAACGCCATTAACATCGTAGAGGGCGACGAGGTGGTAGACGTTCGTCTGACCAACGGCAAGAACGAGATTATCCTCGCCAACCGCAACGGTCGTGCCGTACGCTTCGACGAGAATACAGTTCGAGCTATGGGACGTGTATCGACAGGTGTACGCGGTATGCAGCTCGACGGCGACGACGATCAGGTAGTGGGCATGATTATCGTAAACGATGCCGAGACAGAGACCGTAATGGTGGTATCGGAGAATGGTTACGGCAAGCGTTCGCAGGTGGAAGACTATCGCAAGACCAACCGTGGCGGTAAGGGTGTGAAGACATTCTCTATCACGGAGAAGACCGGTAGACTGGTAGCCATCAAGAACGTGACCGACGACAACGACCTCATGATTATCAACAAGAGTGGCATTGCCATTCGTCTGGCTGTGAGCGACTGCCGTGTAATGGGACGCGCTACGCAGGGCGTTCGCCTTATCAACCTCTCGAAGAAGAACGATGTGATTGCAAGTGTGTGCAAGGTGATGAGCTCGGAACTTGAGGCAAAGCTTGCCGACGATAATGTATCGACGGAATCGGAGGCTACAGAGGCAACGGAAGCAAATGAGGCTAAGCCGGAAAATGAAAAATAAAACATATTAAATATATTTGAATATGAGAAAATTGTTTATGTTGGCAGTGATGGTAGCAGCTACCTCATCTGCATTTGCACAGGACGTGAAGAGCGTCCTCAAGTCGAAAGACTATGCTGAGGCAAAGTCTCAGCTCGGAGCTTGCCTCTCTTCATTGAACAATGAGGACAAGGCTAAGGCTTACAACAAGCTCGTAGAGCTCTCGCTCCAGAAGGTGAACAAGGAAATGGCCGTAATGAGCGAGAACCAGGTGATGGAACAGATGGGCCAGAAGGATGGCAAGCTGAAGCCGGTTGACAAGGAAGGCATGTATGCTTCGCTCACAAATGCTCTCAACGACGCTATGGAGTGCGACAAGTACGATCGTCAGCCTAACGCTAAGGGTAAGGTGGCTCCTAAGTTCCACAAGAAGAACCAGACTGCTCTGTGGCCTCTGCGTCTGAACCTCATCAACGCTGGTCAGGACTGCCTGCAGAAGGAGGACAACAAGGGTGCTTTCAACTTCTATGCTACTTATGTAAACAGCGGTACTTCGGCTCTGTTCGACGATTTCGACAAGACCAAGTCGCCGGATACTTACCTCGGTGAGGTGGCTCGTGTAGCTGGCGTTATCGCTTATCAGGCCAAGAACATGGACGAAGCTAACAAGTACATCGACATCGCTCTGCAAGATACTGCTTCGTATAAGGACGCTCTGGGTCTGAAGCTCGCAATGATGCAGCAGTCGATGAAGACCAAGGAGGACTCGCTGAAGTGTCTGAAGAGCTTCGAGGACCTTTATGCAAAGGACAAGAGCGAGACTATCTTCACAAACCTTGCTACTCTGTATGGTAACCTTAACATGAAGGACAAGCAGATGAAGGTAATCGAGGAGCGCCTCGCAAGCGATCCTAACTGCTTCACAGCTTGGGCTGTCAAGGGTCAGGCTGAGATGAACGAGAGCAAGTGGGATGAGGCTCTTGCCGACTTCAAGAAGGCTAACGCAATCAAGGAGAACGCACTCGTTCTGACATGGATGGGCTTCTGCAACAACAACAAGGCTGCTAACTTGCAGGACGTTAATGAGCAGAAGAAGATTCTGACCGAGACTCAGGGCTATCTGGAGAAGGCTCGCGATCTTGACCCCAACCAGCAGGAAGCTAACTGGAAGTATCTGCTTTATAATACATACTATGTTCTTTATGGTGCAGATGACAGCCGTACAAAGGCCTTGGATCCTAACAAGTAAATTGTAACAGCTTCAACAAATTCAGGTGCGCCACCATGTTCTGTGAAAGACATGATTGCGCACCTTTTCATTTTATATAGTAGGGATATGTTCAGGAAATTATTGTTTATGGTTTTGGCTTTCTGCCTCGGTATGCCTCTTGCAGTCTGTGCACAGAAGAAGGAAATCTCGAAGGCAAAGGATAATGTCAAGGCCGGAAAATCGTTGGTGGAGGCTGAGGCTTCGATGCGCAAGCTACTTGCCGATTCTACCAACAAAGCCAATGAGAAGATTTGGCTCGTGCTTTTTGACGCTGTCAGAAAACAGTATGAAACGGTAAACGAACAGATGTATCTGAAACAAAAGGCGGATACAGCAAAACTCTTCCTTGCTGCCTACAGGATGTTTGGTGTGTTGGAAGGACTCGATTCGGTGGAATGGAATCTGAAGGGTGTGCAACCTGCCAAGATGAAGTATCGTAAGCGTCACGCCGAATATCTCAATCAACTGAGGGGTAATTTGTATAATGGTGGATTGTACTTCGTAGGCAAGAACGATTTCAAGAATGCCTATGGTCTGTTTGCTGCTTATATTGACTGCGCGAGCCAGCCTATCTTCACGTCGTACGACTATCAGAACAAGGACAAGAAGATAGCAACGGCAGGATTCTATACTGTATATTGTGGGTATAAGCTGAATGATGCTGAGCGAACATTGAACTACTCAAATATTGCCCAGACTGATACGATAAGATTGGAGATGACTTATCAGTATATTGCCGAAACGTATCGCAAGAAGGCTGATACCGCTAAATTCGTTGATGTGCTTGAAAGTGGTTTTGCACGCTATCCACAATCAAGGTATTTCTTCTCGCATCTGTTTGACCACTACTATAAGACAGGTAAGTATAAAACTGCAATTGCATTGTGCGATGACGCTATAAAGGCTGATACTGCAAGTGTGGTACCGTTGTTTGCCAAATCTACCGTGCTGCTTGCCAATCAGAATTTTGACGAATGTGTTAGCATTTGCGACAAGGTGATTGCGAAAGACAAGACTTTTGCTGATGTCTATCTGAATGCTGCTTTGGCTTACTTCAATCAAGCTACTTACATTGAAGGCACGATGAGGCACAGTAAGGAGAAGACACAGAAGCTGAAGACGCTTTACAGAAAGTGTCTGCCGTATATGCAGGAGTACAGAAAACTTGCTCCTAACGAAAAAGCTAAATGGGGAGTCCCTCTGTATACTATCTATCTCAACTTGAATATGGGACGCGAGTTTGAAGAGATTGACAAACTCTTGAAAAAATAATTGAGAGCTGAGAATTGAAAATTGAGAGTTGAGTGTTATAAATTTAAAGTTGAGAATTTAGAGTTGAGAGCTGTCTCTTATACACATCTCCGAGCCCACGAGACTACGCTGCATCTCGT